>Ga0209512_1000031_pt1 | contig 371355 bp, 367 predicted proteins | sample frozenSSSSmetaG_FD_184142 | JGI IMG/M metagenome (GOLD analysis project Ga0209512, IMG submission 184142) | Glacier valley bacterial and archeal communities from Borup Fiord, Nunavut, Canada, to study Microbial Dark Matter (Phase II) -... | ecosystem: Environmental > Aquatic > Freshwater > Ice...
GCCCGACCGGGCGGCTGACAGATCAACGCAAAGACACCAGAGGGTCGATCGTACGCAAGAGTCAAGCCGCCACGGCCAGGACTTCCGAACCCAGTCTGGATCCGACAGGAACAGACTGACAATCGTATGCGTCGCCGACGGACCCGATCGAGGGTGCGATTGCCGTCGAGGGCGAGCTTCTCGGTGTAGGCCAGGGAAACATATTGAGACCCGGCATCCGAATGTGCTCGCAGCTGCTGCGGCTGAACAGGCCGGCCTTGACGGTCGCGTTCCCACAGCCCGATCCGCAGCGGGATCATCACGAGCTCGACGTGCTTACTGGTCTGCGCATGCCAGGCGATGATGCGTTGCGAGAACACGTCGACGATGAACGCGACATAAACCCATCCCGCCCAGGTGCGGCAATACGTGAAGTCCATCACCCAGGTGTGATCGGGCCGCGGCGCGGTGAAGTCCCGGTTCAGCAGATCCCCGGCACGGACACCATCCTTGGCGGGGATCGTGGTGCGCACGCTCTTGTCGCGCCGGATCCCTTCCAGCCCGAGTGCTCGCATGGCCCGATCGATCGCGCCTTTGGACGCGTCAGGGACCGTGGTGCGGCGGATCAGCGCGGTCATCTTCCGCCGCCCATACAGACCCTCCGGTGTCAGCACGTGACGCACTCGCCCGTTGATCTCGACTGTGGTCCATGCCGCGTCGCGGACCGCGTCGACGACGAGCGCATCGGTGACCGTGCGGGCCGCGATGGTGCGGGTCGAGGGCCGCGCAACAAACGCGACGTGCTGCGGCCGGCCGATGCAACCGCGTCCAGATCCTCGTCGAACAGATCGCTGTAGGTGTCCAGGGTCTCCCTCGCGGAGCTGTGGCCGAGCATCCGCTGCAGCGCTTTGACGTTCGCTCCGGCGGAGACAGCGAGGCTCGCGCAGGTATGGCTCTTGTCCTCGACGTGAATAGATAGCTGCTCGAGGATGAACTCCGGCACCGGGATCGACCGCTCTCTTCGTAGTCCTTCGGCGTCGACTCTACCTACGCGGTATCCCCCGAAGCTGGGCTGGACGTTGACCTCTTGTGATTGGTCGAGGCTCTATATAGAATTGTTGGAGTTTACATATAGGAGGCACTCGTGGCCGTAACTAGCGTCAATATCGACACAGAAATGCTTCGGCTGGCAAAGAGTTCCTTCGGGGTGCGCACGAACCGGGAGGCGATCAACCTTGCCCTTCGTGACGTCGTAATGCGCCGTCGTCAGATCGAAGCAATCGACGCAATCGTTCAGGTTCCGATAGACCGTGACGCCACCACGATCGCCTATGGCGACTAGGACGATTCGTTCCGGAAAGAGCGGCAAGTTCACCACCGTCACGCCGACGTCGCGGCGGGTTTCGCCGGCCCCTGCGGCGCCCCGCCGATACCTGATCGACAACAGCGTGTGGGCTCGTCTCTCGACGGAGCCGGTCGTCGTGGCTGCGCTGAAGGCCGTTGTCGACTTGGAGCATCCGGACGACGTTTTGGTGTGTGCACCAATAGCCCTCGAAGTCGGCTTCAGCGCCAGGACGGGTGACGGCCACTCAATCTTGACGAAACAATTGACCGCCTTTGCTGAGTGCTCGAAGCATCCGAGCGCCGATGACGTTCTCCAAGTTCAGAACAAACTGTGGAGCGGCGGACTCCTCCGGGCCGCGGGAGCAATGGATACATTAATCGCGGCCTATGCGATCAAGAACGAAGCGACCTTGCTTCACTACGACCGGGATTTTGAGCACATTGCCGCTGTGATGCCTGCCTTCCAGCATCAGTGGGTTGTTCCGCGAGGATCGATCAGTTGAGGCGGGGCGCACGGGCGCCTACGACGGGCGCAATCGAACCGTGCGCGTCCCTGATGTTCGGCGGAATCGCAGTGCTAGAGAATCAAGCCCGCGCGCCTCGCGACCTGCACCGCCTCGAATCGCGTGCGCGCATCGAGCTTGGCCATCGCGGTGCCCAGATAGGCCTTCACCGTGGCTTCCGCGAGGTTCAGGGAACGAGCGATGTGCGCGTTGCTCGCTCCGATGGCCACATAGCCCAGAACGTCGAGCTCGCGGCGCGCGAGTCTGACGGCAGACGAAGAAGGAGACGCACCACCCAGCGATGACAGTCGGAGTTCGACCGCGGCGATGCGGTTCCTGAGACCCGAATCGTTCTGGACGCTACTGGCGATGCCTCGGAGCTCGGCGAGGCTCTCACGCAGTTCGGCCAACTGGGTGATCGACATCCTCTGATGATCGCCTTCGGCCATGACCTTCAGCGAGCCGAGTCGGCGCTCCACCTCATCGCGCACCGCGAACTCCTTCGCAAGGTCGTGAGCGACGTGAATCGCCGGTGCCGCCAGCACCCCACCGACCTCAGCCTGTGCGTGCGTGCCGCCATAGATCACGCCCCGGGTAGTGCGCCCGACGACGATCGGCACAGCCAACAGGGATCGGATTCCCTCCCCCAGCACTGCCTCGTCGTAGTCATGGGTGATGTGCGGGGATTCGCGATAGTCCGCCGTGATCCGTGGACGACCCTCGCTCATGGCGCGCCCGCCGAGGCCCTTGTCCGCTTCGACCCGGAGGCCCATGAGACTGTCACGCCTATTGCCCGCAAGCGTGGTGATCGTCGCTGCGCCCCTACTCGCCAGGCCGCCGAACGCGACAGGGAACTGACCCTCTTGGCCGAGCTGCGCCACCGCAGCGCAGAGAAGCTCCTCGTCTGTGACTTCGTGGCTTCGCGTCATCGGCGGTACCAACTTCCGGTGGTAGTGGAGCCGTCATCGGGTCCATAGCGTGAACGGTAGCACGGCCGGCCACCGCGGCGACCGGCACCTACGCACTCGTTTCAAGGGAGAAATGATGACGTCACCCAGCGCATATGCGGGGATCTATGCACGTAGCGTGAGCCACCCCGACGAGTTCTGGCTCGAGGCCGCGCAGTCGATCGACTGGTACAGCCCGCCGCTCGCCGCTCTGAGCGCCTCCGACGACTCGACGAAATGGTTTCCGGGAGGCACTCTCAACACGAGCTTCAACGCACTCGATCGTCACGTGAATGCCGGGCGCGGCGAGCAGACCGCGGTGATCTACGACTCCGCCATGACCGGCACCAAGACCCGCCTCTCCTACCGCGAGCTGCGTGACCGCGTCGCCCGATTTGCGGGTGTACTTCGGTCCAGCGGGGTGCAGAAGGGGGATCGCGTGGTCATATATCTGCCGATGATCCCCGAAGCGATCATCGCGATGCTCGCCTGTGCCCGGATCGGCGCCGTCCATTCCGTGGTCTTCGGTGGGTTCGCGGCCAACGAACTGGCCGCGCGGATCGATGATGCCGCGCCCCGGGTCGTCGTGACGGCCTCGGGCGGTCTTGAACCAGGTCGAACTGTCGAGTACCTTCCGCTCGTCAAACGTGCCCTGGAGGTCAGCGATGGGTCCGTAACCACAGTCATCGTCTGGGAGCGGGACCGCATTCCCGGTAACGCTGTCGACTACGACGGCACCGGTGGTGCAACCTGGCTTGAGTGGGCAGCTGCTGAGGCCGGGGCCACGCCAGCGGATCCGGTGCACATGGCTTCGGAAGATCCGCTCTACATCCTCTATACGTCGGGCACGACGGGTAACCCGAAGGGCATCCTGAGGGACAACGGTGGCCATGCCGTCGCTCTCGCGTGGTCAATGAAGAACATCTACAACGTCGGCATCGGCGATGTCTACTGGGCTGCATCCGATGTCGGTTGGGTAGTCGGCCACTCCTACATCGTGTACGGTCCATTGCTCGCGGGGGCGACAACCATCATTTACGAGGGCAAGCCGGTGGGCACCCCCGATGCCGGAGCATTCTGGCGGATAGTCCAGGAGTACTCCGTGCGCGTGCTCTCCACTGCCCCGACCGCCCTGCGAGCGATGCGCCGCGAGGACGCGGACCTTGTTGAACTGGCGCGATACGACATCTCGAGCTTGACGGCAGTCTTTCTGGCGGGAGAGCGGCTCGATCCGGAGACCTACCATTGGGCCAACGACGGCCTCCACTGCCCGGTGATCGACCATTGGTGGCAAACCGAGACAGGGTGGCCGATCTGCTCCAATCCCCTCGGTATCGAACCCCTCGTCACCAAGCCGGGGTCCACGGCGAAACCGTCACCCGGCTTCGAGATCGAGATCCTGGACCGCAAGGGCCGCCGCGTGACGCAGCCTGGCGTCGAAGGCAACCTGGTGATCCGCCTTCCGCTACCGCCCGGCGGGATGCTCGGCATCTGGGGCGGCGAGGAGCGCTACCGCTCCGCCTACCTGACGGCCTTCCCCGGGTATTACACAACCGGCGATTCCGGGCACATCGACGCGGACGGGTACGTGTTCGTGATGGGTCGTACCGACGACGTGATCAATGTGGCAGGCCACCGCCTCTCGACGGGGTCGCTCGAAGAGGTACTCGCGCTTCACCCGTCCGTCGCGGAGTGCGCGGTGATCGGCATCCACGATGACCTGAAAGGCCAGCGGGCTGCAGGATTTGTCACCCTCAAGGCCGGGCACCCGGCTGACCCCGACATCCTCGCGAAAGAGCTCATCGCCCTTGTGCGGGAGCACGTCGGACCCGTGGCCGCGTTCCGCGACGTGACTGTTCTGCACCGGCTGCCCAAGACCCGCTCGGGCAAGATCCTGCGCAAGACGATGCGCCAGATCGTGGATGGGCAGCCGTACACGGTGCCCGCGACGATCGAAGACCCGGCAGTGATCGACGATCTCGTCTCCCTGTTCAGCACCACACCGTCGCTCAACCAAGGCAAGGAGGCCTCATGACTGACACAGCACGACCTGCAACATCGATCGACTACGCCGCCGTCGTCGCATCGCCAGACCTGATCGAGCTCAAACACAGGCAACGAAGGTTCGCCTTTCCCATGGCCATCGCGTTCCTCATCTGGTACTTCGGATTCGTGCTCTTCGCGGCATTCGCGCCCGAGCTCATGGCGATCCCGGTCTTCGGCATCATCAATCTCGGCCTGCTACTCGGGCTCGGCCAGTTCGTGACGACCTTCACGATCACCATGGTCTATGTCTCGTACTCCAACCGGGTGCTCGACCCACTGGGCGCGAAACTTCGCGCCCAGCTCGAAAGGCAGGAAGCATCATGAGCGACCCCATACTCAATATCTCGATCTTCCTCGGATTCGTCGTCGTCACTCTCGTGATCGTGCTGCGGGCAAGCCGCAACAACAAGACGGCCTCCGATTACTATGCGGGCGGACGCTCGTTCACCGGTCCCCAGAACGGCTTCGCGATCTCCGGAGATTACCTCTCGGCTGCGTCCTTTCTCGGCATCGTGGGAGCGATCGCCATCAACGGATACGACGGCTTCCTCTACTCCATTGGGTTCCTCGTCGCCTGGCTTGTCGCGCTGCTCCTCGTCGCCGAGCTCATGCGAAACACCGGGAAATTCACCATGGCCGACGTTCTGTCGTTTCGGCTCAAGCAAGGGCCCGTGCGGCTCGCCGCCGCAACGACCACGCTTGCCGTGTGCTTCTTCTACCTGTTGGCGCAGATGGCCGGCGCCGGCGGTCTTGTGTCGCTGCTCCTCGGGATCAACGATCGGATCGGACAATCGGTCGTCGTCGCCGTCGTCGGCGTCCTGATGATCACGTACGTGCTCATTGGCGGGATGAAGGGCACCACCTGGGTGCAGATCGTCAAAGCATTCCTGCTCATGGGAGGCGCCGCCGCCATGACGATCTGGGTGCTCGCGCTCAACGGCTTCAGTCTCTCCGGAGTGCTCGAGGCCGCAGTCGCCGCCTCGACTACGAATCCCGCATCCTCGATTCTTGTACCAGGGCTCCAGTACGGGCACAACCCGTGGGACTTCATATCGCTGTCGATCGCTCTAGTGCTCGGTACCGCGGGCCTGCCCCACGTGCTCATGCGCTTCTACACCGTCCCGACAGCCAAGGAAGCCCGACGCAGCGTCGTGTGGGCGATCTGGCTGATCGGCACCTTCTACCTGTTCACCCTGGTTCTCGGGTACGCGGCCGGAGCATTGGTCGGTTCGGATGTCATCAAGGCCGCCCCGGGCGGTGTCAACTCGGCCGCCCCGCTCCTCGCCCTTGCACTCGGCGGGCCCGTGCTTCTCGGATTCATCTCCGCTATCGCATTCGCGACGATCCTCGCGGTCGTTGCGGGGCTCACCATCACCGCCGCGACGTCGTTCGCACACGACATCTACGCGAGCGTCATCAAGAAGGGCGAGGTCAAGCCCGACGCCGAGGTCAAGATCGCTCGACGCACAGTCGTCGTCATCGGGCTGATTGCGATTGTCGGCGGGATCGGGGTGCAGGGGCAGAACATCGCCTTCCTGGTAGCTCTCGCTTTCGCTGTCGCGGCAAGCGCAAACCTGCCGACGATTCTCTACTCCCTCTATTGGAAGCGATTCAGCACCCGCGGGGCGGTCTGGAGCATGTACGGCGGCCTCGCCGCAGCCGTACTGCTGATCGTCTTCTCCCCCGTGTTCTCCGGAACACCCACGTCGATGCTGGGCGAGTCGGTGAATCTCGCGATCTACCCGCTCAACAACCCGGGGATCGTGTCGATCCCGATCGGCTTCTTCCTCGGATGGCTGGGCTCGGTCACCAGCAAGCGGGTTGAGGATCCTGCACTGGCGGATGAGATGACCGTGCGGTCGCTCACCGGGTACGGCGCCGAGAAGGCCGCCGACCACTAAATGCTCGGGTGGCGTCGGTGCCAGGCCGGCGTCACCCGATCACACACTGAATGGAGCGAATCATGCGACTGCTGATCATGGGTGCACCGGGTGCGGGCAAAGGAAGCCAGGCCGGGTTCATGTCGGACCGCCTCGGCATCCCGGCAATCTCCACCGGTGATCTTTTCCGCCACCACGTGCGCGAGCGCACGCCGCTGGGGATGCAGGTGGAGGAGATCATGCGCTCCGGAGACTACGTTCCGGATTCGATCACCAATGAGATCGTTCGCGATCGTCTTGATCGGGAGGACGCCCGTGACGGCTTCATCCTCGACGGTTACCCACGCACACCCGACCAAGTCGGCGAGCTGGACACCATGCTCGCCATCCCGCAGACATCCATCGATGCAGTGATCCACCTCGTTGTCCCCGACGACGCGCTGATTCCACGGCTGATGGCCCGGGGCGCAGCCGAAGGGCGGGCCGACGATACCGCGGACTCGATCCGGCACCGACTATCGGTCTTCGAGTCGGTCACCGCACCGATCCTGGCGGTCTACCGCCGACGGAACCTGCTGATGGAGGTGCATGGGCTGGGCACTGTCCGCGAGGTGAGCGACCGGATACTGCGGGAGCTCGCCGATGCTTAGCGCCCGATGCGCTCACGGCTACGAACCGCTCGAAGCGCATTGAGGATCGTCGCCAGGTCGACTACTTCCTGAATTCCCGCCCCTAGCGTCGCCGGAATGAGCCCGAACGCTGCGATACCCATCAGGCCTATGCTGAGCGCGATCCCGAGCCAGATACTCTGCAGGGCGATACGCACCGTGTCCTGCCCGATCTCGACAGCACGCACGACGAGCGAGATATCGTCGATCAGGATGACGGCGGAGGCAGCCTCGCTCGCGGCTGTAGCGCCGCGCGCACCCATCGCGACGCCGACGTCGGCTGAAGCGAGGACCGGGGAATCGTTGACACCGTCGCCCACCATGAGCACAGGGCGCAGCTGGACATCCCTGACGGCGTTGACCTTGTCGATGGGAAGGCAATCCGCGTGCACCTCGGTGATGCCGACAGAGCTTGCAACATGATCCGCGGTCGCCTGCGCGTCACCGGTCAGCATGATGATCCGGGCCACGCCGCGGTGCCGGAGATCGCCGATGGTCGTGATGGCGTTTGCGCGGACGCTGTCGGTAGCGACGACACTGCCAGCGAACACACTGTCGATCGCGACGTAGATCGCCAGTTCGCCGCCGGAGAGTGCGGTGACGGCGACGTCAGCGGCGATGGTCTGGATGAACGCGAGTGTGCCGACCGCGACAACGTGATCCTTCACCGTTGCTACGACACCCCGTGCAGCGATCTCGCTCGACTCGGTGACCGGGAGAAGCGTGAGCCCACGCTCCCGGGCCGACGCGACGATCGACGCCGCGAGCACGTGTGAGGAGAACTGCTCGGCCGAGGCGACCAGCGTCAGGAGTGCCCTCTCGTCGAAAGGCGGGAGCGCCAGGATCCTCGCAATCGTCGGAACGCCATGGGTGAGAGTGCCGGTCTTGTCGAACACCGCGGTGCGCGCTCTCGCGAGGAGTTCGAGTACTCCCCCGCCCTTCACGATGATTCCTTCGCGCGCGGCGCGGCTCATCCCACCCATGAAGGCGACGGGAGCCGCCAGCACGAGCGGACAGGGCGTCGCGAGCACCAGAACCTCGGCAAAGCGCACGGGATCTCCGGACACCGCCCAGGCCACCCCGGCAATCAGCAGCGACACCACGGTGAAGGGGATCGCATAGCGGTCGGCGAGGCGTACCACGGGTGCGCGGTTGGCGGATGCCTGTTTGACCAGTCCGACGATCGCCTGGTACTGGCTGTTCTCGGCAATCGCCGTAGCCGTGATGGTCGCGGCCGTATTGCCGTTGATAGACCCGCTGAGAACGGCGTCGCCCGCTCGCCGCGTGCGTGGAAGGCTCTCGCCGGTCAGCGACGATTCGTCGAAGGCCGCGGTCACGGAGGTGAGCGTCCCGTCCACGGGAACGACTTCGCCGGAGCGGACGAGGATGAGGTCGCCAATCGCCACGTCTGCGGCCGCGATGTCGTCAACCCGGGAGGAGCCGGGCACCAACCGGTGAGCGGTCTGCGGTTCCCGGTCGAGGAGGGCGCTCAGTTCACGCTGTGCGCGCCCCTGCGCGAAGTCCTCGAGAGCCTTCCCACCGGCCACCATCAGGACGATGATCATGCTTGCAATGACTTCGCCGACCGCGACTGTCGCAATGATGGCGACGATCGCGAGAATATCTATCCCGAAGCGCCCCTGACGCAATTGCTGCACCATCCGCCAGGCTTCGACACCCGCGATCACCACGGCGAAGATGCCGAACCCCCATCGCACCGCGGTCTCGAGACCCAGCAGCCACAGAACTGTTCCCAGCGCGCCAAACGCGATCGTCAGGGTGACTATGGGATATCGCAGTGGCAGCGGGGCCCGGCCCGGCCTGTCCCCGTGGGTCGGCATCTGTTCCATCTATGCGCCGGCGACATCCGTCTCTATCGCCGCGGCCCGCAGGGCAGCGCGTGGTAGCCATTGTACGACGCCGAGGAGGGCGAGCACGAGCACGAGCTGTGCGGTTCCGGTGGCGAAGTAGAGCACCTGCAGCCAGGAGCCGCCGCCGATCATCATCATCTCGATGAAGATCCAGACCAGCATCCCGGTGCCAGCGACCGCCGTCCACAGCAGGGCCGCCTCACGGCGGACAATGAGCAGCCCCGTGGCCAGGGCCTGGGTTCCGCCGACCACCACTATCAGAACGATGCCGGGGAGGGTGAACGAGGTGAACGGTCCGCTCGCCAGCATGCTCGCGGGCATCCCCAGTCCGCCGGTCGCGAGGATGCCGATACCCCCTGCGATGGCCGACAGTGCGTTGAAGGCGCTGAGGATGAGCGCCCCAAAGAATGTCGCGTTCCTGAGCAGCGGGGTCGACATCAGATCGCCGTCCAGCCGCCGTCGCTGGGCAGTATCGCGCCGGAGATGTTTGAGGAGTCGTCGCTCAGGAGCCAGGTGATCGCCGCCCCGAGTTCCTCGGCGCTCGCGATCGGTGGCACGTTGACCTGCATGAACGGGCCGAGTCGTTCGCCGGCGAACTGCGACTTGAAGGGCGCCTCGATGTTTGTCGCCACGCCGCCCGGCGCAACCGCGTTGCACCGAACTCCGTTGGGCGTGTAGAAGAAGGCGGTGCTCTTGGTGAAACCGATGACGGCGTGCTTGGAGGTTGTGTAGGCCGTGCCTGCCGCCGATCCGCGGAGGCCAGCTTCCGAGGCGACGTTCACGATCGAGCCGTGCCCCGCGGCGATCATGGAGGGGAGAACGGCGCGGGTCAGGCGCATGATGGCCGTGACGTTGACGTCCATGACCCGCTGCCAGACCTCGTCATCGATCTCGGCGGGCGGCAGGAAGCCGTCCATGATTCCCGCGACGTTGGCGAGAGCATCCACGTGTCCCTTCGCCGCCTCGACGACGGCGTCCACGGTTACCTGCGAGCTCACATCACCGACTACCGTCACGATGTCGAGGCCCTCCAACTCGGTGCTGAGCTCCTGGAGCCTCTCCGCACTGATGTCGGTGGCGACGACTCGCGCACCCTCGTGAGCGAGTCGAACAGCGGTCGCCCTTCCGATACCGGATCCTGCGCCGGTGACAACAGCGGTCTTGTCGACGAATCGTCCGGGGGTGGGTTCCATGGCCATCGTGCTCTCCTTCGTGTGTGTTCACGCCCAGTCAACAGTTCGGCAAAAGAAGGAAATAGAGCCGTTGGTCCCGTGGGCGGGACCTTCGGCCCTGTGCCGTCCCGACCCTCTGGCGGACAGTGGTCCCATGAGAAACGAACATCGCATCATGGTCGGAGTGAGTGGACCGGCGCCGTCCCATCCCGCAGTCGAATGGGCCCTGTCCTATGCCTCGAGTGCCCAAGGGGATGTCGAACTCGTCCATGTCGTAGATCTGAGCTGGCGATCCACTCCGGCCCCCTTCGCCGAGTCCGCGCTGCTCGCCGCCGAGCGTGAGCTGCGTGACCTCGCCGGCCAGTGCACAGCTCGCACGGGAGTGCCCGTGCACGCCACAGTGCTGACCGGGCATCCCACCGCAATGCTCGTCGAACACGCTGCCGACGCGGGGATGCTCGTGCTCGGGACGCGCGGCAACGAGGAGTTCGGGGAGTACCTGTTCAACACTCGCGCGTTGCGTGTTGCGGGCCGGGTGAACGTGTCGACGGTGGTGGTTCCGGACTCGGATCGCCAGGGCGTCGGAATCGTCGTAGGTGTGGACGGCTCGGCGTTCTCGGTCGCACCGTTGGCGTTCGCCGCTCGCGAAGCCGATCGCTTTGGGGAGCCCCTGGTGGTCGTGCACTCGTGGCATGCGCCACGGCCTTGGACGGATAGCGAAGTGGAGGGATGGCCTGCGGAGCCCGAGGACGAGGAGCGCCGCATCCTCGCCGAAGCCGTTGCCGGGTTGGCGCAGAGCTATCCCGACCTGAAGGTGCAGTCTGACGTTGTCTTCGCCCGGGCGGCCAACGCGCTCTACGCGGCGGCCGAAGGAGCGCGGATGCTCGTCGTCGGAAGCCATGGCAGGCACGGGTTCGACAAGGCCTGGCTGGGGTCCACAAGCGAGGAACTCATCCTCGCGATGCCCACCACAGTCGCCGTCATCCGGTGATGTTCTCGATCTGACACCACTATCGCTTGACATGACACCATAGTGGTGTCACTATGGTGACATGGAACTTGGACAGTACGTGAGCGACTTGCAGCGTCAGTTGGTCGATGCCGCAGAGAACGGCTCGGAAGACACTCGCGCCGTCGCGGAGCGACTCGTCGCCGGACTGGATGCCGCGGTGCGGCTCGTGCTGCTCGACGTTCTGTCGGCAGCGGCCGGCGAGATCACTCGCGACCTCGCACCGGGTTCCGTTGACCTGCGCCTGCGCGGACGCGAGATCGAGTTCGTCGTCACCCAAGCGAACACCGAGTCCGACAACGACGACCTGCCCGCGGCATCCGTCGACCTCGACGAGGCGAGCACCTCGCGCACGACGCTTCGCCTACCGGACGCCCTCAAGGCGCGGGTCGACGACGCGGCAGCCGCCGATGGGCTGTCCGTCAACACCTGGCTGGTCCGTGCTGTCGCGGCCGCCCTCCAACCCAAGCAACGACGATCCGCGCAGCGCACTCTGCGCACCGGTGACAACTTCGCCGGCTGGGCGCGCTAGCTCCACTCAGCCCACTCCACCAACCCCGCGGGGTCGCACGAACACGCTCACAGAAAGGGATGCTTCGCCATGCCCACGTACAACACCCCCACCCCCATCGACCTCGCCATCAACCTGCCGGTCGGCGTGATCGACGTCGTCGCCAGTGACCGCGAGGACACGATAGTGACCGTCTCACCCACCAACCCCGGGAAGGCCGTCGATCGCCGAGGAGCTGAAGAGACCAAGGTCACCTTCGACGGGCAGCGGCTCACCGTCACGGGCCCGAAACCCCGCTTCACCATCATCGGCCCGAGCGAATCGATCGACATCAAGATCGAGCTGCCCACCGGCTCACGACTCACCGCGGAGAGCTCGGTCGGTGCCGTGCGCACCATCGGTCGCCTCGGCGCCACCCGCATCAAGGCCTCGACGGGCGCCGTGGAGATCGACGCTACGGGCGACCTGTGGTTGCGGGCCTCGCACGGCACCGCGACCGTCGGTACCGCCGAGGGCGGAATCGAGATCACTGCCGACCACGGTCAGATCCGGGTCGGCACGGTGACGGGCGACGCGATCCTCAGGGCCTCGCATGGCAACATCACGATCGGGGAGGCTGGCGGCGACGTCGAGGCCAAGCTCTCCTACGGCGACCTCGAGATCTCGAAGGCACTCGCCTCCGTCGCGGCGAAGACCGCGTACGGCAGCATCCAGCTGCGAGAGGTCTCGAGCGGCTCCATTCAGGTCGAGAGCGGCTTTGGCCAGGTCACGATCGGCGTGCGCGCCGGCGTCCCCGCCTGGCTCGACCTCTCCTCGAAGGATGGTCGGGTGCGCAACGAGCTCGGGGGCGATAGCGCGCCCGAGACATCCGAGAGCACAGTCGCGGTACGCGCGCGCACTCAGTTCGGCGACATCACCATCCAGCGCGCCAGATGACCTCGGCAACCAACAGAAGGGAACCACGCAATGAGCAACGCAATTGACGTGCACGGCCTGCGCAAGTCCTACGGCAAGAAGGTCGTGCTGGACGGCGTCGACCTCACCGTGCCACAGGGGTCGGTATCGGCCCTGCTCGGCCCGAACGGCGCCGGCAAGACGACGGTCGTCAACATCCTCTCCACCCTCGTGCGCCTGGATGGTGGTACCGCTACCGTCGCGGGTGCGGATGTGGTGCGGAACCCGAACGGCGTCCGCGCCGCGATCGGCCTGACCGGCCAGTTCTCGGCGGTCGACGGGCTGCTCACGGGCGAGGAGAACCTCCTGTTGATGGCTCGGTTGCGCCACCTCGGCGCGAAGCGATCGAAGACACGAGTGGCCGAGTTGCTCGAGCAGTTCGACCTCGTCGAAGCAGCCCGCAAGCCGCTCGCGACCTACTCCGGCGGGATGAAGCGCCGCCTCGACCTGGCAATGACCCTCGTCGCGGCACCGAGCGTGATCTTCCTCGATGAGCCCACCACCGGCTTGGACCCGCGCAGCCGTCACACCATGTGGGACATCGTGCGTGGCCTCGTCGCTGAGGGCACGACTGTGCTGCTCACCACCCAGTACCTCGACGAGGCCGACGAACTCGCGGACCGCATCGCCGTGCTCGACGGCGGTCGCATAGTCGCCGACGGGACGCCGGACGAGCTCAAGCGCCTCGTGCCCGGCGGGCACATCCGGCTCCGGTTCGCGGATACCTCGACGCTCGACGCGGCCTCAGGCCTGCTCGACGACTCCACTCGTGACGACGCCGGGCTCGCGCTCAGCGTGCCGAGCGACGGCGGGGTCGGCGCCCTGCGCACCCTGCTTGACCGCCTCGACGCGGCCAACCTGGAGGTCGAGGACCTCAGCATCCACAGCCCGGATCTCGATGATGTGTTCTTCGCCCTCACCGGCAAGAAGGATCAGTCGGGCCGGGTCGACACGAAAGGAACCGAGTCATGACCACACTGAGCCCCCAGCTACCGGCCGCCCAGCGGCCGCCGCGGACCACAGCATTCCGGCAGTCGCACGTCACCGCCGACGCGATCACGATGCTGCGCCGCAACCTGCTGCACGTCGTGCGCTATCCCGGCCTGTCGATGTTCACCATCCTGGGGCCGGTCGTGATCCTCCTGCTCACCGTGTTCGTGTTCGGCGGCACACTCGGGGCCGGCCTTCCCGGCGTGGACCCGGCGGGCGGGCGGGATGCCTACCTCGCGTACGTCATGCCGGGCATCCTGCTGATCACGATTGCGGGCACCGCCAGCGGCGCCGCGATCACTGTGGCGATGGACATGACCGAGGGGATCACGGCGCGGTTCCGCACGATGGCGATCTCCCGAGCTTCTGTGCTCGCGGGGCACGTGCTCGGTAACACCATCCAGGCGATCATCGCCGTCGCCCTCGTGCTCGGGGTGGGTCTACTGATCGGCTTCCGCCCGACGGCCGGACCGATCGAGTGGCTCGCCACCGCCGGCCTGATCGTGCTCATCGCGTTCGCGATCAGCTGGATCGGCGTCGCGATGGGAATGCAGCCGAAGACTGTCGAAACGGCGAGCAATCTGCCGCTCATCCTGACGATTCTGCCGTTGCTCGGCAGCGGGTTCGTGCCGACCGACTCGATGCCGGTATGGCTGCAGTGGTTCGCGCAGTACCAGCCGTTCACGCCGTTCATCGAGACCGTCCGCGGCCTACTGCTCGGTACGCCCCTCGGCCTGAACCCGGTGCTCGCGATCGGATGGTGCATAGTCATCGCGGTGGCGGGCTACGCCTGGTCCATGGCGATCTACGAGCGGAAGTCGGTGCGCTGAACCCAGGCGACACAAGTGCGGGCGGTCGCGAGTTCATCGCGACCGCCCGCACTGTTGTCTAGCGCAGGATGCCTCGCCGTCGCGCAGCCGAGACCGCCGCGGTTCGAGAGGTGACATCGAGCTTCGAGAAGATGTGCGCCAAGTGGGATTTCACTGTCGTCTCGCTAATGAAAAGTCGAGTTGCCGCCTGGGCGTTCGACTGTCCAGCGGCTACGAGTTCGAGCACTTCCATCTCGCGGGAGCTGAGGCTGACCTCCGGGGCACGCATTCGATCAAGTAGTCGCGACGCGATCACGGGCGCGAGGGCGCTTTCGCCTGCCGCTGCGGCACGAACTGCGGCGATGAGCTCATGGGGAGGCGCATCCTTGAGGAGATAGCCGCTTGCACCAGCTTCGACGGCGCCGAGTATGTCTGCGTCGGAATCGTAGTTCGTCAGCACCAGCACATAGGGGGCAGCGTCGAGTGCCCGGATCCGTCGGGTGGCGTCCGCACCGGTAGTGGTTGCCCGGTTACCGAACTGGAGGTCCATAAGCACGACGTCCGGACTCTCCAGTTCCGCAGCGATGACAGCTTCGTCGGGAGTTGCCGCCTCACCGACCACCTCGAAGTCGTCCTCCAGCCCGAACAGCGCGTGGAGTCCCGCACGGACGATGGGGTGATCATCCGCAATCACGAGGCGAATCATGGTTCGCCCGGGAGCGTGAGTTCGACAGCCACTGTTGTGCCCTGTCCTGGCGCGGAATCGACCGTGAGGGTGCCCCCGAGCTGTTGCACGCGTTCCTCGGTGGCCTTGAGGCCGAAGGAGTCAGACCTGCCGCCGCACCCACTCAACGCGCTGCCGGGATCGAATCCGGCGCCGTCATCGACGATGGTGAAGCGCACACTATCGCTGTCCATGGCGAGGGTTATCGTGGCGGTGTCAGCGTTGGCATGCTGGATGACATTGGCGATTGCTCCCTGCGCGATACGCAGCAGCGCAGTTTGCAGGTACATCGGCAATTGCACGGTGTCTGAGACGCGGACCCTCACCTCCAGCCCCTGCGTCGACCACTGCGAATCCGCAAGCCTGCGCAGCGCACCCCCGAGACCTCGATCGTCAAGTTCAGGTGGCGTCAGTTCGCGGATGAAGCGGCGGGCGTCGGCGAGATTTGCTGCAGCGGTCTCGCGCGCCAGCCTGATGTGTTCGACGCCGTTGCGATCGGGGTCAGCGCGTTCGGCGGCGTGCAGCAGCATCTGAATGCTGGACAGCCCTTGTGCGAGAGTGTCGTGGATCTCGCGGGCAAGGCGGGCGCGCTCGGCGAGAATGCCGGACTCATGCTCAGTGGCCGCGAGTTGCCCCCGCGTGTCGATAAGTTCTCTCATCAGGTCTTCGCGTTGCTCAGCCTCGCGGGCGAGGGCCTGATAACCCAACCCGATCAGCAGCGCCACTCCCGCGCCCACCAGAGGGCCCACGACTCCTCCGACGGTCCACCCGCCGTGCGCGCCGAGCACGCACACCACGAGTGCGGTCATGGCGACAATGGCGATGGAGCCCCATGTTCTGCCGAGAAGGTGCAGACACAGGAAGAAGAGCGGAAATACCAGGTAGGCGGCTTCCGGGGTCAGCCACAACAGTGCCGCCCACTCGACAGTGAGCACACCGAGCCAGATGAACCCGAACTGCCGAGCCCGAGCGGGTCGGGCGAGCAGCGCCCCGAGCGCGTAGGTAGCCGCGAGAACGCTCGCCAATGCAACGACAGCGACGCTCGAGTTCGTTGGGGCGAGAAACGCGCGCGCGACGACCAGAGCAGCCAAGCCAACGAAGAGAACATGGAGGCCCGTGCGAAGACCCACGAACACCGGGGTCAAGGCGGTATGGATCATGTGCCTGAACCCTACCCGCCCCGTGTCTAACCTTCATGGTCCAAAAGTTGGAAACGTTCGCTGTTCGGACGAGCGATGTGCAAACGCCCGCTGAACGCGAGGGTTGGATACGTCACCAGATCCGGTGGCCGGAGAGGACCACACCATGTTCGTCGCCTTGCGCGACCTTCGCTTTGCCCGCGGTCGATTCATCCTGATCGGCTCCGTCGTCGCCCTTATCACTGTCCTCGTCGGCTTCCTCAGCGGCCTTACCGGCGGACTCGCCACCCAGAACATCTCGTCCATTCTCGCGATCCCCGCCGATCGCCTGGTGTTCTCCGCCCCCGCGCTCGGCACAGCGGGTGCCAGCTTCTCCGACTCCGCAATCAGTGCTGAGCAGGCCGCCGCTTGGGCGTCTACAGAGGGTGTCATCGCGGCCAACCCCATAGGCATCAGTCAGACTCGAGCCGAAGCAGATAGCGCTCGGATCGCCGTCGCCGCGTTCGGCGTCGAACCCGGCTTCGACGTGACCTCACCCTCGGGTGACGGAATGCTCGGACTGTCCAGCCCCGCGGCCAAGGAACTGGGCGTCACCACTGGCGACGACGTCACGATCGCCGGTATGTCCTTCACCGTCGAGAAGGTTGGCGGTGACTGGTGGTACAGCCACACACCGGTAGTGCAGATGACCCTCCGGGACTGGCAGGCCTACAGTGCAGCGACCGGCAACCCGGATGCGAACGCCACAGTCCTCGCTGTCACCGGCACGCCCGACTGGGAGGCGACGGACGCAGCGAACGCCACCCTGTCGCAGAGCGTTCTCGGATCCCTAACCGCAATCGGCGCCTTCCGATCCGAGATCGGATCTTTACTTCTCATGGTCGCGATGCTCTTCGGTATCTCCGGCCTTGTCATCGGAGCGTTCTTCACAGTCTGGACAATGCAACGAAAGGGTGACATCGCGGTGCTCAAGGCGCTTGGCGCGAGCACCAGCTCACTGATTCGTGATGCTCTGGGCCAGGCACTCGTCATTCTTCTGCTCGGTATCGGGCTCGGCCTGGGGCTGGTGAGCCTCCTCGGCTCGCTCGCCTCGACCGCGCTTCCCTTCCTGCTCAGCCCGCTGACGACCCTCGTTCCCGGAGCGATCATGATCGCGCTCGGACTTGCAGGTGCCGCATTCGCCCTCCGATCCGTCACCTCCGCCGACCCCCTCACCGCCCTAGGGAGCAACCGATGATCCGCCTCGAGAACGTCACCCTCACATTCCCCGACGGTGACGGTCGCGTCACCGCCATCGACCACATCTCGATGACCGCCCACCCGGGAACAGCGACTGGCATCACCGGCCCCAGCGGTTCGGGCAAGTCCAGCCTCCTCGCTGTCGCGGCAACGCTCATCAGGCCAGACTCAGGACGAATCCTCATCGACGAACTCGATACGACCACGCTGGACGCCGGAGAAGCCACCTCGCTCCGGCGAAGTAGCATCGGCATCGTGTTCCAACAGCCCAACCTCATCCCCTCGCTCACCGCTCACGAGCAGCTCATGGTGATGAACGAACTCGGCGGCCAGCACAGCAGACGACACCGAGCAATGGCCTCGACCCGTGCAGACGAGCTTCTGGACGCCGTCGGTCTCAGGAACCAGGGAGCCAAGCGTGCGCATCAGCTCTCCGGTGGTCAGCGGCAGCGCGTGAACATCGCGCGAGCGCTCATGAACGATCCGAGTGTTCTGCTGGTCGATGAACCCACGAGCGCTCTCGACCAGGAACGCGGCGCCAGCATCATCGACTTGATCCTCCGGCTCACCGATCAGTTGAACACATCGACACTGCTCGTGACCCACGACCTCGTCCACCTCCCCCGAATGCACAATGTCGTACACATCGTTGACGGCAAGCTCACCGATACTGCTCTGAACGCCGCATAGCCCGCCCGTCACTCACACAAAGGAACGCCTTCTCATGGAAACTCTGCTCAGCATCCTGCACGTCGTCACTGCCGTGTTCATCATCGGCCCCATCGCCATCATCCCCATGACCGCCCTTCGCTTCCTTAGGACAGGCGACACCGCGCGGTCCGCAGCGACCGCGAAGACCGTTCGAATTCTCAGCTATCTGTCGCTCATCGTCGTCGTCACTGGATTCGGTGTCATGGGCATGGCTGACCCCCGTTACCACCTCTCGATCACCACCCCGTGGGTACTCGCCTCCCTCGTGCTCTACGCGATCAGCCTCGTCCTGACTCTCGTCGTTGTAGTCCCGGCACTCCAAGGCGCTCAGCCGCGAACCGGGCGCTCGGCGTATTCGCGCGCGGCGGCCGGATCTGGAATCGCTACAGTGTGCCTTCTCGCGGTGGTCGTTCTGATGGTGTGGAAGCCGTAGCTCGACGCCCGCGCGAATCAGACACGTCGACTCTCTATCCTGCCCACATGACCTCGACCGCTCCCCTTCGCCGCAGTCTGGGCACCTCCGACGCGGTGTTCATCGGCCTCGGCTCCATGATCGGAGCTGGCGTGTTCGCCGCCTTCAGCCCTGCGGCGCAAGCGGCTGGAGCCGGCCTGCTCGTGGGGCTGGTGATCGCCGCGATCGTCGCCGCGTGCAACGCGCTGGCCTCAGCCCAGCTCGCTGCCGCGTATCCGGTCTCCGGAGGCGCCTACGTGTACGGGCGCGAGCAGCTCGGCGAATGGTGGGGGTTCGTCGCGGGGTGGAGCTTCGTGGTCGGAAAAACTGCGAGCTGCGCGGCAATGGCACTCACCTTCGCAGCCTATGCCGCCCCCGAGGGATGGCAGAAGCCGGTGGCGATCGCGGCCGTTGTCGGCCTTGCCGCGGTCAACTATCGCGGGGTCACACGAACGGCCAGGCTCGCACGCATCATCGTCGTACTCGTGCTCGCCTCCCTTGCGGTCGCCGTAGCAGCGTCGACGGCCGCGGGCATTCACAGCCCTGCGGGATCGATCAGTTCCTCACTGTTTGCCGCAGGCCCGTACGGCATCCTTCAGTCGGCAGGCCTGTTGTTCTTCGCGTTCGCGGGCTACGCGCGCATCGCCACCATGGGCGAGGAAGTTCGTAACCCCTCACGAACCATCCCCCGCGCGATCATCATCGCTCTTGCCATTGCGATCGTGGTGTACGCCGTCGTCGGCGCGACCCTGCTGGCAACCCTCGGCCCGGTGTCGCTTGCCGAGTCGCGCGCGCCGCTTCGGGATGCAGCAACCGCCGGAGGCTGGTTGTGGGCAGCGCCGGTCGTGACTGTGGGGGCTGCCCTCGCAGCCCTCGGCGCCCTGCTCGCGCTGATCGCGGGGGTCGGTCGAACTAGCCTGGCAATGGCTCGCGAAGCAGATCTGCCGGGATGGCTCTCCGCAGTTCATCCTCGATCCCGGGTTCCTCACCGCGCCGAAGTGGCAGTTGCCGCGCTTATCGTCCTGCTCGTGCTGACCGTCGATCTTCGAGGGGCGATTGGGTTCTCATCGTTCGGTGTCCTGCTCTACTACTTCGTCACCAATGCCGCGGCGTTAAGACAGACCACCGAGAGCCGTCGATTCCCGAGGCCTCTGTTCGTGCTCGGTGCAGTGGGATGCCTCGTTCTGGCCGCGACACTGCCGCTGACCGCCATCATCGGTGGTGTCGTGGTGCTGGGCCTGGGGCTTCTCTATCGGACGGCCCGAATCATCGTGTCGCGCAGCACCAGCTGAAGCGCAGCCTTGCCTAGGTGGCCGGCGCGCGCCGCACGTGCTTGGCTGGCGTCATGACACTCGAGCCCAGCCCCGTTCTGCATCCGAATGAGCCCCACGGACCGGGAATCGCCGGCCGCCTCAACTGGCTTCGCGCTGGGGTGCTTGGCGCCAACGATGGCATCGTGTCCGTTGCCGCGATCGTGGTCGGCGTGGCCGGAGCGACGTCGGCGATCGCACCCATCCTGACCGCGGGCACGGCGGGACTGGTGGGTGGCGCGATCTCGATGGCGCTCGGTGAGTACGTGTCCGTGAGCAGCCAGCGTGACAGCCAACATGCCCTGATCGCCAAGGAACGTCGAGAGCTTGCCGAGATGCCCGCCGAAGAGCTGCTCGAACTCACGGCGCTGTACGAGGCAAAAGGGCTCTCGTCGGGGACGGCCAAGAAGGTGGCAGAAGAACTCACCGCGCACGACGCACTCAGCGCCCACCTCGAGGCGGAGCTCGGAATCCACGAGGAGGATGTTGCCAGCCCATGGCAGGCAGCTGGGGCATCCGCCCTCGCTTTCTTCATCGGCGCGGTGCTGCCCATGCTCGCGATCCTCCTCCCTCCCGCTCCCGCGCGGGTACCTGTGACGTTTGCCGCGGTTCTCATCGCGTTGGCCATCACCGGCGCAGTCAGCGCGCGCATCGGTGGCAGCCCTTGGTTGCGACCGACCCTGCGGGTCGTGATCGGTGGCGCGATCGCACTTGCGGCGACCTTCCTCATCGGAACTCTTCTCGGGACGACCGGCGTAGTCTGACGCCCATGGTGAAGATCCTCGTCGTGGAGGACGACAGCGCAATGGGGGCACTCGTCAAGCATGGTCTCGAGGAGAGCGGCTACGAGGTCACTCTCGTGGGTAACGGCGTCGAGGCGCTGATGGCCGTCGCTCAGGAGGACTTCTCGGCCGCGGCCATCGACGTGATGCTCCCGGAGATGTCGGGCTTCGAGATCTGTCGACACCTGCGCAGGCAGGGCAACCCGCTGCCGGTGCTCCTGCTGACGGCCCGCGATGCGATCGAGGACCGGGTTCTCGGGCTCGACTCCGGCGCCGACGACTACCTCACCAAACCGTTCGCTTTCGCGGAGTTCAGCGCACGAATCCGCGCGCTGGTGAGACGGGACTCCGCCGCACCCAAGTCGACCCTGCGCGTCGGCAATATCACCCTGGATGCCGCGACCGTGCGGGCCACCGCCGGGAGCTCGCCACTGCAGCTCAGTTCGAAGGAGTTCGCCCTGCTGTGGACCCTCGGGGCTCGTGCGGGCGAAGCGGTCAGCCGCAACGAGATACTCCAGGAGGTGTGGGGCACGACGCAGTACATCGATCCGACGATCGTCGACCAGTACGTGAGCTATCTGCGCCGCAAGCTCGAACCTGCCAGCAGCGGACTCTTGATCTCCACAGTGCGCGGAGTCGGCTACTTGCTCGCGGTGGATTCCTGATGCTCTCGCGCTTGTCGATCCGGTCGCGAATCACTATCGGGAGCCTCGCCGTCGCCGCGGTGCTGCTGATGGTCGCCCTGCTCGTGGTTCGGGCGCAGGTCGCCACGACGCTGTCGAACGCCGACGCGAGTCTGGCCCAGAGTGATCTTGCGTCGTTCCAGAAAGACATCACGGCGAACCCTGATGAGACAGTGGACGATCCCGGCACCGGTGTGCTCGTCTACGTGCGCGACCCGGGCGGCAGGGTCCACGTGAACACCCTTCCCCGCGACGTTCTCACTCTCGTTGCCGATCACGCAGACGCCGACAAGCAATCCGCGTTCACTGACGACGAAGGCCGAACCTATGTCGTCGTGGGGCGTACGGTATCCACCGACGCTGGCACGTGGGCCCTGTGGTCCGCCCGAAGCACATCGGCGAGCGAACTAGCGCTTCAAGGGCTCGACCGAGTGCTCATCATCGGCGGCCTCGTGCTCCTGGCCGGATTCGGCGGCGCATCCTGGCTGCTGGCAACCGCAGCCCTGAGTCCGGTGAACGCGATGCGTCGCCGGGCGGAAGAACTCCAGGAGAGCGACACCGCGGGCCAGCTACCGGTCGGTCGAACGCGCGATGAGCTCTCGGCACTCGCCACGACCCTGAACAGTTTTCTCGCGAAAGTGCACGCGTCGAGCGCTCGGGAGAAACAGATGGTCTCCGATGCCGCGCACGAACTCCGCACCCCCTTGGCCGCGCTCAAGACCCAGCTCGAACTCGCCCACGACGACTTCGGCAACGCTGACGCGCTGGCGCACCAGGTGACGGCGGCTGAGGCATCCGTCGACCGGCTGGCTTCCCTAGCCTCCAACCTCCTGGAGTTGAGTCGCCTCGAGGCGCACGGCTCGCCCGCCACGTCCGCGACCGCCGCCGCCATCACTGACGAGTTCACGGGAAGTGTTGACCGCGCCCGGATGCTCGCGCTGGGCAAATCCGCAACCGTCGACTTCGATGTCACGGTCGCCGACGACGGAACCCGGTACCGGATAGATCCGCAGGCATTCGGTCGGCTGGCCGACAACCTCTTCTCGAATGCGATCAACGCTGTCCACAACTCCGGAACTGTGACAGCGGCGCTTGTGCAAGCCGAGTCTCAGCTCATCCTCACCGTCTCCGATGACGGACCAGGGATGCCCGACGACTTCCTCTCGGTGGCCTTCGAGCGCTTCAGTCGTCCCGATGCCTCACGTACGACGGCAACGGGCGGCAGCGGCCTGGGACTGGCGCTCGTGCGGGCGCTGGCACGGGAAGCTGGTGGCGAGGCGAAGGCCGAGAACACCCACCCGGGCCTGCGCGTGAGGGTTTCTCTCCCCAAGATGTGAGGACTCACACGCTCGGAGGCGCCCGTTCATAGGATGCGCATAGCTTGTGGAATCACAGTGGTGACATGACCACCCAGACCCACACTCGACCGGCGATGCCGCGGCCATTCCCGCCGTCACCCCGCGTCGACCAGAAGCGCAAGTTCGCCCGCCGCGCGCGCCGCGCCGACATGCTGGTCATGGCGCTCTGGGCTTCCGGCGCGGCGGCCGCCGCACTCTTCCTCGCGTACGGCGGCGCTGGACAGTTCGGATCCCTTGCCGAGACCCTCACCAGCCTTGGCATCATCGCCGGCCTCATCGGCACCGACTTCATCCTCGTCATGCTTGTTCTTGCCGCGCGCATCCCGGCCATCGACCGGACCATCGGCCATGATCGCGCAGTCGCCGTGCACCGCTCGCTCGGCAAGCCGGCCCTCTACCTCCTGCTCGGGCACGGCGCACTGCTGCTCGTCGGCTACGGGATGAGCGAGGGAATCAACCCGATTGCCGAAATCGGCACGATGCTGGCCCTTCCCGACATGCCCCTCGCGTTCATCGGCATGGGCCTCATGATCGCGGTCGTGGTCACCTCCCTCGTCGCGGTTCGCCGCAGGTTCAGCTACGAGGGCTGGCACCTCGTGCACCTCCTCAGCTACGTCTCGGTGGCGTTCGCGCTGCCTCACCAGCTCAGCGTCGGCGGGGTGCTCGCCGAGGGCACAGCGCAGCGTGTCTACTGGATCGCTCTGTACGTGATCGCCTTCGGCGCGATCCTGACCTTCCGCTTCATCGAGCCGATCGTGTCCAGTCTGCGCCACCGGATCACCGTCGCCGGAGTGAGTACCATCGCTCCTGGTGTCACCTCGATCCACCTGTCCGGACGCAACCTGCGCGCCCTCGGAACCTCGGGCGGGCAGTTCTTCATCTGGCGATTCTGGACGGGCAGGACCTGGTGGCACTCGCACCCGATCTCGCTCTCTGCGATGCCGACCGAATCCTCAGCACGCATCACCGTGCGCGACCTCGGAGCGGGCAGCGCTCGCATCAGCGCGGTTCCCCGTGGCACGAAGGTCTCGATCGAAGGCCCCTACGGACTCTTCACCGACGCCGCACGCACCTCACCGAAGCTGGCCATCATCGCGGCGGGGATCGGGGTCACCCCCATCCGTGCGCTGCTCGAGCACGCCCAGTTCGCCCCGGGGGAAGCAACAATCCTTCTGCGCGCCGGTAGCCAGGACGAGACCTACCTCTGGGACGAGATCCGCGATCTCGCCGCGGCCAAGGGCGCCACCTGCTACGTCATGGTCGGACACCGCTCACGCACGGGACCCAGCTGGATGTCCGAGGCCGACGTGCAGCGCGGCGTCACCCTCCAGGCCGCGTTCCCCGACCTCGCGACGTCAGACCTCTACCTGTGCGGACCCACCGCCTGGCTCGACTCGGTCGAAGCGGACGCCCGCGCCACGGGCATCCCCTCGCATCAGATCCACTCAGAAAGGTTCGACTGGTGAGAACACGCGCAGTACTCGGAAGCGTCTTTGCCTCGGCTGCCGTTCTTGTCGTCGGCTGGCAGGCCGGCGGTGCCGTGCTGGCGTCCACCGCGATCGGGACGACGACATCGCAGCCACAGGCCAGCGCGTCGACGACCACCAGCACCACGACAACAACAACAACGGCCACCGAAACGCCGGTGGCCGCGGGCCCGGCGGATGGCACCTACACGGGATCGAGCGTCGACACCCGCTTCGGAAGCGTCCAGGTGTCGGTCACCCTCTCGGGCGGCGCGATCACCGATGTCACGGCGCTGCACCTGACCGATGCGGACGGCAAGTCCGTGCAGATCAGCAACCGTGCCGCGCCCATCCTTCACGACGAGGTGCTCGCCTCGCAGTCGGCAGCCGTCTCGAACGTCGGCGGCGCCACCTACACGACGCGAGGGTATCTGTCGTCGCTGCAGTCCGCGCTGGACCAGGCCGGCTTCTGATGCGCCACGTCTTCGAAACGATGGGTACCGTCGCCTCCATCGAACTCCCGAAGACCTATGCGTCGGTACTGCCCTCGATGGAGGCGGTCTTCCTGTCCGTCGACGAGTTGTTCAGCCTGTATCGGCCAGGATCAGAACTCAGCCGCATCGCCGACGGCCGGCTCGACCTCCCCCATGCCAGCCCCACCCTGCGAGCAAGCTATGAGCGCAGTATCGAGTGGCGCATCCTGACCTCTGGCCTTTTCTCAGCGCATCGACCCGACGGGGTTCTCGACCTGAATGGCATAGTCAAGGCCGAGGCCATCGAGAGCGCCGGCGCACTACTCGACAACGCCGGATGCCCGGCCTGGACGATCAACGTCGGCGGCGACATCCTCGTGCGCGGCGAGCACGCCTCGTGGACCACCGGAATTGCCGACCCCAACCGCGACGATGCCCTTCTCTGCTCGATCGCGCTGGGAGGCGAACGACGTGCCCTCGCCACCTCCGGAAGCGCCCAGCGCGGCGACCACATCTGGCGCGGCAGCGAACTCGCCCGCACCCACTTCGCGCAGGTGAGTGTCATCGCCGCCGACATCGTCACCGCCGATGTGCTCGCGACCGCGATCGTCGCCGGCGGCCCGGAATCCCTCGACGACATCACCGAGCGTTGGCCGGTGGACGTACTCGCCGTGGACAGAGACAACAACCTCGTCGCAACACCCGGATTTCGAGTCGCCCTGGCCGCCTGAGGCCTACCCCTCACGGGCAAGCGGGAGTACGGTCGCGGCTATGGACGACACAGATCCGACCACCACGAACCCCGAGTTCTACCGCACTCTCTGGGAGAACGACGACGTTCGCGTGCTCGAGTACAAGGACACTCCCGGCCAGGAGACCACACCCCACGTGCATCCCAACACCGTCATGATCACTCTCACCGATTTCGACCGACGCCTCTCGAGCGGAGACCAGAGTCGCGAGGTCTCCCTCGCTGCCGGCGCCGCGCTCTGGCTACCCGCTCAGACGCACAGCGGTAAGAACATCGGAGGCTCACCGACTCACACGATCCTCGTGGAGCTCAAGAGGAGCGCCGCCTCCGGCCAACCGGCGACGCTCGGTCCGGTCACCTAGGGCGGCAGGTCGCGCCCCGACCTCCGCCTCGACATCTGAGAGGACTCTCACCCTCACCGGCCGCATCTCCACGCCATCGTGACCTGAGTGCTGCACTCTGTCACCGAGGAGGAGGTATCCGTGCGAGTTCTCGTCGTCGAAGACGACCCCGCGATCCGGCGTTCCCTAGCCCAGACCCTGAGGGAGGCGGGCTACGCTGTCGACCTCGCTGCCGACGCCGAGGAAGGTCTGCGGGTTTTCGAGATCGAGCCCGAGGATCTCGCGGTCCTGGACGTACGCCTGCCTGGAATGCCCGGGGGCGGCATCGAGCTGTGCCGACGAATCCGTGAACTCTCACCCGAGGTACCGATCCTCATGCTCACCGCGATCGACTCCGCCGATGCAAAAGTGCGCGGCCTGGATGCGGGAGCTGACGACTACCTGACCAAGCCGTTTCATATCGAGGAACTGCTGGCCCGCGTGCGTGCCTTGCTTCGGCGGGCTCCCCGCGCCCGCGCTGAGGCGGTCGCCGTCGGATCACTTCGGCTCGAGCCGGCGTCACGATCGGTGATCCGACTCGGTCGTCGCATTGAGTTGACGGCCAAGGAGTACGCCGTGCTGGACTACCTGATGCGCAACGCCGGCGAGATCGTGAGCACGTCCGATCTCATCAACCATGCCTGGGACAGCAACTACGACGGCTACAGCAACGTCGTGCAGACCTACATTCGGTACCTGCGGCGCAAGCTCGCGATTCACGGCGAGCCCGACCCGATTACGACCTTCCGCGGCAGCGGGTACACGATCGACGCTGACGCATGATCTTTCGACGAGCGAAGCTCCGGCTCGCAGTGTCATACGCGGCAGTGCAGCTGCTGCTGTTCGCCGCATTCGGTCTCGGCATCTACGCGTACGTGACGACCGCGTTCGACTACGACGTCGCTGAGGGCGACTCCGCAGTGCTCACTGCCGAGGCAGGTTTCGCAAACCTGCGCAATGGGATACTCGCCGCGTACGTCGCCCTGGTCATCGTCATCCCGGTTACCAGTTACCTTCTCGCGTCGCTGGCCATGCGGCCGATCCTTGCCAGCTTCGAGGCCCAGCAACGGTTCATCGACGATGCCTCCCACGAATTCCGCACGCCCCTGAGTGCGTTGCAGGCCCAGCTCGAGCTCGGTCTGAGTCGACGACGAAGCATCCCTGAATACCGCACGCTCCTTGATCACTCGCTGCACTCCGCTGCCCAGCTCAACGAGATACTCGATGACCTCTTGGTGCTCTCCCGCGGCGCGCACGACACCAACATCGCGATGCGGAAGGTCGAGGTGAGCTCGATCATCTCGGATGCCATCGGGCAGCTCACACCCGGCGACGCAGCGCGTGTTCTGCGGGCCACTGCGGCGGACCTCGTTGTCACGGTGGCCCCCTCTATGCTGAGCCGCGCCGTGGTGAACCTGCTCACGAACGCGCTTCGATACTCGCCCACGGACTCCCCCGTCACCGTGAGCGTTTCGAGGAGGGGGGGCTCCGCGCGGATCGTCGTCGAAGACCACGGCTCCGGGATGACCCGGCAGGAGCGCGACCTCGCCTTCGACAGGTTCTGGCGAGCCGACACGTCAAGGGCGAGCGAAGGGCGCGGGCTGGGCCTGTCGATAGTGCGGGAGATCGTCAATCTGCATGGCGGCCGCGTCGACCTTGACTCGGAACTGGGAATTGGCACAAGGGCATCGGTGGAGATTCCACTCTCACGGTGATCTCACGTCCGGCTTTCTAGCGTTGTTGTCATGGCGGTAGTTGATCGCCGGACAAGGGAGAAGTACACATGAGCAAGATCAAGACTGGACTGGCGACGGCCGCTGTCATCGTTATCTCGGTTGTGGGCGGCGGTCTCGCTATCGCGCTTCCCGCGCAAGCAACCACCCTCATCACGCACGCCGTGACGACGGGCGTCGAGGACGGCACGAACGACGGCGAAACCGCCGACGACAACGGTATCGAAGACGGCGCCAACGACGGCGAAACGAACGACGACGCCGGCAACTAGTGAGACCCGAAAGGCCAGTCGACGACACAGTTCGACTGGCCTTTCGTCATGCCAAGGGGAAGGTCGCCTCGACCGCTAAACCCTCGCCGGGACGGTTGTGCAAGGTAACCGCGCCACCCGACACCGAAACGATGCCGGCCACGATCGACAGCCCGAGACCCGCGCCTCCCCCCGTGCGGGCATCGTCGGCCCGGGAAAACCGGTCGAAGGCGAGCGGCAGGAACTCTTCATCCATGCCGCCCGCAGTGTCGCTGACGCGGAGCAGAACGTCGTCCTCGCGCAGGGAGAGGGACAGCTCGATAAGCCCCGCCACCCCCATGGCCGCGAGAGCGTTGTTGACAAGGTTGTCGCAGACGCGCCCGAAATCCGCATCACTCACGGCGACGGCGCGAGCCCCCGCCATCGGTTCACTCGAGTACTCGATGCGGATATCGCGATGCCCCACACGCTGCCGACCGCGGTCGGCGGCGTCAGCAAGCTCTGCGGCGAGTTCCTCAGTCGTGGACGACCCGGGCGTCGCTTGAGCGTCGATGCGCGAGAGTTCCAGCATCGCTGTGGCCAGCGCCGATAGGCGTGCCAGCGTCTTCTGGGCAGCCGCCACGTCCGCCTGCATGTCGGGGAGTGTTACCGCCTGACGCTGCGCGAGCTCGAGCTGAGTCTGGATGATCGCCAGCGGAGTGCGGAACTCGTGGCTGGCATCGGAGACGATCTGCCGTTCGCGTTCCGCCGACACTCTGAGCTGAGTGATCAACTCGTTCAGAGTGCTGGCGAGTTCCGAGATCTCGTCCTGGGCCGGTCCGACCGGAAGCATCTCCTTGCCGGGGCTCGACACCAGCGTCGCAGCGCTGCGCCGCAGACGGCCGACAGGGCTCAGCGCTGCGCTCCCGATGAACCAGGAGGCCGCACCGAAGGCGAGGTTGATACCGGCAATGCTGGCAATGAGGAGGAACGCGACCTGGTTGAGAACGGATGCCTCGAGGTCGTCGCGACTCGCGGTGATCACGCTCCACGTTCCGGAGTCAGTCTGCACGATCGTGACGCGCACGAGAAACATCTCCGACCCGACGACCACGTTGCGCGTCGTGTCCGGTCGAGTGAGCAGCGAATCCAGTTCGGCAGACAACCCATCGGGAAGCGTGTTCACATGGACCACGTTGTCTGGGGCAACCACGGCGACGAGTTGGCCCGCACCTGGCGGGTCGACCTCATCCGCGCCGCTGGCATTGAGGGCAGTGAGGTAGGGGCCCTCGACGTTCTCGAGCACGCGGATCTGCCCGTCGCTGACTATGCGCTGAACCTGTGTGAATATCACGATGCCAGCCACGATCGAGATGAGGATCGCGATCAGCAGGCTCCCGCCTGTGATGCGTGCCCGGATGGTCAGGCGGGAAAGGTTCACACGCTCGTCGCTATCAGCTGGAATCCGATGCCACGTGCCGTGACGATCCGCACCGGCGATTCGACAGTCTCGAGCTTCTTACGGACGTAGCTGACGTACTGGTCGACGATGTTCGGGTCGATGTATGAGGCCGAACCCCAGATGGAGTCGATGATCTCGACGCGCGGCATCACGCGGGTGGCATTCTCAGCAAGAAGCCTGAGCAGGTCGAACTCGGTGCGGCTCAGGCGCAGTTCCTTGCCGCCGGTCGTGATCTCGTGGCGGGTCATGTCGATCTGCAGACCGCCGATGTCGAGCCGGGATGCACCGATCGCGTCGCGCCGCCGCAGAGCACGCAAACGCGCGGCAAGTTCAGCGAACTCGAACGGTTTCGTCAGGTAGTCGTCGGCGCCGGAGTCGAGCCCGCGCACGCGATCGTCGACGGCATCCCGTGCAGTCAGCAGCAGGATGGCCATGCCGTTGGTCTGCTCACGCAACCGGCGGCACAGTTCGAACCCGGACATCCCGGGAAGCATGACGTCGAGAACGGCGATATCGTACGGCTCCTCGTTGGCGAGGGTGATGCCGTCGATGCCGTTGTCGGCGAGGTCGACCGCGTAGCCCTCGCCGCGCAGTCCACGCGCGAGGAGTGCAGCCATCTCGGGCTCGTCCTCGACAACCAGGATGCGCAGGGCCACGCGGTCCACCTTCCGTTGTGTTGCGATACTACGGCTAGGCCGCAACTGGTTCGCTAACCGGCGTCTCGAGAGCCGCGGCTCGGCGCTCGCGCCCGACCTTGATTCCCAGGTAGGTCGCCATTCCGACGATGACCACCAAGAAGACCACGCTCGTCGCTGTGGCGCCGATGCCGAGGCCACCATCAGCGGGAGCCTGAGAAAGCAGGTCACCGATGGATGCTCCGAGCGGGCGGGTGAGGATGTATGCCGCCCAGAAGCAGAACACGACGTTGGCGTGGAAGGCGAACCGGGCGATCACGATCACACCGATGAGGGATGCGAACAGTATGACTCCGACGAGATAGCCGAGTCCGAGGCCCTCGGTGATGAGGTCGCCCGAAGCAGTACCCAGCGCAAAGGTGAAGAGGATGGCGACCCAGTAGAACGCCTCGCGACGCCGCGTGAAGATCGTATGGATCGAGAGAGTGCGCTCCCGGTAGAACCAGATCCCGAACGTCACCGCCAGCAGCACACTGAAGATGATCGTGCTCACCCAGAGCGGAAGTCCAATGACGTCGGTGAGGTTGTCGGTGATGAGCGTTCCCACCACGCTGATGAGTACCACGACCGTCCAGTACACACCCGAGGTGTAGCGCTTGGTCACGAACTGCGCGATGAGCGCCGCGATGAGAAGCGCGCCCATGATGTAGGTGGTGATCTGCAACCCCAGGCCCACATCGACGTTGAGATAGTCGGCGAAGGTCTCACCTGTGGTCGTGGAGAGGATCTTGATCACCCAGAAGGCGAACGTGATCTCGGGCACCCTGTTGAACAGGATGGTTCGAACGTGCTCAGGCAGCGTGTTTGTCATGCCCATAGGTTCCCGAGGTCGGCTTACGGTCAGCCCGTGATCGGTGCGCTATCCGGTGAGGGTTCTTTCAGAATCCGCGCGGTGGCGACGCGCACGATCGCCGACACGACGAGCGCCACGGATGCCCCGAGCAGGGCTCCGGCGACGACATCGGACAGCCAGTGCACGAGCAGGTAGTTGCGGCTGAGCCCCATGAGCGGGATCCAGACCGCAGCGAGCACCCCGGCCCATACGCGAGGAAATGCGATCACCAGCGCAATCGTCAGGGCCGCAGCGGTGGTCGTGTGACCGGAGGGGAAGGAGTTCGACGCGGCAGCCACAATCCCGTCGGGCGGCCGGGGTCGGGAGACGCCGATCTTGATCAACGAGGAGAGTCCGGATGCCGCCGCAACCGTGAGAGCCACGGAGATGGCAGCGCGGAAGTTCCGGCGGATGGCGAGCCCGACCGCTATCACCGCAGTGACGACGGTCATCGCAAGGGTGCCCCCGGCGACGTTGAGAAGTCGTGCGACAGAGTCCGCCGCCGCCGATCGGTAACTTGCGAGGAAGTCATGCCAGCCCTGGTCGAACCCCACCGGCAAGTCCCGTCCGACGGAGGAGATGATCAGGCCCACGACAAGCACGACGGCGACCCCCAGCCCGCCGACGAATCCGGCCGGAGGGCGGGAGCCGCGCGCCACATCCTGCTCCGCCATGACGCACTTCCCCTCGGTGAGCCTCGACGCTACGGACGACGCCTGTGCCGTAGCGCCGCACTGTGGCTACAGCCCTGAAAGATCTCTCACGGAAGGCGACGAACGGCGCAGGTTCGCGACCGTACAGCGCTGGCACCATGTGCACGTGCCGACACCGTCAACACTGACCAATCGGGTGCCTGAGGTCACCGCGCTGTTCTGGATCCTGAAACTCCTCACCACCGGAATCGGTGAGACCGCATCGGACTTCCTCGTGAAGACCTTCGACCCGGTACCGGTCGTCCTTCTCGCCGCGGTCGTCTTCGCCGCGAGCTTCGTGCTGAAGATCTCGGCGGGCCGCTACACGCCGTGGCGCTACTGGCTGTTCGTTCTCATGGTCGCTGTGTTCGGAACCATGGTCGCGGATGTCACGCACATAGCGCTCGACGTTCCGTACGCGGTCTCGACCGCCGCGTTCGCAGTTCTTCTGGGCATCGTCTTCGTGGTGTGGGCTGCGACCGAGCGCACAGTGTCCATCCACTCCATCACGTCGCGTCGCAGGGAGGTCTTCTACTGGGTAGCGGTGCTTGTCACCTTCGCGCTGGGCACCGCCTTCGGCGACCTGACCGCGGTCACCCTCGGACTCGGCTACCTCACCTCGGGGGTGATCTTCGCGGCCCTGTTCGCGATACCGCTCGTAGCGACGAGCCTGCGGGTTGCCGAGATCGCCACCTTCTGGATCGCCTACGCCCTCACCCGCCCACTCGGTGCTTCCTTTGCGGACTGGATCGCGGTCGACGGCAGCCGCGGCGGGCTCAATGTCGGGACCGGACTCGTGAGCATCATCGGTCTCGCATGCATCGCCGCGTTGGTCGCCGCTGTGCAACGCCGGCAGCGTTCCTGAAAGCCTTCTCATCTCCGCAGGCCCGCGTGCGGGCCGTTCTCCGATCTTCGCGGCCGATTGTGGAAACCACAGTGGCTCGAGAGTCACGTAGGCGGGAGGAGACCGGATGACCGCCCTGGCGGCACGTCGGACCGTCCCGCAGTCGGCTCGAGCCCGTCGCATCCGACCCGCTCTGTTCCTCGGGGTTCTGGGAACGGTGGTGGGTTTCCTCGGTTCGTGGAACCCGTCGTACTGGGGAGACGAAGCCGCGAGCGTGATGTCAGCGGGCCGATCGTGGTCAAGCCTCGCGGCCGAGCTCTCGACGATCGACGGTGTGCACGGCGTCTACTACGCCTTCCTCCACGTGTGGATCGCCACCTTCGGCACGTCGGAGCTCGCAACACGACTGCCCAGCGCGATCGCCGCAGGAGCCATGGTCGCCGGCACGGTGGTGCTCGTGCGGCGCTTCGGTGATGCCCGACTCGCGGTTCTTGCGGGAGCAATCGCAATCGTCCTGCCGCGCACGACATCGATGGCCACTGAGGCCCGGTCGTATGCGATGGGCGCCGCGGTTGCCGTCTGGCTGACGGTGCTGCTCATCACCGTGCTCCACCGGCGCGCTTCGCGGGGTTGGTGGGTTGTCTACGGCATCGCGATGGCCGCCAGCGTCTACCTGTTCCTCTACCTGGGACTGCTGCTCGCTGTGCACGCGAGCTACCTGCTTCTCACTCGGCGCGCGGCGCTCGGCGGGTGGTTGCGAGGGGCTGGCATCGCCGCCATCCTGGCCGCACCCATAGTCGTGATCGGCTACCAGCAACGCGAACAGATCGATTTCCTGGCTCGCCGCAACTACGCGACACTGGCGAACGTCCTCACCGGACAATGGTTCGGAAGTGTCCCCGTGGCGCTCTTCTGCTGGGCACTCATCCTCGTAGCCCTGGTGTGGCTCGTGTGGAGCGTTCGACGACGAACCGTCTCGCCGGTTGCCCTCCTGGCTCTCCTCTGGCTCACCGTGCCCACGGCGGCGCTCCTCGTCGGCAACGCCATGGTGTCGCCTATGTACAACGTCAGGTATCTCGCCTTCAGCACACCCGCAGCGGCGATTCTCATCGCGATCGGGATCACTGTCGTAGCCCGTGTCGCGCGTCGATCCCGGGCGCGAACATACTCGGCTGCGGTTCTCGTCGGAGTTCTCATCGCGCTGTGCGCTCCGGTCTACCTCGCACAGCGCACGCCCTGGGCGAAGGACGGTGGCAGCGACTTGCGTCAGGTCGCAGAGTACGTGCAGGCCAAGGCCAGCCCGGGCGATGCGATCGTCTTCGACCAGTCCACCAAGCCGTCGCGGAACCCCCGGCTCGCGCTGCACCTCTACCCGAGCAGCTTTACCGGGCTCCGGGACATTGGCCTGATCACGCCGTTCGATGAGACGAACGGGCTGTGGGACACGGTGGCCCCGCTCACTGACACGACTGCCTCTCTAGCGACGTCCGCCGATGTGTGGGCGGTGGAGCTCACCCACGGGGCGACAGTTCCTGCTGACGTGTCCTTCCTCGAAGCGCACGGCTACGAACTCAACTCGACGACGCTCATCCACCGCACCACGATCTACCACCTCACCAAGGAGTGACCATGTCCGACCGCACCGTCGTCGTACTTCCTACCTACAACGAGAAGGAAAGCCTCTCCGACACGATCGAGCGGATCGTGACGAGCGCCTCGCACGTCGACATCCTCGTCGTCGACGACAACTCTCCGGACGGTACCGGCCAGCTCGCCGATCGCCTCGCCCTGGCCAATCCCCGGATCCACGTCCTCCACCGCGCCCAGAAGGCCGGCCTCGGCGCGGCCTATCTCGAGGGGTTCGCCTGGGCTCGTGACGTCGGCTACGACGTCATCGTCGAATGCGACGCCGACGGCTCCCATCACCCGGAGGAGTTGCACCGCTTGCTCGAGGCTCTGGACAATCACGACATGGCCATCGGCTCGCGCTGGGTCTTCGGGGGAAGCGTCGTCAACTGGCCGCGTTCGCGCGAGTTGCTCTCCCGCGGCGGCAGCGCCTATGCCCGTGTCCTCCTGCGCCTGCCTCAGCGGGATGTCACCGGCGGATACCGGGCGTTCCGCGCCAGCGCACTCGTGGCGATCGGGCTCGACAACGTCACCAGCCAGGGCTACTGCTTCCAGATCGAGATGCTCTGGCGCGCCAACCGCGCGGGCCTTCGCATCGCCGAAGTCCCCATCACTTTCACCGAGCGACGATGGGGAGTCTCGAAGATGCGCGGGATGATCGTGATCGAAGCCATGGCCAGAGTCACCGTGTGGGGCGTGCGCACGATCTTCGAGAAGCAGTCTGTTGCCGTCGCCTCCTCCTCGGAGCCCAGTCGTGTTTAGGCACAGGCTCTTGTCGCTACTCCGCGACCTGCTGCGCTTCGGGATGGTCGGTGGACTCGGCTTCCTCGTCGACATCGGGCTCTTCAACCTCCTGCGACTTACCCTGCTGGCCAACGACCACCACATCATCGGCGCACCGCTCATCGCCAAGACCATCTCCGTGCTGGCCGCGATCGCGGCGAACTGGGTCGGCAATCGATGGTGGGCCTTCCGTGATCGGCGTGGTGAGCATCCGGCTCGTGAGGCCCTGGCCTTCCTCGCGGTGAGCCTCGCGGGCAGCGCGATCTCGCTGATATGCCTCGGCCTGACCCACTACCTGCTCGGCTTCACCAGCCCCGTCGCAGACAACATCTCCGCCAACGTCGTTGGGCTGGGTCTCGGTTCCGCGTTCCGGTTCATCGCCGTGCGCACGTGGGTGTTCAGGCAGGTCACGATGACGAGCGTCGCCCCGCAGGAACCTCTGGTCGTCACCTAGGGTCGACCGTATGGCTCTGTGGATCGGAACGGCGGTCGCGCTTCTCCTGCTCGCGACCATCGCCACGGTCGGCCTGACCGCGTTCCGAATCCGTCAGCCGCGCGCGGCGCTCCTGGCGTTGGCTCGCGCGATCCTGCAGCTCGGCGCCCTGAGCATCGTGCTCACCGGAATCCTTCACGATCCGCTCTGGGTGGGCATCGGGCTTGCCGTGATGTTCGCCGCTGCCGTGGGCACGGCCGCTCGCCGTGCACGCGCCCCCGCGTCCCAACTGCTCCCGTTGGGACTGTCGATGCTACTCGGGCCCCTCGTCGTGATGTCGATCGTGTTCGTCACGGGTGCCATCGAGTTCTCACCCCGCTACGTGCTCGCGATCGGCGGAATCGTCATCGGCAACACCATGACCATCGCGATCCTCACCCAGCGCGTGTTCCGCACCTCCGTGCGCGACCACTGGGACGAGGTCGAGGGCTGGCTCGCGCTCGGCGCCACCCCACGAGAGTCCACGCTCGACCTCGGGCGTCGCGCCATTCACACCGCCCTGCTGCCGTCAGTCGACCAGACCCGCACTACCGGGATCGTCGTACTTCCGGGCGCCTTCGTGGGCGCGATCTTCGCCGGAGCTTCGCCGCTCGAGGCCGGGCGGTTCCAGGTCGTGGTGCTCGCGTGCATCCTCGCCGCCGGCGTGCTGACGGCGGTCATCCTCACCCGGATGACCGGGGCGGTCGCACTGCGACCCGCGGACGAGCCCGCCTCCTGAGAAGAGTCTCCCGAAACAAGAACGCCCCCGTCGAGCGATCGGCGGGGGCGTTCTTTGCGAGGCCGTTAGCAGCAGACACAGCCTTCGGCGCAGTCCGTTGTGCAACAGCTGGTGTCACAACACTCTGTCATGTTCGCTTCCTCTCCGTCCGTTGTTGGCGGGCAGCCTATGCGGGATCGCAGCATCCCGGTACGTCGCAACTTCCGTCGATGCATGGCGCTCCTTGGTCAACGGTCAGGACCACGTTCACCAGGCTGGCCAGCGCAAGCGTCAGGTGTGGGTCGGCGATCTCGTACCTGGTTCGCCGACCCTCGGGCTCCGCGATCACCAACCCGCAGCCGCGCAGGCACGCGAGATGATTTGAGACGTTCGTTCGGGTCAGCTGAAGATCGTGCGCAAGCTCCGCGGGGTAGCCCGGGTGTTCGAGGAGGCTGAGCAGAATGCGGGAACGCGTGCCGTCGGCCATGGCGCGACCGAGCCGATTCATCACGTCGAGCCGGGAAGCAATAGTCAGCATGTGATGACTATACAGTGGACGATGATCTATTGGAAGACCGGGGATACAGCCACCGGAGGATCAGGAAGCCGACAGCCGCACCGATCAGTTGCGCGATGATGAACCCTGGCGCGGATGTGGGTGCGATGCCAGCGAAGGTGTCGCTGAAGATGCGGCCGATGGTGATCGCCGGATTGGCGAAGCTTGCAGAGCTGGTGAAGAAGTAGGCGGCTCCGATGTATGCGCCGACGGCCACCGGGGTGAGGTTGGTGCGGTCGGTACGAGCAAGCACGAAGATGACGAGGATGAGCCCAGCGGTCGCGACGATCTCAGCGAGGAAGTGCGGCGGTGTCAGTCGGTCATTGCTGCTGATGCTGACAGCGGGGTCGCCGAACATGAGGTTGGCGAGCATCGCGCCGAGGATGCATCCGACGATCTGTGTCGGGATGTAGAGGGCGGTGTCGCGCCACGATCTCAGGCCGCTGACCGAGTCGGCGAGGGAGACCACCGGGTTGAAGTGGGCGCCGCTGACCGGCCCGAAGATGATAATGAGCACGGGAAGGCCGAGCGCCGTCGCGAGCGCGTTCTCGAGCAGCTGCAGCCCGGTATCCGTTGGCGAGAGTCGCTGCGCGGCAATGCCGGAACCGACGACGAGAGCGGCGAGCAGGATGCTGCCGAGAAGCTCCGCACTCAGGCGCCGAAGCAGTGCCGTGGTCACGTCGTGACGAGAAGTCGCGAGAGGGAGTCCAACGCGCCGGGGACGAGCTTGTAGAACGCCCACGCGCCCCGCTGGGAGCGGGTGACGAACCCGGCATCCGTGAGCACCTTCAGATGATGCGACACGGTGGGTTGTCCGATGTCGAGGGGCTCGGTCAGGTCACACACGCAGGCCTCCTGGCCTTCGGAGGCGGCGATGATCGAGATGAGCCGAAGGCGGGCCGGGTCTGCGATCGCCTTGAGTGACTTGGCGAGATCGTCCGCTTGCGACTGGGTCATCGCGTCGCGAGTCAGCGGCGCGCAGCACGCTGCCGCGTCGATCACGGGCAGCAGGGTAGGTGTGCTCATGCCCACACCCTATCGGATATTGACATTCATCGATATGATGTTTCATACTCGATCCTGCAGCCCCATTCCGAAACGGAGATGCCGTGACCCTGATCGACCTCACCACTCCGGTCGTGCGGAACAGCCGACTCGACGGGCTGCCCGTGGCAATCATTGGTGCCGGGCCGATCGGCCTCGCCGCCGCCGCGAACCTCGTCGAACGCGGCATCGACTTCGTCATCTATGAAGCCGGCGACTCGGTTGCCAGCAGCATGCGCTCGTGGGGTCACATCCGGCTCTTCTCCCCGTGGAAGCACGTCATCGATCCCGCTGCTCGTCGCCTCCTCGACGCCGACGGCTGGAGCGCGCCCCGCTACCCGGAGAAGGCGCCCTCCGGCGCCGAACCGGTCGAGCAGTACCTCGCCCCGCTCGCCGCCCTCGATTCGATCTCCTCCCGCATCCGGACCGGCGTGACGGTCGCAGCGGTCACCCGTCAGGGCATGGATCGCACCAGGTCGGCCGGCCGCGAGACGGCGCCGTTCGCGTTGCGGATCACCGACGTCAACGGCACGTCCGACGTCACAGCGCGCGCGGTCATCGACGCGTCAGGCACGTACCGCACCACCAACAGTCTCGGATCGAACGGGCTCGACCCGCTGGGCATCGAGGCCGTCGCCGATCAGGTCACCCACGCCCTGCCCGACGTACTCGGCACCGAACGGAAGCGCTTTGCCAACAAACACGTCACAGTGGTCGGGGCGGGCCACTCGGCCGCGAACACCCTGATCAACCTCGCCACGCTTATCCAGACCTCCCCGAACACGACAGTGACCTGGGTCATCCGCAACAAGTCTGCCGCGCGCGTTTTCACTTCGGACGACGACGAACTGGCGGGTCGCGCGTCACTCGGGGCGAAGGTGCAGAAGCTCATCGACTTCGGAGTCATCAGCGTCATCGACGGATTTGAGATCGTCGAACTCGCCAAGGCCGGCCAGCAGGTTGACGTCGCGGGTCTTCGCAACGGCGAGGTCGAACACATCACGACCGACCTGGTCGTCAATGCCACCGGCTTTCGTCCCGACCTGGGCATTCTCCGCGAGATCCGCTTGAGTCTCGACGACATCGTCGAGGCCCCTGTCAAGCTCGCACCGCTGATCGACCCCAACCTGCACAGCTGCGGCACTGTCGAGCCGCACGGGTTCGCGGAGCTGCAGCAGCCCGAACCGAACTTCTTCATCGCCGGAATGAAGAGCTACGGGCGTGCGCCCACGTTCTTGTTGGCCACCGGATACGAGCAGGTCCGGTCGATCACCGCCTATCTCGCGGGCGACCTGGCCGCAGCGACGAATGTCGAGCTTGTGCTGCCCGCGACCGGAGTGTGTTCGACCGACGCGAGCGCATCGTTGTGCTGCTCCTGACCTGACCGCCGGTCCCACATAGACTGCGGTCTATGCTTCCTGCGGACGTCGACAACTCCCAACCCGGGCCCCTTGGCCGTGCGGAGGCGGAGCAGATTGCCCGCAACCTGCGCGCCATGGCCGACCCCACCCGGATCCAGATCCTCAGCCTCATCGTCGAAGCACCCGGTGGTCGACGCCCCGTCACCGAGCTCGCCGACCAGTTGGGCCTGACTCAGCCCACGGTCTCTCATCACCTTCGGCTGATGACCGATGAGGGCCTGCTCGAGCGGGTCCAGCAAGGCCGACAGGTCTGGTACTCGATCATGCCGTCGCGCGTGAACGATGTCTTCGACTCCGTCCGCACCGACCCGGTTGCCGCGGTCGTCGCCCCTCCCGTGCTCGAGCGCATCGCCGCCGATCTGACGATCCGCTTCGCCGGAACCTTCTCCCCCGAAACTGTGACCGAGTACGTCCGCGGCAGCTACACACTGCTGGCCGACCGCGCCAGGATCACCCGCTACCTGCCGTCCCTGACCGCACGATTCGCCGCCGATCGTCTCCACGCGCTCGCCCGGGCCGACGGCCTCATCACCGACAAGACGCCCGACGTGCTCTTCGTGTGCGTGCAGAACGCGGGCCGCTCCCAGCTCGCCTCCGCCATCCTCCGATCCCTGGCCGGCGACCGGGTGCGGGTGCTCACCGCCGGGTCGGAACCCGCAGGATCGATCAACCCGAAGATCATCACCGCCCTCGACGAGGTGGGCATCCCGCTCGGAGGCGAATACCCCAAGCCGCTCACAGACGAGGTCGTCCGTGCCGCCGATTACGTCATCACCATGGGCTGCGGCGATGCCTGCCCGATCTATCCCGGGCGCCGCTACCTGGACTGGGACCTGCCTGACCCTGCGGAACTCTCCATGGCCGGTGTCCGCGCGGTCCGCGACGACATCGACGCAAGAGTGCGCGCCCTGCTCGCGGAGATCGACTCGATGAACGCTGCATGAACTCCCGCGCACGCCCGACCATGATCCATAGATGATCGTCTATGCTTTCGGTATGACCGACAAGCCCACAGTCCTCTTCGTTTGCATTCACAACGCCGGCCGCTCGCAGATGGCCGCCGGGTACATGAAGGCCCTGTCTGGTGGTGCCGTTGAGGTGCGCTCCGGCGGGTCCGAACCCGGCAACGAGATCAACCCGATCGCCATCCAGGCCATGGCCGAAGAGGGCATCGACATCTCCCAGGGCGTTCCTCAGCTGATGACCACCGAGCAGGTCCGCGACTCGGATGTCGTCATCACCATGGGCTGCGGCGATGTCTGCCCCATCTTCCCGGGCAAGCGATACGAGGACTGGGAACTGGTCGACCCCAAGGGCAAGTCCATCGACGAGGTCCGTCCGATTCGCGACGACATAAAGCAGCGCATCCAGGCATTGCTCGCCGAGATCCTCCCCGCATCGGCCTAGCGATCATGAACCTCTCCGAGCGCCGCGGGATGCCCGGACTCGCCTACCCCGAGGGGTACCTCAAGCGTCTGGCCTCCGAGTTGAGCGAGAAGTTCGCGGGGATCTTCAGCACCGAAACCGTCGAGCGCTACGTGCTCGAGTCCTACACAGGACTCCTGCGGACCTCAAAGGTCACGGCGCACCTGGCCGCTCAGACGATCCGCTTCGCGACCGACCGCCTGACCGCGCTCGCCCAAACCAAGGGTGCGATTGATTCCCCAGTTCCTGAAGTGCTCTTCGTATGCGAGCAGAACGCCGGCCGATCACAGATGGCGGCGGTGCTCACACATCACCTCGGGCAAGGAAGAGTCCACGTGCGCTCCGCAGGCTCCGCACCATCGGACACGATCAACCCCGCCGTCGTCGCAGTGATGGCTGAGCTCGGGCTGGACCTGAACGAGGAGTTTCCCAAACCACTCACGGACGATGTCGTCCAGGCCGCCGACATCGTCGTCACGATGGGTTGCGGCGATGCGTGCGCCGTCTATGCGGGCAAGCGCTACCTGGACTGGGAGCTCGAAGACCCCGCTGGCCGCTCGCTGGAAGAGGTGCGTGCGATTCGCGACTCCATCGAGCGGCGGGTCTCGGCGCTCCTGCTCGAGCTGGGCTGATTCGGCGGAACCACTACAACGGGCTGCGAGGCTACTGGCGTTGGACGGTGTGCCTCGTGACGTCGCCGTTGAGAATGCGCCCGTGGTACTCGTAGAGGTCCCCACCCTTGAGGTTGTCAGGTGAGGGCGCCAGAACGACGACGTAGTTCGGGACGAGTTTGGTTTGTGCCACTGGACACCACCGGTAGACCCTCTTGCCCTTGGGCCAATCCTTCTCGGTAGCGGGTCGGGTGCCGAGAAGGATGTTGTAGATGCCGCCGGGATCCGTTTCGTGTGCCTGGTCGATCATCCGGTCGATCAATTGCTGCAGTTGCATGTGACTCCTGTCATTGTGAGTCGCCGGATGCTGCGTGCGATGCGGCGGATTGCGCATCGCGAGCGACGTGGCTTCGTGCATGCTCGACGGCGGCGGGGAGGTCGGCGAACAGGTGATTCTGATGGCGAAGCGAGGCGATGACTCCCACTCGCGTCGCCACTTTCAGATGACCGGGCTGGATACCTTTGACAAGAACTGTGATGCCGCGACGCTCGAGGCCGTGGATCATCTCGGTGATCACTCGGGCTCCCGTTGCGTCAAGTACTTGCAACTGCGATAGGCGAAGTACAACGACTGAGACGCCACTCACACTGGCAACGCGTTCGAGGACACGGTCCGCCGCACCGAAGAAGAGCGCTCCGTCCAGCCGGAAAAGTGCGATGTGCTCGTCTCCCGGTTGGGCAGGCAGCGGCAGTTCTTCGCGGTTCACCCCACCCGATTTGGCCAGGTTGCGGAGGGCAAAGAACGCGGCAACGGCGATTCCGATTGCCACCGCCACGATGAGGTCCACAGACACTGTGACGATCGCGGTGACCACGAAGACGACGGTGTCTGAGCGAGTCGAACCAACAACAGCCCGCACAGTCGATACGGATACCATGCGAACCGCTGTGACCATGAGTACGCCAGAGAGCGCTGCGAGGGGCACTTGGGAGATCACGCCGGTGGCGAGGTAGACCACGCCCAGTAGGACCAGCGCGTGGGTGATCGCGGCGAGCCGTGTCCGCCCTCCGGAGCGGAGGTTCACTGCGGTTCTGGCGATCGCGCCCGTGGCGGGCATCCCGCCGAAGAAGCCGGATGCCACCGAAGCAAGGCCCTGGCCCACGAGCTCGCGGTCAGCGTCGTATGGTCCGGTATCGGAGATCGAAGCGGCGACACGGGCAGACAACAATGACTCGATCGCGGCGAGAGCGGCCACGGTGAGCGCCGGTCCAACCAACTGTTGCAGCAGTGCGGGATCGAGAGAGGGAAGGCGCGGGGCCGGCAACGCTGGCGGGAGTGTCCCGATGTTGGTCAGGGGAAGCACCAGCAACGATGCCGCGACGGAGACAAACACGATCGCAAGGATCGACCCCGGCAGTTGCCTGTGGATGCGCGGGGCCAGGACCATGATGACCGCAACGACTGCGACCACGATCAGCGGCCATGCGACGGTCGACCAATTGACCTGGCCGAGGGACTGAACCGCCGCAACAAATGCGTTGCTACTCGGACCTGGTCGGGAACCCACGGCCGCGGGCACCTGTTGAAGAAAGATGATGACGGCGATTCCGAGGGTGAATCCCTCGATCACGGGCCACGGGATGTAGGAAACTACCCGCCCGAGCTTGGCCGCCCCCGCGGCCAGAACTAAGAGACCTGCCATGACACTCACGACCGCCACGGCCCCGACACCGTGGGCGGCAACGATCGGTCCGAGCACGACGACCATCGCACCCGTCGGCCCGGACACCTGGATGTTGGATCCGCCGAATACGGCGGCGATAAGGCCGGCGACGATGGCGGTGATGAGACCAGCCTCCGCTCCCGCACCAGAGCTGACTCCGAATGCGAGGGCCAGGGGAAGGGCGACAATGCCGACTGTGCACCCCGCCAGAAGGTCCCCACGCCACGTCCGTTTGATTGATCGGTAGTCAGCCCAGCTCGGCAGCAACGATCGGACGTAGCGGACCGCCTTCATGACTTCACGGTTGACGCGAGCTGCTGTTGGGTCGTCTCAAGTATCTCGATGAGGAGCGAACGCGAGACGGCGAGAAGGTCAGCCACTTGCGGGTATGCGAGGCGGTAGAAGACCTGGCTGGCGCGCCGTTCTGCAACAACCAGATTGTGACGTCGGAGTACCGACAGATGCTGAGACAGGTGAGACGGCTCCATGCCCGTATCGGCGAGCAGATCCGTGACCGAGATATCCGGATGCGCCGACAGAACCTCCAGAACCCGCACGCGGACCGGATGCGCCAGACCCTTGAAGAGGTTGGCTTTCACTTCGTAGAGAGGGCGCTGGGAGTCGGTGAACTGGTCCATCCCGTCACCATTCCACGGTTTTAGATCGTCATCAACTCGCGGTTCGGTAGTCATCGGACGAAGTATCCGCGGTAGTACTCGAACACCCAGCCGGTGATACACACGACCAGGAACGGGGCCGCCGCGAGGGCGATCCACGCACTGATTGCCACCCCTGCGAAAATGAGCCCGACCGCAGCGGCAAGGAGCACCGGCCACCAGCTCCAGGGACTGTAGAAGCCAACCTCAGGGTCCCCGTCATCGATCTCGGCATCCAGGCGGTCTTCAGCCCAAACCTCGTGGCCCTGCGCCTTCACTACTCGACCAAAGTAATAGGCCAGCAACAGACAGAGTCCGCTGGAGAGCCCGATGGTCATGAGCCCGACGAGTTCGAAGTTGTGGGCCAGCAGGCTCCAGACAAGGTAGACAGCGTCGACCGTGAGGAACGAGCCGCCCATGATCCACAACAACCGACCGGTTGTCTTCATGGGGCTCCATCCTCAATTAGTGATTTCATCACTTCATCATACCAACATATAAAGCGCCGTGCGTTCATCCGTCTAGTTCAGGAGATGAATTGGCGCGGCACCGACCTGCCCGGGACCTTCGGCTCTACAACCCCGGGCTCTCGGCGAGCATCGTTAGGGCACACCGGTCGTCGAAGAATGTCGGCCCCAACGGAAATGAGATCGACATGACCGCAACAACCGCTCCCCGCGTCCTCCGCGGCCAAGCGATTCCCCTGACGGAGGCACGAACCGCAACTCTGCCCGGCGCACGTCAAGCTCTGGCGGTGTTGCGGCTTGCCACGGGATTCATCTTCCTGTGGGCGTTCCTCGACAAGACGTTCGGCCTCGGGTTCTCCACCCCTGCAGAACGGGCGTGGATCAACGGCGGCACCCCGAGCCAGGGCTTCCTGGGCAGTGAAGCCGTATCGGGTCCGCTGCAGCCCTTCTTCGCTGGCATCGCCAGCCCGGCCACCGACATACTCTTCATGCTCGGGATGCTCGGCATCGGCCTCGCCGTCATGCTCGGTATCGGCCTGCGCGTCAGCGCGATCGCCGGTGCCATCATCATGGTGTTGATGTATCTCGCCGAGTGGCCCTTTGCCGCCAACACCGCGTCGACCAATCCCCTCGTCGACTACCACATCATCTACGCACTCGCCCTCATCGTGGTTGCTGCAACCTCGGCCGGCGACACGTGGGGATTCGGACGCCAGTGGCGCGCACTGTCGATAGTCCGTTCGCAGGCTTGGCTCGCCTAGGGGAATGCATGTGACAGAGGGTCAGCTCACGAGCTGACCCTCTTTCTCGTCGCTGCTGACGCTCGCATGAGCTCGTGTGCAACGCGGCGATCATGACCACTTGGTGCCGATTGATCTCCAGCAGCGCTGGATATCCGTCTTCGCCGCAACATTCGTCTCGAAGTCGTGGCGAACCAGCAAGGAAAGGGTAGACATCCCACGCGTGGGTCTCCCCACGGGCGCGAGTTTCACAGCGGGAACTTCGCGACTTTCTCCTACGCTCGCAGGAGGCTTGCGCTCGAACCGGAGCCATTGGTCCCGAGGGGCACGGGCGCGGAAATACGGTCGTCCAGAACGACGATCACTGGACTGGTCATGTTGAGGAGAACGTCATGGTTCGCTGCCCGCGAGGAACCGCCAGCCCGGGATGTTCGACGACGTCCGATGACAAGCAGGGTCGCGTTGGCCGAGGATTCAATGAGCGCTTCAGCGGTCTGACGCTCGACGGCTCGCGTGCGAACCTGAAGATGCGCCTGACTCTCTCGCGCGAGTCGCACTGCCCGGGACAACATCGCCGCTCTACGCAATACGGCCACTTCGCTGTGGGGTGGATGGGCTACAGATCCCCAGGAACTGACCAACACCAACTCCTGGGATGACCGGGCGGCCTCTGATGCAGCGAACAGCAGGACCGCGTCGCCCGTGGCCGAGTCATCGATGCCGGCAACGATGCCGCGGCGGTCGTACCCGACTCGGTCGGGGATAAAGGCAACATCGCATCGGCTCCTCCACCCGAGACCGAGAAAGCGCGAACCGAAGGCTCGCCCGTAGATGAAGCCGGTCTTGTGAGTGCCGACCACGAGTAACGCATAGCCCTTCGACATCCTCGCGAGAACGTCCGCCGGTCGCCCCTCGGCGATCGTCGCAATGACGGCGAGAGTGGGGTCGAGACTCCGGGCGTACGAGAGCTCAGTACGAACCAGCGCTTGCGCGTGCGTTCTGAGATCAGCGGCCTCCGCGCTGCCCTCCGTCAGCAGTTCACCCTCGATGACGTGCAGGAGTTCGACACTCGCACCCGTAGCGACCGCACGCGCAACGCTCCAGGCGATCGCCGACCGGCTGGGGGTGGACGAATCAATGCCCACAAGAATGGTTTCCGGCATCCTCACTCCTCCTTGCTCTACCATCGAGACTCCTCCGTCGGGAGGCGCTGAGGTAGGGCCGATGGTCCCGACGGCGGGGCACAGCGTAGAGTCGAGACACAGAGACCTAAGTCAGGGCGAAGCTCTCACATCCGACAGTCGAAGCGGGAAGCTATGACCGAAGGCCATTCCTTTACCTTCCCCGATGATTCACGCGGAGAACTCGACAAGGCTCTCGACGATCTCATGACCCGCGCGCGCGACGTGCTGGCAACACAGGGACGACTTCGGGCACTGCTCAAGGCGAACCAGGCGGTCATCGAGCACATCGACCTGCCGACCGTACTGAGACGGATTGTCGAGGCAGCTGTGGAACTGGTCGGCGCGCAATACGGAGCGCTGGGCGTTGTCGCACCCGATGGAGGGCTCGAGCAGTTCATCAATGTCGGGATGTCCCCTGAGCTCGTCCATCAGATCGGACACCTGCCGGAAGGCCACGGGCTCCTCGGTGCCCTCATCGAAGACCCGCACCCCATCCGGATCCCCGACCTGTCGGCGGACCCACGATCTGTGGGCTTCCCCGTCGCCCATCCACCGATGAGCAGCTTTCTCGGTGTTCCTATCCGCGTACGAGACGAGGTGTACGGAAACCTCTACCTCAGCAACCAGGAGTCTGGCGAGTTCAGCGACGAGGACGAACAGCTGGTCACGGCTCTGGCTGCGACCGCGGGTATCGCGATCGAGAACGCCCGGCTGTTCGCAGAAACTCACCGGCGCCAGTCCTACGCGGCGGCGGCCGCCGAAATCACCGCAGCTCTGCTTTCCACCGACGACATCGACGTGGTCTCGATCCTCGCCTCTCGAGTGCTCACGCTTTCCGAAGCTGATGTCGTGTGGGTTCTGCAACCGACCAGCGATCCCGAGTTCATGATCATCGATACCGCGCGCGGTATCGATGAGGCCGGCATGCAAGGTACGACGTTCCCGATGGCGGGTTCGCTGAGCGCCAGCGTGCTCGAGGGAAGGCAACCTCGATTGATCGATGACAGCACCGACTACGGGCTGGTGCTGAGTGCAGGCCAGGCCCTCGGGCCGGTCATGGCCGTACCGCTGATATCGTCAGGGCGCACCTCGGGCGTACTGCTGGTAGGTCGCTTGCGCGGTGCACCCCGGTTTGCTCGAAGCGACCTCGAAATGGCTGCGGACTTCGCGGGACAAGCCAGCGTCGCGATCGAGCTTGCCGCGGCCAGGGTAGGCCGCCAGCGTGTGGCGCTGCTGGAGGACCGAGGCCGGATCGCTCGTGATCTGCATGACCATGTCATCCAACAGCTGTTCGCAACAGGCCTGGAGTTGCAGAGCATCGCGGGATCGGCGGCTCCCGACCTCGCCCAGCGCATTGCTCAGTCTGTGGTGAACATGGACGCGAGCATCTCGCAGATCCGCACGGTGATCTTCGCGCTGTCGGTTCCTGCCACCGACCCACACGCCACGGTGCGGCATTGGATCATCGACCTGGCCAACGAGCTCGCTCCGCGCCTGGCCCGAACGCCGAACGTGAGCTTCTCCGGGCCCGTCGACCTGATGATCACCAAGGACCTCGCGGAAGACGTCGTGGCGGTGACCCGGGAGGCGCTCGTCAATGTCGTCAAGCACGCCTCTGCGCAGCACACCTCGGTCGACCTTGCCGTGGTCGACGGAGTGGTCCGCCTGGTCGTTGTCGACGACGGTCACGGCGCCATCGGCGCGACGAGGCGAAGCGGGGTATCCAATCTCGAGCGACGAGCCCTGCTTCGCGGCGGGGAGTTCGACTTCGTCTCAGATGCTGACGGCACACGGTTGAGCTGGAGCGTGCCCCTGGAATCCGGCACGATCGGCGCGCGATCATGATCCGTGTGTTCCTCGTGGACGATCACGAACTCGTCCGGAGGGGAATCACCGCCCTGTTGAACGCCGAGCCTGACATCGAGGTGGTCGGGGAAGCGGGGACGGCCGCACAGGCGCGTACCCGTATCCGCGCTACCTCGCCCGACATCGCGGTGCTGGACGTGCGACTGCCCGACGGCAGCGGCATCGATGTGTGCCGCGACATCCGATCGGACAACCCTGAGATCAAGTGCCTGATCCTCACCGGGTACGACGACGACGAAGCGATCTACGCCGCCGTGCTTGCCGGCGCCTCCGGCTACGTCATCAAGGACGTGCAGGGCAGCGGGCTCCTCGAGTCTCTCCGCAAGATATCCGCGGGTAAATCGCTCATCGACCCGTCACTGAGCAAACGCGTCGTTGAGAGGATCAAAGAGACTCACAAATCCGACCCGCGTCTGGAGTCCCTCAGCGCACGGGAGCGAGAGATCCTGCCCCTCATCGCCGAAGGACTCACCAACCGCGAGATCGGCGTGCGTCTCGCGCTGGCGGAGAAGACGGTCAAGAACTACATCTCGGGCCTGCTGAGCAAGCTGGGCCTTCAACGTCGAACCCAAGCGGCGATCCTGCATCTCGAGTCACAAACGCCGCCCGGGCTCTAGTGGCGTTGTGTGCCCCGCGTTGAGTAGAACGACCGAAGGTCGTTGGCCTGGCCGTATTCTGCGGTGTCGTTGAATCGCGCGCCCGCCGACGTCAGGATGACGATGTCCGTCGCGCGTGCTGCGCTTGACCACATCTCGCGAGGAGTAGCTACTCCCATCTGCGCGAGCAACTCCTCCTGTCCGTGCTCCGGCGCTCCGGTGAACACCACCTCCACCCGCCCTTCGCAGCCCAGCGCCGCAACGAGATGACGCCCGAGTTCCGTGGCCGTGACGCCCGGCGCAATGACGAACACCGTCACCACCGTGTGGGGCCGGCTGCGTACTGGGTGCTCCGCGAGGAGGGTCATGCCCGCCGCACGCCTGACGCATCCAGTTCCGCGTCCACCATCAGATGGACTTCACGATCAGCAGGTTGCGCACGTCGGTGACGTGGGGCGACGACCAAGCGCCCCGACCGGCATCGAACTTCTCAGCAAAGGAATGCACTTCCCCGGTGAGAGTGACGACGTTGCCGTCGACCGTGATCTCGATGCCTTGGGCATCGACAGTCGCGCTCCTCAGAAACGCGGACCGGATGTGCGCCGCCGTATCGGTGGCCGTCGCGCGCTGCGGCAGGATGATGTCGTTGCGAACCTGCTGCACGCCAACGATGCTGCGCGCCACCCGTTCCGCTTCCTGTCTCTGGAAGTTCCAGTCGAGTTCTCCCGTGAGTGTGACAATCCGGTCGGTGACATCGATCTTGATGCGGTCGCGCGGAACCACTGCGGTCCAGTAGATCGAATCGAAGACTGCGGTCGCGATCTCGCGATCCGGCTGGACGGCCTTCCACGGCACGCGCACGGTGATGTCGTTCGCCACCGACGACACGCCCTTGATGCGAAGCGCGGCCTTGGTCGCGTACCGAACCTGCGCGAGGGCCGGTACTTCGCCCGACAGGGTGACCACCTCGCCTTCCACTGCAACAGCAATGTGAGACGCGTCGAGTTCTGCTGTCCAGTCGAACTCCTTTCGAACTGACGCGAGCACCTCGTGCTCGGTGGCATGGGAGTGAGATCCTGCGGAAGTGGTCATGACAACAGCATCCGTCGACCCGATACGGCGTCACAGGGTCGAAAGTCCCCAGATCAGTCAAATGTCGGGACTTTGGGCACTGTGGTCGCGGGGGCAGCCTCTCTAGCGTCGAACCATGACCCTCACAACGAGTTCGCACGAGATTGCCTTGACGAGCGACTACCCACTCCACGTCGTCGACGCGTGGTGGAGGGCCGCCAACTACCTCACGGTTGGGCAGATCTACCTGCGCGACAACGCCCTTCTCCAGCGGCAGTTGATCGCCTCCGATATCAAGCCCCGACTACTCGGACACTGGGGAACCTCGCCCGCGCTCAACCTGCTGTACGCACACCTCAACCGCCTGATCGTTCATCGGTCGTTGGAGGTGCTGTTCATCGCGGGCCCGGGGCATGGCGGTCCGGCGATGGTCGCCAACACCTGGCTAGATCACACCTATTCCGAGCTGTTTCCCCGCATCGCCCAGAACGGAGTCGGCATGCTGGACCTGTTCCGCCAGTTCTCGACGCCGGGAGGAATCCCCTCCCACGCCTCTCCCACGACCCCCGGGTCCATCCACGAGGGCGGCGAGCTCGGGTACTCCCTGGTTCATGCGTTCGGCGCCGCACTCGACAACCCGAACCTGGTCGTGGCCTGCGTCGTCGGTGACGGTGAAGCAGAGACGGGCACGCTGGCGGCGAGCTGGCACCTGAACAAGTTCCTCAACCCGGATACCGACGGGGTGGTTCTCCCGATCCTCAACCTCAACGGCTACAAGATTGCCAATCCGTCAGTGCTGGCGCGCATCCCCGAAGCCGAGTTGATGGAGCTCTTCCGTGGCTACGGGTACGAGCCGATCCTGGTCTCCGGCGGATTCGACGGTGAAGACCCCATGATCGTGCACTCGGCGCTCGCTCTCGCGCTCGAGCACGCGGCCGATCGCATCGCTGAGATTCGCCGGACCGCCCGGAGCCCACTTTCCGGCTCACGGCCGTCCTGGCCGATGATCATCCTCCGCACTCCCAAGGGATGGACCGGGCCCAAGGTGGTCGACGGACTTCCCGTGGAAGGCACCTGGCGATCCCATCAGGTCCCTCTGAGCCAGGTCGCAGAGAACTCCGAACACCTGGCGATGCTGGAGGCCTGGATGAGAAGCTACCGCCCCGAGGAGCTCTTCAACCGATCCGGCGAACCCGATGGGCTCCTCTCAACGATTCGACCACGCGGCAGTCACCGCATGAGTGCGATCCCCGCCTCCAACGGCGGTCTGGTGCTCACCGACCTGGTGCTGCCCGCGGTAGAGGCTCGCGGCGTCGACATTGCTTCGGGACGCGGCGTGACCGCGGAGGCAACACGGGTCCTCGGTCGTTGGCTCAGCGACGTCATACGGCTGAACCCCAGAACTTTCCGGATCTTCGGCCCCGACGAGACAGCGTCGAATCGTCTTGATGATGTGTACAACGTCACAGCCAAGCAGTGGCAGGGTGACGTGCTTCCCACCGACGAGCACCTCGCCGGCGAAGGTCGAGTCATCGAGATTCTCAGTGAGAACCTCATCGAGGGACTGCTCGAGGGCTACCTCCTCACCGGACGTCACGGCCTCATGAACTCTTATGAGGCGTTCATCCATGTCGTCGATTCCATGTTCAACCAGCACGCCAAATGGCTGGAATCCGCTGCAGATGTCGCGTGGCGTCGCCCAGTAGCGTCCCTCACCTACCTGCTCAGTTCACACGTGTGGCGGCAGGACCACAACGGTTTCTCCCACCAGGACCCGGGCTTCCTCAACCACGTCGTCAACAAGAGTTCGCGCGTCGTGCGGGTCTACTTACCGCCGGATGCCAATTCCCTCCTGGTCACTGCCGAGCACTGCTTCTCGAGCAGGAACTACATCAACGTGATCGTGGCCGGCAAGCAACCGGGACCGACCTTCCTCAGCGTCGCCGAAGCCCGGACGCACGGCGCCCGCGGGATCAGCATCTGGGACTGGGCCGGCTCTGAGCGGCCGGGTGAGGCACCCGATGCTGTCGTCGCCTCAGCGGGTGACGTACCCACCCTCGAGGCACTGGCAGCCGTTGAACTCTTGCGGGAGAGCATCCCCGAGTTGGCGGTGCGTTTCGTGAATGTCGTCGACCTCATGAGATTGCAGGCCGCCGAACAGCACCCCCATGGTCTCTCCGCGGGCGACTTCGATGCGATATTCACCACGACCAAGCCCGTCATCTTCGCGTTCCACGGATACCCCACGCTCATCCATCAGCTCGCCTACCGGCATACCAATCACGCAAACTTCCATGTGCTCGGATTCCGGGAAAAGGGAACGACCACGACCCCGTTCGACATGCTGATGATGAATGATCTCGACCGCTACCGGATCGCGATCGACGTCATCCGTCGGGTCCCTGGTCTGGAAGAGCGCTACGGCAACCTGGTAGAGCACTTCGAGGACGAGCGGTCGAGGCTTCGGGCATACGCCTACGAGCACGGCGTCGACAGTCCTGAAGTGACCGGCTGGGAGTGGCTCAACCGAGGGGACGAAGGCTGATGTCCGCGCCCATCTGGCTGAAGCCGGACGAGGTACCCGAGGTCGAATACCTCGCGCAGGACGAGTGCTGGGTCCTCCTCGCCGCCGCGCCGATGGGACGGCTCGGCGTCCGTGCCGACGGCGGAGTCGACATCTTCCCCGTCAACTTCGCGGTCAACGATGGAGCCATCTACATCAGAAGCGCGCCCGGTTCAAAACTCGTCGATATCGCGCACGCGTCCTCCGTCGCATTCGAGGTAGACGGCAGCCGCCGCCGCACCCACTGGAGCGTCGTAGTGCAGGGCACCGCAGAGCGGATGTCCCTCGACTCCGATATCCAGACCTCCGGCGTCCTGGAACTGCCCACAATGACCTCGTCCGCGAAGTGGAACTACGTGCGCATCGCGCCGTTCTCTGTTTCGGGGCGGCGGTTCACCACCGATCGTCGGCGGCGTGGGATGAACTGGTAGGGAGGGCGCTATCGTCGAAGACATCTCGCCGGGCTGATCCCGGTCGATGCGCGTCGAGGGAGTCGTTCATGGCCAAACGCACCGCCACTCCCGTGCTGGATCCGTCGACCGAGACCGCGGTCGACTGGATCTTCTTCGTGCTCGGTGGAGCATCCGCCGTCTGGCTGGCCTGGGTGCTGCTGCGCGAGAGCTTCTCGTTCGGCTGGTGGCAGATCGCCTTCGTCGTCGGGTTCTGGGTATTGCTTGCGTATCTCGTGCTGCCTCGGCTGCACCGCATCCTCACGCGCATCTACGTGCCGGACTACTTCATCGGTCGGGCGCGCACATCCGACGGCCTGCTCGGCGATCCCGTGAACCTGGCCCTGCTCGGCACCGAGGCCCAGGTGCACGCCGCCATGCTCGCGGCGGGATGGATTCGGGCGGACGATCTCGCGCTGAGCACGGGAGTGAAGATAGTGCGAACCACGATTCTCCGACGCAGCTACCTCGAGGCGCCGGTCAGCCCGCTGCTGCTGTTCGGCCGCAAGCAGGACTTCGCGTACCAGCAGGAGGTCGACGGCAGCCCGGGCAAGCGCCACCACGTGCGATTCTGGCGATGCCCAGAGGGATGGCGTCTTCCGGGCGGCCATGGCACCGACTGGCTCGCCGCCGGCACCTACGACCGCAGCGTCGGGTTCTCCCTTTTCACGCTCCAGATCACCCATAAGATCGCGGCGGACACCGACGTCGAGCGAGATCACATCGTCTCCACCCTCGACGCGAATTCGGCGGTGAAGGTCTCTCGCATCGAGGGATTCTCGGCGGGGTATCACGCCCGCAACGGCGGCGGAGACACCATCCAGACGGATGGCGACCTACCCGTCCTCGATCTCCGCGGCGTACCCGCTGCGGCTTCTGCGGTCGATGCGGTGACCGACAGCCGCGACAGGCGGCCGGCCCCGATCATCGTCGGAGCCGCACTGGTCGCCCTCAGCGGCCTCGCGACCGTGGCGGCGGGCGTCACACAGCTCGTCAACTCCGGAGCCGAAGCCTCCACGGTGGAGGCAGCCCTGCAGTCGTTGACACACATAGCCATCGCGGTGATCGCGGGCGTCTCCCTCGCGATCGGGCTGGCGAGCATCCTTGTGGCGTGGAGGGTCTTCCTCGGAAAGCCACGAGCGCGCCTGCTCGCCATGATCTTCAGCGTGCTCACCGTGATCGCGCAGATCATCGAAGCCGAGACCGGGGATCCGAAAACCCTCGTGGCGAACCTCCCCAGCGTCGCGCTCTCCGTTCTCGTTCTCCTGGCGCTGTCGAGCGAGCGAGCCCTGACCTACGTGCACCGCATCACCAAGACGCCGAAACGCATTGCCGGGATGCCCGGCGATGTCGCCCAGTTCTGACCCTGTGAATTCGCCAGTCTGTGAGTATCCCGATAGTTAGCTGACCGCCCGCGACGTAACGTGAATCGGCGTGCAACTCGCCGTCTTCGGCCTCTACATGGGTGCGAGCTTCGCGCCGAACCACAAGGGTATGCCGATCCTCCCCCACGACAGCAAGGTCGACTTCCTCCGCCGCCAGGTGCTCACCTCGCGCAACATCACCGGCAGATGGTTCGTCAACGGGTTCATGGGCGGGCTCAACTACCAGGTCGAACATCACCTGTACCCGAACATGCCCCGCCCGAACCTCAAGCGCGCGCAGGCGATCGCCAAGGAGTACTGCGAGACGCACGGGATCGACTACACCGAAACCACGCTGTTCCGTTCGTACGGCATCGTCGTGCGCTACCTCAACAAGGTTGGGCTCTCGGCGGGAGCGGATCCGTTCGACTGCCCCGCCGCCACCGCGTTCGGCAGGTAGCTCAGTAGACGGTCGACAGCGCTAGGTAACGAGCAGCCGGGAGAGCGAATCCAGCGCACCGGGCACGAGCGTGTAAAACGCCGACGTCCCGCGCTTGGACCGGGCGATGAAGCCACCGGCGGTGAGCACTTTGAGGTGATGGGAAACTGTCGGCTGGCCGACGTCGAGCATGTCGGTCAGGTCTCCGACGCAGGCTTCATGGTCTGCGGATGCCGCGATCATCGAGATGAGCCGCAAGCGAGCCGGATCCGCGATCGCCTTGAGTGCCCGCGCAAGATCGTCGGCCTGCGACGGGGAGAGCGGATCCCGCGTCAGGGGTTCGCAACTCGCGGTCGCCTCGATCACGGGAAGAGCTGAGGTACTCATCCCGCCATGATAGCAACCATTGACACTCATCGATGAATTGCGGCATACTCGATCCATCGACAGCAATCGATGAAAGGATGCTCGATGTTTGGCATGTACCCAGAGGCCTGGCTCAAGGAGCACCATCGCGAGCACCGCGTGCTCGTGGAGGCCGCCCTCAACGCTCAGGCCGCCCGTGACGCTCGCAGGGCGCGCATCGCCGATCGCGTCACTGCCCCAGCGCAGACGCCAGTGCAGGTATTCGGTCCAGCGTGCGAACCCGCGTGCTGACGCCTGGGCCACTACGGCCATAGACGATCGCGGCTAGCCTCCGACGTGGATCGCGGGCCGTTTGGCCGGATCCTTCTCGAGCTCGCGCAGGATCTCGCGGACGACCGGGGCCGTGTCCCCGCGCCCGAGCAGGAGGTAGCGGAAGAGGTGCCCGATCGGGTTGCCCTCAGCCCACTCGAAGTAGCAGTGCGGGCGCATCCCCGACGTCTCACCCAGGGCGATCAGGATGGCGGCGAGCGCGTTCGGCACCGCGGGGCTCTCAACCCGCAGCACGCTGTGTCCCTCGATCGAGTGCCCGTGAACCGTGAGCACGCGGCTGAACTCGGAGGGATCGACCACATCGACCTCGAGGAACAGCACGTTGGCGCGGCCGGGTACCGGATTCATACCGCGCTGGGCGGCTTCCTTCGCCTGGTACTCCTCGCGGTCGCCCGCCTGGCGCTGGTTCGCGATCACGTTGAGGCCGTGCACGTTGTCGAGCACGCCGTCGATGAGCTTGCGCGCCTCTGGGTCGAAATCGATGCGGTCGACGCGCAGTTCGGTAGTGCGTGAGATGCGGGAGATGAGAGAGATCACGATGATGCCCGCGATGAAGAGCCCGGAGATGGCGATGCCGTCCGGTTTGGCGATCACATTCGATACGAGGGCGTATCCGAGCACGAGCGTGAGCACCGTGAATCCGACGGTCGCGGCCCGCTGCTTCTTGCGGATCGCCGAGATCGTCACCGCGACGGCGCCCGACACCATCATCGCGAGGATGCCCGTGGCATACGCCCCCGCCTGGGCGTTGACGTCGGCCTGGAACGCGATGGTGATGATGATGCTCACGCCCGTGTAGACGAGGACGACCGGGCGCACCGCTTTGCTCCACTCGGGTGCCATGCCGTACGCGGGAAGGTACCGCGGCACGATGTTGATGAGCCCCGCCATGGCGGAGGCGCCCGCGAACCACAGGATGAGCACGCTGCTGATGTCGTAGACGGTGCCGAAGCCGTTGCCGAGCAGGTCGTGGGCGAGGTACGCGAGGGCTCGGCCGCTCGCCGCTCCCCCGGCCTCGAACTCGGCGGGCGGGATGAGCACCGTCGTGATGAAGCTCGTGCCGATCAGGTAGACGCTCATGATGAGGGCGGCCGTAGTCAGCAGCCGTTTGCTGTTCCGGATGCGCGACGCGAGCATGAGCGCCGGCGTCGCGCCCTTGGCCGAGACGAGCGGCATCATGCTCACTCCCGTCTCGAACCCGGAGAGCCCGAGCACGAGGAGCGGGAACGCAATGGCCGCCGTGCGCACCGCGTCGATGACCGTGCCGTGGGCTGCGCCCAGCCGGGTCACCCAGTCGGCGAGAGGCGAGGGGTCGGCCACGAGCTGCACGACACCCGCTCCCACGACTACGGCGTTGAGCGCGAGGAACAACCCGACGAGGGGGATGGCCACACTCACGGCCTCGTTGAACCCGAGCAGGAACACGAAGCCGAGGATGAGCAGCAGCACGATAGTCACGATGACGGCCTGGCCCGACAGGAACGCCGGGGCATAGGGGTTCTCGAGCAGGTGGACCGTGGCATCCGCACCCGAGAGGGTGATCGTGATGATCCACGAGGTCGCGACGAATCCGATGAGGATGAGCACGAAGATCTTGCCGCGCCAGAACGACAGCAGCCGCTCCAGCATCGCGACGGAGCCCTGCCCGTGCGGGCTCTCCTTCGCGATCCGGCGATACATGGGCAGCATGCCGAAGAGCGTGAGCGCGACGATAAGGAGGGTCGCGAGGGGCGAGAGGGCGCCCGCGGCGAGCGCCGCGATGCCCGGAAGGTACGACAGCGAGGAGAAGTAGTCGACGCCCGTGAGCGTCATGACCTTCCACCACGAGTGGGTCTTGGCGTGCGATTCGGCCGCTTCCGGCCCCTCGGGGGCGACCCGGTTGGCGAGCAACCAGCGCGTCAGCGCCGACTCGCCCCGGCCCGCCGAAGGGGCGAGCGTGACCTGCGCGGGGATGACAGGCTTTGGCGCCTTCTTCATAGCCAGCTCCCGGGTCGTGTGAACGTGACCCCCTAGGGCCAGAAGCACGACACTACAGCCGCCACCGCACCTTCTGCGTCTACCCACCCTTCGGGTAGCCCTGCGCGGCCAACACTGTCGCCAGGTGGGCGGCATTGGCTGCGAGCGTCTGCGTTGCGGCGGCCGTTTCCTTCGGCGTCGACGGGAGGTCCTGATAGTCGACGTGATTCATCGCCTGCCCGTTCCAGTACGTGACGCCCTGCGCCGGAATCGTGAACCCGACGTCGTTGAGCACCTGGAACACTTCGGCGGAGATGGCGTGCGCACCATCCTCGTTGCCGACGATCGCGGCGACCGCCACCTTGTCGAAGAGGCTCGGGCGGCCGTCCTCCTGCGTCTCGGAGAGCTCCGCATCCAGCCGCTCGAGCACGCGGTGGGCGACACTCGCGGCGTGACCCATCCAGGTCGGCGTCGCGAGGATGAGGATGTCGGCATCCAGAATCTGCTGCCGGATGCCCGGCCACGCGTCCCCGTCACCCATGTCGGTCTCGACGCCGGGCTTCACATCGTGATCGACCACGCGGATCGTGCTGCCCGTCACTCCGTGCTTCGCGAGCGCGTCAAGCACCTGGCTCGCAATGAGTTCGGTGCTCGACTTCTCCGGGCTGGGCTTGAGGGTGCAGACGAGGGCAAGTGCAGTGGTTGTCATGCTCTCGACGCTAGGTCGACGGCGTCACCGGCGCGCGCCCTTGACGGGACACGCCTGCACGGCTAGCTCGCGGGGGTCGCCGTCGGAGTCGGAGTCGAGTTCGTGTTGAAGTCGGAACCGGCCGCCTGAATGACGAACGCCTGGAACGATGCGAGGTCGCTCACGGAACCCTCGTACTTGAGTCCGTTGACGATGATCGTCGGGGTGCCCGTGACCTTGTCGACGTTCGAGTTCGGGATCGGACCGTTGAGGGCACGAGCCTGGGCATCCGACACCCACTTCTTGAACTGCTGGTTCTTGACGCAGGAGGCGATCTTGTCAGGGCTCTTGACCGTGGCCTGGGTGGTCAGATCGATCAGCTGGTCGTCGGAGAGGCCCGTGGTGTTCTCCTTGGGCTGGTTCGCAAACAGCAGGTTGTGGAAGTCGTAGAACTGGTTGGGCGAGTAGTTCGCGACGCACGCAGCAGCGTTGGTTGCGCGGGTCGAGTACTTGCTGCCCTGGGCGAGACGGTCGAGGATCGCGATCGGGTGGATCTCGACCGTGGTCTTGCCGTTCTCGAGCAGGCTCGAGATGTAGTCGCCATTTGTGGCCTCGAACTGGCCACAGACCGGGCACAGGTAGTCGACGTACATCTGGATGTCTAGCGTTCCCGCTGCCTTGTCGCGCGTGTTGGACACGGGGTCTTCGCCCGCCTTGAGCGCGGGGGTCTCGGTCGCGATCGCGCCCTGGGTCAGCTGGATGCCGTCGCTCGCCATGTTCTTGGGTCCGGGGCCCGACGGGCCGACGGAGTTGACGAGCACCACGGCGACGATCGCGACGATCGCGACGAGGGCAAGAATGATGCTTCCCTGCAGGATGAAGCGCGTACGGCGGTCTTTCTTCTTCTGCTCTTCACGCAGCAGACGGGCCTTCTCGCGGGCGGCTTCTCGTCTCTCGTTCTTCGAGAGCCTGCCGTCGCCGGGGATAGCGTTGCTCAATCCGTCCTCATTCACTGTGTGGTCACCGTGTTGTTGCCTGTGGAATTCTACGAGCGCTGGCTGTGAATTACCCAACCCTGACATAATCAACGGTGGTGGTCTTCGACCGCCACATCCATTCACTACGGATCGTCCGGCACGTACCTGCCGGTGAAGGAGCATTAATAGTCATGGCATCAGTCACGTTCGACAAGGCAACCCGTCTCTACCCGGGTTCCACCCGGCCCGCTGTCGATGGAATCGACCTCGAGGTCGCCGACGGCGAGTTCCTCGTTCTGGTCGGTCCTTCCGGTTGTGGCAAGTCCACCACCCTGCGCATGCTCGCTGGCCTCGAAGAGGTCAACTCGGGCCGCATCCTCATCGGCGACCGCGACGTCACCGACGTTCCGCCGAAGGATCGCGACATCGCGATGGTCTTCCAGAACTACGCCCTCTACCCCCACATGACGGTCGCCGAGAACATGGGCTTCGCGCTCAAGATCGCGGGCGTCAACAAGGATGAGCGCGCCACCCGCGTTCTCGAGGCAGCCAAGCTGCTCGACCTCGAGCCCTACCTGAGCCGCAAGCCCAAGGCACTCTCCGGTGGCCAGCGCCAGCGCGTTGCCATGGGTCGCGCGATCGTGCGCCAGCCTCAGGTGTTCCTCATGGACGAGCCGCTCTCCAACCTCGACGCCAAGCTGCGCGTGCAGACCCGCACGCAGATCGCGTCGCTGCAGCGTCGCCTCGGCGTCACCACCGTCTACGTCACGCACGACCAGACCGAGGCCCTCACCATGGGTGACCGCATCGCCGTGCTGAAGGATGGCGTGCTGCAGCAGGTCGGGACGCCCCGCGACCTGTACGAGGCTCCGCTGAACGTGTTCGTCGCCGGCTTCATTGGAAGCCCCGCGATGAACCTGTTCGATGCCGATGTCGTCGATGGCGGCCTCAAGTTCGGCACGGCTGTCGCCAAGGTCGATCGCGAGACGCTCAGCGAGACGAAGGCCAAGAAGGTCACGATCGGTATCCGCCCCGAAGACGTCAAGATCTCCAAGACCGGTGAGGGCCTGCCCGTCACTGTGGACGTCGTCGAGGAGCTCGGCGCCGATGGCTACCTGTACGGCCACACCGAGGTCGACGGCAACCGCACAGACATCGTCGTGCGCGTCGACGGCCGTTCGCACCCGAACGCCGGCGACAAGGTGGTCATCACCCCGGAGCCGAACCACATCCACGTGTTCGACACCGAGTCCGGTCTCCGCCTCAGCAAGAAGGCTGTCGTCGCGGGCTAAGTAGCAACCGTATCGTCGGGCCTGCCGGGATCCCTCGGCAGGCCCGACCCTCTTAAGGACTCACCATGAGCGGTTCACTCAACATCACGGCGGCCACTGTCGACCCCGCACTTCTCGACCTCCCGTGGAGCATCCCTCTCGAGACATGGCCCGAAGAGACGATCGCGGCCCTGCCCAAGGGCATCTCGCGACACCTTGTGCGCTTCGTGAACCTGAGCGGCTATGTCGTCGCGATCAAGGAGACCTCGGCTGAACTCGCGCGCAAGGAGTACGACATGCTCCGTACGCTGCAACGCCTCGACATTCCGTGCGTCGAGCCCGTCGCCGTCATCACCAACCGCACATCTGACACGGGCGAGCCGCTCGAGTCCGTGCTCGTCACGCGCCACCTGCGCTTCTCGCTGCCCTACCGCGCGATCTATTCGCAGAGCCTGCGCCCCGAAACTGCAACAAGGCTCGTGGATGCCCTCGCCGTCCTCCTCGTACGACTGCACATCATCGGCTTCTTCTGGGGCGACGTCTCGCTATCGAACACGCTCTTCCGTCGCGATGCCGGCGCCTTCGCCGCCTACCTCGTCGACGCGGAGACCGGTCAGCTCTACGACGGACTCAGCAACGGCCAGCGCGAGAACGATCTCGAGATCGCCCGCATCAACATCGCGGGAGAGCTGCTCGACCTGCAGGCTGGCGGTCGCCTCGCGGAGGAGATCGACCCGGTCCACATCAGCAACGGCATCGTCGCCCAGTACCGCACGCTCTGGAAGGAGCTCACGGCCTCCGAAGAGTTCGACCAGTCCGAGCGCTGGCGCATCAACCAGCGCGTCGAGCGGCTCAACGATCTCGGCTTCGACATCGAAGAACTGGCCATCAAGACCGACGAGACCGGCACGACGGTGCGCATCCAGCCGAAAGTGGTCGACGCTGGCCACCACTCCCGCAGACTGCTGCGCCTCACGGGGCTCGACGCGCAGGAGAACCAAGCACGGCGACTCCTCAACGATCTCGACTCCTACCGTGCGACCTTCGACAAACAGGATCTCGACGAAGAAGTGGTCTCGCACGAGTGGGCTGCACGGGTATTCGAGCCGGTCATCCGCGCCATCCCGAAGGACCTGAAGGGCAAGCTCGAGCCCGCAGAGATCTTCCACCAGTTGCTCGATCACCGCTGGTACATGTCGCAGAACGAGGGTCGAGACATCCCTCTCGCCGAGGCCGTCTCGAGCTATGTCGACACCGTGCTGCGCCATCGCCGCGACGAGGCAACGATCATCGACCCACCCACCGGCACCTTCACGATGCCGGTTCCCGTGATCGACGAGGACGACTGGCGCTCGAAGGTCTGACCCGCCGCTATCGTGGAGCCATGATCCGCCACGTAGTCTCGTTCACCCTCACCTCCGCCGGCGAAGCGGAGCGTGCGGCCGATGTCTCAGGGATGCAGGAGCGCCTCGCCGCGCTCGTTGGCGTCATCCCCGGCCTGCAGTCGATGTCGCTCAAGCCCGACCTCGGCCTTCTCGAAGACCACTGGGACGTCGTACTGATCTCCGACCACGATGACATCGAGGCGCTCGAGGGCTACCAGGCACACCCGGCGCACCTCGAGGCTGCGGCCTTCATTCGCTCGGTCACCAACAGCGACCGGGTCACTGTCGACTTCGAGGTCTAGCCGACCCTCACGACAGCAACTGCTCGAGGCCCCTGCCCTCGACGTGTTCGAAGATGAGATTCGTCTCGGAGTGCGCGACCGCCGGGTGCCCCGCGAGATAGCCGAGCACGAAGTCCCTCAGTTCCGAATCGCTCCGGGCCGCCACGTGCAGCAGGTAGTCGTTGGCACCGCCCATGTGGAACAGCGCAAGCACGCCCGGCCAGGTCGGGGCCGCCCGGCGGAAGGCATTGACTTCCTCCCTGACATGCTTCACGAGCTTGATCGAGATGAGCGCCTGCACCGTGACACCGAGTGCGGCCACGTCGACATCGGCGTGGTAGCCGCGCACGTAGCCGTCGTCCTGGAGGCGTCGCAGTCGCAGGGCGACCGTCGACTCCGCGATGCCCGCGGTCGCGGCCAGTGCTGTGCCGGAGAGACGGGCATTCTGGGCGAGGGCGCGCAGCAGCGCGCGGTCCGTGGCATCCACGGAGCGTTTCAATTCGGCCATGCTTCGCACCTTTCGTTGACAACTCGATCATTCTTCGCAGATTCTTCAGGATCCCTTGCTTAGGGTCGCACTTTCTGCTGCGATCGACACATGATGCGCGACGATGCCCACTTCGAGACCAGAGCCGTCCACTCCGGAATGGATGGCTTGCGCGGCGGCGGTCACCACGTTCCGCCGATCGACCTGTCGACGACCTTCCCTCTGGCCGATGTCGAGGGCGGCGGCGAATCGTACGAGAATCTCGCGACCGGCGGCGACCTCGCGGCGGGTCAGTCCCCCGTCTACCAACGCCTGTGGCAGCCCGGGGTCGCGCGTTTCGAAGAGAGTCTCGCCGCGCTCGAGGCTGCGGAGGGCGCAGTCGCCTTCGCGAGCGGGATGGCCGCCCTCACCGCGTGCCTGCTCGCCACCGTCACCGCGGGCAAACCCCACGTTGTCGCCCTCCGCCCGCTCTACGGCGGTACAGACCATGTGCTCGAGACCGGCCTGCTCGGCACGACCGTCACATGGGTCACCGCCGACGAGGTGGCTGGCGCGATCCGCCCCGATACTGGCCTCGTGATTCTCGAGTCGCCGGCCAACCCGACGCTCGAACTCACCGACATCCGCCGGGTTGTCACGGATGCCGGCGGGGTGCCGGTACTCGTCGACAACACGTTCGCGACTCCGGTGTTGCAGCGCCCGCTCGAACTGGGCGCGACCATCGTGCTGCACAGCGCGACGAAGTACCTCGGCGGCCACGGCGATGTCATGGGCGGTGTGCTCGCGACCAACCGGGACTGGGTGACCAGGCTCAGGCAGGTGCGCGCGCTGACCGGCGCGCTCCTGCACCCGCTCGCCGCGTACCTGCTGCACCGCGGCCTGCGCACGCTGCCCGTCCGCGTGCGCGCGCAGCAGGAGACTGCCGGGCTTCTCGCCGCGCGGCTCCTCGATCACCCCGCCGCCGTACGGGTGCTCTACCCGGGCCTCCCCGGGCAGGATCCGGCCGGGCTCATCGGCACGCAGGCAGAGGGCGCCGGATCCCTCATCGCGATCGATCTCGGCAGTTTCGACGCCGCCGTGCGCTTCACCGAGAGCTGCGAGCTCATCACCCACGCGGTGTCGCTCGGCGGCATCGACTCGCTCGTGCAGCATCCCGCATCGCTTACGCACCGCCCGGTCGCCGCCGCAGCAAGACCTGGTGCGGGGATCGTGCGGCTCTCGATCGGGCTCGAGCACGTCGATGACCTCGCCGCTGACCTGTTCACGGCGCTCGACGCCGCGCTGCTCGTGCAGCCGAAGGCGGCACGAGCCTAGCGGTCGGTCAGACGAGCATCCCCAGCGGGTGCTCGATGTGCTTGACGAACGCGGCAAGCCACTGGGCGGCCAGCGCGCCGTCGAGCACTCGGTGGTCTGCCGAGAGTGTCACCGTCATGATCGTGCCGATCGCGAGTACGCCGTCAACGACGACCGCTTGCTGGCGCGCGAGCCCCACCGCGAGGATCGCCGACTGCGGCGGGTTGATGATCGCCGAGAACTCGGTAACCCCATACATACCGAGGTTCGAGACGGCGAAGCTGCCGCCCTCGAGCTCGTTCTGCTTGAGTCGCCCGTCGCGCGCGCGCTCGGCGAGGTCAGTCACGTTCCGCGCGACCTCCGTGAGCGTCTGTCGTTCGACGGAGCGCAGCACGGGCGTGACGAGTCCGCCGTCGATGGCCACGGCCACCGACATGTCGACTGTCGAGTAGCGCCGCACCGCCGTCTCGCCCCAGGTGGCATTGGCCTCGGGCACGTCGAGGAATGCCGCGGCAGCGGCCTTGAGCACGAAGTCGTTGAGGGAGACCTTGACGCTCGCGGTCTCGTTCACGGCCTTTCGCAGGGTGATCAGTTCGTCGACGCGGCAGTCGGCCACGAGGTAGAAGTGCGGCACAGTCGACTTGCTCTCGGTAAGCCTGCGCGCGATCGCGCGGCGCATGCCCGTGTGCGGGATGTCGGTGAAGGCGGCCGACGTCGCGGCGGGCATGGGTTCGATCAGCGGCACTCGATCCAGGTCTGCTCGGACGACGCGGCCGCCCGGGCCCGTGCCCGTGATGGACGTGAGGTCGAGGCCGCGCTCCTTCGCCAGGCGGCGCACGAGCGGGCTGATGAACTGACGGTCGGGAGCCGGGCGGTCCGGAGCCGAGGGCAGCTCGACGGGTGCCGTCGCAACGGGCGACGGGGTGGCCTCGAGAGCCGTCTCGGGTTCGGGGGCTGCGCTCGGCGCTGCGGCCGCGGCATCCGGCTCGCTCCCAGGCAGGTCATCGACGCTCTCGCCCTTCGCGCCCACGACGGCGATAGGGTCACCGACCTTGACGGAGACCCCCTCGTCGACGAGGAGCTTCAGCACCGTGCCCGCGGTCTCGGCCGCGTACTCGACTATGGCCTTCTCGGTCTCGACCTCGGCGAGCGGAACGCCAACCGTGATCTCCTGGCCTAGCGTCACGAGCCAGGTCTGGATGGCGGCCTCGCTCGAGTTGGCGAGCACCTCGGGCATGCGGATGATGGTGGCCATCAGCGCTGGCCCAGTCCGAGTCGGATGCGCTCGAGACCCGCGACGACTTCCTCGGTGCGGGCGATCGCCGCGCGCTCGAGCACCTTCGAGATGCTCGGGGATGCCTCGCTGCCCGTCACCCGTTCGATCGGCTGATCGAGCCAATCGAAGAACCGGCGCTGGATCTCGTCGGCGAGCCACGCGCCATACGACGTTCCCTGCGCGCCCTGCTCCACGATGAGCACGCTGTTGGTCTTGCGGATGCTCTGCCCGATGGTCTCCCAATCGAGCGAGGCGCGGTCGAGCCAGCGCAGGTCGATGACCTCGGCATCGATCCCGGTCTGCTCCACGGCCTCGAGGCTGTGACGCACCATCGACAGGTAGCTGATGACGGTCACGTCGTTGCCCGCGCGACGGATGCCGGCCTTGCCGAACGGCAACTGGTAGTCGAGATCGCCCGCGGGGATCTCCTCGGGCTGGCCGTACAGGTCCACGTGCTCGATCACGAGCACGGGATCCTGCAGAGCGAGCGCAGTGTTCATGAGTCCGATGTAGTCGGCGGCCGTCGAGGGCGCGATGATGCGCCATCCGGGGCTCGTCGCGAAGATGCCTGCCGGGTCCATCAGGTGCTGCGAACCGTAGCCCGAGCCCATCGCGACCTTGGTGCGGAGCACGAGGGGCACCGGATTGACTCCGCCGAACATGTGCCGCGCCTTGCCGATCTGGTTGAACACCTGGTCGGCGGCGACCCACATGAAGTCCGGATACATGAACTCGATGACGGGGCGGTAGCGGCCGTCGAGAGCCATGCCGCCAGCGAGACCAGCGAACGCGTTCTCGCTGATGGGAGTGCCCAGCACGCGGTCCGGGTACTGCTTCGAGAGCCCCTTGGTCGCGCCATTCGTTCCGCCGCTCAGGCGGTGTATGTCTTCGCCCATGACGATGATGCGGTCGTCTTCGTCCATGCGCCTGCCCATGACTGCGGCGACGGCATCGACGAACTTGATCGACTCGACCGCGCCCGTGTGGTCGAGCGGATCCAGGGTGCGCGCGCCGTCTAGCTCGCTGAGGTCGCCGCGAACGCCGACGTTGACGAAGCCCGGGTCGGGCCACAGGGTGGGGCGGATGCGACGCTTGCCCGCTGCCTCGGGGTCGGCCTCGGTGAGCTCGGCCACGGCGAGGGTCATGGCCCGCTGGGCTTGCTCGCGCACGGAATCCACGCCGGCCTGGTCGATGAGGCCGAGGGCGATCATCTCCTTCGCCACCCGCAGCAGCGGGTCACGCGCCCGCCAGGAGGCCTCCTCCTCCTTGCTGCGGTATCCGAAGGCGCTGCCCGGGTACGGTCCGTTCTGGTGGAAGAAGCGGTAGACCTCGGCCTCGACGATCGCGGGGCCGCCGCCAGCGCGCATCACCTCCTCGGCCTGCATCATCGCGATGTGCACCGCGAGCGGATCCATACCGTCGACGCGCCACGAGGGGATGGAGAAGCCCTGGCCGCGCACGGAGAGTCGGGTGTCTGCGACGCTCTCCTCGATCTTCGTGGCTACCGCATAGAGGTTGTTCTCGATGAAGAAGCACACGGGGATCTTCCACGCCGCCGCGAGGTTCATCGATTCGAGAACCGACCCGATCTGGCTCGCGCCGTCACCGAAATAGTTGACGGTGATGTCGGTCGTGCCGGACTGCTTCTGGGACCACGCGTTGCCCATCGCGAGCGGAGCGCCACCGCCGACTATCGCATTGGTGCCGAGCGCTCCCGCTTCGAACCACTGGAGGTGCATGGAACCGCCGCGACCACTGCAGTAGCCCTGCGCGAGACCGAGGATCTCGGCGAGCGTGCGCTGCAGGACGGTCTGGATCGGATCGCTCACGAGGGCGCCGAGATCGAGCGTCCCCTCGGAGACATGGGTGAACGCCTTCGCGAGAAACTGGTGGTGCCCGCGGTGTGAGCCGTTGATCGCGTCGGTCGAGCGCATGCCGACGATCGAGCCGACCGCGCCGCCCTCCTGGCCGATGCTCGAGTGCGCGGGTCCGTGGACGAGGCCCTCCCCCGCGAGCTCGAGCACAGTCTCCTCGAATGCCCGGATGAGGTGCAGTTCGCCGAGCATGGTGGCGAGCAACTGGGGGTCGGCTGCCTTCCAGTCCGCTGCGGTTGTCGTGAGCTGGACCCAGGGTTCTGTGGGCTCCAGTGTGCGCGATTTCGGCATCGTCCCTCTCTCCATTGACGGGCGTGATGTGATTGAGAGTAGTCGTGGATTGAATACAATCGCAAGCGCATTCATTGATTTCGGCCCCGAATGCGGCATGATAGGCCTCTATTGGATTCATTTCATCGAGGAGGATGGCATGGCACTCCCAGGCTTGCGCGGCACCGACCACGTGGGATTCACGGTTCCCGACCTTGACGAGGCCGACGACTTCTTCGTGCGTGTGCTGGGGTGCGAGTTCGTGTACTCCCTCGGTCCCTTTGCTCGTGAGAACGACGAATGGATGCAGAACCAGCTGGGCGTGCATCCTCGCACCGTCATGCGCAAGCTCAACTTCTACCGCTGCGGCAACGGAACCAACTTCGAGGTGTTCCAGTACGAGGCTGCGGACGGCCAGGCGCTACAGCCTCGCAACAGCGACATCGGAGGGCACCACCTCGGCCTCTACGTCGACGACCTCGACGCGGCCATGGAATACCTGAGGAACGAAGGGATCCGGATTCTCGGAGAGCCGACGACGAGCAGCGGAGCGAGTCTCGGCCAGCGCTGGGTCTACTTCCTGAGCCCGTGGGGCATGCAGTTCGAGCTCGTGAGCTACCCGGATGGCAAGGCGTACGAGAAGGACGCCCGGGTGCTGTTGTGGCATCCGGCGCGACCGGCGGAGTGAGAGAGTTGGTGTTGTGACGAACGCCGAGATCACCGACCTCGTCGCGCACGGCAACTCCAGTGCGCGCATCGCGGAGTTGCTTCGCGCGGCGATCCTGCACGGCGAATACCAGCCGGGACAGCGTCTGCGACAGGAGGACGTCGCACAGCGTTTCGGGGCGAGCCGGGTTCCGGTGCGCGAGGCGTTCCGCACACTCGAGGCCGATGGTCTCGTGACGCTCGTTGCCAACACCGGCGCCTGGGTCTCCCGCCTCAGCCTCGCCGAGTGCGACGAGGTGTACCAGACCCGCGAACGCGTGGAGCCCCTGCTGCTGCGCTACGCCCTGCCGCACATCGACGAGGCACACATGGATCGACTCGAGGAGCTCGCCGAGCAGATGCAGCGCACCGAGGGTGTGGAAGAGTTCCTGCGCCTCGACCGCGAGTTCCACCTCGGTTCGTACGCCGCCGCCGAGACCACCGTTCTCGGCGATCTCGTGCGTCGGTTGTGGAACACCACGCAGCACTATCGTCGAGCATTCACGCTCCTGCTCGATGAGCACGCGACGCGCGTCGTGCACGACGAGCACCACATGCTCGTCGGAGCAATCCGCGCGGGCGACGCCGACGACGCCGAGCGCATCCTCGCCGGCCACATCCGGCGTACCCGGCTGGGCCTGGCCCGCCACCCCGAGGTCTTCGACCTCGTCCCCTGAACCACCACTGACCATCTCGAACGAAAGGCAACACCCATGGCGATCGCCACCATCAACCCCACGACGGGGCAGACCGAGAAGACCTTCGAGCCGCACGACGCGGCCGAGGTCGAACGCCGCATCGCCCTCGCCGATGCCGCAACGAAGGCCATGCGCCAGACGAGCTTCGAGGAGCGAGCCGCATGGATGCGCGCCGCCGCCGACCTGCTCGAGGCCGAGGCCGACGAGGTCGCAGTGATCGTGACCACCGAGATGGGAAAGCCCCTCGCCCAGGCGAAGGGCGAAGCACTCAAGTGCGTCAAGGGCATGCGCTTCTACGCCGATCACGCCGAGGAGTTCCTTAGCGACGAGAAGCTCGAGAACCCGGCATCCGTCAACGCGAGTGCCGCGTGGACGGTCTACCAGCCCCTCGGCGCCGTGCTCGCGGTCATGCCGTGGAACTACCCCCTGTGGCAGGTCGTGCGCTTCGCCGCGCCCGCGCTCATGGCCGGCAACTCCGGGCTGCTCAAGCACGCCTCGAACGTTCCGCAGTCTGCCCTCTACCTCGACACACTCTTCGAGCGCGGCGGCTTCCCGGCGGGCGCGTTCTCGACGCTGCTCATCGGCTCGAAGGAGGTCGCGGCCGTGCTGCAGGACAAGCGCGTCAAGGCAGTGACCCTCACCGGCTCAGAGCCGGCCGGCCGCGAGGTCGCCGCGAACGCTGGCGGTCAGATCAAGAAGGCAGTGCTCGAGCTCGGCGGCTCTGACCCGTTCATCGTCATGCCCTCGGCGGACATCGAGAGGGCCGTCACGACTGCCGTCACGGCGCGCGTGCAGAACAACGGCCAGTCGTGCATCGCAGGCAAGCGTTTCATCGTGCACGCCGACGTCTACGACCAGTTTGCCGCGCTGTTCGCCGCGAAGCTCTCAGCCCTCGTCGTCGGTGACCCCATGGATGCCGCAACCCAGGTCGGCCCGCTCGCCACAGAGTCCGGCCGCAACGAGCTCGCTGAGCTCGTCGACGATGCAGTGCTCCACGGAGCGACGGTACTCGCGGGCGGGCACGCCCCCGACCGGCCCGGATGGTTCTACGAGCCCACCCTCATCGCCGATCTCCATGAGGGCATGCGACTCGTGCTCGAGGAGGCCTTCGGCCCCGTGGCATCCCTGTACCGCGTCGAGAGCCGCGAAGAGGCCCGCGACATCGCCAACCAGACCACGTTCGGGCTCAGCTCGGCGGTGTGGACCACGGACGCCGACGACGAAGACTTCTTCGTGAACTCCCTCGACGCGGGCGCCGTGTTCATCAACGGCATGACCGTCTCCTACCCGGAGCTGCCCTTCGGCGGCATCAAGGACTCCGGCTACGGGCGCGAGCTCGCGGCAGCGGGCATCCGCGAGTTCTGCAACCTCAAGACCGTGTGGAAGGGCTGAGCATGGCGACGGTCGGGTTCCTCGGGATGGGCAACATGGGCAGCGCCATGGCAGGGCGGCTGCTCGACTCCGGGCACGAGGTGCTCGTGTGGAACCGCACAGCCGACGCGTGCGATGAGCTCGTCGGCAGGGGTGCGGTGCGGGCTCAGTCTGCCCGGGAGGCGCTCGCGGCGCCCGTGTCGTTCTCGATGTTCGCGAACGACGACGCGTCCGAGGCGGTGCTGAGCGGCGAGAACCTCGCCGGCACCGCGGGCCGGATGCACGTCAACACCGCCTCGATCAGCGCGGCGGCCGCAGACCGCATCGCGGCAGTGCACGCCGAGGCCGGGGTCGGATACCTCGCCTCCCCGGTGCTCGGCCGCCCCGCCGTCGCTGCCGCAGGCAACCTCAACCTGCTCGTCGCTGGGCCAGACGCGCTCGTCGAGGCGGCAGCGCCCTACCTCGCCGTGCTTGGCTCACGCACGTGGCGGTTCGGCGAGGAGCCGCGCCGCGCGAACGCCGTCAAGATCGCGGTGAACTTCACCATCCTGCACGCGCTGCAGGCCATGGCCGAGGGCATCACTCTCGTGGAGTCGCAGGATGTCGATGCGAGCGACTTCGTCGAGCTTCTCGCGGGCACCCTGTTCGGCGGTGTCGTGTACTCGGGCTACGGCTCGATGATCGCGGAGCGTCGCTACACCCCGCCCGGATTCTCCCTGCCGCTCGGCCTCAAAGACCTCGGTCTCGCCGAGGACCTGGCCGCGGAGACGGGAATCGAACTCCCCACGGCTCCCGTGCTGCGCGAGCGCTTCGAGACGGCGCTCGCGAACCCGGTGCTCGCCGAGCTGGATTGGTCGGCGGTGGCCGAGGTGACGCGGAAGGGTTAGGCCTCGCCGCGGCCCCAGGTCGTGTTGAGGTGTGACTGGGAGTCGCGGGTCTGGTCGAGCACGCCGCCCACGGCGTAGTAACGCTGGCCGGCCACGAGCAGTTCCTCGGCCGGGAACTTGGTGATGACCTCGCAGCCATCAGCGGTCACGACAAGCTCCTCCTCGATGCGGGCAGCACCCCAGCCGTCCTTCGAGGGCCAGTAGGTCTCGAGGGCGAAGACCATGCCCTCCTTGAGTTCCTCGGGGTGATCGAGGGAGACCAGGCGGGAGAAGATGGGCTTCTCCCAGATCGAGAGGCCGACGCCGTGCCCATACTGCAGGGCGAAGGCGGCCTCCTCATCCTCGAAGCCGAACTCCTGGGCGGTGGGCCACACCTTGACGATGTCGGCGGTCGTGGCTCCCGGCTTCACCAGAGCGATCGCACGATCCATATACTCACGGGCACGCGTGTAGGCGTCACGCTGGGCGCTCGACGCCGAGCCCACGGCGAACGTGCGGTAGTAGCAGGTGCGGTAGCCGTTGTAGCTGTGCAGAATGTCGAAGAACGCCGGATCCCCGGGCCGGATCAGGCGGTCGGAGAACACGTGCGGATGCGGCGAGCAACGCTCCCCCGAGATCGCGTTGACACCCTCCACATACTCCGAGCCCAGGTCATACAGGGTCTTGGCAACGAGGCCCACCGCCTCGTTCTCACGCACGCCCGGCCGCAGGAAACGATAAAGCTCCTCATACGCCGCGTCCACCATCGACGCCGCCTGCGTCAACAACCGGACCTCGTCATAAGTCTTGATCCGCCGCGCCTCCATGAACACCTGCTGACCGTCGACAACCTCGATGCCCACCTTCTGCAAAGCAAACAGGATCGGCAACTCGATCACATCCACACCCAGCGGCTGATCGGCGACACCGAACTTCTCCAACTCACGCTTGATCTTGGCGGCAACCTTGTCCGCAATCTCCGCGTCGGGCGTGAACGCCCCACGCAACGTGGAGATGCCCGCACGCGCACCGCTCTCGAGCCGCGGACGGGTCGCACCCTCGTGCGGCGCACTGGGATCGGCATCCATCTCGGCTGTGGTGCGGTCGAGCCACGGGTTGTACAGCTTGTGGTGCTTGGCTGCGGAGCCGAAGTCCCACGAAATCGGATCCGTGTTGCGGGTGAGCAGGCTGAACCGGATGAGCTTGTCCATCGCCCACGTACCGATGTGGGTCGAGGTCATGTACCGGATATTGGAGAAGTCGAACGCGAGCAGGGCCCCAAGACTCGAGATCTCGAGCTCTGCCTTCAGCCGCGCGAGCCGCTCGGAGCGAAGCCGATCGAAGTCGACCCTGGCCTCCCAGTCCACAGCATTCGTGCCAGTCGTACCCGTGCTCTTCATCGAGTCCTCCTCTTGGCGGCAGCCCGTGCCGTTCAGTCATGCAAAATGCAATGTTTAGCATAGGTTAACACTTCGACCCGCACCAGCACCCCGCCGCACACAACTCAGGAGCACCAGGAGAGGTTGTGCGTGGTGGTATTCTCGCCAAGACGTGGGAGCACTCGCCCGCGATGGACCCGGGCCGTATGGTCTCGGCAGGACATCTGGAGGACGAATGACGGCGGACATAGGCACTCGCCTGCGTGCGGCACGGCTGCAGCAGGGCCTCAGTCTCCGCAGCGTCGCTCAGGCCCTCGGGGTCTCGGCGAGCCTCATCTCGCAGGTCGAGACCGGCAAGACCCAGCCCTCCGTGTCGACGCTCTACGCTCTGGTCACCCACCTCGGCATTTCGATCGACGATGTCATGGGAACTCCAACCCGCGCCGTGGTCGACGGCCCGGAGGCGGTGGTCATGCCCAGCTACTCGAACGCGCCAGCTGTGCAGCGGGCCGCAGACAACCCCGTACTCGAGATGGAGAACGGGGTGCGATGGGAACGGCTCGCCGGCGAGAACGGGCCCGCGGACGGCCTGCTCGTGAGCTATGACCCCGGCGCTTCCAGCTCGATCGAGGGCAAGCTCATGCGCCACGCGGGCATCGAGTACGCGTACATCATCGAGGGGCAACTGACCCTGCAGCTCGATTTCGACACTTACGTGCTCGAGCCCGGCGACTCGATGTACTTCGACTCGGTGCGTCCGCACCTCTACTCGAACAACGGTGATGTCGTAGCTCGCGGGGTGTGGTTCGTCTTCGGCCGCCGCCAGCAGAACCTCGCGATGCCCACGGCCCCGGGAACCGAGCCGCGTGGCGTGGGAGTGCCCCTCGCTTCCGCAGTCGACGTTCTGCGCGCGATGGACGACCTGTAAACCGCAGCTCCACGCGCTGAGACCGGCATTGCTGGTCGGCACCGTCATGCCCGCATATTGAAGCTTCTCTGGACACTTGTTTCATTGCAGGTGCACGATGTGTATAGTCACACTGAAAAGCACCAGCCGGGGCTCGATGTCGAATCCTGGTCAGCCAGCGGTTTCAAAGGAGAAATCACCATGAGGCAATCACGGTCGGCGAGACTCGTTCGCCCCTTCGCAATCGGGGCGATCGCCACCACGGCTCTCGCTCTCGCAGCATGCTCCACCCCAGCCCCCGCCGGAACGGATGCTCCCTCCGAAGCGCCGCTCCAGATCGCGTACATCTCGTTCGCCGTCGCCAACACCTATGACGAGCCGATGCTCGCCGAGGCGCAGAAAGTCGCCGACGCCAACAACGCCGTGCTCACTGTCTTCGACGGCAACCTCGACCCCAACCTCCAGGTGACCCTGATCCAGGACGCGATCGCGTCGGGCCAGTACGACGGCATCATCACCCAGCCGATCTATGGCCCGGCCATCACCGATGTCGTCACGCAGGCGATCGACGCTGGCATCACGGTGGTGAACATCGACCAGATCCTCGGCGATGACTTCACCACCGGGAAGACCCAGGTCAAGGGCCTCGCGGCCAACGTGGTGTTCGTCCCCTCCGAACTCGGCAAGAAGTTCGGCGAGCAGACCGTCGCGGCCTGCGCGTCGATGAACCTCGACCCGTGCAACGTCGCGTACCTGCACGACGTGAAGGCCTCCGCGATCGGCGTGGCTCTGTGGGACGGCTTCCAGGCGGCAACCAAGGGCTCGCCCGTCACAGTCGTCGCCGAGGGCGAGACGTTCTACAACCCGGCGGCCGCCCAGACCGCGGTCACCGACATCCTGACCGCCAACCCCGACGTCGACCTCATCGCCACGTCTGACCAGGGCCTCCAGGGCGCTGTGCAGGCCATCGATGCGGCAGGCAAGAAGGTCAGCGACTTCCTGTTCGTGGGCTACGGCGGTTCGGCGTGGGGCCAGGGCAAGGTCGCCGATGGCGTCGTGTTCGCTGACGTCGTTCAGGCGCCCGCTACCGAGGGTCGTCTCGGCATGGAGGCGATGATCGACGCGCTGCGCAACGGCAACAACCAGGGCGACGTCGACCCGTTCGCCGACTTCCCCAACAACGGCGTCATGACCAAGGACACCGCGAGCAAGTTCACCGGCGAGTGGGCCGGATAACGAATGCCGACTGACACGGCGATGTCCGACACCCCGCAGCTCCTGGTCGAGCTGCGGGGTGTCGGCAAGTCCTTCGGCGGCGTGCCCGTCCTCACCGATATCGACCTGCGCCTCGAGCCCGGCTCGGTGCACGCCCTCGTCGGCGAGAACGGCGCGGGCAAGTCGACGCTCAGCAAGATCATCGCGGGCCTCTACACGTCAGACTCGGGCGAGCTGCTCGTCAACGGCGAGGAGCAGCGCTTCGGGAGCCCGCGCGAGGCGCTCGACCTCGGTATCGCGACCATCGCCCAGGAGCTCGCGCTCGTGCCTGCCCTCACCGTCGCGGAGAACGTCTTCCTCGGCCGTGAGCCGCGCACCCTCGGCTGGATCGGTCGACGAACGCTGGGCAACGAATTCCTCGCCCTCGCGAAGCACACCGGTTTCGCCCTCGACCCCGACGTCCCGGTCGGCTCCCTGCGCACCGCCGACCAGCAGAAGGTCGAGATCCTCCGCGCTCTCGCGCGGGGTGCGTCGCTCATCATCATGGACGAGCCCACGGCGGCTCTCTCGGGCCGCGATACGGAACTGCTGCACGGCGTCGTACGCCAGCTCGCGGCATCCGGCCACACGGTCCTGCTCATCTCGCACTACCTCGGCGAGGTGCTCGAACTCTGCGATACCGTCACGATCCTGCGCGACGGGCACCTGATCCGCACGTCACAGGCCGCGGACGAGACCGAGGCTACCCTCATCGAAGGGATGCTCGGACGCACGCTCGGGTCGGTCTTCCCCGACAAGCCCGCCGCTCCCACCACCGACCGCGACGTGCTCGTTGTGCGGGATCTCGTGGCGCGCGGCGTGAACGGGGTATCCCTGTCCGTGCGCGCGGGAGAGATCGTGGGCCTCGCCGGGCTCGTCGGCGCCGGCCGCAGCGAGATCGCGCACGCGATCTACGGGGCCGTGCCTCGCTCCGGCACTGTCGAGATCGACGGCGTCGCGTGCGGGTCGTCGATCCCCGCCGCGCTCGAGAGTGGTGTGTTCCTCATCCCGGAGTCGCGCAAGGAGCAGGGGCTCGTACTCGGCCGCCCGATCCGCCAGAACGTCACGCTGTCGAACCTCACGCAGGTCGCGAGGAGCAGCTGGGTGTCACCCGCCCGCGAGCGCCGTGCGGCGCGCGACATGCTCGAGCGCGTGACTGTCGCGGGTGATGATCGTCGCAGCGTCTCCGCGCTTTCGGGCGGCAACCAACAGAAGGTGCTCTTCGCTCGCGCCCTCCAGCGTTCGCGCAAACTCCTCATCGCCGACGAGCCCACGCGCGGCGTCGATGTCGGCTCCCGCCGTGCCATCTACGACCTCATCGTCGAGCAGGCCACGCAGGGCATCGGGGTACTCGTCATCTCCTCCGACGTCGAGGAGGTCATCGGTCTCGCTCACCGAATCCTGGTGATCCGAGCTGGCCGTGTGGTCGCCGAGCTCACCGGGGCCGACATGACCGAGGAAAGAGTCCTGACCGCGGCATTCGCGGATCCGATCACGAGCGGGAGCATATGAGCGCCACAAGCAACACCCAGCCGGTCCCGAGTCTCGCGCGGCGGATCCCGTGGCGATCCCTCGCGATAGTCGTGCCGTTCGTCGCGGTGTTCATTGCGCTCTCGATCGGCAGCCCCGCGTTCCTGAGCTTCCAGAACGTCGGCAACGTGCTCGACAGGCAGGCGGGCATCCTCATCGTCGCCGCCGCGAGCACGCTCGTGATCATCGCCGGTGGCATCGACCTCTCCATCGGTGCGACGTACATGTTCACCGCAGTGATCTGCGGCACGCTCATCGTCAAGGTCGGTGGGGTGCCCGGCGTCATCCTCGGCATCACAGTCGCGGTGCTCGCGGGGCTGCTCGTGGGCATCGTCAACGGCATCATCAGCACCTACCTCAAGGTGAATCCGCTCATCGCCACCCTTGCGATGAGTTTCATCATCCTGGGTGCCACGAAACTCGTGTCGCAGTTCGGCAAGCAGGGGGTCGGCCAGATCCGGGTCGACGTCCCCGAGTTCCGCTGGCTCGCCACCACCAAGCCGCTCGGCGTCTCGCTGCCGACGTGGATCGCGCTCGTGCTGCTCGTGATCCTCGGCGTGGTCCTCTGGCGCACGACGTTCGGCAGGTACGTCTATGCCGCGGGTGGCAACGCCGAGGCGGCCCGGCTCGCGGGCATCCGGGTCAACATCGTTCGTATCTCGACGTTCGCGCTCGCGGGTCTCGCGGCCGGGCTCGCGGGAGTCATCGACCTCGCGCGCACCCCCTCTGTTCCCGAGAATGACGCGATAGCAACGACCCTCACATTCACGGTCCTGGCGGGAATCGTCGTGGGCGGCACCTCGATACTGGGCGGCGAGGGGGCGATCTGGCGCACCATGCTGGGCATCCTCTTCATCGCGATGTTGTACAACGGCTTCACGCTGCTGCGGGTCGACCCGCTGTTCCAGGGCATCGCGCTGGGCGTCATCATCCTCCTGGCCGTCGGGTTCGACGCCTGGTCGAAGCTGCGGCGGAGCTGACCTGGTCACCACCGAGACCACGGGTTGGGCCGCGCGCGTCGCGGCGATGGCGGTCATCGCCGCCGTCGGCGTGTCGATCATCTACGTGCCGCAGCCCATCCAGACCCTCGCCGCGCACGAGCTGGGAGTGCCGCTCGCCCAGTCCTCGAGCGCGACGGTGGCGGTGCAGGCCGGCTACGCGGTCGGCGTCGTGTTCCTCGTCTCGCTCGGTGATCGTCTCATTCCGCGACGGCAGGTGTCGATCCAGCTCGCGGTCACGGCAGCGGCGATTCTCGTCGCGGCCCTCGCAGGCAGCTTCGCGCTTCTCACCGTCATGATGTTCGCCGCGGGCGTCGCAGCGACCGTCGGGCAGATCCTCGTGTCGGCCGCGCTCCGCCTCGCTCCGCCCGAAGTGCGTGCGCGCACGGCGGCCGTGCTCGTCGGATCGTTCCTCATCGGGCTCTTCGGCGTGCGCACCCTGCTCGGCACGTTCGCCGAGGCGCTCGGCTGGCGCACGGTGCTCGTCGGCGCCGCGGTGCTCGTTCTCGCGTGCATCCCGCTGACCCTGCGATTCGCGCCCGGTTCGAAGCCCCCGGGATCGGCGAGCTACCTGGCCATCCTCGGCTCGATCCCGCGCATAGTTGCGGGGTCACGCACGCTTCGCCTGCTCACCCGTCGTGCCCGTCGTGCTCGCTGGGCTCTTCCTCGTGTCGTTCGGGATGAGCAGCTCGCAGGTCTCCAGCCAGGCCAACGCGCTGGCCTCCGTCGATCCCGCCGAATCCGGCCGCGCCAACACGGTGTTCATAGCGACGACGTTCTTCGCGAGTGCGGGCTCGACCGCGCTCGCTGACGTGCTCATGCGAAGGGTCGGCCACGCGGGCGTCGGGATGCTCTCCCTCGCGCTCGGCGTCGGCTCGATCGCCATCGCGCTCATCGCGGCGACCCGGGATAAGCCGACCCGCTAGCAGTTTCAGCTCGGGGCCTTGAGCTGCGGGTGCGAGCTCGCACAAGCCCAGCCCGCAATGCCGCCCGTGCGTAATTCAGGAAGAATCGGACTCATCAGCCACGTTGAGCGCTTGACCGCGGCCGGCCGCAGGGGACTTCCTGAATTGTGCGCGATGGCGTCCCCGCGACGGGCGCGATCTCCACTCAGGTAATGCGCCACCCGCGGTCGACGTAGAGGTTCGTCGCCGACACCCCGCGGTTGTCCAGCAGGAACCGCGTCGCCCCGACAACGTCCTCCATTGTGGCAAGCTCGCCGCCGGGCGTGCGCGACTGGTAGCCGTCGAGCACTCCCGCGGGCTTCGCTGCCCAGAACGGGCTGTTGCCGATGATGCCCGGATGCACGGCGTTGACCCTGATGGGCGAGAGCTCGTGAGCGAGCGTGGTGACGAGCCCCTCGACGCCGCCGTTGATGGTGGAGACCGTGGTGGAGCCTGGGTACGGCGCATCCTTCGCCCGACCGCCGAAGAGCACGATGCCGGTGTCGACGCTCGGTTCGAGCCGGTCGAGGAGGGTGTGCACAGTCTCGGTGTAGCCGACGAGCTTGAGCGTCACGAGGCGAATGGCCCTGGCGATGTCGTAGTCACGCACGGTGTTCGCGTCGCGCTCAATGGCCGCGAGCACGAGACCGTTGATCGGCCCAACGCTCGAGAGACTCTTCGCTATCGACTCGGGCTCCGAGATGTCCACAGCAAGGCCGGTGGCCTCGTCGCCGAGGGTCGCGGCGATCGCCCGGGTGTTGGCGAGGTCCCTCCCGGTGAGCACGACATGCTCGCCGCGCGCGATCGCGTCCTTTGCGATTTCGAGGCCGATGCCGCTCGTGCCTCCGATGATGACTATGGTGCGGGTCAACTCTGATCCTCCAGCTTGTCGGTGAGATAGTTCCAGTCCCGTGCGAACCGGTAGGCATAGCGTGCGGGCATCTGGGGCGACTGCGTCTCGAGCCAGCGCACGGAGGCACCGGTTGCCGCGAACGAGTGCACACATCCGACGCCCGCCCATGCGATGTCCCCGGGCCTCAACCGGAACGGCTGTCCGTCAAACGTCGCATCGACCTCCCCATCGACGATGAGATACGCCTCCTCGAGCGGGTGGTCGTGCGGCCCCGCGACACCATCGGGCTCGTACTGCACCATGAACATCGTCGACAGCACAGCGCCCAGATCGGAGTCGACCATCATCTTGAGTGAGATCCCGCTGTAGACCAGCAGCGCGGTGCGCATACTCGCGGACTGGGCGAGGTTCTTCTGCGACTGCCCAGCGGGGTCCATCTGCTGTGCGGTGATAGCACCGAACGAACGCGTGCGCGGGTCACGGGCATCGACTCGCACCGGCTCGCCCGCAGCGATCTCGGGAACCCGGTAGGTGTCGTGTCCGTGCGCCGCGCGCGGAACCGGGCTGTAGGTGTCCGACCATACCGCGTCTACGGCGCCGGTACCGTGCCACGAGTGCGGTACTCCGATCGGCACCACACCGTAGTCGCCGGCGACGAGTTCCACGGTCGCCTCTGGGGTGACGAGGATGACCGCGCCCTCGAGCACGTGAAAACTCTCCTCGAACGAGTGCACGTGCGTGGGCACCGATCCGTCCGGCGCCAGCCGGGAGATACCGAAGCCGGTGTGCACCGACCCGTCATCCTCGGTGACCGCGGCCCAGCGCGTCAGCCCCACGGATCCGGGGGCCAGCGCGCCCGGATCGGTGTACTGGGCCCCGCTCGCCGCCCGCACGACAAATCGCGCACTCATCGTGGATCCTCCGCAATTTCGCAGCGGCTCATGTGGAGGACCTCAACGCCCTCGTTCATTGCTGCTTAACGCAGGCTAGAGGGCGATCACCGCCTCCGTCAAGCCAAGTCAAGGCCCGTATGCCCTTGTCGGCAGGCAGCACGGCGCCGGGACCCGACGTCTGCACGCCTCGCGCGGCTCAAAGTGCCACTGGACAGAATGTGCAGCATTGTTTAACCTAAGTGGAGCCTGACCGCACCATCAAGGAGGATGAGCGTCACAATGCCCGGTACCCCGAACACCCCCAAGCCCGGCCAATCCCTCGTATTCAGGAACGGCATAGTCCTGACGATGGATGATTCCCACACCGTCCTGCCTCACGGCGACGTGCTCGTCGTCGACGGCAAGATCGCCGAGGTCGGCGTCGGGCTCTCCGTGCCCGACAACACCTTCGAGATCGACGCGAAGGGCGGCATCGTCATGCCGGGCATGGTCGACACCCACCGCCACATGTGGCAGACCGCGATGCGCGGCTACGGCGCCGACTGGACGCTCACGCAGTACTTCGTCTGGTACTACCTCCAGCACGGTATGAAGTTCCGCCCAGAGGACTACGCGGCCGGCAACCTGATCTCCGCGCTCGACGCCATCGAATCCGGCGTCACCACGAGCGTCGACTGGTCGCACGGCCTGCGCACGGTAGAGCACGGCGAGGCCGCGTTCGACGCCCTCGTGAACTCTCCCGGCCGCTTCGTCTTCGCGTACGGCAACATCCACCAGTCGCCGTGGGAGTGGACCGCAGACCCCGCCGTGCAGGCGCTGCTCACCAAGTCGCGCGACGACTCCCGGATGTTCGGGACCCAGGTCGCCTTCGATGTTCCCAACCAGGACGAGAACTTTCCCGAGCTGGCTGCCTATCGTGCAGCGAAGGAACTCGGCCTGCGCGTCACCACGCATTCCGGCGTCTGGGGCGCGACGAACGACTGGGGCATCAAGAACGCCTACGCCGCGGGCGTCATGGAGGAAGGTTTCACCTACGTGCACGCGGCCTCTCTCTCCGCGGACTCGTACCTGAAGATCGCGGCGACCGGCGGCAACGTCTCCCTCGCGACCGAGTCGGAAGACACCTGCGGCCAGGGTTACCCACCGCTCCACCAGCTCCGCAAGTACGGCATCCCCGCCTCGCTGTCCGTCGACACGAGTGTCTGGTTCAGCGCCGACCTGTTCTCCGCGATGCGGGCGACCGTCAACGCCGACCGGGCCCTCGAGCACTACCACGCGCACCTCCTCGAACCCGCGGAAACGATCACCCACGTCAAGCTGCGCGCGGAGGACGTCGTGCACATGGCGACCCGCGGCGGTGCGCAGGCGATAGGCAAGGACGACAAGATCGGCTCTCTCGAGAAGGGCAAGCTCGCGGATGTCGTGCTGCTCAAGAACGAGGACTCGCCGACCTGGGCTCCCCTCATCAACCCGTGGGGCCAGGTCGTGTACCAGGCCCAGCGCGGCGACGTGCACACGGTGCTCGTCGGCGGAGAGGTAGTCAAATCCGAGGGCAAGGTCGTCGCGGGCGACCTGGCTGGCGTGAAGAAGAAGCTCGACGCGACAGTGAGCTACCTCGAGACCGAGGTCGGCGACGATTGGATCTCCGGGCAGCACCCCGAGATCCCGGAGTCCGAGGTTCTCTTCAACCCCTACCAGTACAAGAAGTAGCGGTCGCTGAGGACGCCCCTACTTCTTCTTAGCCGCCGCCCGCAGCTTCGAGATCTCGTAGAGCGTCACGCTCGCCGCGATGCCCGCGTTGAGCGACTCGGTCGACGCGTTGATCGGAATCGACACCACTGCGTCGCAGTTCTCGGTAACGAGCCGCGAGAGACCCTTGCCTTCGCTGCCGACGACGATGAGCACGGGCTCCTTCGCGAGCTGCAGGTTCGGCAACGACACGTCGCCGCCGCCGTCGAGACCGAGCACGAAGACGCCCCGCTCCTTGAACGACTTGATGGTCTGGGTGAGGTTGCCCGCCATCGCGACGGGAGTGCGAGCTGCAGCGCCCGCCGAGGTCTTCCACGCCGAGGCAGTGAGGCCGACGGACCGTCGCTGCGGCACGATGACGCCCTGGCCACCGAAGGCAGCGACCGACCGGATGATCGCACCCAGGTTGCGCGGGTCGGTGATGCCGTCCAGCGCGACCAGGAGGGGAACCTGCCCACGCGAGATGATCTTCTCAAGTAGCTCGATGGGGTGCGCGTACTCGTACGGCGGAACCTTCAGCGCCACCCCCTGGTGCACGGAGTCGAATCCGGCGAGGCGGTCGAGCTCGGGGCGCATGACCTCGAGAATCGGAGTGCCGCGGCTCGTCGCGAGCTGCAGGATCTCTTTCACGCGGTCATCGAACTCGATGCGTGCCGCCATGTACAGCGTCGTCACCGGGATCTTCGCGCGCAGCGCCTCGAGCACCGAGTTGCGGCCGGTCACCATCTCCGACTCGTCCGCCGACTTGGGCGAGCGGTCGCGGGTGGGACGAGCGGGGCCAGAGGTCTCGGGCTTCTTGCCGGTGCGCTTGCCGCCCGCGGCCTCGAAACGCTCGTTCGCCGCCTTGCGCTTCCCGGCGGGGTGGTACGGACGGTCTTCCGCCTTGGGCGTGGGCTTCTTGCCCTCGAGGGCCTGGCGACCCTGGCCGCCTGAGCCGACCTGCGGTCCCTTGCGTGCCTTGCGAACGGCTCCCGCGCGGGGCTTGTTGCCTGGGCTTTTCATTATGTGATGCTCCAATGGGATCCGGTCGGGCCGTCTTCGACGGTGATGCCCGCAGCGGCAAGTTCATCACGGATCCGGTCGGCCGCTGCGAAGTCTTTGGCCGCGCGAGCGGCATTCCTGTCGGCAATGAGCGTCTCGACCAGCTGGCCGAGCGCCCGGTCCGCGGGCGCCGAGTCGGCCTTCCACTGCGGCGACAGCGGATTGATCCCCAGCACCTCGCTCATGGCGAGCACCTCGCCGCGAGCGGATGCCACGGCCGCGAGGTCCCCGTTGTCGAGCGCAGCGTTGCCGGCGCGCGCGGTCTCGTGCAGCACGGCGAGCGCCTGGGGCACGCCCAGGTCGTCGTCCATCGCGACGCCGAAGGCGTCGGGAACGAGCTCGACTCCGCTGCCCGCGAACCTCGTGCCCTCGAGCCTTCGGTTGGCGCGGGTGAGGAACACCTCGATGCGGTCGAGAGCCGCCTCCGCCTCTTCGAGCGATCCGTCGTGATAGTCGATCGTCGAGCGGTAGTGCGCGGCCCCGAGGAAGTAGCGCACGACGATGGGCCGGGCGCGCTCGAGGAAGTCGGCGGCGAAGATCGAGTTGCCAAGAGACTTCGACATCTTCTGGCCGTTGATGTTCACGAGTCCGTTGTGCACCCAGTACGTCGCGAACGGGTCGCCCGCCGCTGTCGACTGCGCGATCTCGTTCTCGTGATGGGGGAAGCGCAGGTCGAGTCCGCCGCCGTGAATGTCGAAGGCCGGCCCGAGGTAGCGGCGCGACATGGCTGAGCACTCGATGTGCCAGCCGGGGCGTCCTTCTCCCCAGGGCGATGGCCACGAGGCATCCGTCGGCTCGTCGTCTTTGTGGCCCTTCCAGAGGGCGAAGTCCTGTGGGGCACGCTTGCCACGCGGATCGGCGTCGCCCGCGGCGACCATGTCGGCGGGCTTCTGACGGGTGAGTTCCCCGTAGTTCGGCCACGAAGCCGTGTCGAAGTAGACATCGCCCTCGGCTGCGTACGCGTGGCCCGAGTCGATGAGACGCTGGATGATCTCGCGCATCTCCCCGATCGATGCCGTCGCGCGCGGCTCGTAGGTGGGCGGCAGGATGCCGAGGCGCGTGTAGCCCGCCGTGAACTCGAGCTCGTACCGGTACGCGAGCGCCCACCACTGCTCGGTTGAACCCGACGACGCAGCGAGGATCTTGTCGTCGATATCTGTGACGTTCCGCACGAGCGTGACTGTGTAGCCGCGGTAGGTCAGCCAGCGGCGCCACAGGTCGTAGACGAGCGCCGAGCGCAGGTGCCCGATGTGGGGGCTCGACTGCACGGTGGGTCCGCACACGTACATGCCGACCTGGCCCTCGACGAGAGGGACGAAGTCGGCTTCGGCTTGCGCCTTGGTGTCATAGAGCCGGACTGTCACCGGGCAAGTTTAGTCAGCTAAATTGGCCCCGACCGGCGGAAACTAGGCGGTGCGGTGCACCAGGGCAGTCGCGATCACGGCGACGCCCTCGGCGCGGCCGGTGAAGCCGAGCCCGTCGCTCGTCGTGGCCGACACGCTCACTGGCGCGCCCACGAGTCGCGTGAGGTGACTTTCGAGCTCCGAGCGTCGAGCACCGAGCCGGGGATGCTTCGCCACGAGTTGCACGGAGACGTTGCCCACCGTCCATCCCGCGCCCGCGACGAGAGCCACGGTCTCGCCGATGAACACGTCGCCGTGCGCTCCCGCGAAACGCGGGTCGTCGGTGCCGAAGCGTCCACCGATGTCGCCGAGTCCCGTCGCGGAGAGCAGGGCGTCGCAGATCGCGTGGCACAGTGCGTCGCCGTCGGAGTGGCCAGCGAGCCCCACCTCGTCTGGCCAGTACAGGCCGCCGAGCCAGAGGGGCTCCGCTGCGTCGTAGGCGTGCACGTCGATGCCGACTCCCGTGCGAGTGGAGGTCGTCACTCCGAGCACGTTCTCGGCTCGAGCGAGATCCCACGGGGTGGTGATCTTGAACGCGCGGGCCTCCCCCTCGACGATCTCGACCATGTGGCCGGCCGCGGCGAAGAGCGCGGCGTCATCGGTGAACTCCTGTGTCGCGGCAGCGTAGGCGGCGGCAAGCTCCTGCCGCGGGAAGCCCTGTGGGGTCTGCACGTGCACGAGGGCGCTGCGGTCGACGGTCTCGAGCACCGTGACATCCGCGACGCGCTTGATGGTGTCGCTCACCGGCAGGCTCGGGATGATCCCGCGCCCGGATGCCACGACCGCCCGCACGACGCGGTCGAACAGGGCGCTCGGGGTGAGCGCGCGCGCGGCGTCGTGCACGAGCACGACCTCGACTGAGGGGTCAAGCGCCGCGAGTCCGTTCGCCACGGAATCTTGCCGCGTCACTCCCCCGGCAACTACCGATACAGAGCCGGATGCCGCGCCCGCGACCCGCGCGCAGATCGCCCGCGCCACGGCAAGGTGCGACATGGGGGCGACGACCACGACCTGCGCGGGTTCGACCGAGCCGAACACTCCCGCGAGGGCGCGCTCGAGAATCGGCACATCGCGCACCTCGACGAACGCCTTGGGCTGCTCGGCGCCGAGGCGCGCGCCGCTGCCCGCGGCGACGACGATGATGCCGACGGTAGTCATCGGTGCTGAGAAGCTAGGAAGCCAGAACCTCGTCGAGCACGGTTGAGGCCTTCTCCTCGTCAGTCTTCTCCGCGAGCGCGAGCTCGGAGATCAGGATCTGGCGGGCCTTGGCGAGCATGCGCTTCTCGCCGGCGGAGAGGCCGCGGTCCTGGTCACGACGCCACAGGTCGCGGACGACCTCAGACACCTTGATGACGTCACCGGACGCGAGCTTCTCGAGGTTGGCCTTGTAGCGGCGCGACCAGTTGGTGGGCTCTTCGGTGAAGGGAGCGCGCAGCACTTCGAAGACCTTGTCGAGGCCCTCTTTGCCGATCACGTCGCGAACGCCGACGAGGTCGACGTTCTCGGCAGGGACCTCGATGGTCAGATCGCCCTGGGTGACCCGCAGCTTGAGGTAGAGCTTCTCCTCGCCCTTGACGATCCTGGTCTTCACCTCGGAGATGGTTGCAGCGCCGTGGTGGGGGTATACGACAGTCTCGCCGACCTCAAACAACATGAATGGGGGTCCTTTCGAAGACACCTAGTTTATCACAGCGAGTTCAAGGTTAGGCTTGCCTTACCAGAAGGCCTGCTCCGCCCCTGTCTGCGGGGCCACACGGGGGTCGGTAAGCTGGTGCCGTGATAGCTCGCACAGCCGCCGCCCGAGCCGCGGCATCCGTAATCCTGGCCGGTGCCCTGCTCGTGGCAACCACCGGTTGCACATTCATCGCGACCCAGGCGACGCTGATCCAGTACGAGCCGGGCGACGGCGTTGGTGTCGACATCGGCAACGTGCAGGTGCGCAACGCGATCGCCCTCATCAACACTGATGGGCGCGCCGTCAGCCTCCTCATCACCTTCGTGAACTCGGGCGATCACAACGCCAACATCAAGGTGCAGTACGAGTCGGGCGGCGAGAAGACCGAGATCATCAAGTCGATAGTCGCGAACAGCGTCGCGTCGTACGGCAATACCCCCGACGAGACCCAGATCATCATCCTCAACCCGGGCGTCAAGGCCGGCGGGCTTCTCCCCGTCTACCTGCAGTACGGCGACCACGAGGGCAAGCAGCTCATGGTTCCGGTGATGAACGCGGACTACAACGAGGAGTACAAAGACCTCGTGCCGCCGGAGATCGAGCGCTAACTTCCGCGCCTAGGCCTCGAAGCGGTAGCCCAGGCCTCGCACCGTCACGAGCATGATCGGCTCCGACGGGCTCTTCTCGATCTTCGAGCGGATGCGCTTGATGTGCACGTCGAGCGTCTTGGTATCGCCGAAGTAGTCGACGCCCCACACCCGGTCGATCAGCTGTCCCCGGGTGAGAACCCGGCCGGAGTTGCGCAGCAGCAGCTCGAGCAGCTCGAACTCCTTGAGGGGCATCGGCACGGTCACGCCATCCACACTCACCGTGTGGCGCTCGACATCCATGCGCACGGAGCCAGCCTCGAGCACGGCTTCGTCGTCGTCTTCGGTCTCGACCCGACGACGCATGACCGCACGGATGCGGGCCAGCAGCTCGCGCGTCGAATACGGCTTCGTGACATAGTCGTCGGCCCCGAGCTCGAGGCCCACGACGATATCGACCTCGCTGTCTTTCGCGGTGAGCATGATGATCGGCACGCTCGAGCGCGTGCGCAGTTCGCGGCACACCTCGGTTCCGGGGAGTCCGGGGAGCATGAGGTCGAGCAGCACGAGGTCGGCGCCGCTGCGGTCGAACTCGACGATCGCCGAGGGGCCGTCCGCGGCAATCGTGGTCTCGTAGCCTTCGCGGCCGAGCAGGAACGCGAGCGGGTCGCTCAGCGAGGGCTCGTCTTCGACGATGAGGATGCGGGTCATGACTGTACTCCCAGCGATGCGGCTGCCGCGTGCGATGCCTCTGGCAGCCTGATGGTGAATGTGGATCCGCGCCCGGGTTGCGACCAGACGCGCACGTCGCCTCCGTGATTCTGCACGACGTGCTTGACGATGCTCAGGCCGAGGCCGGATCCGCCCGTGTTCCTGCTACGCGCCGGATCGGTGCGGAAGAAGCGCTCGAAGACCCTGTCCTGGTCATCATCCGGAATGCCGACGCCCTGGTCGGTCACGGCGATCTCGACGATGCCCTCGTGGTTGCTCACGCCGACACCGACGCGCGTGCTCTTGGGCGAGTACTGGATGGCGTTCGACACCAGGTTGTGCAGGGCGACCGCGAGCAGCGTCTCGTCGCCGTACACTTCGGCGCCGGCATCGCCTCCGCTCACGAGTTGCACCTTGTGCGAGTCGGCGAGAACGCGGTTCTGGTCGATCGCGAGGGCGACCACGTGGTCGACGTCGACTAGCTCGGCCTTGGCGAGGGCATCCGTCGCCTGCAGTCTCGAGAGTTCGATGATCTCCTGCGTGATGCGCGCGAGCCGCTCAGACTCTTTGGTGAGGCGCTTCGCAAAACGCTTGACCTGCTCGGGTTCGTCGCTCGCGCTCGCGAGCGCCTCGGCGAGAAGCCCGACCGCGCCGATCGGGGTCTTGAGTTCGTGGCTGATGTTGGCGACGAAGTCGCGGCGCACCTCGTCGAGGCGGTACGACTCGGTGCGATCTTCGGCGAGCACCAGGATGTAGCGGGCACCGAGCCGCGCGATGCGCACGAAGAGATAGATCGTCGCGTCACCGAACGGACCGCGCGAGAGGTGCAGTTCCTGGCTCACCGGCTCGCCATCGCGACGCACCTGGTCGACGAGTTTGGTGAGCTCGGGATGCACGAGCGCCTGGTTCCACACGAGCCCGAGGCTCAGCGCACCGGGCGACGCTTTGACGACGTTGTTCGACGGGTCGATGACGACCCCCGCCGACTCGAGCGCGTCGAGCACCTGGTCGACGCCATCCGGCACGGCTGAGCTCACGACATCCACCGCCCGCTGGCCTCGGCGAGCGGCGACGAGAATGATCGCGAACACGCCCGCACCGACGAGGATGCCGAACGCGAGAGCGGCCGGCACCAGCCACGCGGAGTCCATGGGGACTAGATTAGTTTCAATCTGGCGTGTGAGTTTGTCGGCGTTTATCCGCATCCGCTGTACTTCAGGCGATGTTCATGCCACGAGCACCAATCGTTAACCTCACGCGGGCAGTGTGGCCTGAACCGTGTGGGCTTCACTATGCCTACAACGAAGGGACCAAAAGCGTGCGCGAAGTATTCCAACAGGAACTGCGAGAGGTGCAGGACCGCCTTGTCGAGATCTCGACCCTCGTGGCCGAGTCGATTGAGAACGCGACGCGAGCCTTCAACGAGTCGAACGTCTCCCTCGCGGAGACGGTCATCGCCGACGACGACAAGATCGACGCCAAGGCGCTCGAGCTCGACGAACTCGCCATCAACATCCTGGCGCGCCAGCAGCCGGTCGCCCGCGACCTGCGCATCGTCGTCTCCGCCCTGCGCATCAGCTCCTCGCTCGAGCGCATGGGAGACATGTCCGAACACATCGCCCAACTCGCTCGCTACCGGTTCCCCGACAAAGTCGTTCCCAAGTCGCTGCGCCCGACGTTCGCCTCGCTCGGCGAGCTGGACGTCGCGATCGCCCGCAAGCTCGTCGAACTCCTCAAGACCGAAGACGTCAAGCTCGCCGAAGAGATCCGCAACGACGACGACAAGATCGACGCGCTGCATCTCTCCGTCTTCGACAAGGTGCTCGGTGAGACGTGGAAGGGTGCAGCTGCCGACACCGTCGACGCGACTCTCGCGTCGCGCTACCACGAGCGGTTCGCCGACCATGCGGTCTCCATCGCCAAGAAGGTGCAGTACCTGGCGACCGGCGACTGGGTGACGCCCTCGAGCTGACGTTCACAACTCGAGGAAAGCCCGCAGCACGAACTGGATTCGTCGCAGGCACGGCTCGTCGATGCTTCCCGCGATCCCGTGGACTCGTTCTCGCGCGATCGCCCGCACCTGTTCCACCATCGCGAAGCCCGGGACGTCGAGATCGATCGCGCCACCAAGAGACACGTGGTTGGGCCAGCCGCGGTCGCGTGAAGTGACCTGCGGGATGGGCATGGTCCCATCATTCGAGGACGTCGGACTGCGCGCGCCGCTCCGCCCCATCTGTGCACTGTCGGGCGCGTGCACACACCGGGGAGGGCCCGACGCCAAGCCCTCGCGACTAGTCCTACGAGACCAGCCGGATGAAGCGGCTCAGGTCCGCCACGCCCTGCGGCATGAGCGGCAGGTGGTTGGTCAGCTCGGGTGAGTAGAGCAGGTATGCCGCCCACTGCGCGCGGGAGATGGCCACGTTGAGCCGGTTGCGTGAGAGCAGGAAGTCGAGGCCGCGGGGAACCTCATCCGGGCTCGACGCCGCGAGGCTCACGACCGAGATGACGGCCTCCTGGCCCTGGAACTTGTCGACAGTGCCGACGCGCACTGCCGGAAACTCGTCAAGCGCGAACCGGATCGTCTCGACCTGCGCGTTGTATGGCGTCACGACGATGATGTCGTCCTCGGTGAGGGGTATGCCGTTCCAGTCGCGACCGAGATGCTGCCGCACGAGCTCGACAACCCGTGCGGCCTCCTCCACGGAGTGCGTCGCGTTGCCCGTGTGCACCACGGGGATCGGATGCAGCCCGGGGACGATGCCCTCGAGCATCCTTTCGTCGGTAATCGGGTTCGCCCGCAGGGCGCCGTCGTAGGCGAGCTCGGACACCGGCTTCGTCACCGCGGAGTGCATGCGCCAGCTCTCGGCGAGGAAGTAGCCGAACTCGGGCGGGAGCACCGCGTGGCCATCGGCGATGTAGCCCAGCGCCGACTGGTCGACGGGCGCGGGGTGTGTACCCTGGCTCACCTGCGGCAACTGCTGCGGGTCGCCGAGCAGCAGCAGGTTGCGCGCGCTCACACTCACCGCGGCTGTCGCCGCCAGCGAGAACTGACCGGCCTCGTCGATGACGAGCAGGTCGAACTGCAGTCGCCCGATGCGCTTGGTGTTCGTGACATCCCACGCGGTACCGCCCATGACGTAACCCGTGTGCTTGCGCTGGGCGAACTGCTGGTGACCGTCGCGCGGGAGTTCGATGAACGGCTCGTCGGCGTAGCTGCCACCCGTGGGCGGAGTCTTGGCGACGACCGCGGGGTCGAGCCCCGCCTTGACTACCGCGCGCAGAACGTTCTCGACCACCTTGTGCGACTGGGCGACGACCCCCACGCGCCAGCCGTGGTCGCGTACGAGGGTGGTGATGACGTTCGCGGCGAGGGTCGTCTTGCCGGTGCCGGGCGGGCCCTGCACAGCGAGGTACGAATCATCGAGATCGAGGATGCTCGTGACGATGTCCGGCGACAGCGCGCCACTGCGTGTGCGGCTCGGGGTGCGGCGCAGAATGTCCCCGATGGCGGACTTCGGCCACGGGCTCTCGCAGAGCCGAGCTCCTACAGTCTCTATGGCGGTGACGAGACTTGTGGCCCGCGGCGGCGGGCCGGGGACTATGGCGAGGGGCATCCGTGCCCAGGTGTTCTGGCCGCCGGGGCAGCGCTCGGTGACGTACACGACGTCAGGATCGTCCTCGTCGGCGCGCACCTCCGACGCCCCCACGGGCAGCCGCAGCCCGCTGCCGAGACGCGGATCGCGATACGGCCCGGGAGGGTCGTACAGGGTGAACGCCTCGTTCGCGGAGGTCGGGCTGCCTGGCGCCCACTCGCCCCGCAGCCGGATTGTGCGGTAGCTCACCGTCGTTTTCGTGAACCACTCACTGACGACCTCACCGCTCGTGACAACGAACACGCCGCGGGCATCCTGCCACTCCTCAACCGGATACTCGAGCCGCGCGAAGTGCTCCCACCAGAAGCTCTTGTTCTCGCGGCGGTGGTAGTCGACCGCGGCAGATGCGAGCTCGAACGCCCCACTTCCATCTTCGAGTGCCAGCAACTGCCCGGCGAGGAGGCTGGGCTCAAAAGGGAGGCGTTCCTCGAGCTCTTCGAGTGCCGTGCCGGGCAGGACGCCCCGCTCGGCGGCCTGGGCAAGTAACCAGTGGTGCAGCCGCAGCGTGGAGACGCAGTCGTACCGGTTGTAGTCGGCGATCGTCTCGAGCAGGCGCTCCTGTTCGGCGCCCTCGGACCGCATCGCGAGGTCGTACTGCTCGATGCTCGCTGCAGCATTCGCCACTTCGCTCTCGCGCAGCTCGTCGCCCATGTAGAGCGGCTCGAGCTTCTTGATCGAGTACGAGCGCCCGCCCACGCGCACGGTCTTCTTGACGAGCGGATACAGGTCGACGAGCACGTTGTCACGCAGCAGGTCATCGACTATGTGCTCCCCCACCCCGTGGCGGGCGGCGATGTTGAGCAGGTGGGTGCGCTCGTACGAGGCGTAGTGGTAGATGTGCATGCCCGGATGCTTCGCGCGGCGTTCAACGACCCAGGCCAGGAACTCCTCGAGCGCGACCTTCTCCGCGTCGAGATCGTGTGCCCAGAACGCCGTGAACTCTTCGGCCCGGTCAACGAGCCCGAACAGGTAGTCGAGCCCCCAGCGCGTGCCGAGTTCGTCCCGCTCGCTGTACAACGGGTCGCCTTCGAAGTCGAAGAAGATGTCACCCGGGTCGGGCAGCGGCAGGTCGGCGATGAGCTCGGGCGCGAACATCACGAAGGGCGGAATCGGTCCATCCGCCGTGAGTTGAAGTCGAGCTTGCTGCCTGAGGCTCTCGAAGACCCCCGTCATCCCCTCTGGCCTTTCCGCCACGGCCAACTCATCAATCGTCCGGATGCCAGCAGCCCGCAGCTTGGCGCGCTGCGTCAGCCGCATCCCCGCGACCATGAGCACGTCCCTCGTCGCCAGCACCTCGGGCTCACAGAGCTCGCACCGCCCGTCGACCGCGTACCGATGGTCGCCCCACTCGGCAGCCCGGGTCGCGGTCGCCCTCTCCTCCACGATCTGCCGAAGTCGCGCTTTTCTCCTGAGGTACACCGGCAGGATGTCGTTCACGTTCTGCGGCACGACCTCGTCGGTGCCGAGGATGAGCTCGACAGTTTCGTCCGCCGGTACTTTTAAGCGGACCAGCTGGTCGTAGTACGCGGCAAGCTGCAGCAGCGCCGTCACCTTCACGGACCGCGCGAGCTTCGTATCCTGTACCCGATACCGCCCATCGGGCTGCCGCACGATGAAGTCGGCGAACCCGATCATGGGGGCGGCGGGGTCGCTCTCGTCGAAGAACGTGGCCTGAAAGACGACGTCTGCGCCCTTTTCGAATGCCTCGCGCGTCAGTCTCGCGGCTTCCTGCAATTCCTCACGCCGGATGCGCGGCCGCTCGATCTCGACGACGTCGTAGATCGTCCGGTAGTGCGCGAGCCACCGGTTCTCGTGCTCGTCCCCGAGCTCGGCGGCCCGCGCCTCGAGGGGGTCGCGCTCGATCTTCTCGAGTTCGATCAGGCCGAGCTTGGCGTCGAGTTTGCGGGCGAAGGCGAACTCGCACTTCGCGGCAGTCGTGAGGTCGCTCGGGCTCGTGACTACGCGGGAGTCGAGCAAGAACATGGAGCTCACGCTAGCGGCAGCGTGCGACTTCGCTTAGCTTCGCACGTGCCCGCTCACGTCTGTGATCTGCAATCCCGATCGCATCCCCAAGCAGCAGTGCGAATTTCGGCCGAGGGTTTGCGAGCGCCGATCTGAAATCGGTTACTTGTGGCCCATGTGAGGGGAGCTTAGGCCGTGCGGAGGGGCTGCCTCCCTACGTGGGCGAGTGCTACCTCTCGCAGGAAACTCGCCGCTGAGGCAGATTCAGCGAACCCGAACTATTCGTTCTTCTCGATCTGGTCTGGGGCAAGAGGAGCTATTGCTGTCAGCGGGTCGGTACCATTCTCAAGAGCCGATACATAGGCATTGAGCAGACGGAAACGATAGGCCAAGGCGCCCGCGTCGTTAGGACTTTGCGCGAGTCGATTGAATTCGAATACGGCCAAGTGCCCGCGTGTGACGCGACCTTCTTCCGATGGAAGAAGTTCCTTGCGCGCGCGCTCGAAGTCCAGGAGTCGCTCCCTTTGAGGAAACGCCTTCCCTTCCAAATTCCGATCCTGGCAGAGAATGTAGTAAACAGAGACCATCCCGACACTGGCAAGAAGCGGGTCAGCATCGACAAAGTTGGATTCCAATTCCGTAAGCCGAGCTTCGGAGTTCGTCATGGCCGCATGGATCCTGCTTTCGCCATCTTTCGCGCGATGGACGTTCCTGAAGAATGCGTCCAATTGAGTCTTCTTGACGTCGCGAATGAACTCTGGCCCTGATACCCATTCGTCCTCCCACAACAAGAACTTTGCTGCGAGATCGTAGTGCCGGTAGCGGTTATTGGAAAAGGGCAATTTCTGCAGGAAGAACGGCCGTCGGACAAGGGCTCTGACTGCGCTCGGGGCTGGACCTTTGAAAGCGTTGCGCTTCTCTGGGGCGTTCAATGGCACCGCTTCATTTAGCCGAGAAAACATCTCTTCAATCAGCTCAAGTTCGTCGGTCTTGATAACCACGATCGGCAAACTTGTCGAAAGGAATCTCGCGATCAAGCGCGGATACCTCGTACCCAGTTCCGAGAATGTTAGGTTGGCCGCACGCACGCTACTATCTCGCATGAATTCGAAGTCAGAGTTGAGCGCAAACTTGCCGTCGATGAAATCAAAGATAGCTCCCAACCGCTGCTTTCCATCTACCAAAGCGTAATAAAGGTAGTTGGAGCCGCGTTTTTCTGGCGTCGAGAGCTCGTGCAGGTAGATCTTGGGGAGATCGAAGTCATTGAGGATCGAGTCAATGAGCAGCTGACGTTTCGAAACAGGCCAGACTTCGCTCTGCCTCTGGTATACGGGGTCCATGTCGATCTCGTCGCGGACTGAATGTAGGTACGAGGGGTTGTTGTTCTTGAAGGGATAAACATCGAATAGAGCCATGTCAGATTCTTACGCCACTTCGTTACGGATCATGGTTGAGATTCGGTCAAGGTCTGGATAAACCGAAGCCTCGTTGACGCCCAACTTGTAGAGCTCATTCCTGATCGATTGCTTCTGAGTCAGGGGAATTGTCCAGCTCTGAATATGAGAACTGGATTCAGCAACCATGTCATTCGCAACGTGAGCAGGGTGGGAAACAGTGAAAGTCCCGCTCTGCGCCACGACCCTGTCGAACGATTGAGGCGCGACAACGGCTAGCGGTTTTGTGGCCTGACTTGACGCTGCGGTGGGTAGGTAGTTCTTTAGCCGGTCATCATCATCCGTGAGCAGAAGCAAGCCCACGTTCGATCCGTAGTTGGCAGCGTTGATTGACACAGGGTCCATAGCGAAGACTTTGCCTGGCGCCCTTTCATCAACTTCCACCGCAAAATACAAAGCGACCAAAGGATTCTCCGACCAGTCCAGCAGCCGAGTGGGCAGCCTGTGATGCTGAGCCAGGCAGACCCAGGCCCAATTGGTCGAGGGTGGAGAGCTGACTCTGGAGACAGATAGTTGCTTGAAACGATTTAGCATGTCGACTTCGTGATCGATCCACTCCTGCTTACGCAGAACAGATGGAGTCAGACCCCAGTTCGCATCGACTTGTCCTCGGAACCAGGCCCTCCCCCCAGAAGGGTTGAACGCTTTCACCAGCTCGATGAACTCAGCTACCGAGCCGAATGCCGGCACAGGAGGCGTGGTCGTGCGTGAACGAGGGCGGGGGTTGACTGCTGCCATGGCTATTTCGGCGGGATTCGCTGGAGGAGATAGTCCGAGGCCTCACTAGCGATCGACTCTTGGTCGCCTAAGGATCTGGCAAGCAATCCGGTGCTCCAGGAGCGACCCGGATGAAGAACGTCCCATTTCGACGCCACCGTCTTGTCCCGCCCGCCACCAGGCATGTGATTGCCGAATCCATCGATCAATGAGTTCCATACGGGTACGTAACGGTTGATAAGAAGACTCTCACCCAATGGAATCCAGATCGGCTCGACTACGAGCCAACGAACATAGAAATCTGCGGCGTCGAGATTTGCCGCTGCCTCTACGCTGCCTCGATGTTCTTTGAGTCTCTTACTGAGTGCCGATGTTTTCTTGATGCCAAGGATCCCTTTGCGACCGCCTTCAGGTATCGCCTTACCAACATAGATTGGGGTAGTCCAGTCCCCACCCGCGTTCGCCTCGGCAAGCAGGCTGTAGGCAGGGAACCGGCCGACATAGTAAATCGCATATATCCCCGCCCCCTCAAACTGCGGAACACTTTCCATAGGAACGGGCTCTTGATCCAGCAGTGCGATGTGAATGCTTTGCGCGAGGCTCAACATATCAAGCGGATTGAAGGGTTCGGGCATTTAGGCGCTCTCGGCTTGGCTCTCGAAAACTGAGCGAACATCGGACATCAAGCCTGCCAATGATAGATGTTCCGCCACGCTGCCCACCACCTTTTGCGCAAGTAAGACGGGCACCGCATTTCCTAGTTGACGCATGGCCTCAGACCAAGAGCCGTGAAGTCGGTAGCCGTCCGGAAAGGTCTGGAGCCTCGCACTCTCGCGGATGGAGAAGTATCGCACCGATCCATCAACCTGCCGGAGCATGTTCTCGCCCCCGGGAACGCCATGTCCTCCAGCTTTCAGTGTCTTAGCGGGGAGATCAACCGGGCTTCCTGTGTGTCCGGGATAGACCCGAGCTCCCTCCTGAAAATAGTGATTGTGGTAGCGGGAGCTGCCTGACTTGATTGGCTCAGGCAGCCCTCTTAGAGCGTCGCGGACTGTTTGCCAAGGAGCCATGTCCATGTCGGCGCTTCGATCGACTCGCGCCTTGATCGCATCGAGACTCGCAGGCGACTCTGGACGATCATTCCGCGCAACGCGGTGCCGATCCCAATAGGCACGGGTGATCCACTGGTCTGACAGTAAAGCGTCCGCAGAGTTGCTCGAGCTTGGGAAGGACCACTCGGACTCGAGATCTGATCGAAACCCAACCAAAAAGACCCTGTGGCGATGTTGCGGAACCCCATAGTCCGCAGCATTCACGACAGTAGGGATGACGGTGTAGCTGAGATCCTGATGCGAGGAGTTGGCCTCAGATTGGAGCCGCTGAAGATGCTCGAACCACGATTCATTGGGTCGCGCCACAAGCTCGGGGAACTGAAGCCGAAGCAATATGAGCTGGTAATAGTTCGCGAAAGCCGCTCGAGTGAGGCCTTTCACGTTTTCGAGCACGAAAGCGCGCGGCCGTAGAGTGCGAATCACCTCTGCGGCGGCAGGAAACATGTCGCGCGTATCTTTAGCGGCCTGTGCCTTTCCGCCCATGCTGAATGGCTGGCACGGTGGCCCCCCAGTGACGAGGTCTATTGGCCCCTCGATACTTGCCCAGTCGAAATTGCGGACATCGCCCTCCCACACAGGCCAGTCTGCAACGAGGGGATAGTTCGCCGCAGCATTCTCACGTACTGTGTCGCACGCCCATCGATCCCATTCAACAAAAGCCTGTGGTTTAAAGCCAACTAGCTCGCCCCCGAGAGCCAGTCCACCGGCGCCACCAAAGAGTTCCACAGATCGCATGACCGAATCCTAGTTCGAGCCCACGACGACAGGCACGCTCATGCTGGAGCGTCGGTCGGATGAAGGAACTAGTTCTTCGCGCCCTGCGCGGCGACTGCCGCAGCGCCCGCGGCAGCAGCCTCCGGGTCGAGGTACTTCCCGGGGCCGGTCGGCTTGAAGTCGTCATCAAGCTCGTACACAAGCGGGATCCCCGTCGGAATGTTCAACTCCGCGATGTCGTCGTCCGAGATACCGTCGAGGTGCTTCACGAGCGCGCGCAGCGAGTTGCCGTGCGCGGTCACGAGCACGGTCTGGCCGGATGCGAGTGAAGGCACAATGTCGGACTCCCAGTACGGAAGCATCCGGTCGATCACGATCTTGAGCGACTCCGTGCGCGGGATCTCGCCGTCGATACCGACGTAGCGCTCGTCGTGAACCTGCGAGTACTCGGCGTCGTCATCGAGAGGGGGCGGGGGAACGTCAAAGCTGCGGCGCCATTCCATGAACTTCTCGGGGCCAAACTTCTCGAGGGTCTCGGCCTTGTCCAGGCCCTGGAGCGCACCGTAATGGCGCTCGTTGAGCCGCCACGTGCGCTTGACCGGGAGCCACGCGCGGTCCGCGGCATCCAGGGCGATGTTCGCGGTCTGAATCGCGCGGGTCAGCACGCTCGTGTAGAGAATGTCGGGCTTGATGCCCGACTCGGCGAGGAGCTCGCCCGCACGCTTCGCCTCAGCCTCGCCCTGCTCGCTGAGTCGCACGTCGACCCATCCGGTGAAGAGATTCTTCTGGTTCCAGTCGGAGTTGCCATGGCGGAGCAGGATGAGCGTGTGGGTCATGCGTCAAGCGTACTGAAGCTAGCGTGCCCTCAGAAGAGCTGATGCATCTCGGCAGTCGCAGAGCCGGACCATCCTCCGGGAACCTTCCATACGGATGCGATGCCGAGGTGTTCTAAAAACGACACGTACTGTTCGCCGATGGGTTCAGTGAAGAGCGCCAGCTTCAGCGCCGACTTGTCGTGCAAGAGGAACTCATACATCGCGAGCTGACCTAGTGCTTCCCGTACAGCATGTGTTGCGTTGCCGTTGTAGAGGACTTTCGCTTCAACGAGCCACTCTTTGCCGTCGATCCTGAGCAAGAGATCACGAGGGTGGGCCTTTGCGGTAACCGGAGTGAATCCGATTGAGGCGGCGTGTTCGCCATACTGCTTCACCAGGGTTTCGTGCCGCCGCGACTTAACCAGCGTCTCGCCCTCGAGGTGCTGCGTGTACTCTTCGCCCGATTTTGGGGCGAAGTTTGCCAGCGGATCGCCGCCCGCACTGGTCAGAGGCGCGCTGGGCAGCTCGAATACCCCTGGATCTTGTTGCATCGCCTTCCGCTTCGCGGCGACGGTGACCTGCTGTAAGGCGATGAGCTCCCAAAGATCAGCTTCCAACGTCGATGAGCCTGGGAGTTCGGCGATGCTGTATTCGACTGCAGCGATTGTGCCCGCTTCATATCCGCGAGCTCGGCGCCCCTTCTCGGCAAGATCGATCGACCCCGAGTAGTCGGCCAGTGCGGGGACCAAGGTCCGGAGGTTCGCTGCCTCGTCGAGCAAGAGCTTTCGCCCCTTTGCATAGCCGTACTGTTCGGATCGGTCGGTGATGCCTTGATTGATCGTGAGAAACACTGACTGCATGTCTTTGGCGAAGAGATAGACCACGTAGATTCCCCGCTGCGGGCTCTCCGTTTCGTCCGGGTCCATCACCGCTATCCATGGCGTGAACGTCGCTCTCCCAAGCCCGCCGCTGCCGACTATGCGGAGACCCCCGGGCACGAGGTCAGTCATCTGATCGGCTGCCAGTTTGAGGAGATCGTGGCCGGGACTCTGCAGGGTGGAGTGGTCGTACGAAGAGGCGATTGCAGTGAGGTAGTCGTGCAGATCCAAGGGGTGCCCTTCAGCTCTCGACGACTATCCAAATGAGCTAGCGGTCGATGAACTCGCGGAGTCCTTCGCCGCCTTCTCGCGACACTATGGGCGACTGTTTCGCGGATAGCACACACTGGTATGCAGCGTCCCTCGAAGGCGGACTACTAACAGGACGCGTTCAGCCCCACCCTGGGTTGATGAGCGACCTTCGACAGCGGGTGCCCGGGCACTCCCTTGTCGACGAGCTGTTGCGGCAGTGGGACCTGGGCACGATCCACGTTGACCACGCTTCTGATGCGATAGTCATCGATGACGAGGCTGTCGGTTGGTACCGCGGAGTCATTGGGGAGCGCCGAGTCGCCGAACTCCTCGGTCGGCTCGGCCGTGCGTGGACAGTCCTGCATTCAGTGCCCGTGGGCAGCGGCTCATCCGACATCGACCACATCGTGATCGGCCCGGCGGGCGTCTTCACCATCAACACGAAATACAGCCCCGGCAAGAAAGTTTGGGTCGCGGGCTACGGGATGCGCGTTGACGGCTTCCCGCAGCTGTACGTGCGGAATTCCGCGAGCGAGGCGGCGCGACCTGCTCAGTCGCGCGGTGGGGATGACGGTTCCCGTCCAGGGGCTCATCGTGTTCGTCGACGCGGGAAGCATCACTCGTAGAGCTCCCGCGGGCGGCGGAGAGGGCACTCCGAAGATCGAGGTCGTGCCCGATCGCGAACTCCTCGCGATGTTTGCGTCACGCGCGATCTTCAGCCCGGAGCAGGTCGAGCGCATAGTCGAGAAAGCAGTGCGTCCGGAGATCTGGCATAGGGCTCCCGCCGACTCAACGGTCGGCCGCCATATCTCGCAGGAGTTCGAAGCTCTCGAGGCAGCCGTGGGCGCGCGACTCGCGCAACCGGTGGCCCGACCCAGTGCGTCACCGAGGCCCCTGCCAACTCGCCCGTCACGGACGACCACAGTTCGTCCCCCGACCCGTCGCCCGTCACGGGGGCGCAAGCCACGACAGTCTGCCCTCGAGAAGCTCATCCGCGGACTGGTCATGCCTGCGGCAGGCTTTGCCATCGCGTGGGGCGTGCTGAACTACTTCACCCACAGGTGACAGTCGTAGGCTGGAACCAATGGATGCCCGCCAACGCGCCAAGATCGCCCAGCGCTCGAAGCGCGCGCCGCTCGTCCGCGTGAGACGCACCGGCAACCCCTACCGGTTCAGTCCGATATTCATTCGCCGGATGACCGCCATCCTGTGCATCGCGATCGTCGTGATCCCGAGCGCGGGGATCATCTACGGGCTCACTCTCGGATCCGACTACGAGCCGTGGCAGGGCGCCATCGCGACCGGACTGCTCATCGGCGGTTTCGTCGTGCCGCTTCTGGCCGCGTCGGTGCTGGGCGGGGAGGCGATCCGGCGCGGGGCGGGTTCGTCGGGTTCCTGTTCGCCGCGGGGCTCATCGCCGGGCCCACGGGGTCGACCCTGGGCATCCTGTGGCTCGCAGTTGTCGGGTACATCGCGCTCGGGCTCGGAGTCGTGCTGTTCTTCGTGATCGGGTTCGCGTCGAAGGTCCCGATCTGGATCGGGGTGCCCGGCACGAAGGTCGTCAGCTGGAACGACCCCGACGACCCGAACACGACGAACACCTAAGCGTCGAGCAGCTACTTCGCCGCCAGCAGCCGCGCTCCCGGCAATTCTGCCGCCCGGCGGTCGAAGGTGAGTGTGTAGTCGCACCCGACATCGACCCCGATCTCGATGGTGAGGGCATCCGTGAACCGCTCGTCGCCGTTGGTGGTCGTGAGCGCCCGACGGACCGCATCGGCGCGTTCGACCACGATCTCGCGAGCGTCGAGGAGATGCCGCACGAACGAGGCGATCTCGGGGGATCCGACGCGGTACACGCGGCGCAGCACCCAGGTGCACTCCGCGAGCACGACGGAACTGACGAAACCGGGAGCATCCTCGGTGAAGGCCTCGATCGCTCGATCGGCCAGGGCCGACTGTTGTGCGTCGTCCTGAGTCGCGTACCTGACCAGGACATTCGTATCCAGCCCGATCATCGGCTCTCGAAGCGGTCGGCCGCTGCGTCCGCGATGGCGTCATCCATCTCCTCGAGAGTGGCAGCGCGACCCCGAGCCGCGATCATGCCCCGGATGTCTCGGACCGACCCCGAGGACGCCACGAAGTCATACCCGCCATCCGCCCTGGGGATGAACTGCACGCGGGTGCCCGCCTGGATCCCCAACTTCTTACGCACGTCGATGGGGATTGTGACCTGCCCCTTGCTGGTGACCGTCGCTGTCGTCATGCATTGATCTTACATTCGTAGCGATTCCTTACCAAAGAGTATGCAGCCGACATTATGTGCATAAATCTGTACATTTTGCGTAGAATTGCCCAATGGAACATCGAGTGCTCGGCATCGCAGAAGCGCGCAACGGGCTTTCGGCGCTGGTCGATGGGATGACAACGGATCCGAACGACGTCGCCATCCTTGGATCTCATCGCAAACCCGAGGCCGCACTCTTGCCTTACTCCACCTACCTGAAGCTGAAGGACGGGATAGGCGTTCCTGCCACCGTCGGTCTCGAGTTCGTACGTTCTCGAGGCGACCTCGTTCGGCGGATCGGGGCGATGTGGGGCATGCAAGACATAGCCGTGTTCGGCTCTGTCGCCCGCGGCGAGGAAGGACCGGACAGCGACATCGATCTTCTTGTCGATGCCGAATCCGGCCGATCGCTTTTCGACATTGCGGGGTTCGAGTCTGACTTGGAGCAGCTGTTCGGGCGCCCGGTCGACGTGATCATCCGCTCGGCATTGAATCCGACCCGACGTCGAGACAGGGCGATGCTCGATGAGGCGATACGACTGTGAACGTCGACGACAGGGTCGAGGGGCTTCTGGAAGATCTTGAGGAGACTCTCCAGTCAGCCGATGAACTAGTCGCACGCGGGCGACAGGCCTTCGATGGTGACGTCGCCGTGCGCCTGGCCTTCGAGGCACTGTGCAATCGGGTTGGCGAGGTGGCCAAGCGCCTCACCCAACTGAAGCCGGAACTGTTCGCAGAGCCCGACTGGTCGTTCGCTGCAAAGAACCGGGACAAGATCGTGCACCACTACAACCTCATTGATCGCGAAGTGCTCTGGGATACTGTCGCAATTCACTTTCCGGGGTTGCGAGAACTCGCGCGCTCAAAGGCGGTCCGCTAGATGCCCATCGGCCTGGTCACCCGCGGAACCACCGGCACCAACCGGCTCCGCCGCGTCGACCGCTGGATCGCGCAGCTGCCCGCCCTGCGCCGGGCGGCGACCCCGCTCGTCGTGGACCTGGGCTACGGCGCATCCGCGACGACGAGCCTCGAGCTGTATCAGCGGCTCGCCCGCGTACGGCCGGACGTCGAGGTGGTCGGCATCGAGATCGAGCCCGCTCGGGTTGCGCTGGCGTCGACGTCCGCGCGGCCCGGGGTGAGCTTTCGGCTGGGGGGCTTCGAGGTTCCGGGCGAGAGGCCCACGGTCATCCGGGCGCTCAATGTTCTGCGACAGTACGACGAATCCGAGGTGCTCGAACACTGGCGCCGCATGGTCGGGAGACTGCAGCCCGGCGGGGTGCTTGTGGAGGGCACGTGCAACGAGGTCGGCCGGGTCGCCAGCTGGGTGGATGCCACGGCCGACGGCCCGCAGACATTCACCATCTCCCTACGGCTCGCCGAGTTGACGGTGCCAGCCAACACAGGGCCGTCCATCGTCGCCGAGCGACTGCCGAAGGTTCTCATCCACAGGAACGTTCCCGGCGAACCCATCCACCAGTACCTGCTCGACCTCGATCGGTGGTGGGCGGTTCACGCACCCTTGAGTGTGTACGGACCGTCGCAGCGCTGGGCCGCGGTCGCCTCGTCGATGAAGGAGACGTGGCCGGTCCTCGGGACGAAAGCGAGGTGGCGCCTTGGCGAGCTCACTGTCGTCTGGGCCTCCGTGTCCCCCCGAGGTTTCCACTGGCCCTGACATCCCACAGTCTCATTCTTTTCGAACATATATTCGAATAAAGTGCTATCATACAGGTATGAACATCGACGGGATCGCGGCCAAGAACGTCGCCGCGCTGAGCGACGACGAACTCATCGGCGAGCAGGGTGAACTCGCCGAACTGCGGCGCAAAGTCGATGCCCGCGCGGCTGCAGTGGCCGCGGAGATCAACCATCGATCGCGGCCAGAGCTCGGCTACGACGGGCTCGCTCAACAGCGCGGCTCACGCACTGCAGAAACGCTCGTGCAACAGGTCACCGGGTTCAGTCGGCAGGATGCGCGAACGCTCGTCCGGGTCGGAACCCTTGTCGCGCAGCACTCCCCTGGGTCGCCGGTTCCGCCCGAGCAGCCGTGGCTTGCGGTCTGCGCCGCCGCGGTCGGAGCTGGGCGACTGTCGATTCAGGCGGCCGAAGTCATCCGGGCCGGGCTTGGCCTCCCCGACGACGGGGTGCCCGTCGCGGCTCTCGCGGACGCCGCGCACCAGCTCGTGAGGGCATCTAGCGAACTCACGCTGGAACGACTCGCCGCTCTCGCTCGGCAGCACCGCGACGACCTTGACGAGGCGGGCATCGCCGATCGCGAGCAGCAGCGCCGAGACCGCCGGTTCCTGAGCCTCACCCCGCAGGCCGACGGCATGACACGTATCAGCGGCCTCTTAGACCCCGAGTCCGCGGCGATCGTCGTCGGTGCGGTGGATGCCGCGACCTCGCCCCGCCGCGGCGGCCCGCGCTTCGTCGATCCCGCGGATGCACCAGCCCTCCCCCAAGACGATGACCGCACGATCCCGCAGCTCCTCGCCGATTCGCTCGTCGACCTCGTGCGGATCGCGACCCGCGCCGACGACGGCACGGTGCTCGGATCACGCCCCGTGGGCGTTCGGGTGCTCGTCACGCAGCGCGATCTCCAGCGGGGCGCCGGGCGTGCGGAGATCGAAGGCCAGAAAGACGCGGTGACGGTCCAGACGGCCCAGCGGCACCTCTGCGAGTCCGGCTCCGTGAAGGTGCTGTTCGACTCCGAGGGCATCCCTCTTGACGTAGGGCGCCGGAAGCGACTGTTCACGGCCCGGCAACGGATCGCGCTCGCGGCCCGCGACGGCGGATGCCTCTTCCCCGACTGCGAACGTCCGCCCTCCTGGACAGAAGCCCATCACATCGTTCCCTGGCACGACGGCGGAAAGACTAACGTCGCCGACGGCGTCCTGCTGTGCCGACATCATCACCTGCTCGTGCACAACAACGGGTGGCGAATCACTCGCGCCGGATCGCGGTATGACCTCCATCCCCCATCGCGGCCCGATCGTATCGTCGCGCCCATCAGGTTGTGCCCTAAGAGCCCGATGGTGGGCCGGATGCTGCGTAGTGCATGAACCGCCGCTGGTCAGACCTTCGGCAGCAGCGCGCGGGCCTCGTTGCCGTCCATGCCGGTCGCCAGGAGCAGGTCGACGACGAGCGGACGGACCAGTACCACGATGAGGGTCTCACGCAGCTCGCCCTCGGGCGTGACCGTGGCGGGGTCGAGTCGCTGGGCGAGGTCGACGAGCGCGGTGCGGGACGACCCCGCGAGGGTCCGATCGTCCAGCTCGCGCCCGAGCAGGTCGATCGCGTTCGCGAGTTCACCCAGGAGCCCGGCAAGGTTCGGCCGCGGGGTGCCGTTGCTGACGATCACGGCGATGCGGCGCGTGATGGTCCGCAGGTGGCGCGATGCGAGGTCGGCGCCCGTGAACACCCTCTCCTGCACCAGCAGCTCGGGCAGATACCGTCGCAACCATGGCGAGATCCGCGCGACCGCGAGCGCCGTGTCGAGCGAGGTGCGCCAGTTGTCGACGAGGGCCTGGGTACGCCGCAGCCGCTCGAGCGCGAGCTCGGCCGCGGGGGCGTTGCCGAGCGAGAGTGCCTCGACCGCGCCCGCGAGGGACTCGTGGAACACGGAGAACAGGAGCCGGGCATCCCTGGCGGCAACGCGTCGCGGGTCACGCGGGATCAGCGCGGTCACCAGCAGGGCGATGACTCCCGCCACTATCGCGTCGATGCTGCGGGTGAACACGGCATCCACCGGACCAGGGACGATGACCACGATCGCCGACTGCACCGCGGCGGCGATCGCGAACGCCGGGTTGGGCGAGAACGCCCGCGCAACCACGAGCGTGATGAACAGCACGATCGCGACCTGCCACACGCCCTTGCCGATCACGAGCACGATGAGCTCGCTCAGCGCGATGCCGATCGTCACGCCGAGTGCGGCGTCGAGCACCTTGCGCGGCCGGGCGTCCCGGGTGAGCCCGAGGGAGGTGATCGTCACGGCCACCGAGACGAAGGGGGCCGGATGCCCGAGCAGGTAGTGCGCAATCGAGTACGAGGCGACCGCCGCCACAGTGATCTGAAGTGCGGCGGGCAGTGCCTCAGTCGCGCGGCGCAGCGCCGACTTCAGCTGGGCGCGGACCCGCACCTTCCGGGCCAGGCTGCGGAGCGGTGCGCTGTCCCTCACCTGACTACCGTGTGACGGTGCCGAGCCGCGGCAGGCGTGGGATGTTCGCTTCGGCGCCGGCGTCTGTCGGCACGATGATCTCCTGGGCCGCGGCGATGGGGCCGTCGTCGGTCGTGACGACGAGGTCGATCGTCGGGTCGACGTTGCGCTTGATCACGGCGAGCGCGATGGGGCCAAGATCCCAATGCAGGCCGGCGGAGGTCACGCGGCCGACGACGTCCTCGCCGCGGAGGACGTCAGCGCCGGGAGCCGGCACGGTCCCGTCAAGGTGCAGCAGCACGAGCCGGCGCGGTGGGTGGCCGAGGTTGTGGACTTTGGCCACCGTCTCCTGGCCCCGGTAGCAGCCCTTGTTGAGATGCACCGCTGAGCGCAGCCAGTCGAGCTCGTGCGGGATCGTCTTCTCGTCGGCATCCGTCAACCGCGGTCGCCACGCCGCGATGCGCAGCGCTTCGAGGGCGAGGGTGCCGGCGACGGGGCCGTCCCAGCTGAAGGAACGCGGCACGAGCACCTCGCGGTAGCTCCACGGCTCGGCGGGGCGGGATTCCGCGTAGGTGTGGCCCGGGCCGGCCTCCCAGGGGTCGACCCACGTCACGACAGCGGGGAGGTCGGGGGCGGCGAGCGTTCCCACGGTCGCATACTCGGAGGTCACATCCGACACGGTCACCCGGAGCATGAAGCGCATGCGGTCGAGCCACGCGGCGAGCGCGGGACCCTCTGCGCCGTCGACGAGCAGCCACAGGGTCGAACCGTCGTCGACGACGCGCATCGCGTGCTCAAGTCGGCCGGTCGGGTCGAGCAGCAGAGTCTCGGCCGATTCGCCCGGAGCCAGGTGCGAGATCGCCTGCGACGTGAGCGAGTCGAGCCAGGTCATCCGATCGGGGCCCGTGATGGTGATGACCGCGCGGTCGGAGAGGTCGACGACGGCATCCCCTGCACGAAGCGCCTTCTGCTCGCCAAGCGGGTTTCCGTAGTGCTGGGGAGGATTGCCCACGGCACCCGGGCGATCGCTAAACACGAGCGAGCCGTCCGGAGGCATGGGTGCGCAGGTCCTGACCGAGAGCCGCGATATCCCACGCCCACAGCAGGTGGCCTTCGACGAGACCGTAGAGACGCGTCGCCGCCGAGTACTCCTTGGCCGAGGCCGTGCGGAGAACGGCATCCGTCGACAGGTCGATTCGCGGCCCCGCGGCTCGACCGAGGTAGAACTCGTTAACCCCGCCCGGATGCACTATCGACACCTCGATCTCGAAGCTCCCGTCTGACTGGCGCAAGGTCTCGACCGACTGTGCAGTCGTAAATGGGCGGGCACCGATGCCCGGCAACAGACCCGGGCCGGGATCGCCCTCGAGCGCGGGGCGCGTGAGCTTCCAGTACCCGGTCTCCGTGACGTGTGGAGTGTTCTCGCCGTCGAGAAGCCACGTGTACGAGCTGTAGTTGAGGTACGGAAGCCCGTCGTGCGAGAAGCTCAGCCGCTGCCCGAACTCGAGCGAACGGGTCTCATCACCGATCTTGTAGTCGACTATGCCGGTGCCCTCCCACAGCCCGATGAGCCAGGAGAGGGGTGCGAGTTCCGCCGGGATGGTCGGATCGAGCTCGATCACGAGATCACGCAACGCGGCTAGCGCTGGCCGCGGAAGAGGTTGAACAGCACGACGACCGAGACGAACCCGATCGAGAGCGTGGCCAGCACGAGAAGGCCGACGAAGAAGAGCTCAAGGGCGAGAAGCATGTACTGATCCTATCCGAGGCAGACTATCCGAGCACGGCGACGACGCCAGAGGCGATGGCGAGGATGAGCGCGGAGATGCCGATGCTCGCCATGGCGCGCACGACGAACCCTTCAGTGCGACGCAGCCCCAGCTGGATCAGGAACGTCAGGATCACCGCCCCCGCGAGCACGATCGCCACCCATGTCAGGTACTGGTCACGCGGGAGCACGACCGCAATGACGATGGCCCCGACGAGGGAGAGCACCCACACCGGAATAACACTGGAAATCTGCCACGTCATACAGTGATCTTAAGGCGCCGTAGACTTGACCGAGCACTTTGGAGGCACGTTGGCGCAGCTGTTGATCCTGACCTCTGCGGTCGACACTGAGGTCTTTCCCGCATTGGGGCTCCTGAGCCACACGACGAAGCAGATTCCTGCGTCCCCGGCCTCCCTCATTTCGGCCCCAAGTTGCGATCTGATCTTCGTCGATGCACGGCAAGATCTGGCGAGCGCGAAGTCCCTCTGCAAGATCCTGACCACCACGGGCGTGACCGTTCCGCTCATCCTCATCCTCACCGAGGGCGGCCTCACCGCGGTCTCCGCCGACTGGGGTGTCGACGACGTCATCCTCGTCTCCGCAGGTCCGGCCGAGGCCGACGCGCGCATCCGTCTCGCTCTCGGGCGTCAGGCGCTCGACTCCTCGAGTTCCAAGATCCAGGCGTCCGGCGTCGTGATCGACGAGGCCTCGTACAGCGCCAAGGTGCACGGCCGGCCGCTCGACCTCACCTTCAAGGAGTTCGAACTGCTGCGCTTCCTCGCGACGCATCCCTCGCGCGTGTTCACGCGTGAGCAGCTGCTGAGCGAGGTGTGGGGCTACGACTACTTCGGCGGAACCCGCACCGTCGACGTGCACGTGCGTCGCCTGCGCGCCAAGCTCGGCGACCTCGAGTCGCTCATCGGAACCGTGCGCAACGTCGGCTACCGCTTCAACGTCTACGACGATGACACCGAGCGACTCGCGCCCGCCCAGGCCAACTAGCCCGCGCCCCGAGGCTCTCGAAGGGCTGATTCAGCGGGCAACGCTCGCTGACGGTTCTCCCCCGTTCTCCGACGGCGCGCTCGTCGAACTGGCCAACGGAACCCGCGAACTCCTCTGGGTGGGCGACGCTGCCGCGTTGGTGACGCCCACCGAGGCCGAATTCGTCGTCGACCCGGATGCCCGCCGCCACGGCCACGGAACCCGCATGCTCGAGGCGCTCACCACCGATCACGCCATGCTGTTCTGGGCGCACGGCGACCATCCCGCCGCGCGGGCTCTGGCGGCCTCACACGGACTCGTCGCAGCCCGCACGCTGCTGCACCTCGAGGCCCCGGTCCCGCCCCTCCTTCCGCTTCTCCGGAGCTTCGGGGCCGAAACCGGCATTTCCGCGCCCGAACCCGCCACGTGGCACGAAACCTCCGGAGAAACGGAACGATGGTGGAGCAGCTACGCCCCGGCCTACGCGGACGCGTGGCTCGTGCTCAACGCGCGCGCGTTCGCCCACCACGCCGAGCAGGGTGCCGTTACACAAGCCGACCTCGACGTGATCACCGCGGAGCCTTGGTTCGATCCGGATGACTTCCTCCTGCTCTGGGACAGCGAGGCGCTGATCGGCTACTGCTGGCTCAAGCTCGACGGCGGGGAGGGCGAGTTCTACGTCGTCGGCGTCTCCCCCGACCGTCAGGGGCAGGGGCTGGGCAAGAGGCTCATGGAGGCCGGGTTCGCGCGATTGGCGAGCAGCGGCATCCGGACCGCGCATCTCTATGTCGAGGGCGACAACGTGTCGGCGCTCGCGCTGTACACCTCGTTCGGCTTCCGAGAGCGCTCGATCGACGTCCAGTACTGCTGGACCTCGAGAGCCTAGGGCGAGAGCAGGTACTCGCGCAGCACGAGCGCGTGGTTCACCAACGGGTTTTTCGCAGCGTACAGGAGGGTGAGCCGCGGGCCGCGGGCCGCGACGTCGCGCGCGGCCGCGACATCCGGGTTGCCCTCGAGCTCGGCCCGGTAGCGCTGCGCGAACTCGTCGAATCGCGCGGGATCGTGGCCGAACCACGTGCGCAGTTCGGTCGAGGGAGCCAGGCTCTTCGCCCACTCGTCGAGCTCGGCGCCCTGCTTCGTCACGCCGCGCGGCCAGAGCCTGTCGACGAGCATGCGGTAGCCGTCATCCGGATCCGGATCGTCGTATATGCGCTTGATGGCGACATCCATCCCTTCACGCTAGCGAGTTAATCGCGCGTTCACGCGCGAGTGGCAGGATAACTGGATGGACAGCGTCAACAACCTTGCCGATGCCGATGCCGGTGCCGCCACCGATTCGCTCGACGAATACGATCTCGACGAATCGTCGAGCGTCGATGACGGCACGCTGCCCCAGGGCCGGTACCTCGACCGGGAGATGAGCTGGCTCGCCTTCAACCAGCGCGTGCTCGAGCTCGCCGAAGATCCAGATCTGCCGCTCCTCGAGCGCGCGAACTTCCTCGCGATCTTCGCGAGCAACCTCGACGAGTTCTTCATGGTCCGCGTCGCCGGGCTCAAGCGCCGCATCGCGACGGGGCTCGCGGTTCCGACCAACATCGGCACGGCTCCCATCGACGTGCTCGCCGACGTGAGCGCGAAGGCCCACGAGCTTCAGGAGCGCCACGCGCAGGCGTTCCGCACGATGGTCAAGCCCGCTCTCGACGAGGCCGACATCCACATCGAGACGTGGGCAGACCTCGGCGAGGCCGACCGCGTGCGGATCGACGAGATCTTCTCGGCCCAGATCTTCCCCGTGCTCATGCCGCTCGCGGTCGACCCCGCGCATCCGTTCCCCTACATTTCGGGCCTCTCGCTCAACCTGTCGATTCGGGTGCGCAGCCCCAAGATCGGCAAGGAGGAGTTCGCGCGCCTCAAGGTTCCGCAGAACCTGCCGCGCTTCGTGCAGCTGCCCGACGACGAGAGCGGTCTGCTGCGGTTCATCCCGCTCGAAGACCTCATCTCCAACCACCTCGGCGACCTGTTCCCGGGCATGGAGATTCTTGAGCACCACGAGTTCCGCGTCACCCGCAACGAAGACGTCGAGGTCGAGGAAGACGAGTCGGAGAACCTGATCCAGGCCCTCGAGAAGCAGATTCTCAACCGCCGTTTCGGGCCGCCCATCCGTCTCGAGATCACCGACGACATGGATGCCGTGACCCTCGGTCTGCTCATGTCCGAGCTCGCGATCACCGAGCAGGAGGTGTACCTGCTGCCCGCGCCCCTTGACCTCGGCGGCCTGTTCCAGCTCGCCCGGATCGACCGGCCATCGCTCAAGTACCCGCGCCACGTGCCGACGACGAGCGTGAGCCTCCTGCCGAGCGAGCCGAACGCGGCGCCCGACATCTTCGCGTCGATCGCCCGCCAGGACGTGCTGCTGCACCACCCGTACGAGTCGTTCTCGACGAGCGTGCAGGCGTTCCTCGAGCAGGCAGCTGCCGACCCCAACGTGCTGGCCATTAAGCAGACCCTCTACCGCACGAGCGGTGACAGCCCGATCGTGGAGGCGCTCATCGCCGCCGCCGAGTCGGGCAAGGCAGTGCTCGCCCTCGTCGAGATCAAGGCGCGCTTCGACGAGACCGCCAACATCTCGTGGGCGCGCAAGCTCGAGAAGGCCGGAGTTCACGTCGTCTACGGCCTCGTTGGGCTCAAGACGCACTGCAAGCTCGCGCTGGTCGTGCGCCAGGAGAACGGGGTGCTGCGCCACTACAGCCACATCGGCACGGGCAACTACAACCCCAAGACGAGCCGCATCTACGAAGACCTCGGCCTGCTTACCGCGAGCGACACGGTAGGAAAAGACCTGACGCGACTGTTCAACGAACTCTCCGGATACGCGATCGAAAAGAAGTTCAAGCGTCTGCTGGTGGCTCCCCTGCACCTGAGGAAGGGTCTGCTCAAGCGCATTCAGGGCGAGGCCGAGAACGCCCGCGCGGGGCTGCCGTCTGGCATCCGGATCAAACTGAACTCGATAGTCGACGAGGCGATCATCGACGCGCTGTACCGCGCGAGCAACGCGGGGGTCCCCGTCGAACTCGTCGTGCGCGGCATCTGCTCCCTCACGCCGGGAGTCGAAGGGCTGAGCGAGAACATCACGGTGCGTTCGATCCTGGGGCGCTATCTCGAGCACGCGCGCGTGTTCTCGTTCCACAACAACGGCGACCCGCAGGTCTATATCGGCAGCTCAGACATGATGCACCGCAACCTCGACCGTCGCGTCGAGGCGCTCGTGCGGCTCACCGATCCTGCCCACCTCAAGGAGCTCGACGACCTCTTCACCCTCGCAATGTCTGACGACACCAGCTCGTGGCATCTCGAGCCGGATGGCGCGTGGACGCGGCACAGCCGCCGTGACGACGGAACGCCCCTCGAAGACATGCAGAATGTCCTTATGAGGCAGATCTCACAGAGGAAGCGCGGCGGGGTTCTCCGGTGACGTCGGCAGCGACCCCGGTCCTGGCAGCCGGAGCCGTGTGCTGGCGCATGGTCGACGGCAAACCCAAAGTGCTCGTGGTCTATCGAGCCGCACACGCTGACGTCTCACTGCCCAAGGGCAAGGTCGACCCGGGCGAGACGCTGCCCGAAACCGCCGTGCGAGAGATCAGGGAAGAGACCGCCCTCGGCGTCGTGCTTGGCGCGCCGCTCGGCACTGTCGAGTACACGCTGCCGAACGGTCGCGAGAAGGTCGTCTACTACTGGTCGGCCGAAGTGAACGACCACATGCTCGAGCTGGCCCGGTTCGTTCCCAACGACGAGATCGCCTCCCTCGAGTGGCTCTCGCTCGGCAGCGCCCGCAAGAAGCTCAGCTACTCGCACGACGTCGACGTGATCGACCGCTTCGCGGCGAGGTTCACGGCCGGCAACGCCCGCACGTTCCCGATCATCGCGGTGCGCCACGGCAAGGCTGTCGACCCCGGCGCCTGGGACGGCCCTGACTCCACCCGCCCGCTGATGCACCGCGGCACCGACCAGGCTTCAGGCATCGCCAAGGGGATCGCCGCGTACGCACCCGAGCGCATCGTCAGCAGCACCGCCGTGCGCTGCCTCTCGACTGTCGCTCCGCTGAGCGAGCTCACGGGCATCCCGGTCAAGGCGACCGATGCCATCAGCCAGGACTCCTACGAAGCGGGAAGCTCTGGCGTGCCCGAGGTCGTTGCCAAGCGGCTCAAGCGCAAGGTCAGCGCCGTGCTGTGCAGCCACGGCCCTGTGCTGCCGCGCATCATTGCGGAGATCGCTACTCGCACCGAGACCGAGGCGGATGCCTCGCTTCGCCGGGCCGCCTCGCTCGACACCGGCGAGTTCACCGTGCTGCACATTTCGCTCAAGCATCCGAAATCGGGAATCGTAGCGGTCGAGACGCACTCCTTCGCCTGAGAAACCCAGTAGGACCGGCACGTGTTCCGTCGTCGTTAACCTTCCGTTCACCTGCGGGGCCGACCGTGGTTAACCGCTGTGCATATCGTCGTCCAGTGGGTCGCACCGGCCCGTCCTGATAATCCGACAGATCTCCTGAAAGGGATACATCTTGAACTTCAAGCGTCTTGGCACCATCGGTGCCATCGCCGTTGCAGGCACCATCCTGCTCTCCTCGTGTGCAGCAAACGAGGGTGGCACCACTGACCCCACCGAGGCTCCCGTGAGCGACCTCTCCGGCACGATCGACGGCGCTGGCTCGTCAGCTCAGGGTTCGGCCCAGGAGGCCTGGATCGCCGCGTTCCAGACCGCCAACCCCGGCGTGACCATCAACTACGACCCCTCGGGTTCGGGCGCCGGCCGTGAGGCCTTCATCGCCGGTGGTACGAGCTTCGCGGGCAGCGACTCGGCCCTCAAGCAGGAGGAGATCGATGGAGGGTTCGCAAGCTGCGTTCCCGACACCGGCTACATCCAGGTTCCGGTCTACATTTCCCCGATCGCCGTGATCTTCAACGTCGAGGGCGTCACCGACCTCAACCTCGACGCCGCGACCATCGCCGGCATCTTCAAGGGCACCATCACGACGTGGGATGACGCGGCAATCGTTGCGCTGAACCCCGACGCGAAGCTTCCCTCGGCTCCCATCACCGCCGTGCACCGCTCGGACGACTCGGGTACCACCAAGAACTTCACGGACTACCTCAACAAGGTCGCCCCGACGGTCTGGGATGCTCCCGCTGCTGACCCGTTCCCCTACACGACCGGTGAAGCTGCTCAGGGCACCTCGGGTGTCGTTGACGCCGTGACCAACGGTACGAACACCATCGGCTACGCCGATGCATCGAAGGCCGGCGACCTCGGTGTCGCCAAGATCAAGGTCGGTGACAAGTTCGTCGCGTACTCCGCCGAGGCCGCTGCTGCTGTCGTGGCAGAGTCCCCCGCCGGTGACACGGCAAGTGACACCGACCTCTCGATCAAGATCGACCGCCTGACCACGGACCCGAGCCACTACCCGCTCGTGCTCGTGAGCTACATCGACACCTGCATCGAGTTCGTTGACGCGAACGTCGCGCCGGCCGTCAAGGCCTACGTGAGCTACCTCGCGAGCGAAGAGGGCCAGGCCGAGGCCGCCTCGTCCGCTGGTTCCGCACCGATGACCGCTGAGCTTTCCGCAAAGGTGCTCAGCGTTCTCGAGTCGATCAAGTAACACCCTGCAGTACCTGTCGGGCTGCGGCTCGCGTGCGATTGCACGCAGGGTCGCAGCCCGACAGACTTGGACCCACTCCCCCACTCAGCACGGTCTCGCAGGAAGACAGGAATGACGACAGCAACCCCGTCGCCGAGAGCAACTCTCCGCCCCGCCGACCGGATCTTCTCGGGCGCGACCATCGTCGCCGGAAGCATCATCCTCGCCGCTCTCGCCGCAGTAGCTGTCTTCCTCATCGCACAGAGCATTCCCGCCCTGGTGGTGGACCCCGCGGAGATCAAGGGTTCCCCCTCCAGCTTCTGGGCCTACGTCGCCCCCCTCGCCTTCGGCACGGTATGGGCCGCGTTCCTCGCCCTGCTCATGGCCCTGCCGGTCTCGATCGGTATCGCGCTCTTCATCTCGCACTACGCCCCGCGCCGCGTGGCCCAGGGCCTCGGCTACATCATCGACCTGCTGGCGGCTGTGCCATCGGTCGTGTTCGGCCTGTGGGGCATCAAGGTGCTCGCCCCGGCCATCACGCCCCTCTACGGCTGGCTCGTCGACAACGCCGGATGGTTCCCCCTCTTCGCTCCGCCGGTGTCGGGCACGGGTCGCACGATCCTCACCGTTGCCATCGTGCTCGCGGTCATGATCATCCCGATCATCACCGCAGTTACCCGCGAGGTCTTCCTGCAGACGCCACGCCTCCACGAAGAGGCCGCGCTCGCGCTCGGCGCCACCCGCTGGGAGATGATCCGGATGGCGGTCATCCCGTTCGGACGCCCCGGAATGATCTCGGCCGCTATGCTCGGCCTCGGGCGCGCGCTCGGCGAGACCATGGTCGTGGCGATGGTGCTCTCCCCGTCGAATCTCATCACGTTCGTGCTCACGGGTTCACAGAACTCCCCGACCATCGCGGGAAACATCGCACTCAACTTCCCCGAGGCGCACGGCGTCGGCGTCAACGTGCTCATCGCCACCGGCCTCATCCTGTTCATCATCACGCTCACGATCAACTCGATAGCTCGCGTGGTCATCAACCGCCGCAAGGCCTTCTCCGGAGCCAACTGATGAGCGCGACGACCACCACGGGGATCGTGAACTCCCTCACCACGGGCCGCCTGCCCAAGTGGGCTTCCTGGGTCATCCTCGCGGGCAGCTGGATTCTCGTCGGCGCCATCTTCGGCTTCGTGTCCGCGGGCGACGGCGGAGAGTTCAACATCGCGGTCGTGGTCTTCCTGGGCACGATCCTGTTCGACATCGCCCTGTTCGTGCTCGCCTACCTCGTCGAGGGAGTCCGCCAGGCGAAAGACCGCCTCGTCACCTCCCTCGTATCGACGGCGTTCATCATCGCCCTCATCCCGCTCATCTCACTGCTCTGGACCGTGGTCACCAACGGTGCCGCGCGCTTCGACTTCACGTTCTTCTCCAGCTCGATGCGCAACATCGTGGGCGAGGGCGGCGGCGCCTTGCACGCCATCACGGGCACGCTACTCATCACCGGCATGGCGACCCTCATCTCGGTGCCGATCGGCCTCCTGACCTCGATCTACCTCGTGGAGTACGGCAAGGGCAACCTCGCGCGGGCGATCACCTTCTTCGTGGACGTCATGACGGGCATCCCGTCGATCGTCGCCGGCCTGTTCGCGTTCGCGTTCTTCGCGCTCGTGTTCAACGACCCGGGTATCCGGTTCGGCTTCGGTGGCTCGGTCGCTCTGTCGCTGCTCATGATCCCGGTCGTGGTGCGATCGAGCGAAGAGATGCTCAAGCTCGTTCCCAACGAACTGCGCGAGGCGTCATACGCGCTCGGTGTGCCGAAGTGGCTCACGATCCTCAAGATCGTCATCCCCACCTCGATCGCCGGCATCACGACCGGTGTGACGCTCGCGATCGCCCGCGTCATCGGCGAGACCGCCCCGCTGCTCATCATCTCGGGCTTCACGGCGAGCATGAACTACGACCTGTTTACCGACCGGATGATGTCGCTCCCCGTCTTCGTCTACACCCAGTACGCGAACCCCGGCAGCGATGTGCAGCCGTACCTCGACCGCGCCTGGGCCGGTGCGCTCACCCTCATCCTCATCGTCATGCTGCTCAACCTCATCGCGCGTCTCGTCGCCCGCATCTTCTCCCCGAAACTCCGTTAGGAATCCCGTGTCAAAGCGCATCGAAGTCAATGACCTCAACGTCTACTACGGCAAATTCAAGGCCGTCGAGGATGTCACTCTCACGATCGAGCCCCGCACCGTCACCGCCTTCATCGGCCCCTCCGGTTGTGGCAAGAGCACGTTCCTGCGCACCCTCAACCGCATGCACGAGGTCATCCCCGGCGCGCGGGTCGAGGGCGAAGTACTGATCGACGGCAACAACCTCTACGGCCCCGGAGTCGACCCCGTGCTCGTGCGCCGCCAGGTCGGCATGGTGTTCCAGCGGCCCAACCCGTTCCCCACGATGTCGATCCGCGACAACGTGCTCGCGGGCGTGAAGCTCAACAACCGCCGCATGTCGAGGAGCGCCTCCGACGACCTCGTCGAGAAGTCGCTGCAGGGCGCCAACCTCTGGAACGAGGTCAAGGATCGCCTCGCGCTCCCCGGCTCCGGGCTCTCCGGCGGCCAGCAGCAGCGCCTGTGCATCGCCCGCGCGATCGCGGTCTCGCCGGAGGTCATCCTCATGGACGAGCCGTGCTCGGCCCTCGACCCGATCTCGACGCTCGCCATCGAGGACCTCATCGAGGAGCTCAAGCAGGAGTACACGATCGTGATCGTGACCCACAACATGCAGCAGGCCTCGCGCGTCTCCGACCGCACAGCGTTCTTCAACATCGCGGGCACCGGCAAGCCCGGCAGGCTCATCGAGTACGACGACACAGTGACGATGTTCTCGAAACCGAGCGTGCAGGCCACCGAGGACTACGTCTCCGGCAAGTTCGGTTGATCCACTCGCCGGGTGACCCGCCCCGCGCAACCTGCGTGCAGATTGCCAAGATGCGCGGAAATCTTCGTGCATCTCGACGATTTCGTCGCACCTCGTCGGAGACTCCGGGCGGCTAAGCGCTCGCGATCACCAACACGGGGTCGGTAGTAGGGGTCGTCGAGCCACCGTGCGGCTCGACTGTCACACCCACGGTGTCGCCGTGATTCATGGTGCCCTCGAGTACCTGCCACATCTTGCCGTCGGGGCCGACGGTGAAGGTGCCAGCCGGGCGAGCGCCCTTGGCATCGATGTACCAGAGCTCGTAGACCCTGTCGGAGGGCAGCGCGTTCATTCCCTTGACGATGAGTGCTGAGGTCTTGAGGCTCGCCGCGTAGACGAGGGTCGCCTGACCGCCACCCGCAACCGAGCCCTTGATGCTCGTCGCGTCATCGGCAGCCTGGATCGCAGCGAACTGGCTCGCAGCGGCCTGCTGCGTGACGTTGGTGCTGATCGCGTTGACGGCGACGCCGCCACCGACGATGAGTGCGACAGCAGCCGCGACGCCGATGATGGCATTGACGGGCCGCTGGAACCAGCGCGCCTGGGCCTTGGCCTCCGCCTTGGTTGAAAATCGGGCATCCAGGGGAACTACCGCCACCGGCTCACGTTCGAGTTGGGGCGTCGTAGCAAGCTGCGCCATGATGCTCGCCTTGAGGGAGGCTGGCGGAGTCTCGGGGTCGACCGCGAGGCCAAGGAGCACCGCGGTGTCGGTCAGCTCGGTGACCTCGTTGCGAGTCTCTTCGGATTCGGCCATGTGCGCCTCAAACGCCTTGGTCTCGTCGTCGTTGAGGGCGTGCAGGGCGTACGCGCCGGAGAGGCTCGCGACGTCGTGCTTGCGCGGAGTCACGATGTCACCCCCAATTCATCGCGCAGGCGGATCATGCCGTCGCGCAGTCGTGTCTTAACCGTACCAATGGGCACGGAAAGCATTTCGGCCACTTCACTGTGGCTGTATCCGCCGTAGTACGCGAGCGAGACAGCCTGGCGCTGCAACTCTGTAAGACGTGTCATCGCTTTCTCTACCCTTTCGTGCTCGATGCGGACTTCAATAGTTTCTGAAACGTGGTCGTAGTCGACCTTGTGGTCACGGATACCGATACGCGTGTCGCGGTCGCGTGACGATTGCGAAGACCGAACCCGGTCTACGGCCCTGCGGTGGGCCATCGTGAGAATCCACGTCGTTGCTCCACCCTTATTCGGATCGAAGCGCGTAGCGGTTTGCCAGATCTCGAGGAAAACCTCCTGGGTGACCTCCTCCGACTGAGCGTGATCCCTCAGGAGTCGCTTGATCAGACCGAAGACACGGGGCGACAGGGTGTCGTAGAGCTGTGAGAAAGCTCGCTGATCGCCCTGGGCGACTCGTTCGAGAAGGTCCTGCTGGATTGCGGCGGGAGTTCGTTCTTCGCCCTGCGCACGGCTCACATCATTCTCTTGGGACACAGTTTCCAGCATGCCAGTTGCCTCTCGTCCCGTCATGGTCTTGACAATGGTTCGGAGACGGCTAGCTGCTGGTTTGGTGGGATAGTGCCGGGCCGCGGAACGCCTCTCGGCGCAAGGCCGCTCGAAGCGGCTATTAGTGGAGCCCGGGGTTACCACGGCCCGGCTGAACTATTTTAGCCCAGCGGTTCAGTCCAGGGTGCCGGAGCGGTACAGCCGAGCACAGGCCGCGAACTCGTCGGCCGTGAGAGCGAGCCGGTCGGCGCGGGTGGTCAGTTCCGTGGCGCGGTCGGGGTTGATGGGCTCGTCGTCGTCGGCGAGGCTCGTGCATCCGGCCGAAAGGATGCGGGCGAAGGATGCGGCGCGATCGAGCGCGATCGCGAAGTCGCCGCGGAAGAGTCCACGAAGAATCTGGTCTGCAAGGTCGGTGATCTCGTCCGGTCCAGTCGGCATGGGAGCGCCCGCGACCAGCGCGTCGATCGTCGGAAGCACGTCGAGGCCACGCTGGAAGAGGAGGCTCGTGCCGACGGCATCCTGTCGAATGAGCACGCGGATGAGGTAAATGCGCCACAGCGCCCCTGGAAGGCTGCGCGGGCTCGAACGCGCCCACAACTCGGCGAGCGCGTCGATGCCGTTCGCGTCCGTGTAGGCGACCAGCCGATCGATCACCGCGGGATCGCCGGTCTCGCGAGCCCGGTCGACGAGTGCGTGCGCGGTATCGTGCGCGACCCTCAGGACCTGTGCGGGGTCTTCGCCGCCCTCGTACTCATCGAACTTGTCGCCGGAGTACTGGGTGGGCTTGTGGAAGTCATCGGCCATCGCGTCAACGGTACGCTTGAAACATGCTTGTTGCGTTCTCTGTCGCGCCGACCACCGGCAGCGATGACAGCGGCTCCGTGCACCTGGCCGTTGCTGCCGCTGTGAAGGTCGTGCGTTCTTCTGGACTCCCCAACCACACCGACGCGATGTTCACGACCATCGAGGGCGACTGGGACGAGGTCTTCGACGTCATCAAACGCGCGACCGAAGCCGTGCAGCAGTTCAGCCCCCGTGTCTCGCTCGTGCTCAAGGCCGACATCCGCCCCGGCTACACCGACCAGCTCACCGCCAAGGTCGAGCGCGTCGAGCAGGCGCTGGCCGAGGGCTGATCCCGGTACGCTTGACCTGTAGGGCCTGTAGCTCAGCTGGCAGAGCATCGGACTTTTAATCCGCGGGTCGTGGGTTCGAGCCCCACCGGGCCCACAAAGCAGGTGTGGCACGTTCCGCAAAACCCGCACCCGATCTATCTCGCCACATCTGCTTTGTGGGTCCGGAAGTAGAAGAACTTTTCGGGGAGTCGAGCCGCGCCGGGCCCCACTAAAATGCTGGTCGACTAAGTTGCTTGTTGTCAGCCATGTCCAGCTCAGCGCACCAGCCAGCCGCCGTCAACCGGCAGCACCACGCCGTGCACGTAGTCCGCGGCCGGAGACGCGAGGAAGGCCACCGGCCCCGCGATGTCGCGCGGTGTCCCCCAGCGGCCAGCAGGAATTCGACCCTGGGTGGCGAGTCGGCGCTGCGGGTCACCGTGCGTAGCGCTCGTGAGATCGGTCTCGACGTACCCGGGCGCCACAGCGTTGACGTTCACACCGCGACCGGCCCACTCGTTGGCCAAGCCGTGCACGACCCCGGCGATCGCCGACTTCGCGGCTGTGTAGCTGATGACGTTGCGGCCACCCTGGAACGTCATCATCGACGCAACGAACACGATCCTGCCGCTACCGCGGTCGAGCATGCCGGCGCCGAGCTCCCGGGCGAGCCTGAATTGCGCCGTGAGGTCGACCTCGAGCACCGAGTCCCACTGTTCATCGGTGAACTCCTCGGCGGGGTTGCGCTCGGCGAGGCCCGCATTGCAGATCAGGATGTCGACACCGCGCGGTTGCAGTGCGCGCACCAGCGAGTCGGTGTCGTCACGGGAGGCGAGGTCGCGATCGAGCGCCGTGAACTCGACCCCGGCTGCGATCACGGCGTCACGCACCTCGGTCGCGGCGGTCATTCTCCGAGCCGTGCCCACTATCTCGGCGCCACGGGCGGCGAGTTCGACGGCAATCGCGGCACCGATCCCCCGGCTCGCCCCGGTGACGAGCGCCCTGCTGCCTGCCAGCTCTCCCCGGCTCACCGGTGGGCTGCTCCCGTGAATTCGGCAACAGTGACCATCGCGAGAAACCTGTCGGCAACGCCGTTGGCGAAAGCCGGGCTGTTGATGTGGTCGTCGACGACGGTCAGCGGGATCGACGCCGGAAGCAGTTCGCGCAGGGTCTCGACAAGGGCGAGGTCCGCCTCCTCGAAGGCGATGGGGCCGCCGGGTACCCCGATCAGCGAAAGCCCCTTCGTGGGCACCATCACCTCGGTGGGCGCTGTCGCACCCTCGAGGCGCTGCACGATTACGCGGGCGAGGTCGCGCATGTCTTCGACGCCGAGACGCACGAGCGTGGCCACGGGGTTGTGGTGGTAAAGCTGGCGGGAACGGTATTTCTCGGGCACCGTCGACATGGCTCCCTGATTGAAGAAGTCGCCAGCCCCGGGCACGACGAGCAGCGGGATGCCCGCTCGAACCGCAGCGGTCATGCGCTCATCGCTCGTGGTGTGCACGCCGTCGAAGAGGCTGTTCGCAGGTTCGGAGAGTGTGAAGTCGAGAACGCCCACGAGCAACCCGTCACGTGCCATCGCATCCATCGCTGGCCCGCCCACACCGTTGGCGTGGAAGATCACCGGCTCGAACCCTTCCGCCTCGAGCCGCTTGGCGATCACCATCGCGCCCGGTGTCGTCTGGCCCAGCATGGTCATGCCGATGCGCGGCCGATCGCTCGACGGCGGCTCACCGGCCATGGTCGCCATACCGAACACGGCGGCGGCGGCATTCGCGAATACGCTGCGGGCCACAGAGTTGAGCCCGAGAATGTCGATGATGGAATGCATCACCAGGATGTCGCTCGAACCCATGAACGGCCCGAACTCCCGGCGGCCGGAGGCGCTCGGCGAAACGATGACCTTGGGAACGCCGACCGGCAGCACCTGCATCGCCGCCGCTCCCATCAGGCCACCTTCGGCGCCGCCGAGGCACAACATGCCGTCGACGCGGCCCGCATCGAACAGTTGGCGCGACAAGATCCGCAGCCCCTGCTGCATGAGCACGATCGCGTCGCCCCTGCTTCCGATGTTCTGCACGTACTCGAGGGAATACCCCGCAGCCTCGGTCACCTGCGCCCGGGTGATGTCAGCCTCGAGGGTTGGAGTGCCGAGCACACCAGAGTCGATGACCGTCGCGGTCGCTCCGAAGGATCGGAGCAGGTCGCGCACGAACTCGATCTCGTCGCTCTTGGTGTCGAGCGTGCCGATCAGCACGATGTTGGGCGAGGCGTTCACGAGGTCTCTTCCGGCGCCTGGCTGGCGCGGATCAGGGGAAGCCCGGCGGCTCGGTACCGGCCGAACGTGGACTCGTCGATGTCGTCGTCGGTGATCACCAGGTCGAGCTCGTCGAGACCGCCCATCGAGATGAGACCCGAAGTGTCGAACTTGCTGGAGTCGATGAGGCCGACGTGGCGTTCCGAGCGCGCGAAGACCGAGCGCGTCACCTCGGCCAGTTCCCGCTGGGCGGTCATCAGGCCGCCTTCGATCGTGATGCCGGCAGCCGAGACGAATGCGGTCGTGAAGGTCAGCGTCGAAAGGAACTCGGCCGTCCACCTGCCCGTGATCGCCCGAAGGGACTGGTCGAGTTCGCCGGGTGCAACGATCACGTGGGCGTGAGGAGCATGAATGCGGTAAGCGATCGAGGGCGAGTTCGTCACCACGGTGATCCCCCGGCTCGCGATGCTCTCGAGGTTGAGGGCGAGGGCGAGCACGGATGTCGAGGAGTCGAAGAATACCGTCGCCCCGTCCTGGATCTCGCGGAGAGCCCGCTCGGCGATCTGCCGCTTCTGCTCGACGGCCTGATCGCGACGCAGCAGGTAGTCACTCATGATCTCGTGCCGCTCGACCTGCGGCCTGCGAGCGCCTCCGCGCACCCGCTCGATCGAGCCGGTGGAGGCGAGGAAGTCCAGATCACGGTGGATCGTGACCAGGGACACGCCATAGTGCTCGCTGAGCGCGCTCAGCCGCACATAGCCGTCGCGCTGCACGGCCACGCGGATGTCCGCGCGACGCAAAGACGTGTCCATGCTCAGATCCTAGACTCGGGTGCCGGCCCAGAAGCCGGTCTGCGTCGCTTGGTAAAGCCTGCCGCCGATCGCACGGGCCCCGACGGTGACCACCTCCACGCCGGGCAGGGTCGCCTCGGTCTCGTCAGCCACCCAGTCAGGCGCCCACAGCAGGACGTCGCCGCCGGATGCATGGTCGGCGAACGTCACGCCAGCCTTTGCGAGCAACTGCACCGTGTGGCCCGCGAGGATCGGGTTCATGTCGTAGCCCGGAGCGCGACCGTCGGTGGCAACGGTGACCGTACGCCCCTGCTGCACGGCGAAGGCCGCGACGTTCAGGCCGATCTCGTTGCACCCGAGGACCGTGACCGAATGGCCCTCGGGTAGTGCATTGCGGCGCATCACGTCGACGGCATCGAGGGAACCCAGCGGGCCGGGCGCGGCGACGGCGCCCGTAGCGAGGATCACCAGGTCAGCCTCTGCCAACCCTGGATAGTCAGCGCCGAAGGTCGTGTCGGTGAGCACCTCGACTCCGACGTGGGCGAGCTCCTTCTCGAAGTAGGTGACATACGCCTCCATCTCGCGATGCTTGTAGTCGGCGGCCGCGGAGACGAGCACCTGGCCACCAATGCGGCTGCCCGACTCGATGAGCGTGACTCGGTGGCCGCGCAGGGCGGCGGCGCGGGCAGCTTCGGCCCCGGCGGGACCTCCGCCGACGACAAGCACCCGCTTCGACGGGCCGTGCGGTGACAGCGCGTCCGCTGCCTCCTTCTCGTAGCCGAGCTCCGGGTTCATCACGCAATGCACGCGCCACCCGCCGAACAGGAACGTGCCGACGCACTCGTTGCAACCGATACAGCGCCGCACCCTGTCGCTCTCGCCGTTCTTGACCTTGAGCACGAGGTTCGCGTCGGTGAGCTGGGTGCGAGCCATGGCGACGAAATCGAGGTGACCGCCCTCCACGGCCGCTGCCGACTCGTCGAGAGCCCAGCCGAGCCGACTGATGCCGATAACCGGCTTCGAGACGATTGCCTTGACCCGTGAGGCGAGGGGCAGCAGCTCGGCGGGAGCCCGGCCCTGCATCATGAAGATCGAGTCCATGCTCTCGTACGTGCCTGCCGTGATGTTGAAGACATCGACGTACGGCTCGATGAGCTTGCAGAACGCAAGCCCGTCATCCGCGTCCATCCCACCTTCGGTGCGCTCCTCGAGACTGAGCCTGAAGCTGACCGGGAAATCGGGTCCGACCTCCTCGCGGATGGCCACCACGACCTCGAGTGGGAAGCGCGCGCGATTCTCGAACGAGCCGCCGTATTCGTCAGTGCGATGGTTCGACTGTGGCGAGAGGAACTGGGTGAGCAGGTACCCGTGGGAGCCATGGATCTCGATCATGTCGAACCCGGCCATCACCGACCTGCGCGCCCCGTCGCGGAACATCTGCACGATACCCGCGATCTCGTCGATCTCGAGTGCGCGCGGCTCGTCGCCAATCGCGGTCGAGGTGATCGCGGAGGGGCCCACCGGGCCTCGGTTGTCTTTCGTGTTGCCGATCGGATTCTGGCGACCCGCGTGGTGCAGCTGGGTCGCGATGAGCACACCCTCGCGATGGATGGCCTCGGTGAGATCACTCAGGCCCGCTATGAAGTTGTCGCCGTCGATGCGTACCGGGTTGCCTGCAGCCCGGCCGCCGTCCCAGTCCACCGCGGTGTTCTCGAGGATGATCATCGCGACGCCGCCCCGGGCCCGGGCCACGAGGTAGTTCGTCAGCTTGTCGGAGACCTCACCGAATTCGGTGGCGAACTTGGAATGTAGCGGCGACTGGATGAAGCGGTTCTTGAGCTTGAGCCTGCCGATACGACCGGGCGTGTAGAGGATGTCGGTGCTCATGCCTCTCCAACCTCCGTCCACTGTCCGGACTCGACGGACCCCATGACGGCCTCTTCGACGAGCGTCGACTTGAGCCCCTCGCGGAACGTCGTCTGCGGCTTCTCGGTCTGACCCGCGACTGCCGAGATGAAGTCAGCCATCTGGATCACCTTCGTGTCGGCGTAGCCGATCTGGTAGCCCGCGATGGGCCAGAAGTGATCGCCGTACGGATGCGGTGGCCCGGTCAGGATCGTGCGGTACCCCTGGCGGTCCGCCGGGTCGTCGCCGTCGTAGAAGCGCAGCTCGCCCATGTGCTCCCAGTTGAACTCGAGGCTGCCCTTCGAGCCGATCACGTCGAATCCGGCGCGGGTCTTCTTGCCGGGTGCCGCCCACGAGCTCTCGATGTAACCGGTGGCGCCACTGGCAAACTTGACCATGAAAGCCGTCGCGTCATCAACCTCGACCTTGCCGTTGCCGGAGCCGTCGAGCTTCGCCCGCTCGATGACGAAGTGCTGCTGCACGCCCAGCACGCTGGTGATGTCACCGGCGAGGAAGCGACTGAAGTCGATGGCGTGGCTGCCCAGGTCACCGAGAGCACCGGACCCGGCCTGCTCCTTGTTGAATCGCCACAGCAGCGGGATGGCGGGGTCGTTGAAAAACTCGCCGAGCCAGAACGAACGAACGCTGCGGATCTCCCCGATCGCACCCTCATCGATGAGCTTCTTCGCCAACTGCACGGCCGGGGTGAGGCGCCAGTTGAATCCGACCTGGTTGACGACGCCGGCCTTCTCGGCAGCGAGCGTCATCTCGCGTGAGTCCTTCGCGTTGAGGGCCAGCGGCTTCTCGCAGATGATGTGCTTCCCCGCGGCTATGGCGGCCATGACGACCTCGTGGTGCAGCACGTTGGGCAGCAGGATGTCGACGACGTCGATCTCGGGGTCCTCCACGGCGGCCCGCCAGTCGGTGGTGGCCCGGTTGTAGCCGAACCGCTTCTGCGATTCCGCGGCGAGATCGTCGTTGATCTCCACGATTAGCTCGCGCACCGGGTAGAGCGGTGTCGGCCAGACGTACATGGGATAGCTGGCCAGGGCGATGCTGTGCGCCTTGCCCATAAATCCACCGCCGATTACTGCAAACTTCAGGTCGTCCACGGGTGTTCTCCTTCGATCATTCTGTGGTGTTGGTTCAGCGGGCAGTGCGTCGGAGCACGTACGAATCGACGCCTAGGGCGAGCACGAGGATGAGCCCCTTGATCACGAGCTGGGAGAACGACGAGATGTTGAGGATGCTCATGCCATTGTTGATCGTGGTCAGCAGCAGGGCGCCCATGACTGCGCCCGCCACCGTTCCGACCCCGCCACGGAGGGATACCCCGCCGATGACGGCGGCGGCTATCGCATCCAGCTCGAGGAATTCACCCGCTCCCGGCGTCGACGATCCGAGCCTGGCAGTGAGCAGGACCGCGGCCACCCCGTAGAGGGCGCCCATGATGAGGAACCCGACGAAGGTGGTGCGCTTGACGTTGATTCCTGCGTAGACGGCCGCCTCGCGGTTGGCTCCCAGCAGGTATGCGCCGCGGCCGAGCGTGGTGCGCGACATCACGATGGTGAGCACCACGACGATGACCACCACCCAGACCAGTGCCATCGGGATCCCGAGGAAACCGCCGACGATCCAGGCCAGGATGCCCAGCGGAACCACGAGCAGCAGTATCTCGGCGACGGTGCGCACGAACGGCACCGGCGGGCGGGCGATAATGCCCTCGAGGGCCTCTTTCTTGCGGCGGCCCGATCGGGCCCGGTCGCGGATGACGATCATGCCGATGCCGACCACCGCGGCGACGCCGATGATGACGAACGAAAGGCTCGGCGGGATGAAGCTCTCACTGAGGGCGCCGAACTGTGGGGAGACCGGGCCGACGGTCGCGGCGTTGGTCCAGAGCAGGCCGACGCCGCGCCAGGCGAGCAACCCAGCCAAGGTCGCGATGAACGACGGTATGCCGAAGACCACCACCCAGAATCCCTGCACCGCCCCGAGCAGAACCCCCATTCCCACGGTGGCGACCACCACGAGGAACAGTGGGATGTTGCCCTGCGTCGCCAGTGTCGCGGCCACCACCCCGCACAGGAATACCGCGCTGCCGATGGAGAGGTCGATCTCCGACATCGTCATCAGGATGGCGACGCCCGATGCGACGACCGCCAGGATCGCGCTCTGACGCAGCATGAGCGACAGGTTGCGCGGGGTGAGGAACAACCCGTTTGACTGGAAGTAGAAGAAGGCGGCAAGCACGACGAAGACACCGATGAAGATCAGGGTGCGTCGGCTGATCACGACTGCCAGCTCCTTGCGGGCCTGACTTCTCACTGCGTCCACGGCGGCAGCTGGGGGGGTCCGGGTGGTGGTCATCATTGTCCTCCTGTTGCGGCTGCCATGAGCTCGTGCCTGGTGGGCTGTTGCTCGATGGTCGCCGTGACTCTGCCTTTGTACATGACGATGGTGCGGTCGGCCATCCGCAGCACCTCGTCGAGGTCGCTGGAGACGAGCACCACGGCGCATCCCTGGGCTGCGAGCTTCTCGATCTCGAGATAGATCTCCTCGCGGGCCCCCACGTCGACGCCTGCAGTGGGTTCGTCGAGCATGAGCACGCTGGGCTTCGTCGCGAGCCAGCGGCCCAGCAGCACCTTCTGCTGGTTGCCGCCGCTGAGGGTCTCGATGTTCTGCGCCGAGGAGCGCGCCCGCACGTCGAGGGTGCTCATGATGTCGAGGGTCCGGCGCAGGTCTTTGCCCGCATTGATGAACCCGGCGCGCGCGATCGGCCTGGTGCTCGCGGCGTCGATGTTCGACATCAGCGAGTGGCCGACGAAGATGCCGGTCTGCTTGCGATCCTCGGTGAGCAGGGCGAGGCCGCGACGAATTGCCTCGCGGGGATTTCTTGGCTGGTAGGGCTGGCCGTCGAGGGTGATGGTGCCCTCGACCGTGCCAGGCCAGGTGCCGAAGAGCGAGCGCACGATCTCCGTGCGACCGGCGCCGATGAGTCCGAAGATGCCGAGGATCTCGCCCGCGTGCACGTCGAAGCCCACGTCGTCGACCCGGCGGCGGGTCTTGTCGATGGCATCCGAGACGACGAGGCCGCTGACCGACATGGCGACACGGTCGGATGCCCGGGCCGGGCGCATCAGCCGACCCTCGTCCTGCGAGCGCCCGATCATGGCGGTGACCATCTCGTCGCGGGGCGGATTTCGGCGGGGGAAGAACGCGACCGACCTGCCGTTGCGCAGCACGAGTATCTCATCGCAGACCTGCGCAATATCGTCGAGGCGGTGCGAGATGAACAGCACGCCGATGCCTTCATTGCGAAGTCGGGCGACGTGGGAGAAGAGGGTCTGCGATTCGCCGTCGGAGAGGGAGGCGGTCGGCTCGTCGAGGATGAGCAGCCGCGCCTTCTGCGAGAGCGCCCCAGCGATGAGGATGAGCCGCTGCTCAGAGGGCGACAGGATCGAGGCGGGCAGCGTGGGGTCGAGGTTCAGCCCGAAGAAGGAGAGCCAGGTGTGAGCCTGCTTCTCGAGGGTGGCCGTGTCGACGAAACCGCGGCGTGAGGGCAACATGCCAGCGAACATGTTCTCGGCTATCGAGAGTTCGGGGGCGATGTGCAGCTCCTGCGGGATCATGACGACGCCGGCGGCCCTTGCCTCCTGCACACTCTTGAACCTGACCTCTTCGCCGCGAAGGTAGACCGCGCCCTCGTAGGTTCCGGCCGGGTAGACGCCGCCCAGGATCTTCATGAGGGTCGACTTGCCTGCGCCGTTCTCGCCGACGACACCGAGAGACCGCCCCACCTCAAGCCGCAGCGAGACCTCGGCGAGCGCCACGGCGCCGCCGAAGGACTTGCCGACGCCCTCCACTCGGAGAAGTTCGTTCTCGAGGGGAGGCTCGCCCCCGCGCAGCGGCGCGCTGCCCGGGGGCGTCTCGTTGTCAGACATGGTGTGGCGGTCTCTCTCGTCGTGAGCCGGTACTACGGGGCGGGGCAGCTGGTCGGGTCGGCGAAGACGTCCGCTGCAGTGACCCAGCCCGCGGGTGCGATGTTGTTCACGAAGTCGCAGAGATTGTCCTTCGTGATAGCGACCACCGGGGCAACCCGGGCGGGGATCTTCTTGCCCGATCCGTTGTCGATGGTGGTCTCGGGGTCGACCTTCTCGCCCTTGGCCAGCTTGGTCGCAACCTCGACCGCGATGGCCCCCTGCTCGTCGATCTGGGTCCAGACCGACATCGTCTGCACGCCCTCATCGATTAGCTTGAGGTTCTCCGCGTCCGCATCTAGGCCGGAGACGAACACAGAACCAGCGAGTCCGCGACCACGCAGCGCCTGCACGATCGCGGTCGCCATGCCGTCGTTGGCGGTCAGGAACGCCGAGATCTTGTCGTCATTGGAGCTCAGGATCGTCTCCGCCTCAGCGAGCGCCGTCGTCGGGTCCCAGTTCTTCGTGAACTGGTCGTAGACCACCACCGGAGACTGTCCGTCCAGGGTCTCGAGGTGGGCCGTGTGGATGGCCTGCGCGACATCGTTGGCGGGGTCGCCCTCGATCAGCGCGTAGTTGCCGTCGGGATTGAATGCCATGGCGCCCTCGGCCTGCAGCACACCCACCTGCGGGTTGTCGCGGATCACGAAGTAGTCCACCGGAACACCCTGGATGCCAATGTCGTAGGCGAGCACGGGAACGCCCTCGGCGCGGGCCTGGGTGACCGAAGCCGCCGCCGCCTTGTCGTCGACCGGTGTGATGATGAGCGCGTCGATGCCCTGGCTGAGGAGGTTCTCGATCTGGCTGGACTGCGCGCTGGCATCGTCATTCGCCCACTGCACAATCAGTTTGACACCGAGCTCGTCGGCCTTCTTCTGCATGGCCTCGACGTCGAATGCCCACCGACGCTGCTGCTGGGTCTTCATGGCGACGCCGATGACGATCTGGTCGTCACCACCGCCCCCGGTGTCTCCCCCGGGTGCGGCGCACCCAGCGAGAGCGAGCATCGAGACGGCGATGCCCATGGCCCCGACACCCTTAAGGGCCCGGCGGGTAAAGAGATCGAACTTCATTGTGCTTCTCCTTAGTGAATTGATGCAGGGATGGAGCTATTTAGACGCGGTTGATGAACTCTCGGCTATGAACGTTCACGGGTACCTTCTGGAGTTCGAGAACTCCTCGCGCCACGTGCTCGGAGAGCCGGCGGAAGGCCTCCTCGCCTTTCTCAGCGGTTGCCCTCATGGGGTTGCCGATGATTCCGTTCTCGACGAACTCGTGGTGGTCCATCGGAAAGCTGAAGTACTGATACCCCTCGAACTCGGCGTCGGGCATCCCGTCGTCTTTGCTGAAGGCCTTGGGAAGAAACTCGGGGATGTGCGCGCGAGTGTCGACCGCGCGCTCCATGCGAACGAGATCGGGGTTCCACGCCAGGTCCTGGCTGGTCTCGAGCTCGCTCGAGTGCCACCCCGGGGTCTCCTCCGGGGGGTTCTCCATGAGGCCCTCGAGGATGCCGGTGTACCGCTCCATATAGGGCTTGACGAACGAGATCATCGCGCCGGTCTCGTAACGCAACTTGCGCAGCGCAGGGTCGACGACCTTGATGTTCGAGCCGTGGCCGTTGATGAAGATGATGCGGTTGAAACCATGGTGGATGAGGCTCCGACCGACGTCGTACATAAGGTCGAGCAGCGTGTTGGCACGCAAGGTGATCGTGCCGCGGCCCTGACCGGGCCCGTACATGTGCTGGGGCGAGTAGCCAGCCCACAAGGGCGGCGTGTGCAGCACACCGATGGCCTCGGAGATGCGCTCGGAGATCTCGACGGCCGTGATGGTGTCCGTGTAGAGGGGCAGGTGCGGCCCGTGCTGCTCCGTGCTCGCCATCGGGACGAGGATGGTGTCCTTCGTCTTCAGGTACTCAGCGATATCGATGTATGACAGGTAGGCGTGGTTCCAGGAGCGGAACTTAGCGCGGAAGTCGTCGTCGCCCTCGGTCAGTCTGGCGATTAGGCGGTTGGGATTTGTCATCGTACTAGCGTCTCCTTCGTCGTCATGGTGGTCATCGCAGTCGGGCGCCCTTGGGTGGGCCGAATCCCAATTTGCCGGGATTCATGATGCCGTCGGGATCCCACGCTTGCTTCATCCCGCGCATCAGTTCGAAGCCGTGGCCGTACTGCGGGCGCATGAAGCGCCCGAGCTTGAGGCCGACGCCGTGGTGCTCATTCACAGTTCCGCCGTGGGCGATGGAGGTGAGAACACCCTCGTCCCAGAGCTGGTCATGCAGCAGGATGGCCTCGGCCGGGTCCTCCGGCGGGTTGTCGACAAAGAAGCGGTCGTAGACCATACCTCCCCACGGGAACCAGTGCGAGAAGTGCGCGGTGTACCGGGCGCCGACGCTCGCGAATTTGGTTTCGATGGCCTCCTTCTTCGCGCGGTAGATGCCGGGGAGGTCTTTGAAGCGGGCGACGGTGTCGAACGTGCCATAGAGGAGGGGCGGCTGCGGCAGCTTACCCTTGGCATAGGGCTCGTATTTGCCCGCCCACCAGATCTCGCCCACCTCGGGGCCGAGCGAGCGGCCCTCTGCGCGCTCACACAGATCGGTTATCGCACGGGTTTCGTAGTCGACGAGCTCCTGGTCGCCGTCGCACATGATCACCAGGAGGGTGCCGGTGAACGGCGTGCCCACCCACTCCTTCAACTTCTGGCTGTCGGCTTCGTCGTAGAGACGGATGACGCTGGGCCGAAGTCGCGCGGTCATGATGCGTCGCGCGGCCTCGATGCCAGCGAAGATGTTGGGGAAGCTGAACGAGAGGAAGGCGCGCGCTGGCGGGATCGGGTCGAGTCGGAAGGACACCTCGGTGATGACGCCGAAGGTGCCCTCCGAGCCGACGAGGGTCTGCAGCAGGTCGGGGCCCGAGGCATGGCTGGGCACCGGGAGCGTCTTGATCGCCTTGCCGGGAGGCACGACGGCCTCAACCTGCAGGATCTGGTCTTCGGCCTTGCCGTATTTGGTCGAGATGACCCCGGAGCCACGAGCGGCGATGTAGCCGCCGAGAGTGGCACCCAAGTGGTAGGAGCCGGGGTAGTGGGCGAGCATGAGGCCCATCGGTTCGAGAACCTTCTCCAGCTCCGGGCCGGACAGGCCGGCCTGGGCGGTGAGCACGAGACTCTGCTCGTCGATCTCGATGATCCTGTTCATGCGGCCGAGGTCGAGCGCAATTCCGCCGTAGGGGGCGAAGGTGCCGCCCTGGGTTCCCGATCCGCCACCGCGCGGAATCACCGGCAGGCGATAGTCCGACGCGATCTCGACGACTCGCTCGACCTCCTGTGTCATGGTCGGCCTCACCACGAAATCGGCGGCAGGCACGGTCAGGTCGCGGTGCTGGAGGAACTTGCTGATCCACGACCAGTCGGCGGCCTGCTCCTGGAGGTGGGCGGTGTCGGTGCTGACGTGCTCGCGACCGACCGCGGCGACCAGTTCACGCTCGACCTGGCCCTGGAGAAATGAATTTCCGCTCACGCCGTCCGAATTGGCATAACCCACGCTGTGCTCCATCCGCTCGCGCAGAGGAAGCATGCACTCGCCTCTGAGCAGTCACTACGGCGCGGTACGCCCGGCCTGAACACAACCTAGAACAGGTTGAATGAAAGTGCAAGAAAAGTAGATAATTTCACGGCTAATCCTACTCAATCTTTCACAATCTTTCACTTTGGACACGAGGAAGGGCCTATCTGGGGTGGCAGGCGTTGCGAACGAAGGGATTCTTCACCCAGCGCAGTCGGCGACTGCGTGACGGAGTCCCCGAGCGCGCGAGTTCGCCGCGATCATCCGGGGAGGCTGTCAGCGCCGATGGCCACCAGGACGGCGGTGGCGATCTCGATGTCCTGGTCCGGGGTGCCCCCAGCGATCCCGAGCCCACCGACGAGGGTTCCCCCGAACGAGATCGGCACACCGCCACGGATGTTCGTCAGCAGGTTGCCGGTGCCCAAAGGCAGCCCCACCGCGAAGTCGCCCTGCATCCATCCGCTCGGTCGCCGGGTGGATGCCGCGGTATTCGCCTTCCGTCGGCTGGTCTCGATGCTGTGCGGTGGCGTTCGGTCGGCCCTGGCGTAGGCGACCAGGCCGAGCGCAGGGTCGACGACGGTCGCCGACACGGGAACTCCGATCGCCGCCCCGGCTTCGATGGAGGCCCGCACGGCGTCGAGTGCCGCCTCATGGCTGATCGTGACTGTGTCGATGTGGGTGTTCATGATGCCCCTAGTTGTTGTGCTGCCTTCGCCTGGCGGCGACGGCGATGCAGGATCGGTTCGGTGTAGCCGTTGGGCTGGCGAGTTCCCTCGAAGACCAACTCCCGCGCTGACTGGAAGGCGATGCTCGCGTCGAGGTCGCTGGCCATTGGCCGGTACAGCGGGTCGCCAGCGTTCTGGGCATCCACGATCGCCGACATCCGTTCGAGTGACTCCTCGAGTTGTTCACGAGTGACGACGTCATGCCGCAACCAGTTCGCAAGATGCTGGCTCGAGATGCGCAGGGTCGCGCGATCCTCCATGAGGCCGACATCGTGGATATCGAGAACCTTCGAACAACCCACCCCCTGGTCGACCCAGCGGACGACGTAGCCGAGCAGCGACTGGACGTTGTTGTCCACCTCTTGCCGGATCTCCGACTCGGTCCACGCAAGGTGGGCCGCGATGGGAATGGTCAATAACTCGTCGAGTGTGGAGCGGGTTCCACCCGCAGCGAGCTCGTGCTGGCGCGCCGCGACATCCACGCGATGGTAATGGAGCGCGTGCAGCGTCGCCGCGGTGGGCGATGGCACCCACGCCGTCGTAGCGCCCGATCGCGGATGCCCGATCTTCTGCTCGAGCATGTCGGCCATGAGGTCGGGCATCGCCCACATACCCTTGCCGATCTGGCCGTGGCCGGGCATCCCCACGAAGAGGCCAACATCGACGCTCTGGTCTTCGTAAGCGGCGATCCAGACCTGGTTGCGCATGTCGGCCTTGCGCACGAACGGGCCGGCCTCCATCGAGGTGTGGATCTCATCGCCCGACCGGTCCAGGAACCCCGTGTTGATGAACACGAGCCGACGGGATGCTGCGGCGATCGACGCCGCGAGGTTGGTCGAGGTGCGGCGCTCTTCGTCCATGAGGCCGATCTTGATCGTTTCGGCGGGGAGTCCAAGAAGTTGCTCGACCCGCGTGAACAGGTCGACGGCGAACTGGACCTCGAAGGGTCCGTGCATCTTCGGCTTGACGATGTAGATCGAGCCGTGCTTGCCGTTGCGGCGAGCATTGCCGGGGTCGCGGCCGGGAAGCGCGGCGAGACTCGTGACCACCGCGTCGAGGATGCCCTCCGGAATCTCCTCGCCGCGGGAGTCCAGAATCGCGTCGGTGGTCATGAGGTGACCCACATTGCGCACGAGCAGGAGCGCCCGGCCGGGCAACCCGAGCACGGAACCATCCGGGGCCGTGTACTGCACGTCGTCCTGAAGTCGACGGGTGAGCTCACGACCACCCTTCTGGAAGGTCTCCGTGAGGTCGCCGCGGTTGAGCCCGAGCCAATTGCGATACGCGTCGACCTTGTCCTGGGCATCGACGGCAGCCACGGAGTCCTCGAAATCGACGATGGCCGACAGGGCAGACTCCGCCACAACGTCGGAGATGCCAGCCCGGTCGTCGGCGCCGATGACGCTATTCCTGTCGATACGCAGGTCGAGGTGCAGCCCTCGATGGCGCAGGAGCACCGCCGTGGGCGAGGCGGGGTCGCCGCGGTAACCGGCGAACGCCGAGGCGTCGGCGAGACCGACCGCCGCACCATCCGACATGGCTGCGGCGAACTCACCGGCGGCCACCGAGTAGGACGTGACGTCCCGGTGACTGCCGGACGAGAGCGGCACGAATTCGTCGAGAAGGCCGCGGACGTGGGCGATGACCCGGCCACCGCGCTCGCGGTCGTAGCCGCCGGGCGCCAGAGTTCCCGGGAGGGCATCCGTGCCGTAGAACGCGTCGTAGAGCGACGCCCAGCGGGCATTGGCCGCGTTGAGGGCGTAGCGTGCGTTCGAGACCGGCACGACGAGCTGGGGGCCGGCGAGGTGGGCGAGTTCGTCATCGACACCCACGGTCGTGACGCTGACCCCCTCGGGCACAGGCTGGACGTAGCCGATCTCGGTGAGGAAATCGAGATAGCCCGTCACGTCGCGGTGGTCACGATGCCATCCGTCGATCGCCTCCTGCAGGCGATCGCGCTCGGCAAGGAGCTCACGATTGCGCGGCGCAAGTTCGTCGATGATGGCCTCGAGGCCGGTCCAAAACGCGTCCGCAGTGATGCCAGCGTCTCTCAGCGCTTCGCCCTCGATGAAATCCCTGAGTTCGGGGGCGACCTGGAGGCCGCCAATGGTGATGTGTTTGCTCATGAGAGTTCCTTCGAACTGCGGGCAGCAGTACCCGCGAAGATGACGCCGGGGTTGAACAGCCCGGCCGGGTCCAGCGCGTCCTTGATCCGCTGGGAGATGTCAAGCACGTCGGCGCCGACCTGCTTGATGAGCCACGGGCGCTTGAGGCGTCCGACGCCGTGCTCGCCGGTGATCGTGCCGCCCAGTTCGAGAGCAAGATCCATTACCTCGCCATACGCGAGCGTTGCGCGAGCGGTGAGGTCTGGATCGTCCGGGTGGAAGACGACCAGTGGGTGCGTATTACCATCGCCGGCGTGCGCGATGAAAGCGATCGTCACGTTGCGAGCCGCCGCGATGCGCTCCACCCCCGCGACGAGGTGCGGAAGGTGGGTGATACTGACTCCGACGTCCTCCAGCATGAGCGACCCCTGCAGTTCCACCGCGGGAATCACCACCCGGCGCGCGCGCGCGTACCGCTCGCCCTCGGCCGCGTCCGCGCACTCGAATGCCTTGGTCGAGCCGTGCCGTCGCAGGGCGTCGAGCATCGCGGGTATCTCCGGGTCTGCGACTCCCTGCATGTCCGATCGCGCGATGACCAGTGCGGCGGCACCACGGTCGAGCCCCAGCCGCAGCATGTCCTCCACCGCGTTGATGGAAGTGCGATCCATGTACTCGAGCATCGATGGCCGCAGGCGGGAGGCGATCTCGAGGATCGCGGCGGCCGCCTGCTCCGTGCTGGAGAACCAGCCGACGACGGTTCGCGGCGACGGCTGCCCGGGCAGGAGCCGCAGGGTGATCTCGGTGATGATTCCCAGCGTGCCCTCGCTACCGACGAACAGCTTGAGCAGCGAAAGTCCGGCGACGTCCTTGACGAGGGAGCCACCGAGGCGCACCGCGCGGCCGTCGCTGAGAACGACCTCCAGTCCCAATACGTAATCCGCCGTCACGCCATACTTGACGCAGCACAAACCGCCGGCGTTCGTTGCGACGTTTCCTCCGATGGAGCAGATCTCGAACGAGGCAGGATCTGGCGGGTACCAGAGTCCGCGCTCCGCAACGGCCGCCTTCACCTCGGCGTTGAGGAGTCCTGGCTGCACCACGGCGGTGCGGGTCTGGGTGTCGATGGAGAGCGCGCGCATCCGTTCAGTCGAGATCACGATGCCGCCGTCGATTGCGCTCGATCCGCCGGAGAGACCGGTGCCAGCACCGCGCGTCACCACCACGACGCCATGGAGCGCGGCCCATCGCACCGCAGCCTGGACGTCGGCGGTGGACTCGGCCAGCACGACGGCAAGGGGCGCGCCCACCTTCGGGTCATGGGCGCGGTCGCGTCGATACGGCTCCATGTCCGCCGGCGTAGTGAGCACCTCGCCGCCGACGTCTAACACTAGGTCGCCCACATCCGCCGACTGTTTGATGTTATTCCGTATTGTGGAATACTGGTCTCGCATAATAGAATCTAAACCGCAGGCTGGCTGCCGTGTCAAGAGCGGTCGAGGAAGGGCGTCATGAGTGAAACCCGCCCGAACGTGCGCGGATCCGGCGTGCACTCCGTTGAGCGCACCCTCGACATGCTCGAGGCTCTCGGGGAACACGGCAGCTCGATGGGGGTGACCGAGCTCTCATCGCACACGGGCCTCCCGGTCGCCACGATCCACCGCCTCGCACAGACCCTGGTCACTCGCGGATACCTCCGACAGCTGCCCGACCGCCGCTACGCCCTTGGCTCGCGGCTGGCCGCCCTCGGTTCAAGCGCTGGCGCGATGATGGGCTCACGCGCGCAGCCGCTGCTACGAGAGCTCGCTCGACAACTGCAGGAGACCGCCAATCTCGCCACGCTGACCCCCAACGGCGCAGAATACATCGGCCAATCGGCCGGCTCCCACTCGGTGCGGATGTTCACCGAGGTCGGGCGGCGAGTTCCGCTGCACAGCACGGGGGTCGGCAAGGCCCTGTTGTCGCTCCTGCCCGACCACGAGGCCTTGCGCCTGCTACGTCGCGACGACATGCGGCAGTTCACATCGACCACGATCACCACCCCGCAACGGATGCTTATCGAACTGGCCGTCATCCGGGAGAGGGGTTTCGCGATGGATGAGGGAGAGATGGAGCCGGGAGTACGCTGCATCGCCATGCCGTTCATAGCCGACACACAGATGGCGGTGTCGGTGTCGGGGCCGACAGCCCGCATGACCGACGAACTCGTGGAGAGCGCGCGCGCGGCTCTCCATGCGGCGCGCGCTCAACTCGTCGCGATGCTCGCGGACAACTGACTCCCATGTCGTGAAGCCGATCACATGCCGGGCAGGCGGCGGGCCAAGCCCATTGACGCTTCTTCGCTGGGAGTTGGATCGGATTGCACCTGGTCGCCCATCAGTGGTGTCCGATCGGCAGGTGATGCTCGAAGAGCCGACCCCGGATGCTGCGGACATCGATCGAGACATAGAGGAACGGCTGAGTCGGTACCCACTCGGGAAAGGCCGACAGGACTTTCTCGGAGAGGACGGGCTCCACCACCGCGGCGGGTCCCTTCGCGACGATGCTCCACACGCTCTGCGGGGTCTCGGCGTCCACCTCGAAGGCAACGTGCCTGTTCTCGCTCAGCTCGTAGAGCTTCGATCCGGACGCCGTCCTGAAGAGGATCGTTCGCCCGTCTGCGTAGTAGTTCACGGGGAAGATGTCAGGTCGACCGTTGTTGCTCAGCGCGAGGTGCCCAAAGTTCTTGCTGGCGATGAGATCCCAGCTGGCTTGATCAGAGAGTTCCACGACCGGGCCCTGCGGCGACCAGCCGTCTTCGGAGACGTCATGAGACATGACGCACCCCCGGCCGGACGATGATCTTGACTGCGGTGTCCTTGTGGTTGATGAGGGTGTCGAACCCGTCGTTTTCAAGCCGGTCAAGTGTGATGCGTCCGGTGATGAAGGGGGCCAGGTCGATCTTGCCGTCCTGCACGAGCTTGATCGTGGCGGGGTGATCGTTGACGTAGGCGATTGTTCCGCGCAGGTCGATCTCCTTGAGTACGAGCTTCTGCATGTCGACTCTGGCCGGGGTGCTCCAGATCGAGACGTTCACGATCACGCCGGCGGGCCGCACAGCGTCGAAGAGTTGCTCGAGCACTGCGTTGATGCTTGAGCACTCGAATGCGACGTCGGCTCCGACACCCGCGGTGAGCTCGAGGACTTTCGCCACAGCGTCCTCGGCGGTCGGGTCGATCACGTGGTGGGCGACTCCCGTCGAGAGAGCCTTGTCGCGTCGAGCGGCACTCGGCTCCGACATGATCACCGTGACTCCTTCGGCGTTGAGCACCGCAGCCAGCAGCAGACCGATGGGTCCGCCGCCACCGATGAACGCGACATCCCCGGGCTTGGCGCCGCTGCGTACGAAGGCGTGGTGACCGACGGACAAGGGTTCGATGAGGGCAGCCTGGTCGAGGGGGATGTCGCCGATGGGATGCACCCACCGGCGTTCGACGACGATCTTCTCGCTGAGCCCGCCACCTCCGCCCGCGAGGCCGATGAAGCCCATCGACGTGCAGAGGTTGTAGTGACCGGACTTGCATGGCACGCACTGACCGCAGACGAAGTACGGCTCGACGACGACATTCTCGCCCACAGTGAGGTCGCTGACACCGTCGCCGAGAGCCGTGATGGTTCCGGAGAACTCGTGCCCCATCGTGACGGGCACCTCTTCATGGGTGAGCGGATGCGGGTGACCGGCGGCGGGGATGAAGATCGGCCCTTCGAGGTACTCGTGAAGGTCGGTGCCGCAGATACCGCACCAGGCGATATCGATGGCGACAGCGCCCGGCCGGAGTGCTGGCTCGGGGATATCGTCGATGCGGATGTCTCGGGGACCGTAGAAACGTGCGGCTTTCATGATGGTGATCTCTTTTGGCTCGATGGTGGCGGGTGTTCAGACGGAGACGTACTCCTTGACGGCGACGGTGATGTCGGCCAGTCCCTTCTTCGCGTCCGCGAAGAACATGCCGGTCTTGGGATCGGTGAACAGTGGGTTGCTGATCCCGGCATAGCCGGGGCGCATCGAGCGTTTGATGACGACGACGGACTTCGCATGGTCGGCGTTGAGGATGGGCATCCCCGACACCGCGTTGCCCGGCTTGCGTGCATCCGGGTTGCAGACGTCGTTCGCCCCGATCACCAGCGCGACGTCGCAGTTCTCGAAGGCGGCATTCGCCTCGTCGAGCTGCAGCATCTGCTCGTACGGCACGTTCGCCTCGGCCAGAAGAACGTTCATGTGTCCGGGCATCCTGCCCGCGACGGGGTGGATGGCGTACTTCACGTCGACGTCGTGCGCGATCAGCAGCGCCGCGAGCTCGGCAACCTCGTGCTGGGCCTGTGCCGCGGCGAGCCCGTAGCCCGGCACGATGAGCACGTGCTGCGCGTAGGCGAGCTGGATGGCAACGTCGTCGGCGCTCACGCTCCGGACCTGTCCGAGATCGGCATCGCCCGCGCCCCCCGCGATCACTGCGTCGCCGGTGCCGAACCCGCCCACGATGATGGACAGGACTGAGCGGTTCATGGCCTTGGCCATCTGAAGGGTGAGGATCGTCCCGGCCGCTCCCACGAGTGCGCCCGCGATGATGAGTGCCTGGTTGTCGATCGCGAAGCCCGCCATCGCGACAGCGAGACCGGTGAACGCGTTGAGCAGCGAGACGACCACTGGGGCATCCGCGCCACCGATCGGGAGCACCATGAGCACGCCGAGCACGAGTGCGGCAGCAAGAACCACGACGAGCATCGTCACAGTGCGAGGGGCGATGACGACGACGACGCCCGCGGCGAGCGCAACCAGCGCCACAATCACGTTCACGATGCGGGCGCCGGGAAACGTGATCGGATTGCCCGGGATGATCCCTTGCAATTTTCCGGCGGCGATCAGCGAGCCGGAGAAGGTGATGGAGCCGATGAGCACGTCGAGCACGACGGGGATCGAGACCGTGAGATCGAGACGTGCTCCCCCAGTCGGAAGCACGAACGATGCGAACGCGACTGCGGCGGCGGCCCCGCCACCGACGGCGTTGAACACACTGACGAGTTGGGGAATGTCGGTCATCTTCACGGTGCGTGCCCGGCGCGCTCCGTAGAGGGCACCCACAGCGGCACCGGCGATCAGGCAAACCCACGCGAGCCAACTGCCACCGGAGTTGAGCAGCGAGATGACGACGGTCGTGACCACGGCGATGAACATTCCCGCGGCGGAGATGAGGTTGCCGGTGCGCGCTGACGAGGGCGCTCTCATCTGGTGCAGACCGACGACGAACAATGTTGCGGAGGCAAGATAGAGCATGCCTGCGAGGAACTGGGTGCCGCTCATGAGGCGTCCTTGCTGGTCGGGGCCCGCGGCGCCTTGGGCTTGGTGAACATCGCCAGGATGCGATCGGTGACGACGTACCCGCCGAAGACGTTCGCGGCGGCCAGCGCACCGGCAACGAAAGTGAGGACGTAGCCGAGCGGGCTGTTGGCGAGTGACGCGGTGACGATCGCACCGGCGATCACGACACCGTGGATGGCGTTGGCGCCCGACATCATGGGCGTGTGGAGCGTTGAGGGGATCTTGCCGATCACTTCGACCCCGACGAGCAGAGCGAGTACGAAAATGGCCAGATTGCCGTAGAGCGTCTCCATCACGCGACCTTCTCACCCTGCGCGACGAGGGGCAGCGGGTCGAGCTTGAGTGCGACCCGGATCGCCGCGTTGACAACTTCTCCGCCGTGGGTGACGACGATGTTGCGGTGGATCTCGTCCGTGGGGTCGATGACGATAGTGCCGGACGGGGCGAGGGACTCCAGCGCGGCCATGATGTTCCTGCCGTACATCTCCGATGCGGAAATGGGCAGGTCCGCCGCGAGGTTGCCGGCACCGACGATCACGACACCGTTCGGCGTAGTAACCGAGGACCCGTCGACCGAACCGACGATGTTGCCGCCGCGGTCGCTGGCCCCGAGATCGATGCAGACCGACCCCGGACGCAGAGTCGCAAGCGTGTCTTCTGAGACGAGCACCGGCGGCGTTCGGCCGGGCACGCGAGCGGTGGTGATGATGATGTCAAAGGCGGAGAGAGCACTCGCGAGTTCGGCCTGTTGCACCGCACGCTCGTCGTCAGTGAGGATCCGGGCATATCCGCCCTCCCCCGCGGCCGAAGCGACGGAGGAGGTGAGGAAGCGCGCACCCAACGATTCGACTTCACCGCGGGATGCGGGACGAACGTCGTATCCGGTGACCACGGCGCCGAGTCGCTTCAGCGTGGCGATGGCCTGAAGCCCTGCGACGCCGGTGCCGATGACGATGACCTTCGCCGGCGTGGCCGTTCCCGACGCGGTGATCATCATCGGCAGGTATCGCCCAAACCTCTCAGCCGCAACGATCGCCGCCCGATAGCCGGCGGCGGAGGACTGCGAACTCAGGGCATCCATCGACTGGGCCCGGCTGAGGGTTCGCGGAAGCAGGTCGAGGGCGACCAGGGTGACACCGCGAGCGTTCAGCGCCTGCACCGCGTCGAGATTGTTGAGCGGGTCGATGAGGCCGATGATCAACTGCCCGGAGCGGGCTTGCTTCAACTCCGCTGCATCCGGGAGCCGGAGAACCGGAAGTACGTCGCTGAGACGCAGGACATCGGCACGCGATGCCAGGGACGCACCCGCCTTGATGTAGGCCTCGTCGAGGAAGCTCGCTGCGGCGCCGGACCCGTTCTCGAACGTGACGGAACGACCGGATTGTTCGAGACGAGCTGCCGACGTGGGGTCGAGTGCTACGCGACGCTCACGGTCATTGTGCTCCGCGAGAATGCCGACGATGAGGGGTGTGCCGGGTGCGGCCATGGTGGTCCTTGGGCTGGCATTGGAGCAATTAGGTGGACAGTAGCACGCTCAACTGCAGGGCCTACGGGACCTAAGTCCCCAAGCCGATTGCCTACCTGCAGGGGGCGATGGGACCTTGTGCCCTGTACCGCGACGGCGAATACGCACATTCTTGAGCCTCCGGGTTCTCCGGGCCGAGGCGACCGCCTCGGCGCACTCGTGCTTCAAGGAGTTGGATGTTCGTCGTCGAGACGTCGACAGCCGGAAGAGGGCTGACGTCAGCCCAGGCTGCCGGCCTTCTTTCAACTATCGGGCCGAACACGCTCGGAGACGAGCAGCGGGTTCCGATGCTGCGTCTTCTCGCCCGCCAGTTCTTGAGTCCGATTGTTCTGATCCTGGTTGCGGCAACCGTGCTCTCGGGAGTGCTCGGCGATCTCACTGACGCGGTGATCATCTTCACCATCATCGTGATCTCGGGTCTCCTGAGTTTCTTCCAGGAGCGTGGGGCGAGCCGGCAGATGACCAGGCTGTTGAGAACTGTGGAGTCACGCACAACGGTGCTTCGCGACGGGCATCCGGTCGCCATCGCGCCTGCGGGGATCGTGCCGGGAGACGTGTGCCTGCTGTCGCTGGGGGACCTGGTTCCCGCCGACGGCACGGTGCTCGAATCGCAAGGGCTGGCGCTCGACGAATCCACCCTGACCGGTGAGACCTTCCCCGCTGAGAAGTTGGCTGCGCAGTCCCCGCGTGACCCGGCCGACCGCACCACAGCCGTTTACCTCGGCACCCATGTGGTCGCGGGCACTGGCAGCGTGCTCATCACCACGATCGGCAGGAGCACGCAACTCGGTCACCTCGCCTCGAGACTCGCCACCACGACGCCGTCGACCGGTTTCGAAATCGGGATGACGAAGTTCGGGCTGCTGCTGACCCGGGCGATGGTCGTGCTGGTCGTCATCATCTTCGTCGCCAACCTCCTGCTACAACGCCCCCTCCTCGACTCGGCGCTGTTCTCGCTCGCCCTCGCAGTGGGCCTCACTCCGCAGTTGCTCCCTGCGATCGTGAGCATCAGCCTCGCGCAGGGCGCCAGCGCGATCGCGGCACGGCGGGTGATCGTGCGACGTCTCGACTCGATCGAGGACTTCGGGTCAATGAATATCCTGTGCTCCGACAAGACCGGCACGATGACGCAGGGTGTCGTCGTGCTCGACTCCGCCATCGCGATCGACGGCTCCCCCAGTGAGGAGGTCGGTCGGCTGGCTGCACTGAACGCCGGCCTGCAGGTAGGGATGACCAACCCGATCGATGACGCCGTGACCACCGCCTGTTCCCTCGACACCAGCGTGGAGAAGATGGGCGAGCTGCCGTACGACTTCACCCGGCGTCGACTGAGCGTTGCCGTGCGGCCCCGTGTCACGGGAAGTGCTCCCTACCTCATCAGCAAGGGCGCGCTCGATTCGATACTCGCGGTGTGCAGCACTGTGCAGCTCCCCAACGGGACGACGGCCGCGATCGACTCCCGCCTGCCCGGCATTCGCGCGCGGTTTGCCGACCTCAGTTCGCAGGGATTCCGCGTGCTCGGCGTCGCGCGCCGCGAACTGCCGTCCGACGGCCCCATCACCCTCGCCGATGAGGCGAACATGACCCTCGTGGGCCTACTGACCTTCGCCGACCCCGTCAAGGAGGACGCAAGGGCCACGCTCGAGAAGTTCGCCGCGAGCGGCGTCTCGGTCCGGATGCTGACGGGCGACAACCACCTGGTCGCTCAGCACATCGCCGCGGCCGTCGGGCTGGACACCGATTCGGCCCTGACCGGCGCCGACATCGACCGGCTCAGCGACGCCCATATCGCGGCGGCGGTGCGCGGTGTCGACGTGTTCTCCGAGCTCACCCCCCTCCAGAAGGAGCGGCTGGTGCGGGCGCTGCGCAGCGACGGCAACGTCGTCGGGTATCTGGGCGATGGCATCAACGACGCTCCCGCGCTCCACGCCGCCGACGTCGGAATCTCCGTCGACTCGGCGGTTGCAGTGGCCAAGGAGGCCGCAGCGATCGTGCTGCTCGACAAGGATCTCGACGTGCTCCTCGAAGGCATGCGCCAGGGGCGGCGCACCTTCGCCAACACGATGAAGTACATCTTCATGACCACGAGCGCCAACTTCGGCAACATGCTGAGCATGGCGGTCGCCTCGGTCATCCTGCCGTTCCTGCCGTTGCTCGCCGGGCAGATCCTGCTCATCAATCTCCTCACCGACCTGCCCGCCACGACGATCGCCACCGACTCGGTCGATCCGGGGCAGCTGCGCCACCCCCAGCGCTGGAACGTGCGGCTGATCCGCAACTACATGCTCGTCTTCGGAGCCCTCAGCTCGGCCTTCGACCTCGCGACCTTCACAGTGCTCCGATGGGGGCTCAACGCAGGGGCGACGGAGTTCCGAAGCGCCTGGTTCGTCGGTTCGGTCCTCACCGAGGTCGCCGTGCTCTTCGTGCTGCGAACCCGTGGCCCGTTCTACCGCAGCAAGCCGGCGCGCGGAGTGGTGATCTCGAGTGCACTCGTCGCCGCGGCAACACTAGCGATCCCGTACACGTTCCTCGCGGCGCCGCTCGGACTCGGACCGCTACCCCCCACGCTGTTGCTCGTCATTCTCGCGATCACGCTGGGGTACGTCGGGGCGACGGAACTGGTCAAACGTGTTTTCTGGGCGCGCCGCACCGGGTCGCTACCGTCGCAGTAGTCCGCGAATCGCGAGCGGCCACGAGTGCGGATTCAGTCGGTGACGCTCGCTTCGGGATTCATCTAATGCATGACGAGCACAGGACAGTGCGCATGCTCAGCACAGGCCGCGCTGACGGAGCCGAGCAGCAGTCCCAGGAATCCCCCATGGCCACGGCTGCCAACAATCAGCATGTAGGCGTCCTCGCTCTGCTCAATGAGAACGCGTGCCGCTGGCCCCTCAACGGTCCGGTAGGTGAGGCGATGGGGCGGAGATGCCGCAAACGCCTGCGTGATCGCCGTGGTTGCTATCTGCTTCGCATCACTCTCCGGGGACCACTCAGCGTAAGGAGCATAGTCACCCAGAATCGACGGATACTCCCACGTTGTTATTGCCTCCAGCCGCATGTCAAGCGCTTCGGCGATCTGTGCGCCGCGACGTAGAGCGTCGATCGATCCGTCGGACCCGTCGAGGCCGATCAGGATGCGTTGGGTGTCATCGGTGGTCATGCCGCAAGCCTGCCCGCACGCCGTCCGTTCGAGTAGTGCCGAACGTCCCGCGGTGATGGCCCTCGCCACCGGGCCGCCGCGTCGTCACCACTCGTTGACGGTCTCCGCCCGCACCATCTCGTCTTCCTCCGCTTCGAACAGGAGGATCTCGTGCATAGCTCGTGATCGGCGGGGATGCTGGCGAGTTCACCGATCCGGACGGTTCGCCTGGGAGGCGGCATCCTGAGCGCGTGAGACTGTCGGGCGCGATACGCTCGCCCCATGACCGCCAGCCCTCGGATCGCCGTCATCGGCGGCTCCGGCCTCTACTCGCTTTTCGACGATGCGACATCCGAGAAGCTGGTCATCGCCACCCCGTACGGCGAGACGACAGTCACCCTCGGTGAGCTGGGCGGGCGGGATGTCGCGTTCCTCCCGCGTCACGGAGCGGGTCACACCGTGAGCCCGCACCTGGTCAACTACCGCGCGAACATCTGGGCGCTGGCATCCCTCGGGGTGAAGGCAATCGTGTCGAGCGCGGCGGTGGGCGGCGTGAGCCCCGACTACCCGCCGGGAACCCTCGTGCTCACCGACCAGTACATCGACCGCACGAGCGGCCGCGCGGACACGTTCTACGACCGGAACTCCGTGCAGCACCTGCCGTCGGCGGATCCGTTCTGCCCCGAGCTGCACGAGGCGGCCGTGCACGCGCTGGGCGACAACGCAGCGCCGAGTGGCACGGTCGTCGTCATCCAGGGTCCGCGGTTCTCGACCAGGGCGGAGTCGCTGTGGTTCCGGGCCGCTGGCGCGCACACGGTAAACATGACTCTCTACCCCGAGGTTCCGCTCGCGTCCGAGCTGAACATCGGCACGATCAACATCTCGTACGTCACCGACGCTGACGCTGCGCCCGCCGACGAGCAGCTCAGCTCAGAGCTCGTGTTCGCGCGCTTCGCTGAAGCCCAGCCGCGCATCGTCGCCGCGATCCACCTGCTCGTGAACGCGGTTCCCGCCGACTACACCGGCCGCGAGCTCATGGACCCCGCCGAGGTTGCCGCCGTTCTCGCGAGGCCAGCGGCATGACCCTGCTCGTCACGGGAGGGGCCGGGTTCATCGGCGGTGCTATCGTCGCGGCCGCGCTCGAGGCCGGCCTGCCGGTGCGCGTGCTCGATTCGCTGCGGTCCGACGTGCACGGCGGCCCACAGCAGCTCGATCCGCGCGTGGACTTCAGGCAGGCCGACGTCAGGGATGCCGCGGCGGTGGCCTCCGCGCTCGACGGCGTCACCGTGGTGTGCCATCAGGCGGCCAAGGTGGGGCTCGGCGTTGACTTCTCCGATGCCCCCGACTACGTGGGCTCGAATGAGCTCGGCACCGCGGTTCTTCTCGCCGCGATGACCGCCGCCGGGGTGCAGCGCCTCGTGCTGGCGAGCTCGATGGTCGTGTACGGCGAGGGCGCATACTCCGGCCCGGGTGGTCTCACTCGCCCCGCGCCGCGCTCCGTGGAGGACCTCGACGCGGGCCGCTTCGACCCGCTCGATGATGACGGCAATCCGCTCGTCCCCGGGCTCATCGCCGAGGACGCCCCCCTCGACCCGCGCAACGTCTACGCGTCGAGCAAGCTCGCGCAGGAGTACCTCGCGAGCTCGTGGACCCGCGCGACCGGCGGCTCCGCCGCGGCCCTCAGGTACCACAACGTCTACGGGCCGGGGATGCCGCAGAACACTCCGTACGCGGGGGTCGCGTCGCTGTTCCGCTCCGCCGTCGAGCGGGGGGAGGCGCCGCGAGTGTTCGAGGACGGCGCGCAGCGGCGCGACTTCGTGCACGTGAGGGACGTGGCATCCGCGAATCTCGCAGCGCTTGAATGGACGGCGGGGGCCGCCTCCACGTTCCGCGCGTTCAACGTGGGCAGTGGGGTCGTGCACACGATCGGCGAGCTCGCCGAGCAGGTGAGCCTGCACAGCGGAGGACTCGCGCCCGTGATCACGGGCGAATACCGGCTGGGTGACGTGCGGCACATCACCGCGTCATCCGAGCGCCTCATGACGGAACTGGGCTGGGCGCCGAGCGTCGACTTCGAGGGTGGCATGCGCGAGTTCGCGACAGCTCCCCTGCGCGCGGCAATGGTGCCGAAAGCACAGCCGTGACCGAGGTCGATGTCGTCTTCCCGTGCCTCAACGAGGAGGCCGCCCTGCCGTGGGTGCTCTCGCGCCTGCCGGAGGGGTATCGTGCGATCGTCGTCGACAACGGTTCGACCGATCGCTCGGCCGAGGTCGCCCGCGAGCACGGCGCCACAGTCGTCACGGAGCCCCGGCGCGGCTTCGGCTCGGCGGCACACGCGGGCCTGCTCGCCGCCACAGCACCCATCGTCGCATTCTGCGACGCCGATGCCTCGATGGATCCGCGGGACCTGCCTCGTGTCGTCGATCCGGTCGTCGCGGGCGACCTCGACCTCGTGCTCGGTCGCCGCCGCCCCACGACCGCGGGAGCCTGGCCTCTGCACGCGCGCATAGCCAACCGAGCTCTCGCGTTCCTGATGCGCCGCGCTACCGGCATCGCGCTGCACGATCTCGGACCCATGCGCGCCGCGCGCCGAGCCGAGGTCGTCGCCCTCGACCTGCAGGACCGCCGCAGCGGATATCCCCTCGAACTCGTGCTGCGCGCCAACACCGCCGGTTGGCGGATCGCCGAGGTCGACACCCCGTACTCGCCCCGCGTGGGTCGTTCGAAGGTCACCGGCACCCTTCGCGGAACCATCACCGCCGTGAAAGACATGTCACGCCTCCTAGCGGAAGAGCGCAGGGCTCCGAACCACACTGTATGACGACTCTTGTTCTCATCGCGAAGGAGCCGTTACCCGGCAAGGCGAAAACGCGCCTGCATCCGCCGCTGAGCCTCGAGCAGGCAGCGCTGCTGGCCGCGGCCGCGATCGACGACACCTTGGCCGCAATGCAATCGTTACCGGCAACCCGCCGCATCCTGCTGTTCGAGGGCAACCGTCTGCCCCCGCGCTCCGAAGAGTATGACGTGACTTGGCAAACGAGCGGCACCCTCGACCTGCGCCTCGGCGCCATCTTCGACGAGTGTCAGGGGCCGACCCTGCTCATCGGCATGGATACCCCGCAGCTCACGGCAGCTGACCTCTCCCCCGCGTTCACCGCGTGGCCGGACGACGTCGACGCGTGGTTCGGTCCCGCCTCCGACGGCGGCTTCTGGGCGCTCGGCATGCGTGAACCCCGCGGCGAGCTCATCCGGGGTGTTCCGATGTCGCAGGATGACACGGGCGCTGTGCAGCGCGAACGACTCGAGAATGCAGGCCTGCGCGTCGGCCTCCTGCCCACCCTCACCGACGTGGACACCATCGATTCAGCTCGCGAGGTCGCGGCAATCGCACCCCACACGCTTTTCGCCCGCACCCTGACCGGATTCGAGGCCACGCTGTGAGCCTCGCCGAAGCGACTTTCGGTGCCGGTGGCGCCGAGCCCTACGCCGGCGCACTGCGCGGCGGCGAGTTGCTCTACCTGCGCGACGCACGCGAGCGCTCGACCCACCGGGTCACCATGGATGTCTCCCGCTGGAATGCGGACGCCGACCAGGCCGACCTCACGCTGCTCGCGAGCGTCACCGGACCGGTGCTCGACATCGGGTGCGGCCCCGGCCGCATGGTGCGCGCTGCCCTCGGTCTGGGGTTGCAGGCGCTCGGCCTCGACGTCTCCCCCGCCGCGATCGCCATGGCGAGCGGCCTCGGCGGAACCTATGTCGAGGGCTCGGTATTCGACCGTGTCCCCGGTGAGGGCATCTGGCAGACCGCACTTCTCGTCGACGGCAACATCGGCATCGGCGGGGACATCCCCGCGCTGCTCGCCCGCTGCCGCGACCTGCTCGCGGCGAGCGGCGAGATCGTCATCGAACTGCACAGCGACCCCGAGCACGACGAGCACTACATGGGCCAGGTCGTCGACTCACACGGCGGAACCAGCGCGGTATTCCCGTGGGCGGAGATCGGCCGCAAACCGCTGCTCGCCCTGCTCCCCGAGCTCGGCCTGCGCCGGGTTCAGTGCTGGGAGATCGACGGACGCAGCTTCTGCCGTCTCGCCAAGACCAGGTAGGTGGCGATCGCCACCGCGGTCACGACCGCGAGGCCCGCGTAGAACAGCACGAGGTTCAGGCCGTAGTTCAGCGGCAGGATCGTCGGGTTTGCACTGCCGATCGACTTCTTGAGAATCTCGGGCACGACGATCGCCGTGACGATCGCACCGATGACGAGCGCGCCCTGGACTATCGCGATGACCGCGTAGGGAATGCGGCGGCCGGCCCTGCGCATCGCGATGCTCACGCCGAACACCACCATGGCGGCGATTCCGTCGTGGAGAACGAGCGCCCCGACGAACCAGATGGCGATGCCGGGGTAGCGGTCGGGGGTCACGTCGTTGAGGAGCACGATTCCGCCGAGGCCCAGGAGCCCGACACCGACGACGATGAGGCCGATCTGCCAGCGGCGCACTGCGCTCACGAGAGCACCTCCAGGGAACTGAGCCACTTGGTCTGGAGAACGCCAGGCCGGGCGGGGGCGATGACGCGGGCCGGATACCCGTGGTCGATGTCGAGCGTCTCGCCGTTGAGTTCGAGCGCGACGAGGGTGAGCTCATCCCTCACGAAGTTGGGTTGCATCCTCGTGACGGCGTAGCTGCTGTTCTCCTCGAGGCTCGTGATCTTCACGGTCGCGGAGGCCGGAGCGTTCACGGTGTCGACGAGGTCGCTCAGTCGCGGACCCTTCCAGGTGGCGTACTGGCTCCAGCCCTCGACGCACGCGATCGGCAGTTCCACCTCGTGCTGGGGCAGCGCGCGCAGCTGCGCGTAGGTGAACGAGTTGCTCGAAGTGCCGTTGAGCACGGTGAGGCGCCAGTCCGGGGATGTCGCCGACTCAAGCACCTTCGCCTTCTTGGCCGTGCGGTTCACCGGCAGGCCCTGCGGCCCCGTGTCGTTCTTGCGCGGTGCGAAGAGGTTTGTCGCGTCGAAGACCCGGAACGACTGGCCGGCAGTGAGCGTCACGAGCGCGGCCGCCGCGATGCTGACTGTCGCGAAGAACCCGCGACGGCTGGTCTGCGGCTGGGTGGTCGCGGGGGTCTTGTCGATCCAGGTGAAGATCTTCCCCGTCACGCCCGCGGCCTGCCGACGCCCGGTGAGGCGGCGCAGCTCGTCGGGCACGTCGAACGTCGCGTCCGGGTCGTCGGCGTCCTCGTCGTAGTTCGTCGGGCTCTTGCGCCAGTACTGCGTGATCGTCGAGAGCTTGACCGCGATGTGGATCGCGAGCGACCCGATCACGACGAAGGAGAGCGCGTAGTGCGTCTGGCGGAACGGGAAGGGGAACAGCGCGTACCACTGGTAGGTGTTCAGCAAGCCGATCGTGATCTGCACGAGGGAGGCCGCAACGAACAGCGCGATCGACGCGCGCTCGAGGAAGTGCGGGAACGACCGCACGGGCGGCGACTGGAACAGTTCGGGGAACACCGCGTAGAGCTTCGCGAAGATGAGGGGGAAGCACAGGATGCCCGAGGTGATGTGGACGCCCTGCGACACCTGGTACAGCCACACGGGCCGGGTGAGAAACTGCATGCCCGGCAGCGGATCCTGGATGAAGTGGCTGTAGAGCCCGGTCGCGAAGCACAGCAGGAACGCCGTAGCGAGCAGCCGACCGATCACTACCGCGGTGCGTGGGCTGCGGGACGGGGCCGCGAGCGAGTGACGCATCTGATGCAATAGTCGCTGGACTTGCCACTTCAGCAGCACGCGGAGAACCCCCTTCGGTCTGGCCGAACTCTATCTGTACGGTGTATTCGGAACCGCGCCCCTTTCGGACAGGATGGGCACATGCGTATTGTGCTCACGTCGATTTCGGTCGCGGCCCTCGCGGTGCTCACAGCGCTCTCGATCACGCTCCTGCCGTACTACGACGACAAGACCGGCACGCTCCTGCCGCTGCCCATCGTCACGCTCGCGCTGTGGATCATCTTCGGCCTCGCCTTCCTCGCGCTGCGCCGCGTTCCCGTTCGAGCTGCGGTGGTGCTCGTGCTCATGGGCTCGGTCGCGATCGGCGGTGCCGCGATGACGGGCCCTCCGAATACGAGCACCGACTCCGCACGCTACGCCTGGGACGGCATCGTGCAATCGGCCGGCATCTCGCCCTACGACTACGCGCCTGCGGATCCGGCCCTGCGCAACCTGCGCCCGGAGTGGCTGTTCCCCACCCCGACGCTTGGCGCCGGCGGTGACAGGGTGTGCACGGGCGCGCGCATCATGGCGGTCACGGAGCCCGGGACCGGCGACGTGATCTGCACGGCGATCAACCGCTCGAAGGTCACGACGATCTATCCGCCCGCGAGCGAGCTGTTCTTTGCCGCCGTGCGCGTGATCACGGGGCCCGACCCGCAGTATTGGCCAATGCAGCTCGCGGGTCTGCTGTTCTCGCTCGCGACCACGGTCATCCTGCTGCGCGCGCTCGTGAACCGGGGCCGCGATCCTCGGTGGGCCGCTCTCTGGGGTTGGTCACCGCTGGTGGCCACCGAGGCAATCACCAATTCGCACATCGACGTGCTGGGCGCGCTGCTCGTGCTCGTCGCCACCCTGCTCGCCTCCTCGCGACGCCCCTGGCTCGCGGGCATGGCCCTCGGGGCCGCGATCTCGGCGAAGCTCATCCCCGGCCTCGGAACCTTCGCCCTGCTCAAGCGGCACCCGTTCAAGGTGATCCTGGGAGCTGTCGGTGTCTTCGTGCTGCTCTACGTGCCGTACATCCTCGCGAGCGGCATCGGCGTCGTGGGCTACCTGCCGGGCTACCTCAGCGAGGAGGGCTACTCGACCGGCACGCGCTTCATCCTGCTCTCCGCGGTCGTTCCCGGAATCGCCGCGACCATCATCTCTGTCGTGCTTCTCGCCCTGCTCGCGGTCATCACCTGGTTCAAGGCGAATCCGGATGATCCGTGGCTCGCGCAGCTCGTGATGATCGGCGGCGCCCTGCTCATCGTGACCCCGCGCTACCCCTGGTACGCGCTGCTGCTCGTTCCCATGATCGCCATGACGGGCCGGTGGGAATGGCTCGTGGTTCCGCTCGCGCTGACCGAGCGGCTGCTGTTTCCGCCGGTCGAATGGGCCCGGCTCACGGTGGGGATCGCGATCGTCTTCGTGGTGGCCGTGTCGCTGCGCCGGGCCGGGCCGGGAGCTGTCGGCCGACTGGGAGAGTCGCTGCGGCATCCCCTCGCCTGGGTGAAGATCGGCTTTATAACGGAACGGTAACGGACCAATCGCTTGTGTTGATGGGGCCGAACACTCATCACGACCAAGGGCAACCCCCACAGTCACCTACCGACACAAAGGATTGATAGCCATGCGCACCATTTCGAAGATCACGATCGGCCTCGTCTCGGCGAGCCTTCTCGTGGGCGGCCTAGCTGGCTGCTCCACCGCTTCCACCACCACGGAAGAGACCACCGCTCCTACAGTTGCCGCTGACCCGGAGCCGATCGCCTCGATCCCCGCTCTCGAGGGCATCGACACGCAGGTCACTCTCGACCAGGGCTTCGTTGACGCCCTCACGAGCCTCGGCCTCACCCCCGGCGTCACCGGAACCGCGACGCTCGTTGACGGTGCACTGCACTTCCCGATCACGGGCGGCAACGTTGACTACTACGACCCCGCGGCCAAGTACCGCCCGTTCGTCCAGGGCGAGATTGACCACAACGGCTCCGGTATCACGCTGACCGGTGGCGACACCGTCGTCGGCCTGAGCGACTTCAAGATCGACCCCGGAACCTCGCGCCTGACCGGTACCGTCACGGCCAACGGGGAGCTCGTCGCCAACGACGTCTTCATCTTCAACCTCGACGGCTCAACGCTCAAGCCGCTGGCGACCGACGCCGATGGCAACGCAGTGCTCGAGGGCACCCGCGTTCTCATCAGCACCGACGCTGCCGCGCTGCTGAACAAGACCTTCAACACCGACGCCGTGACGGACACCCTGCTCGTCGGCATCGCGAAGATCACGGCCCACGCCAAGTAATCCTGGCGGATGCCTCACCCGGAAGGCCCGTTGCGCTGTTCGCGCGGCGGGCCTTCCGTTCTTGTGGTCAACCCCCACTTACCTTTCACACTCGGCGAATAGGATCCGGCCATGACCGCCACGGTGACTCAGGACACGGTCATCCTGACGCATGGTTCCTGGCGGCACCGGGTCTGGCAGCATCGGGCCTTCGCCCCCGCCGCGATCGGCCTTCTCGGATTCACCATCGCGATCATCGGCATCGGGATCCCCTCGATCTGGTACGACGAGGCCGCCACCATCTCGTCGAGCACCCGCAGCTGGCCGCAGCTGTGGGCAGAGCTCGGCAACGTCGATGCAGTGCACGGCCTGTACTACTTCCTCATGCACGTGGTCTTCGACGTGGTCGGGTACTCCACCCTCGCGCTCCGGATGCCCAGCGCCATCGCTATCGGCATCGCCGCCACTCTCGTGGTGGTTCTCGGCCGACAGCTGTCGCGTTCGCGTCTCGGTGTCATCGCGGGCCTCGTCTTCGTCTTCCTCCCCCGCATCACGTGGGCGGGTACCGAGGGTCGCTCCTACGCGATCACCGCGCTGCTCGCCGTTGCGCTCACCGTCGTGTTCGTCAAGACGCAGTCGAGCTCACGCCGTCGCTGGTGGGTGGGGTACTCGGCCCTCGCCGCACTCAGCGGAGCGCTCTTCATCTACCTCGCCCTCGTCGTGCTCGCCCACGGCGTCACGATCGCCTGGCGCCTCGCGCGCCGCGACCGCATGGCGGTCTTCTTCGGCCGACGCTGGACGATCGCCGCGGCCGCTGCCGCCCTCGCCGCCGCGCCCCTCGCGCTCGAGATCATCGGTCAGGGTGGCCAGGTCGCGTGGATCGCCCCTGTCGGCCCGCAGACCGTCGAGGAGGTGCTGCGCACGCAATGGTTCTACGGCAGCACTCCCTTCACCATCGTCGCGTGGGCGCTCATCGCCGTGGGGATCGGCAGTCGACTCCGCCGTCACGATCGTGTCATTCTCGTCACGACGCTCCCCGCACTCGTGCTGCCGACGCTCGCGCTCATCGCGATCAGCGTCGTGCACGCGCCCCTGTACCAGCCGCGCTACCTGACGATGTGTGCGCCGTTCGCGGCGCTCGCGGTGGCGGCGGGAATCGAGGCCATACGGTGGCGATTCGCCGCGGTATCCGCGCTCGCGCTGCTGATCGTGCTCTCGATTCCGCAGATCGTCGCGCAGCGGCAGCCCGAAGCGAAGGAGAACTCGTCGTGGTCGCAGGTCGCCGATCTGATCGCGAGCGAGCGGGCCGCCGATGGGCCGGGAAACGCTACGGCGTTCATCTATGGCAACCTGCAGCGGCATCCGGGAGCGACCGCGCGCGTCATCGCGTACTCGTACCCGGCCGCCTTTGCCGACGGTATCGACGCAACCATCATCACGCCGGCCGCCCAGACTGCCCAGCTATGGGAGACTCACTCGCCGATCGCCGAATCCACCGCACGTCTGCTGGGCGCCGATGTCACCTACCTGATCACGAGCAACGCACGCGACCTGCGCGGCGAGACCATCACCACGCTCGAGCAGGTGGGCTGGCGCGTTGTCGACAGCTGGAACCTCACCGCCGTGCACGTTCTCAAGTTCGAGCGGACCGAATGAGCATGACCGACCCCACAGTCGTCGTGCTGCCGACGCTCGTTCGACCGAGACTGCTGCGCCCCACCTGACCCCCCCCCTCTGGAGCGAGGGCCACGGAGCTCCCGCCATCTCGGTACGCTCGCAACATGAACGCAGCGCGATCACGATTCACCCGGACGGCACTCACCGTGCTCATCGGGACGATCGCGGCCGGTGCGGGGATCGCAATCGCGCTCGTTCTGCTGCTGCGCGGCCCCGTCTCCGACACGGGCTTCGGTCCGCTCGCCGCCGTGATCGCGGTCGTGCTCCTGCTCATGGGCCTCGGAGCGTCGTCGATCTGGAACAGCATCGGTCTCATACGCCTCGGGCGCCTCAAGCCCGACGCCCTCATCTTCCTCGCGCGTCGCGAGCCCACGCTCGCCCCCGACCTGCCGATGTACCTGCACCGCAAAGACCTCGCCGTCGACGTGAGCGACAGGTGGTTGCCCGCCGTCATCGACGAACGTGGACTCGCCGCGTGGTCCGGCGGCTTCCGCCCACGCGAACTCGTGCTCATGGAGTGGAGCGAACTCGGCGAGATCATCGCAACGGACTTCCGGTCGATCGATGGCCACGGATTGTTCGGCATCGCCGTCGACGTCAGGCCGTTCCCGACACCGCTCATCGTGCGCGTGGGTTACTCGATGCTGGGGCTGCAGGCGCCATTCGATCGCGCGGGAACCATCGCTGTGAGCGCTGCGGCCAATGCCCACCGCCCCGTGCTCGAAGCGAGCGCTTAGACCTCTCTGCGGCTTCCTTCTCTTCACTGGCCGCTGCGGGCTCGCGCCCCTCGCGGTAGATCGTGACCTCAGGTTCGGGGTGTCGACGCGTCTGCACGACGAACAGCACGACGCCCAGTGCGATCGCGACGAACGACGCCCAGATATTTGCAGGGATGCCCAGGAACGCGTCACTCGTCGGATCGATGCGAATCGCCTCGAGCCAGCTGCGGCCGAGGCCGTACCAGATGAGGTACACCGCGAACGCCTTACCCCAGCGGAGCGCGAAGCGCCTCTCGATCAGCAGGATTATCGCGACGCCGACGAGGTTCCAGATCATCTCGTACAGGAACAGAGGGTGGAACAGGGTTCCCGCGGGCAGGCCGTCCGGGAACATGGCATCGGTCGGGAGTATCTCCAGTCCCCACGGCAGAGTGGTGGGCAGACCGAACAGCTCGTGATTGAAGTAGTTGCCGAGGCGGCCGACGGCCTGAGCCACGAGCATGGCGGGAGCGAGGGCATCCGCGAACGACCACAGCTTGATGCCCTGCCTGCGACAACCGATGTACGCGCCAACGGCACCGCCCAGCAGGGAGCCGTAGAGGGCGTTGCCGCCATCCCAGATCGCGAAGATGTTCCACAGGTTGGCGCCGTTGTAGAAGTAATCGCCGCCGTGGGTGAACACGTGGTAGAAACGCGCGCCCACGATGCCGAGCGGCACCGCCCAGATGATGACGTCGAGCACGACACCCTTCTGCCCACCCCGGGCGGAGAGCCGACGTTGGGTGATCGCGACCGCGGCAATGATGCCCGCGAGAATGCACAGCGCGTACGTGTGGATCGTGAGCGGCCCGAGCTGGAACTGGGCGAATACCGGATCAGGGCTGGGAATGCTGAAGGGGAGCATGACGTCAGAGTCTAAACGGGTCGGCGGAGTGTTCGCCCCGCTCGCTCCTCGAGCAGTTTCGCCGCGAGCAGCTCTCCGTCGACCGGGCCGAACCGCCCGAGCGCTTCGCGATGCAGGCGCGCGACCAGCTCCGAGAGCTCGAACGGCACGCCCTCCTGCCGGGCGAGGGAGGCGAGTGTCTCGAGTTCCTCGACGCACCGGTCGAGGCCGAAGGTTTCCGCGTAGTCGCCCGCGAGCAGGCGGTCGAGGTACTCATCGATGAACACGCTGCCGGCGGCGCCGACGGCGAGCGTGCGGCGCAGGGTCGCGGGCGCGATGCCGAGGGACTGTCCGAGCAGAAGAGCCTCGGTCACGGCGACAACCTGTCCGAACCACAGCAGGTTGGCGAGGAGCTTCGCGGTGTAGCCGTCACCCACGTCGTCGCCGATCACCTCGTGTGTCCCGAGGGCGTCGAGCAGCGGCACCGCCGTGGCGACAGCAGCCGGTTCACCCCCGACGAAGAACGTCAGCTCGTTCGCCTCCGCGGCGCGCGGTCCGCCGGCCATGGGTGCTCCCACGACATGGATGCCCGCACGCCCCAGCTCGCGAGTGACCCGTGGGTCGCCACTCGTGAGATCGAGCCACAGGCTGCCCGGTCTCAGGGCGGCGATCACCGGCGGCATCGCGGCCCGGACCTCGGCTGCTCCCGGCAGCACGGTGACGAGCACGTCGACGCTCGACGCCACGTCGACGGCTGAGCCCTCCGGCGCGACAACGGGGTCGTACGTCACGACGTCCCAGTGCTTGGCGAGGGCCATCGCGATCGGCGCGCCCATGCGGCCGAGGCCGAGAACGCCGACCCGCACTAGAAGTCGCTCAGGTTGCCGCGAAGCCCGCCCGAGCTGTATTCGGTGCGAAGGATTCCGCGGCGCCGCAGGATCGGCACGAGCTCGTCGAGCATCCGGTGCACAGTGACCGGGTGCAGGTCGCCCCAGAGCAGCACACCGTCGTTGTCAGCGCTCTCTCCCAAGTCTTCGATGAGGTCGGCGAGTTCGTCCGCCGTGCCCACGAATCCGCCCTGACCGAGTCGTCCGAGCTTCGCCTGCTTGGCGAGGAGCGCGCGCAGTGGGGTGGTGGCCGGGTCGTACCCGCCGAGGAGACGGGTGATGCTGCCCTGCGACACGTGGTCGCCGAACACCGAGAGGTCGAGGGGCTTGTCGAAGTCGAGCGCGGTGAGGTCGGTTTCGAGGTCGCTCGACTGGCGCTCCGCGATGTAGGTCACCGCCGCATCATCCGGATTCGCCGACGCAGCAACGAGACGATCGGCCTCCTCGGCACTCGAGACGATGACCGGCTGGATCGCGAACAGGATCTTCACGTCGCTCGGCGTGCGGCCACGTTCGACGGCAGCAGCGTGGATCTTCGCCCGATAGGCGCGGATGCTGTCGGCGTCGAGCGGTGCGAGAGCGAGCTGCACCTCCGAGTTGGCGCCCGCGAAACCGAGGCCGCGGCCCGAGCCGCCCGGCGAGACGATGACTGGCTCGCCGCCTGTGAACGGGATCGCGTTCAGCGGCCCGTCGAACTGGAAGTGCTCGCCTCGGTGCTGCACGGCGTCAAGCTTCGACCCGTCCGCGTAGCGGCCCTGGGCGGGGTCGGCGATGAGGGCTCCAGGGTTCCAGCTGCGCCACAGGTCGCGGATGCCGTCGAGCCACTCCTCGGCGCGGTCGTATGCGGCGTCATGCGAGAGGGCGGGGGCGCTGCCGAAGTGCCGCGCGCTGCCCGTGTCGGTCACGACGTTGAGCCCGAGGCGGTGTCCGCTCAGGTGCTGCAGCGTCGCGAACTGGCGGGCGGCGGTGTACGGCAGGTACGCGGCCGGGTTCACCGTGGGAACTATGCCGAGGTGCTTCGTCGCGCCGAACAGGTAGGGCGCGAGCAGCAGCGGGTCCAGCTTGGGGCCGCCGAAGGCCTGGCGAATGCGCAGGTCGATCGTCGACGCGTTGCCGAGGGATGGGGCATCCTCGATGATCAGCAGGTCGAAGCCCGCCTGCTCGAGTTCGCGCACTGCCTGCTGGTAGAGCTCGGGCTCGGTCCAGCGGTAGTTCCACTCGAGGTACGGATGCCCCCAGCCCTGCGGCCCGAAGCCGCGAGCGAGGAACCAGCCGAAGTGCTGCTGTTTGGTCATACGGTCAAGGCTCGCACGGCCTCGAGACCGCGATCGAGGTCGGCGATCAGATCGGGAAGATCCTCGATGCCGATCGAGAGACGAATGCTGCCCGGCTGGATTCCCGCCGCCTCCAGTTCAGCGGGGGTGCGCTGGTTGTGGCTCGTCGTGGCCAGGTGCAGCACGAGGGAGCGCACGTCGCCCAGGTGGGTCATGTGCGTGAACACCTCGAGAGCGTTGATGAAGGCGCGCGCGGCATCCGTGCCCCCGGCGAGTGTGAACGAGAATACCGAGCCCTGGCCGTCGGGAAGGTAGCGCTGCGCGAGCGCGTGATACGGGTTCGACTCGAGACCCGAGTAATCGACCGAGTGCACCTCGAGTCGTTTCTCGAGCCAGCGGGCGACACCGAGCGCGTTCGCCGACTGGCGTTCCACACGCAGCGAGAGGGTCTCGATGCCCTGCCCGATCAGGAACGCGTTGAACGGGGAGAGGGTCGGGCCGAAGCGCAGCGCCATGACCTCGCGCAGGTAGGTGATGCGCGCGCGGCCGCCGGTGCGCTCCGCGAAGCTCGCGCCGCCCGTGCGGGTCGCGCTCACCAGATGCGGGAACAGGGCGCCGGAACGCTCGGCATCGAACAACCCGTTGTCGACGATGACGCCGCCGAGCACGGCCCCGTGGCCCGCGAAGAACTTGCTCGCAGAGTGGATGACGATATCGGCGCCGTGTTCGATCGGGCGGACCAGGTACGGCGTCGCAAGCGTGCTGTCGATGATGAGCGGGATTCCGTGCGCGTGGGCGACCGCGGCGATCGCCTCGATGTCGAACACCTCGTTGCGCGGGTTCGGGATCGACTCGGCGAACAGTGCTCGTGTGGTCGGACGGATCACGCGTTCCCACTCGAGCGGGTCGTTCGCGTCATCCACGAAATCGGTCTCGATGCCGTAGCGGCTGAGGTTGTCGAGGAACAGGCCTCGTGTGCCCTCGTAGATCGAGGAGGCCGAAACAACGTGCTGCCCCGCTTCCAGCAGCCCCAGGAGCGTGATCGCAACTGCAGCCTGGCCGCTACCGACGAGCAGGGCTTCAGCGCCCAGCTCGAGGTCAGCGACCTTGTGCTCGACGGCTTCCGTCGTGGGGTTGGCCACGCGCGTGTATGAGTATCCGTCGCCAGTCGCGAACAGGTCAGTGGCCTGGTCGAAGTCTTCGAGCACGAAACCGGCGGTGAGATAGATTGGGGTGACGCGCGGCGTGATGCCGGAGTCTGGGCGCTCACCGGCGTGCAACTGGCGGGTCGCGAACCCGGCGAGCGGCTGCGAGACCAGGGGCACTGTCATTCACACAGGCTGTCACGGTGCTGCCCACAGCGCTTGACCAGACTTCACACTTCGTCACGGATCGGCAGAATAGCAGGGGTTTTGCCTAGGCTTCCCGAATGAGCAACGAATCCCGTCCCCTGCGCGTCGTCGCCGTCTCGGGCAGCCTCACGGCCCCCTCGCGCACGACAGCCCTCGTCGAGGCGATCACGGCGGCCTTCGGGCGTGCCCTGCCGATCGAGCCGCACATCATCACCCTCAACGAGCTCGGGCCGGACCTCGCGGGAGCGCTCACGCGCAAACAACTGCCGCCGGAGGCCGAGGCCGAGCTGCAGCTCATCGAGAACGCCGACCTGCTCGTCGTCGCGACCCCGGTCTACCGTGCATCGTTCACGGGACTCTTCAAACACCTCTTCGACTTCGTCGACCAGTACGCCCTCGTCGACACCCCCGTGCTGCTCGCGGCCACCGGTGGCAGCGAGCGCCACGCGCTCATCATCGAGCACCAGCTGCGACCGCTGTTCGGCTTCTTCCAGTCGCTCGCGCTGCCGGTCGGCGTCTACGCCCACGACTCCGACTTCGAGAACTACGTCATCAGCAACGAGCAGCTCACCGACCGCATCGAGAAGGCCATCGCGCGCGCGTTGCCACTCGTGCGGTCGAGTCTCGTCGAGAAGGAGACCATCGAGCGCACGCTCGCGGGAGAAGACGTCAGTTGAGTTCCCTCGCGGCTTTCGCGCCGGCTGCCCGCAGCCAGGTGGCGGTATCCGCCATCGCCACCTCCACCGAACCGGCGAGCTCGGTGAGGGACGCGCTCCATCCCCCGGTCGGTGCGGTCACCTGGCCCGCGATGACTCCCGTGGTGATCCCTGCACCCAGCGCGAGCACCCGACCCACAACTTTTCCCGTGAGGGACTGGTCGTCGAACCGGCCCTCCCCCGAGAGCAGCACGTCCGCGCGGGCTACCGCCTCGGCCAGGCCGCTCAGCTGGGCGAGGCGGTCAGCCCCGGGGACGATCGTGGCACCCCAGGCCGCCGCGAAACCGTAGCCGGCACCGCCGGCCGCACCCGATCCGGGCCGAGCGGGGTCGCCGCCGAGCATGTCGGCGAAGTGCGCGAGCGCGGCATCCAGCCGAGTCACCTGGGCGGGCGTCGCGCCCTTCTGCGGCCCGAACACTGCAGCCGCACCCGTCGGTCCGAGGAGGGGAGCTGTGACATCGGTGAGCAGGGTGACGCCTCCCGCGGGCGCGGGCGCGAGGCCGTCGCGGTGCACGTCGACGATGTCGGCGAGGCCGCGACCGCCCTCCGGGACCAGCTCGCCCTGCTCGTCGATCAGCAGCAGACCGAGGGCACTCAGCGCCCCAGCGCCGCCGTCCGTCGAGGCTGAGCCCCCGAGTCCGATCACGAGAGACGTCGCGCCAGCGTCGAGGGCAGCACGGATGACCTCGCCAAGGCCGCGCGTCGTGGCGCCCAGCGGATCCGGCTCGCGCATGAGCGGGAGGCCGCTCGACTGGGCGAGCTCGACCACGGCAGTCCCGTCGGGAAGCTCGAGCCACTCGCCCGGCGTCCGGCGTCCGTCCGGCCCCGTGACATCCCCCGCCGACCGGCGCACCGAACCCGGCACGGAGGCCTCTATAGCGTCGAGAGTGCCCTCGCCCCCGTCGGCCTGGGGCACGAGCACGAGATCATCGTCGGGGCGGACAGATCGCCAGCCCTCCGCGATCGCCTCGGCGACCTCGCGGGCCGAGAGGGACCCCTTGAACGAGTCGGGCGCGATGACAACTGTGGCGGACACAGTCGCCAGCGTACCAAGCGGGGAAAGCGCTATCGCAGGGGCGCGGGCACGACAGCGGAGCTGCTCCACACGATCGCCGCGACGGTGCCGACCTTGCGCATCTCGGCATCGAGTTGCGCCATGATCTCGTCGAGATCACGCTGGGCGGAGGCGACGACGTGCAGGCGCACGCCCGTGGCATCCCAGTCGACCAGGAACGAGCCGATAGGCGGCACGAGCACGACCCGTTCGGTGTCGGATACCCGCACCGAGTGGTAGCTGCACAGCCGACGCGCGAGTTCGCCGAGAGCGCGCACGGTGTCGAACCGCAGTGTCCCCGTCATGGCCAGCATGCCTGCAAGTGTTCCGGACGCGCGCGAACCCGGTGTGAACGTCAGGAGGCCATCGGCCGCACATCGTGGGGTCAGGCGACGAGCGAGTCCAGGAGTCGCAGGAGCGCCTTCGCGTAGGCATCGGTCGCGGCATCCGCCCTGAAAGTGCTGGTCACAGTGTCAATCACGGCCGTAACCGTGTAACCGTCGATGGCGGTTAGCGACACGAAGGCCGGTCCGGGCGCCTCGCGCAGCCTCGACGGTCATGTCGCTCAGCACGAACAGCTCGTCGTCGGCCTCGACGAGGTCGATGCGGAATGCATCCCCCGCCCGCGGTTTCCACACCAGGCCGGAGTCACGCAGCGCCCTTGCGAGCTCGGTGGAGATCATGCGGAAACGCCGAACAGCAGCCCGAGGAGGTACGTCGCCCCGGCCGCGCCGAAGCCGATCGCGAGCTGACGCAGCGCGCGCTTCAGCGGCGACGTTCCGGAGAGCAACCCGACCACGGACCCTGTCGCGAGCAGGGCGATGCCCACGAGCACCGCGGCGATGATGACCGCCGTGATCCCCTGAGCGCCGAACAGGTATGGCAGCACGGGAATGATCGCGCCCGAGGCGAAGAAGCAGAAGCTCGACACTGCGGCGCCGAGCGCGCTGCCGACCGACTCGTGCTCGTCGCCGAGGCCCGGCTGCGGCATCTGCAGCCGGCCGGAGATGATCTCTGAGGCGTGCTCCTCGGCCTCATCCGCCGACATACCCCGGGCCCGATAGACGAGAGCGAGCTCGTTGGCGTTGACGTCCAGCGCCGCGAGGGATTCGCTGCCGCTCGAGTTCGGCCTCGTGGCATCCAGCAGCTCGCGCTGGGAGCGCACGGAGACGAACTCGCCCGCGCCCATCGAGAGGGCACCCGCGAGGAGGCCCGCGATTCCCGTGAGCAGGACGATGCGGGTATCGATGCCGGAGGCGCTCACGCCGAGCACGAGGGCGAGGTTGCTCACGAGCCCATCGTTCGCGCCGAACACCGCGGCGCGGAACGTGCCGGAGAGCCGCTGCCTGCCCCGCGCGGCGAGGGCACGGACCACCTCTTCGTGGATGCGCTCGTCCGCCGCCATCGTCTCGGTCGCGTCCGCGTCCGTCTCGTACGGCGAGCGGGACTCAGCGCGTTGGGCGAGGGCAAGCACGAACACCGAGCCGAAGCGACGCGCGAGGAATCCGAGAACTGCGGTCCGGGCATCCCGGCGGGGCTTGCCGACCTGGTCGCCCAGCAGCTCGAGCCAGTGCTGCTCGTGGCGCCCTTCGGCGTCGGCGAGCGCGAGCAGGATCTCGCGCTCTTCACCGGTGCGGCGTTTGGCGAGATCGCGGTAGACGGAAGCTTCCGCGCGCTCGGCGGCGAGATGCTTGCGCCAGCGGCGGAGATCGGCGTGCGAGGGTGTGGCCATGATGGATCCTTCGGTTCGGATCCGGCCGAAAATCGGGTTGACGACTTCGGCCGGAATCTTCCTGGCCGAAGGTCTCGTTCGCCAGCGGCGGCCTCTCGGCCACCGAGGTGGAGCACCGGGCCCGTCATCGTGACGAGCCAGCATGTCGATGTCTCACGCCATCGCGGGCCAATGCGGCCCGCGGCGGGAACTACTCCCCTTCGTGGAATCCAGCGTACCGGATGCCCCACCCCACGTTCCAGGAAGCACCGGGTTCGACCCACTTCAGCCCGAGGCCCGAGTTGAGCGCATCCGGTGCCGCTGTCATCGGTTCGAGGGCAACCGCGAGGCCCGGGCCGTCGGTCTTCGGGTAGGTGCGCGGCGTGAAGACCTGCACGTACGGGTGCTCCTCGTCCTGCACGAGCTGCACCTCGCGGCCGTCGGGCGCGCGCAGGGCTGCGCTCGCGCCGTTCTGCGTGATGACTCCGCCGAAGGCGGTGTCGAGGTCGAGGTCGCCGACGCGCGCGCCGAGTCGCAGGTCGTACTTCGTGCCGTCGACCGGGAGCTGGCCCTGAGGCAGGAGGCGGGCATCCACGTCGAAGTAGGTTGACGCGTGCACGGTGAGCACGAGCTCTTCCGTGGGCACGTCGCCGATCGTGAGGAACGGGTGGGCGCCGATGCCCACAGGAGCCTTCACCTCGGTCAGGTTGCGCACCTCGTGAGTGACGCTCAGGCCGTCGGCGACGAGCTCGTAGCGCACGCTCGTCTCGAGGTGGAACGGATAGCCGTGCTGCGGGAACACGCTCGCGCCGAGCGTCACGCTCTCGTCGGTGCGCTCGATCACGCGATAGCCGACGTAGCGCAGCAGTCCGTGGATGGCATTGGTCTTCGACGGCTCCGTGAGGTCGAGCTGCTGGGGTTTGCCGTCGAGCGTCCACACGCCATCGGCCACGCGGTTCGGCCAGGGCATGAGAATGATGCCAGACGCGAACGGCGGCGCCATGCCCTCCGGGTAGGGCTGCACGAGGTCAACCCCGCCCACGCTGTACGCGCGCAGGGATGCCGCGACCTCGGTGATCACGGCGGTCGCAGTGTCGCGCGTGATCGTGTGTTGCTCTCCGGTGGGCTGATTCACTGGTCCACCCTATCGACCGTCAGCCCGGCGGATTCGAGCTCGGCGAGCGCCTCTCCCTGCACCTCGCCCGCGGTCACGAGCGAATCGAACTGGTCGACGCGGCCGATGACGGCGAGGTCGACGCGGCCGACCTTCGTACCGTCGGCGATGAGCACCCCCCGCTTGGCGCGCGCAAGCACCCGGCTCTTGATCTCGGCCTCGGGCAGGTTCACGTTCGTGACGCCGCCTGTCGCATGGATGCCGTTGCACCCGATGAACGCGGTATCGAGGTGCAGTGACTCGAGCATGGGCACGGCGAACGGATTCACGAGGGAATGCTGCAGGGGCCGCAGGGTGCCTCCCGTGACGATCACCGTGAACCGGGGCAGAGCTGGTTCGAGAGCGAGGGCGATCGTGAGTCCGCTCGTGACGATCGTGAGGTCGTGAAGGTCCTGTCGGTCGACGAGAGCCTCGGCGAGCGCCATGGCCGTGCTGCCCGCGTCGACGTAGATGCCCTGGCCCGAGGAGACCAGCCGCGCGGCGGCGCGCGCGATCGCACGTTTGGCCGCGGCATCCCTGTCGAGGGACGACTCGAGGGATGATTCGCCGCCCGTCGTCGAGGGCATCGCACCGCCGTGCACGCGCACGAGCACGCCCGTGTTCTCCAGCGCCGTGAGATCGCCACGCACGGTGACCTCGCTCACGCCGAGTTCGAGGCTCGCGTCGGCGACCCGCACGAAACCGCGCTCCGCGACGAGGCGCGCAAGGCGCAGGCGACGCGGCTCGGCGCTTACGAATTCCTTCGTATTCGAAACCATCACTTTCGATATCGTAATGCCATGCTCATGGCAGGGATAACGAAACACGAGACGACGCTCGCCGACGGGCGCGACCTCATCTACTACGACGACGCCGATACCGCGTTGCCGCCCTCGCGCGCGGCCGATGCGCGGCACCTCGACCCGCGCCCCGCGACCGCCACCATGCGCCAGGACCCCCTGACGGGCGAGTGGGTCTCGATCGCCGCGGCGCGCCAGAACCGCGTATTCCTGCCGCCCGCTGACCAGGACCCGCTCGCGCCCACCACCCCGTCGAACGCCTCGGAGGTGCCGAACAACTACGACGTCGCCGTGTTCGAGAACCGCTCGCCCTCGTTCGGCCCATCGCTGGGAGAACTGGATCTCAGCGGACTCGGCCTCGGCCGCACCGCCCCCTCGCACGGCCGGTGCGAAGTGGTGTGCTTCAGCCCCGAGCACGAGGGATCGTTCGGGTCGCTCACCGAATCCCGCGCGCGCACGGTCATCGAGGCGTGGGCCGATCGCACCGCGTTCCTCTCGGCCCTCCCGGGCGTCGCGCAGGTCTTCCCCTTCGAGAACCGGGGCGAGGCCATCGGCGTGACCCTGCACCACCCGCACGGGCAGATCTACAGCTACCCGTACGTGACGCCGCGCACGCAGCGACTCATCGACTCGATCGGGATGTTCGGCCCCGACCTTTTCGAGTCAATCCTCACCTTCGAACGTGCGTCAGACCGGCTGGTTCTCGAGGGTGAGCACTGGACCGCCTATGTCCCGTTCGCCGCGCGCTGGCCGCTCGAGGTGCACATGCTGCCCCACCGCCACGTGCCGGACTTCGCCGCGACCTCACCCCAGGAGCGCGACGAGCTCGCCGGCCTCTACCTCCGGCTGTTGCGCGGCCTCGACGCCCTGTACGACACTCCCACGCCGTACATCGCCGCGTGGCACCAAGCACCGGTGGTGGCGTCGCGCGCCGACATCCGGCTCATGCTGCAGGTGACCTCACCGCGCCGTGCTGAATCTAAACTGAAGTACCTCGCGGGCTCGGAGAGCGCGATGGGGGCATGGATCGGCGACATCCCCCCGGAGCAGGCCGCACAGTTCATCCGAGAGGGAATCGCACGTGCCTATTAACGGCAACAGCGCCGACATCCGCGACGACGTCGCACAGGGCTTCGAGGAGATCTACGGGAGCGCGCCGCTCGGCATCTGGTCAGCGCCCGGCCGCGTGAACCTCATCGGCGAGCACACCGACTACAACCAGGGCTTCGTGCTGCCGTTCGCGATCAACCGCCGCACTGTCGTCGCGCTGGGCGCCCGCGCCGACGGCATGGTGCGCGTCGCGTCGGCCTTCGCCGACGAGGTCGCGGAGATCGCGCTCGCCGACCTCACCCCCGACCGCCTGCGGGACTGGTCGGCCTACCCGCTCGGCGTCGCGTGGGCCCTCGGCCAGTTCGGAGCAGACCTCGCTGCCGTGCCCGGTGTCGACCTCTACATCGAGTCGACAGTGCCGGTGGGCGCTGGGCTCTCGTCCTCCGCAGCGATCGAGAGCGCCGTCGCGGTCGCGCTCGACGAGGTGTGGCGGCTCGGCCTCGACCGCGCGACCCTCGCCCGGGTCGGCCAGCTCGCCGAGAACAAGGCGGTGGGTGCCCCCACCGGCATCATGGACCAGTCGGCGTCACTGCTCGGGCGAACCGACCACGCGGTGTTCCTGGATTGCAGGACCCTCGAATCCGAACTCGTGTCACTGGGCTTTGCGGAGGCCGGCCTCGAACTGCTCGTCATCGACACCGGGGTCTCGCACGACCATGCCACCGGCGGGTATGCGGCCCGGCGGGCATCCTGCGAGAAGGGCGCGGCCATCATGGGCGTGCCCGCCCTGCGCGACCTGGGGCTCGACGACCTGCCGCGCGCGCGCGACCTGCTCGACGACGAGACGTTCCGCCGGGTGCGACACATCATCACCGAGAACCAGCGCGTGCTCGACACCGTACGCGTGCTGCGCTCGGAAGGGCCGCTCGCCATTGGCGAGTTGCTGGATGCCTCGCACGTCTCGATGCGCGACGACTTCGAGATCTCGGTCGCCGAACTCGACCTCGCTGTCGAAACGGCTCAGGCCAACGGCGCGATCGGCGCCCGCATGACGGGCGGCGGATTCGGTGGAGCCGCCATCGCGCTCGTACCCAGCGAGGGGATCTCGCGCGTCCAGGTCGCGATTGACGGTGCCTTCGCCGAGCACGGCTTCTCGCAGCCCACGACCTTCACGGTCACGGCGAGCGACGGCGCCGCTCGGGACTAGAGCTTTACCCCCACCCGGTACTGCGCACCCGTGTGGTTGGCGGGCAGGCGGTCGCCGTTGCCGTGCAACTTGTTTCGCAGCGTTCCCGGCGCATAGTCGGTCGGGTATGCACCACGTGCCTGAAGCACGGGGATGACGAACTCGACGATGTCCTCGAACGTGCCGGGGGTGATCGCGTACGCGAGGTTGAATCCGTCGACGTCGGTTTCGTCTACCCACTCCTGCAGCTGGTCGGCGATCTCCTCGCCGGAGCCAACAATGGTCGGGCCGAGCCCGCCGATCGCGCCGAGGCGAGCGATATCACGCACGGTGAACTGCTCGCCGTGCTTCGCCGACTCCTCGAAGTTGGCGATGACTGACTGGATCGCGTTGCTCTTGACGTTGCCGACAGGCTCGTCGAGGTCGAACTCTGAGAGGTCGACTCCCATCCAACCCGACATGAAGACGAGTGCGCCCTCATCGCTCGCATACGTCAGGAAGTCTTCGTGCTTCGCCTTGGCCTTCTCCGGGGTCGAGTCGGTGATGACAGTCAGCAGCGTGTAGATGCGGGCGGAGTAGCGGTCACGTCCGGCGGACTCGAGCGCGTCCCGAACCTTGGTCACTGTGTTCTTGAGCACCGCCTTGGTCGGGGCGGCGACGAAGATCGCCTCCGCATTGCCAGCCGCGAACGCGATACCCCGTGAGGATGCGCCGGCCTGGTAGATCACCGGGGTGCGCTGGGGCGAGGGCTCAGAGATGTGGATGCCCGGAACCGTGAAGTGTTTGCCCACGTGCCCGATCTCGTGCACCTTGCTCGGGTCGGTGAAGACGCCTGTCTCGCGGTTGCGCTGAACGGCGTCGTCTTCCCAGGACCCCTCCCACAGTTTGTAGAGCACCTCAAGGTACTCGTCGGCGTGGTCGTAGCGGTCGTCATGCTCGAGCTGGTCTTCGTTGCCCATGTTGCGCGCGGCGGAGGGAAGGTAGCCGGTGACGACGTTCCAGCCGACGCGGCCTTTGGTGAGGTGGTCGAGCGTGGACATACGCCGGGCGAACGGGTAGGGGTGCTCGTAGGCGGTGCCGGCGGTGACACCGAACCCGAGGTTCTTGGTGACCGCGGCCATCGCCGAGATCAGGAGGACGGGATCGCCGACGGGAACCTGTGCGCCGTGGCGGATCGCCGCCTCATTGGTGCCGCCGTAGACATCGTAGGTGCCGAGCACGTCGGCAATGAAGATGCCGTCGAAGTTGCCCTTCTCCAGGAGCTTCGCGAGGTCGGTCCAGTACTCGATGTCTTTGTACGTCTCCGAGCGGTCGTCGGGGTGGCGCCACATTCCGGATGACTGGTGCGCGACACAGTTCATATCGAAGGCGTTGAAGCGAATCTGTCTGGGCATGCACCCATGGTGCGCCCCACAGGTGTCAGACGCGCGCGTGCGCGTAACTCAACGCAACGCGGAGTCGCGAAGTGGCACATGCTCGAAGGGCCTTCGGATCGCACCTACGGTTGGCGCTCATGATCAGAATCGAAAAGCTCACGAAGTCGTATGGCGAGGGCGAGCACGCGACTGTCGTGCTCGACCGCCTTGATTTCGGTGTCGACAGCCGGGAGATCTATGCCGTGGTGGGAGCGAGCGGTGCGGGCAAGAGCACCCTTGCCCAGTGCGTGAACCTGCTGGAGCGGCCGACCTCCGGGTCGATCGTCGTGAACGGCGAGAACCTCTCCGACCTGAACGAGAACCAGCTGCGCATCGCCCGTCGCCGCATCGGCACGATCTTCCAGTCCGACGGTCTCTTCAGCCGGCGAACGGCATTTGACAACGTCGCGCTTCCGCTCGAGTATCTCGGCGTCACCCGTGCCGATGTGCGGAGGCGGGTCGCTGAGCTGCTCGATCGCGTGCACCTCGGTGACCTGGCGAGGCGGTACCCGCACGAGCTGTCCGGCGGCCAGCGCCAGCGCGTCGGGATCGCACGGGCGCTCGTCCTCCGCCCCTCGGTGTTGCTGTCTGATGAGGCGACCTCCGGGCTGGATCCAGAGTCGACCGCCTCCGTCGTACGTCTCCTCAAGGAGCTGCGCGACGATCTCGACCTCTCGATCCTCTTCATCACCCACGAGATGGACACAGTGCTGCAGGTCGCCGACTCGGTCGCGAAACTCGACAGGGGTCACATCGTGGAGTCCGGCAGGCTCGTCGACCTCGTGCGCGATGCGGGCTCGGAGCTCGGCCAGGCTCTTCGGCCGCGGCGCGACTTTGCGGAACCGGATGCCGGTCAGGCTGTGTGGTTCGTCAGCTACACGACGGCCGACGTGCCGCTGCAGTGGGTCTCACAGCTGTCGGCCCGGCTCGGGTCGGAAGTGGCTCTACTCGGTGCATCCATCGAGTCGATCAACGGGGTGAGGGTCGGCCACGCGACCATCGGGGTCGCAGGCAAGAGCGCGCCGGGGGTCAGTTCGGCGTTGGCGGGTCTCGGCCTGCACGGTCACCCCGCCCCGGTTGTCGCGACGTCGCTCGAGGACGTCGCAGCATGAGCGTTCCCCTACGCGATGGCCCTCTCGCCACCGTGAAGCTCCCTCTCGACGAGATCCCGGGGCTGCTGATCCCGGCCCTCGCGGACACACTGATCATGGTGGGCATCGTCATGCTGATCGTCGTTCTGGTCGGCATTCCGCTGGGCTCGCTTGTCCACAACCTGGCCCCCGGTGGTCTCTTCGCGAACCGGGCAGCCCACACAGTCCTCGGCTCGGTCGTGAGCATCGGAAGGTCGCTCCCGTTCCTGATTCTCATGGCGGCGATCATCCCGTTCACCCGGTTCATCACCGGCACGAACATCGGCATTCCTGCGGCGGTCGTGCCCATGTCCATCGCCGGTATCGCATTCTTCACGCGGATCGTGGAGAACTCCCTGCGTAGCGTGCCGCCCTCGTTGACCCAGGTTGCGCGCGCCTCAGGCGCATCCACCCTGCAGGTCATTCGCACGGCGCAGTTGAGCGAAGCTGTGCCGTCGATCATCGGCGGCCTCACGATCAACACGATCGCGATGATCGAGTACTCGGCGATCGCGGGGACGATCGGCGCGGGCGGTATCGGTTATGTCGCGGTCACCCACGGGTACCAGCGCTTCGACAACACCGTAATGCTCGCGACGATCGTGCTGCTCGTCGCCCTCGTCGCCCTCGTGCAGTTCATCGGCGACCAGCTGGTGCGCCTGACTACGCCGCACGCGAATCGCGCGAATCGCGCGACTCGTGCCCTGCGCGACCGCGAACTCGTCTAGCTCCCTCATCGCCATTCCGCACAGCCCCTACCAAGGAGATACTCATGTCAGAAAACAGTCCAACCACCGACCTCGGCTTCGAGCTCAAGAAACGCAGGCGGTGGCCGTGGGTCGTCGGCGCCGCTGCAGTAGTGATCGGGGTCGCGGCCTTCATCACGATTCCGCTGCTCAACCCGACAGCCTCGGCCAATGACACGAAGGGGGCGACCCTCATCGTCGCGACCGCCGAGGGCAATGCGGCCGAGCAGGCACTCGTGCAGTTCATCGCAGACGAGGTCGCGCCGAAGTACGGCATCACGATCGAGTTCAAGGGACTCGCCGACAGCAACACCATCAACCGTGCCGTGAGCGAGGGCGAGGTCGCCGGCACGATCTACCAGCACAAGCTGTGGCTTGGGCAGGTGCTCGATGCCAATCCGGACTTCGAAGAGACCGCGGCGACCGCAGTGTTCCGCTGGGGCTTCGGGCTCTGGTCGGACAAGTACTCGAGCATCAACGATGTGCCCGATGGCGCCAACATCTCGCTGTACTCCGACCCGGCCAACGAGGCTCAGGGCCTCTGGGTGCTCGAGACGGCAGGGCTCATCACGTTCAGGGACGGCACCGACAAGGCTCACGCCACGCAGGATGACATCGCCACGAACCCGAAGAACCTCACGTTCACGCTCCTCAACTTCGCGGCGCAGTCTCGCGCGCTCGCGGACCTGGACGCGGCAGTCGGCTACACGGAGTACTACCTCGCGGCGGACATCCCGCTCGAGAAGCTCATCTACGCACCGCAGGCGCCCGACGAGTTTGCGGGCCAACTCACAGTGGGCACGAAGTACCTCAGCTCGGAGAACATCAAGAACCTGATCAAAGCGTTCCAGGACCCGGCGGTGCAGGAGTTCCTGGCGACCGACCCCTCGGTGAAGGGAATCTTGCTGCCGATCAACGGTTAGTCGATTCGACAGGGGCCGCCGGGCTTACCGGTGGCCCCTTGCCATTCAGGGCGCTACGAAGACTTTCAGTACGAAGAGCACGGCGAGCGCGATGCCCACGAGGCTCCCGACGCCCACCCACAACCTGGCCCAGGGGAACCGCTTCCTCGCACTCACAGCGAACAGGCTACATTCCCGACCGTGACGCGAAGAACACCTGAAGATGTTTCGGTTGTAGGGTCAAGCATGACGCCTCCGCGACTCCTCATTCTCACCACCGCACTGCTCGGCACCCTGGCGCTTGCGGCTTGCGGCGGGGGGGCGCCGATCGCGGGCACCGCGCATCCCACGTCGAGTTCCTCGTCGAGCCATTCGTCAAGCCCAACGGCGAGCTCGACCCCGCACGCGACCACAACCGCGACCGCGGTGCCCGTCGACCCGACCATCCTGTTCACCATCTCCTCGACAGTCACACTCGGCACCGGCGAGGTCGGTCACATCGTCCAGACCGTGTACGAGCCCGTCGCCACGCTGCCCAACCAGTCGGTAGTCGAGTCGCTTCTCGACGAGCAGTGCGACGGATGGCGCGCCAACTTCCCCTCCGCCGAATACCTGCGAACAACCGTCGTCACGACGACGGACAACGGGGCACACTGGCAGGACTGGGTAGGCGTCTCGATGAACGGCTGGCCCGTTTTCACCGGCGACTTCGGCAGCTTCCAGGCCTACTGCGCCACCGTGCGCGCGCTGTTCCCCGGCACGAGCGAGGGCTACTCGCCGGTACCCGCGGGCGGCTCCCCGGATGCCGCGGGCGGCTGGGCCACGCTGTTCTACGGTTTCGGCATCGCCAACGAGCCCGACCACCCCGACACGCCCCAGCCGGGCGACACGGTGTTGAGCGATTGCGTGATCGCCCTGAGTGCCGATGCCCTCGCCACGAGCGCGATCGCCCAGGGTTGGTCGTCCGCGCCGCAGGCCTACCCCGGCTTCACGTGTGACGTGAACCGCTAGCCTGCCGGGCGTTCAGAGCCGCTCGGCCGCATCCACCACGTTCTTGAGCAGCATCGCGCGTGTCATCGGCCCGACTCCGCCGGGCACTGGTGACAGGTACCCTGCGACCCCGGCAACGCCCGGGTCGACGTCACCCACGAGGCGAGCCTTGCCCGTCTCGGGGTTCACGACGCGCGTGATCCCCACGTCGAGCACTGCAGCACCGGGCTTGACCCACTCCGGCTGGATGAGCCCGGCCACACCCACCGCAGCGACGAGGATGTCGGCGCGACGCACGTAACTCTCGAGATCCTCGGTGCGGGAGTGCGTGAGCGTCACTGTCGCGTCCAGTCCCTTGCGGGTGAGGAGGAGACCGAGCGGCCGGCCGACGGTCAATCCTCGACCCACGACCACGACGTGCCTGCCCGAGATCGGTACGTCGTACCGCTGCAGCATCTCGACGATTCCGGCCGGGGTGCACGGCAGCGGAGAGGTGATCTCTCCGCCCACGCCGAGCACGAGCCGCCCGAGGTTCGTCGGGTGCAGCCCGTCCGCGTCCTTGTCCGGGTCCATGAGTTCGAGCATCGCGTTCTCGTCGAGTCCAGCGGGCAGCGGCAGCTGCACGATGTATCCCGTGACCGCGGGGTTCGCGTTGAGGTCGGCGATCGCGGCCCGAACGTCCTCGGCGGATGCGTCTGCCGGAAGATCCACGCGGATCGACTCGATCCCCACCTCCGCGCAGTCGCGGTGCTTGCCCGCGACGTACGAGAGCGACCCCGGGTTCTCCCCGACGAGGAGTGTCCCGAGCCCCGGAACGATCCCGCGCGCCTTGAGCGCCGTGATGCGCTCGGCCAGCTCACCCTTCACGGCGGTCGCGGTCGCGACGCCGTCGAGTCGTACTGCGGTCATGTCATCCGTTCGGTTCGTGACTGGAATATGCGCGGATGTTTCCACAATGTGCGGAAATTCCCTCGAATGTTGGAAACCTGCGCGCACATTGGAGAAGGGTGGGCGCTACTTCCAGGTACCGGGCGACTCGAGCCCCGGATAGAGCGGGTAGCCGTCGGTGAGGGTGAGTACGCGCGCACGGAGAGCCTCGACATCCGGGCTGGGCTTGAGCGCGGTCGCGATGATGTCGGCGACCTCGGTGAACTCGGTGTCGCCGAACCCGCGGGTCGCGAGAGCGGGCGTGCCGATGCGCACACCGGACGGCGTCATGGGCGGGCGCGGGTCGAACGGCACGGCGTTGCGGTTCACGGTGATGCCCACGGAGTGCAGGATGTCTTCCGCATCCTGCCCGTGGATCGCCGCCTTGCGCAGGTCGACGAGCACGAGGTGCACGTCGGTGCCGCCCGTGAGCACGTCGATGCCGTGCTCGACGGCGTCGGGAGCGGTGAGGCGCTCGGCGAGAATCTGCGCTCCACGAATTGTGCGCTCCTGGCGATCCTTGAACTCGGGCTCACCCGCGAGCTTGAACGCGGTCGCCTTGGCGGCGATCACGTGCATGAGCGGGCCGCCCTGCTGGCCGGGGAAGACGTTCGAGTTGATCTTCTTCTGCAGCTCGAGGTCGTTGGTGAGGATGAAGCCGGAGCGGGGCCCGCCGATGGTCTTGTGCACAGTGGAGGAGGTGACGTGCGCGTGCGGCACGGGCGACGGGTGCAAGCCTGCCGCGACCAGGCCGGCGAAGTGCGCCATGTCGACCCAGAGCTTCGCGCCGACCTCGTCGGCGATCGCGCGGAACGCGGCGAAGTCGAGCTGGCGCGGGTAGGCAGACCAGCCGGCGATGAGCACGTGCGGCTTGACCTCGAGGGCCTTCTGGCGCACGACGTCCATGTCGACGAGGAAGGTCTCGGGGTCGACGCCGTAGGCGTGGGCCTCGTAGAGCTTGCCGGAGAAGTTCAGGCGCATGCCGTGCGTGAGGTGGCCGCCGTGCGCGAGCTCGAGCCCGAGGATCCGGTCACCCGGCTCGGCGATCGCCGACAGCACTGCCGCGTTGGCGGATGCGCCGGAGTGGGGCTGCACGTTGGCGTACGCGGCGCCGAACAGGTCTTTCGCGCGCGCGATCGCGAGCGACTCGGCGATGTCGACGAACTCGCAGCCACCGTAGTAGCGGCGGCCGGGGTATCCCTCGGCGTACTTATTGGTGAGCACGGAACCCTGCGACTCGAGCACGGCACGCGGCACGAAGTTCTCGCTCGCGATCATCTCGAGGGTGCCGCGCTGGCGACCGAGTTCCTGCGCGAGGACTGCGGCGATCTCGGGATCGACTTCGGAGAGGGGGGAATTGAAGGACGGGCTTGTAACAGACACTGGCGCTCCTGACACTCGAACGGACATAGCAAAGGTATCCGGTGGGCCCAGGCGTACGGCCCAATCGTGTGAAGGTCGTTCCCCGATGGTTGCCCATCTCAACGCCAGTTGCGACGTGATCAGTGTACCCGCGGCGCGACCTGGTCAGGGCGTCGAGAACGGTGCGGGTCCGAGCAGGGTCATGCCTCCCGTGTGGCAGAATAGCCTCGCAATTAGTTAGGACTCCTGACAAACTCGGAGGCGGCAATGAGGCTGCTCGTGATCGCGCTCCTCGCGCTGCTCGCCGGATGCACCCCCGTGAAGAATGGACCAGACATGACCTCCGTCATCCCCGCCCCCGTCTACCAAGTCGATGGCACAGGCACGTTCACACTCACGAGCGCCACGACCGTCGGCGGCGTGCCCACGGTGGCCGCCTACCTCGCGGATGCTCTCGGGCTCAGGGTGTCGACCGACCCCGAGGTCGAGTTCGCGCTCGGCGCTTCCCCCGCCCCTGGCGGTTACACGCTCGACGTCACGGCCACCGGCATCAGGGCCGTGGCGGACTCTGCCGCTGGCCTCTTCGAGGCCGCCCAGACGCTGCGCCAGCTCCTGCCGCCGGACGCCTTCGTGGGCGTTGCGAACTCACCAGTGCCTCTCACCCACATCGAGGACTACCCGCGCTTCGCCTACCGCGGCGCCATGCTCGATGTCGCGCGCCACTTCTTCACCGTCGAGCAGGTCAAGCGGTACATCGACGACATCGCGCTGCTCAAGCTCAACTACCTGCACCTGCACCTGACGGATGACCAGGGCTGGCGGATCGCGATCGAATCCTGGCCCGAGCTCACGGGGGTCGGGGCGAGCACCCAGGTGAACGGTGGCGGCGGCGGGTATTACACGCAGGACGACTACCGCGAGATCGTGCGGTACGCGGCATCCCGGTTCATCACGATCGTGCCAGAGATCGACCTACCGGGGCACACGAATGCCGCACTCTCGGCCTACCCCGAGCTCACGTGCGACGGGGTCGCGCCCGCGCCATACGAGGGCATCGAGGTGGGCTTCAGCTCGCTGTGCATCCCGAGCGAGCTCACCTACCAGTTCGTCGATGACGTCGTGCGCGAGGTCGCCGCGATCACCCCCGGCCCGTACCTGCACCTCGGCGGTGACGAGTCGCTCGCGACCACCGACGAAGACTTTCTCTCGTTCATCGAGCGGGCCACCGCGATCGCCGCGAAGTACGGCAAGACACTCATCGGCTGGCACGAGATGGGCCGCAGCACGCAACTGCCGACGGGAACCATCGGCCAGTACTGGAGCTTCACGACCCCCCAGCCCGGCGCGGCCGAGCACACGGTGTCGTTCGTCGAGCAGGGCGGGTCGGTGATCATGTCCCCCGCCGACGTCGCGTACCTCGACATGAAGTACGACGCGAACTCGCCGCTCGGGCTCACGTGGGCTGAAGGTCCCACGACGGCGCGGGAGGCCTATACCTGGGACCCGGCGGACATCATCCCTGGCATCACCGACGACCAGTTGCTGGGCGTCGAGGCTCCGATCTGGACGGAGACGATGGTCACGATGGACGACCTCGAGTCGATGGTCTTCCCGCGCCTCGCGCCGATCGCCGAGATCGCGTGGTCGCCGCGCGCCGATCGCTCCTGGGACGAGTTCGAGCCAAGGCTGCGGGAGTTCGGTGCGCGACTCGACGCCGCGGGCATCCGGTACACCGGCTGGAAGTAACGAGCGTCTCTAGCGAGGTCGCGCGAGGCGGCGGCGCACGATGCCATCGCCCACGAGGAAGACGACGATCGCGAGCAGGGTGACCGCGACGTCGACGAACGGGAGCACCGTGATGTTCGTGCGGTCGAGCAGGATGCCGCCGATCAGTGCCCCGCCGCCGATCGCGATGTTGAACGACGTCGTGAGGTAGGCGGATGAGACATCCCGGATGCGCGCGGACGCCGTGTGCAGCATGCGCGTCTGCAGCATCGCGGGGGCTCCGCCGAACGCGATGCTCCAGATCACCATCGTGCCGATGACGATGACGGGCTGCGTCGGGAAGAGTGCAATCACGAACACCGCCACCGCCACGAGCGCGAGCGCCGCGACCAGCCCCGCCCTCGGATAGCGGTCGGCGAAGAAGCCCGCGAGCGCGAGGCCGATCGCCCCGGCGCCGCCGTACAGGAACAGGACGCCCGCGACCGCCGATGAATCGACGCCCACCGGCGAGATCAGGAACGGCGCGATGTACGTGTAGAAGATGTTGTGACCGAGCATGAGCAGGATCACGGTCACGCAGATGAGAACGACTCCCGGGATCGTGCGGTCTTTGCGCAGCGGCAGCGGGATCTCGCCCGTCGCGAGCGGCTCGATGTGCTGGATGTGCGGGAGCAGGCGCGCCGCCACGATCGTGAGGGCGAGGATGATCACGGCGATCGCGAGGAACGCGAGGCGCCAACCGACGGCATGCCCGAGGGCGGTGCCCACCGGGACGCCGAGGATGAACGCGGCGGTACCGCCGCCCGCAGTGATGGCGACGGCGCGGCCGAGCTGCTTCTTCGGCACCAGGTAGCCGGTGTAGCCACCGACGACCGCCCAGAACAGCCCGTGCGCGAGCCCGCCGACGACGCGAGCGGCCGCGAGCAGTTCGTAGGTGGGTGCCAGCGCCGCGAGCACGTTCGCGAGGATGAAGACGAACAACACGGTGATGACGAGGTACTTGCGGGGGAACCGCCGCGTGAGCGCCGTGAGGGGCGCGGCCGAGACGACGACCGTGCCCGCGAAGAGGGTGATCAGCAGCCCCACCTGCGACTCGGTCACGTGAAGGTCACGCGCGATGTCGGGCAGAAGGCCGGTGGGCAGGAACTCGCTCGTCACCGACGTGAAGATGAGGGCGGAGAGCACAAAGAGTCCGGTCCAGGGGAACGGCTTGCTCGTCGTGGTTCCCTGCGTCATCCTGTTCAGCTTAAGCCCTACGCTGGTTTCGTGAACGAAGCCTCCACACACTGGATCCTCACCCTCGTCTGCGAGGACAGGCCGGGCATCGTTCACGCCATCAGCGGCGCGATCGTCGAGGCCGCGGGCAATATCACCGAGTCGCAGCAGTTCTCCAGCGCCGACACGGGCCGCTTCTTCATGCGGCTGCAGGTCGAGTCCGCGGCATCCCGCGAGGCCTTCGAAACCGCGCTCGCCCCGGTCACCGCGAGGTACGGCATGACGTGGGAACTCGACATCGTGGGCCGCCCGTTGCGCACCCTCGTGCTCGTCTCGAAGGCCGGGCACTGCCTCAACGATCTGCTGTACCGCGAGCGCGCCGGCCAGCTCTCGGTCGACATGCCGCTGGTGATGAGCAACCACGGCGACCTCGCGACCCTCGCCGAGTTCTACGACGTGCCGTTCGAGGCGCACCGGGTCTCGACACCCGGCCAGAAACTTGCCTTTGAGGAGCGGGTGCTCGAAGTAGTCGAGGAGCACGACATCGAGCTCGTCGTGCTCGCGCGCTACATGCAGATTCTCTCCCCAGAGCTGTGCGCTGCCCTGAGCGGACGGGTCATCAACATCCATCACTCGTTCCTGCCCGGCTTCAAGGGCGCGAACCCCTACAAGCAGGCGCACGCGCGCGGGGTCAAGCTCATCGGGGCCACCGCGCACTTCGTCACGAGCGACCTCGACGAGGGGCCGATCGTCGAGCAGAACGTCGTGCGCGTCGACCACTCGCGCAGCTGGCAAGAGCTCGTCGCGATCGGCCAGGACGAGGAATCCCGCACCCTCACGCAGGCCGTCAAATGGTTCGCCGAACACCGCGTACTGCTCGACGGCGCCCGCACCATCATCTTCAAATAGTCCGGATGCCCCGACGCCCGGCGCGCCAATATACTGAGCTACCCACTCCCGACAGCTCGGACTCATTGTGCCCCTTCTCACCCGTGCCCTCGCCGCCGTTGGCGCGCTCGCGCTCGGGCTGGGTGGCGCTCTCGTGGTGGCGACGCCGGCCTTCGCTGCCTCGCTCACGGTGACCAATCTCAACGACACCGGCGCGGGGAGCTTCCGCAAGGCCGTCCTCGACTCTGCCGCCGCGGGTCCCGACACGATAAGTTTCGCGGCCGGGGTCACCGGCACCATCGTGCTCGCCTCCAACCTGCCCACCATCACCGACGACCTCACGATCGTCGGCCCCGGCGAGTCGGTGGTGACCGTCGACGCACCGGACACCGTGCTCACCCTCCAGGGCACGGTGCCCAACATCGCCGTGGCAATCTCTGGCATCACGCTCACCTCGGCGGGCATCACGGCGTGCGGTATCAATTCCGACAATGCCAACGTCACGCTCACTAACGTCACCGCGAGTGACTTCGCCTGCAGCGGCGTCTCCGTCACCGACGGCTTCCTCACCGCGACCGACGTGACTGTCGAGAACGACGCCACGGGTATCGCCTTCACGGGTACCGATCCCGCCCATTTCCTCACCCTCACTCGCATTCACGCTGGCGGTGCGCAGTTCTCGGGCGTCAACGCGGTGGTCCAGGGCGCCGTGGCGACGGTCACGGATGTCGACGCGAACGACTCCGGCATCTTCGGTTTCTACCTCGCAACCACGGTGACAGGCAGTTCGACGATCTCGGGAGTGCAGGCCGATCGCGCGGGCGCCATCGGCATCACCGTCCTCACCGACGATCACTCGACCGCGACCATCACGGATTCCTCGGCGACAGACAGTGTTGGCCAAGGCATCAACCTGCAGGCGACCGACCACTCGTCGCTCACCGCACTCCGCGTGACGTCGTCGCGCAGTGCCTCAACGGGGCTTTGGTTGAGCGCGACCGATTCGTCGTCGCTCAGCGTGCAGTCGTCGACCATCCAGGACACCGTCGATAACTCGGGCGTGTGGGTTGACCAGGTTGCCGGCGGCGCCTCGCTCACCATCACCGGCACGACGATCACAGGCAACTTCTCCAACGATGACGGCGGCGGCATCGACGTCAACACCCTCAAGGACGACGGCAGCAGCCTCACGATCAGCGACTCCACGATCTCGGGCAACGCGTCCGGCGACTTCGGCGCAGGTGTCTACCTGCGCCGAATCGGCAACGGCGTCACGAGTACCGCGAAGGTGGTCATCCAGCGCACGACCATCGACGACAATACGTCGACGGCCGGATACGGCGCGGGCGTCGCCATCAACGAGGTGAGTGCCGAGACTTCCGGCCTGCCGACCGTGCTCATCGACAGCAGCACCATCTCGAACAACCACACCCCTGCGGGCGGCGGCGGCGTCTACGTCTCACCGAATTCGGCGACCACGGCGGCCGTCGTGAAGCTGCTGAACAGCACCCTGTCGGGCAACGGTGCCCAGTCGGGTGGAGCGGTCTACATCGAAGGCCCCGGCTTCGGCGGACCGTCGCTCATGACCGTCGTGATCAGCCACTCGACCCTTACGAAGAACTCGGCGAACACGTCGGGCGGCGTCGAGACGAACAGCGGTGACTTCGACCTCTCTGTCGACAACTCGATCATCGCCGACAACGGCACCTTCGACCTGCAGTTGAGTAGCCCCTATGCCGTCACCTACAGCCTCGTGCAGCGGCTGGGGGCGGGTGTTGTGCTGTCCACCGCCGACGGCAACATTCTCGGCGTCGACCCGCTGCTCCCCGCGCTCGCCAACAATGGCGGACTCACGCGCACCCACCTCGTCGCTCCGGGCAATCTCGCCTACAACGCAGGCGACCCGACAGTGACGGGCGCCGGCCTCTTCGACCAGCGCGGTCAGGCGCGCGTCTTCGAGCGCCTCGACATAGGCGCCGTCGAGTGGCGACCCGCCCTGGCGCACACGGGCACCGAGCTCACCCCCGGCCCGCCCCTCATCGCGTTCCTCCTCCTCTTCTCGGGCGTCGCCATGGTCGCGTTCTCCCGGCTCCGGATGGTTCGCGCAGTAGCCTGAGAGCCGTGAGCACCCTCTTCCACTCCGCCCGAAAGCTCGACGCACACGGCCAGGTCGACGACTTCTGGATGCTGGTCGAGGGGAACACGATCACCGCCACGGGCAGCGGCCACGAGCGTCCGGATGCTACGGCCAACGTCGACGTGGCCGGCCACTGGCTCGTCCCGGGCTTCCTCGATCTGCACGGCCACGGTGGTGGTGGCCACGCCTACGACGACGGCCCTGACGAGATACTCTCCGCGCTCGCCACCCACCGCGCCCACGGCACGACGAGGTCGGTCATCAGCCTGGTCGCCAATCCGCTCGCGTTCATGCGGGAGAGCCTCGGTGTGATCGCGGACCTCGCGTCGGCCGACCCGCTCGTGCTCGGCTCGCACCTCGAGGGGCCGTTCCTTGCCCCCGGCAATCGCGGTGCACACAACCACGACTACCTGCTGGAGCCCTCCCCCTACGCGCTCGAGGAGCTCATCGGTGCCGCCCGGGGAACGCTGCGGCAGATCACGATCGCGCCGGAGCTCCCCGGCGCGATGGAGGCTATCGACGTGCTCGTCGAAGCGCAGGTCGCTGTCGGGATCGGCCACACGCTCGCCGACGAGGCACTCGCGCACGAGGCATTCGACCGGGGCGCGCGACTGCTCACCCACGCGTTCAACGCGATGCCGGGCATCCACCACCGCGCACCCGGACCCGTCGTGGCCGCCTTCGACGACGAGCGGGTGACGCTCGAGTTGATCCTCGACGGCAAGCACGTGCATCCGAGCGTCGCCCACCTGGCCTTTGGTGCCGCGCCGGGCCGCATCGCCCTCGTGACCGATGCGATGGCCGCGGCCGGCTCCGTCGACGGCGACTACACGCTCGGCACCCTCAACGTCGCCGTGCGCGACGGCCTCGCGATGCTGCGCGGCACGACGACGATCGCGGGCTCGACCCTCACCCAGGATGCTGCGCTGCGCTGCGCCGTGACCGAGGCCAGGGTCTCCGCGCAGGACGCGGTCACGGCCCTCACGCTCACGCCCGCGCGCGCGCTCGGGCTCGACCACCGGCACGGGCTGCTCGCCCCCGGCTTCGCGGCCGACGCGGTGCTGCTCGACCACTCGTGGCACGTCACCGGCGTCTGGGCGGACGGCCTCAAGCTCTAGTTTCGCCTCGAAATGCGGGGAGCCTCGCGACATCCGAGCACAGTTCCCCGCATCTCGACAACCTGCGCGCACATTGCCGGGGTGGGGCTACAGCTTCTCCCAGTCGAGGCGGTTGTTCCACGCGTAGCGGTAGTAGTCGGCGTGCACGAGCTGAGAGGCCGCTGCCTCGTCGATGATAACCGTCACGCGCGGGTGCAGCTGGATCGCCGAGCCCGGGAGCGACGCCGTGAGCGGCCCCTCGACCGCGCCCGCGAGGGCTGCGGCCTTGCCAGCGCCGAACGCGAGGAGTACGAGGTGCCGCGCGCGCATGATCGTGCCGAGGCCCTGCGTAATGCAGTGCTTCGGCACCTGGTCGATGGAGTCGAAGAACCGCGCGTTGTCGAGCCGCGTCTGCTCGGTGAGCGTCTTCACGCGTGTGAGCGAGGCGAACGACGACCCTGGCTCATTGAAACCGATGTGCCCAGTGCGCCCGATCCCCAGGATCTGCAGGTCGACACCGCCCGCGGCCTCGATCGCCGCCTCGTAGTCTGCCCCGGCGGTCTCGATCGGCCCGCTATCGGCCGGGACGCGAACCAGCGACGGGGTGAGCCCGAGCGGTTCGACGACCTCGCGCGTGATGACGGACCGATAACTCTCCGGATGCCCGGCCGGCAGCCCCACGTACTCATCGAGCGCGAATCCCCGCACCTGTGAGAGGTCGAGGTTGCGCGCGGCAAGCGCACGCCAGGTCGTCAGGGGCGTGGAACCGGTCGCGAGCCCCAGCACCGCGCCCGGGTTCGAGCGCACGAGATGCTCGATCGCGTCCGCTGCGACCTCGCCCGCGGCATCCGCTGACTCGACGATCACCACCTCGGCCACTACGACACCCCCACGAGCGCGGCGCCAACGGCCGCTGCGGGAAACTCGACGGGCACGATGGCGACGCGGCTGCTCAGGCCCGTCGACGCGAGGAACGGCGAGGCCGCCTCCCACGAGGCGAGCACTGCTCGCACGTCGTCGAGGAGCACGGGGCCGAGGGAGGAGAGCCCTCCCCCGATGACGACGCTGTCGACGTCGACAGTGAGCACGAGGATGCGCACGGCGGCCGCGACGTTCTCGACGAAGCGCTGTTTGACCTCGATCGCGCGCGGATCACCCTTGGCTGCGGCCGCGAAGAGCGCTCGCGCGGGCTTGGGATCGTCGGTGGGCCACTGCCGCGCGATCGCGGAACCGGACGCGAGCATCTCGAGGCAGCCGCGCTGGCCGCACGGGCATTCGGGGCCGTTGGGGTCGACCGGGATGTGCCCGATCTCGCCGGCGGTGCCGCGGGAACCGCGCCACACGCTGCCGTCGATGACGATGCCCGCCGCGAGGCCCGTGCCGAGGTTGAGGTACGCCATCGAGAGGTTCTCGTGCTTCTGGAGCAGGTGGAACGCGCCGAGGGCTGCGGCATTCACGTCGTTGTCGATCCGCACCGGGCGGCCCAGCCGCCGGGAGAGCTCGGCGCCCAGCTCGAGCCCCTCGAGGCCGAGATTGACCGCGTGGGTGACCCGCCCCGTGCGGTTGTCCACCGCGCCGGGAATCCCGATGCCGATGGACGTGAACCCCGTGAGCTCGGTCTCCGTGAGCTCGGCGAGTTGCGAGACCGCGGCCACGGCGGTCTCTAGCACGGCGTCGGGGCCGAAGCCCGTGGGGATCCTCACCTGCTGGATGATCTGGCCCGAGGGCGCGATCGCGACGGCGTGCGTCTTCGTGCCTCCGATGTCGATGCCGACGCGGAGGGTAGCGACCTGCACGTCGCTCATCCCTTGACCGCCCCGCTCACGAGACCGGACGTGAGCCGGCCCTGCACGATGAGGAAGAAGATGATGACCGGCACGGCGACGAGCGTCGACGCGGCCATGACCTGGCCCCAGTCGGTCTCCTTCGTCGCGGAAGCCTGCACGAACCCGCGCAGCCAGAGCGGCAGGGTCTGCGCTGCCTCTGACGGCAGCAGCACGAGCGCGACGGTGAACTCGTTCCACGCCTGCAGGAACGCGTAGACGCCGGAGGCGACGAGCCCGGGAGCGAGCAGCGGGAACGTGATGCGCATGAACGCCCCGAAACGGCTGAGACCGTCGACCATGGCGGCCTCCTCGAGGTCGGCGGGAACGCCCGCGACGAAGCCGCGCAGCATCCAGATGGTGAAGGGCACGACCGCCGCGATGTAGATGACGCTCACGCCGATGACACTGTCGAGCAGGTGCACGCTCGCGACCATCTTGTACTGAGCGATGAAGAGACCCTCGGCGGGGAGCATCTGCACGATGAGCACGGCGATGAGGAAACTGCGTCGCCCGCGGAACCGGAACCGGCTGATCGCAACCGCCGCGAGGAACGCGAAGAGGAGGCAGAACACCACGACCGTGAGGGTGATCGCGACGCTCATCCCGAGCGCACTGAAGAACGATCCGTCGGCGACGGCGCCCGCGAAGTTGCTGAACGTGCCGTTCACGGGGAAGAAGGTGGGGATGAACGACTGCAGGATCGCCGTCGGGATGAACGACGAGCTGACCATCCAGTAGACCGGAAACGCCCACACGAGGGCGATGACGATCGCGAGAACGCTCAACAGGATCGTGGCGGGACGCAGTTTCATGCCTCGTCCTCCTTCAGCAGGCTGCGGATGTAGAACCAGCTCAGCCCGATGGTGATGGCGAGCACGAGAATCGAGACTGCCGAGGCCACGCCGAAGTCCTGTGCACTGGTACCGAGCTTGTAGATGTAGGTACCGAGCAGGTCGTAGTCGCCCGATTTCGAGCCCGCGTCCTGCAGGAGTTTGATCTGCGTGAACACGCGCAGATCCCAGATGAGTTGAAGCAGCAGGACGATCGAGATGACCGGGCGGATCATCGGCAGGATGATCCCCCAGAACCGCTGCCAGCCGCTCGCGCCGTCCAGCTGGGCGGCCTCCATGACCTCGTCGGAGACCTGGGTGAGCCCCGCGTAGACCGAGAAGGAGACGAAGGGCACGCTCATCCAGACCACGATGATGCTGGCCACGAGCAGGAAGGTGAGGGGCGTCGAGAGCCAGTCGAACCGGTTCATGTTCACGCCGGGGATCATGTCGAGCAGGTAGTTGATCGCTCCACGACGGCGGTCGAACAGCCAGATCCATACCGTCATGGCCGAGACGACGGGCATGGACCATGCCAGCAGCAGGGCGATCTGCAGCACGAGCCGCGCGGTCTTCGTCACGGCGGCCATGAGCAGGGAGAGCAGAGTTCCGATCGCGAGGGTCACGAACGCGGTGATGAGGCAGAAGGCGAGGGACTTGCCGACGACGAGCCACAGTTGCGGGTCGGTCGCGAGCGTGACGTAGTTGTCGAACCAGACGAACTGTGCAGGCTTTCCGAACTGCTGCTGCAGCCCGTACTTCTGGAACGACGTGATGACCTGCCAGATCATCGGGTACCCCATGCCGAGCACGAGGATGACGATCGACGGGATGAGGAGGACGTGTGGTGCGCGGAGGCCGCGGCGACCGTTGCTCCTGACGAGCGCGTTTGCGGACATGACTGGTCCTCCTTTCGATGGAGAGCACGGCCCCTGAGGTTCTCGAAGGGGCGGGAAAGTGTGGGGGTGTTACCGGCTGGGCGACGCTGGCACGTCACCCAGCCGGGGTACTACAGGGAAGAGCTAGCCGTTGATCAGTTTGTCGATCTTGGCGTCGTACTCCTTGGCGAGGGCCTTGATGTCGCCGCCGCCGTTCACCTTGCCGAAGAACTCCTCGAGGAGACCCGAGCCCTCGACAGCAGCCCAGCCGGGAGCGGCAGGGGTGAGCTTCGAGTTGGCAGCGGAGTCCGAGAGCGCCTTGGCGAACTGGTCGTCGCCGAGCGAGGACGCGTAGTCCAGGTTGGCCGGGCCGAGGCCGTTCGCGCCGAGCATGTTCTGGTACTCCTTCGAGAAGATGATCTTCATCAGCTCGCGGGCGCCGGCCTGGTTCTTGCTGGCCGCCGAGATCGCGATGTTTGAACCACCGGCGAAGACGGGGGCTGCGCCACCGTCGACACCCGGGAGGACGAAGTTGCCGAATGTCGCATCGTTCCAGGTCGCGACGGTCTTCGTGCTGTCCTTCGGGTCGGGCGTGAGGTCACCGATCGACCAGTGCGCCCATCCGGGAGCGATGATCGTCGCGGCTTCGGGCGCACCAGTGGCAACGTTGTTGTTGATGTTGACCCACGGGGTGCTGTCTGCCTCTGTGACCGGGGCGAGCGAAGAATCCGTATACAGCTTCTGCAGCTGGGTCAGGCCCTCGATCGTCTTGGCATCGGAGAGCGACGACTTCCAGGTGTCACCATCCTTCGTCGCGAGCTCGCCGCCGTTGGCGAAGATCCACGAGATGCCGTTGCGCCAGTCTTCGCCACCGATGTAGAAGCCGGACTGCGTGTCGGTCTTGAGCTTGGCGGCATCCTCGTTGAACTCGGCGAGGGTGGTCGGCACGCTCAGGCCGGCTGCTGACCAGACGTCCTTGCGGAAGAAGATGTACCGCGAACCGAAGTAGTACGGCAGCGCGTAGTTCGCGCCGTCAACCTCGCCGACCTGGACGAACGAGGGGAGCAGTTTGTCGCCGCCGAGCTCGTCGTACATGTCGCTGATGTCGCTGAACGCACCGACAGTCGTGAACGTGGGGGACCACGTGTTCCCGATCTCGGTCACGTCCGGAGTATTCTCGGCATCAGGCAGTGCTGTGGTCAGCTTCGACAGAGCGTCAGCCCAGTCCTGCTGCTCAATAGTGAGGGTGCCCCCGGTTGCGTCTGCGTACTCTGTCTTAAGGTAGTCGCGCAGCGTATCCGGGGTGTCACCACCCATGACCCAGAGCGTGATGTTCTGGCCATCAGCCGATTCCTCGGCGGGCGGGGCCGGCGTGGAGCACCCGGCGAGAACGACGAGTGCGGCGGTCGCAGCTGCGACCAGTCCGATCTTTCGCTTCATTGTGTCTTCCTTCTTTGGATGGGGGTGATGCAGGCAGTGGTGCGTGGGGCTACGAGACCCCGAGTTGCGCGGAGAGAACCATGACGGCAGCGCCGCGCATGACGATGTCCTCGCCGAGCGTCGTCATCCTCAGCGTGAGATCGCCGTGGAATTCGGCCATCGTCCTGCTGCGGAGTGTCTCGATGGTCGCTTGGGCAAGCGGGCCATCAAGCAGTGTGGTCGGACCACTCAGCACGACCTCGGCGAGGTTGAGCGCTCCGACAACGGGGGCGAGGGCGATGCCGAGGCGCTGCCCCGCTTCCGTCAAGATCTCGTCCCGTGACTCGGGGGATGCGGCGATCGCCTTCTCGAGGCGGGGCGTGGCGAGCCAGGTCTCGAGGCAGCCGTGCTTTCCGCACACGCACTCGAGTCCACCGTCCGTGCCGACGACGACGTGACCGATCTCGCCCGCGGCGAAGCGGCTACCGAAGAGCGGGGTGCCGTCGAGCAGCAGTCCGGCGCCGACACCGTGGCCGACCTTGATGAGCATCATGTCGCTGTCGGCATCGCCGAAGCTGTGCTCGGCGAGCGCGGCGGCGTTCGCGTCGTTCGCGACGACGACCGGAATGCCGAAGCGGGCAGAGAGCGTGCCCTGCAGATCTTCACCCGCCCAGCCGAGGTTGGGGGCGGAGAGCACCACTCCCGCGAGGTCGACGACGCCGGGGGATCCGACGCCGAGCCCGAGGATGGGCAGGGTGACCTGGGCGATGAGCGACTCGGCGAGGGCGATGACGAGCGCCGTGGCATCCGGCCCGGTGGCGCCCGCGAGGGGAAGCTCGGCGCGATGCAGGATCTTGCCATCGAGGTCGAGGACCGCGCCACGGAAGATGGCGTACTCGCTCAGGTCGATGCCGATGATCTGGAACGCGTTGCGATCGAGGTCGAGCAGGGTCGCGGGCTTACCGGGCCGCGCGTCTTCGCGCTGGCCGGTCTCGATGATGAGACCCTCGGCGATGAGCTCGGCGACGAGGTCTGACACCGTGACGCGGGTAAGGCCGGTTTCGCGGGCAATGTCTGCCCTGCTCTGCTGGCCGGCACGGTAGAGGGTCTGCAGAACGAGCGAGCGATTGTGACCACGAGCGTGCTCGGGCAGCACTTTCGTGGTGGGTCGCAGTGCCCGGCCGGTGGTGAACCCCGTTGTCATGTTTGTTAGTAAAGCTTACGAACTAATTAACTGCAACCCTCAAACGTGTTGTTTACATGGCCGTTACACAAGGAACTGCCCGGGTCACGCGGCGACACGGCCCGGGCAGCGACCAACCTCGGGGCCTAGAACACGACCCAGACGAGCTTCTGCGCCGACTTACCCGTCGTCGTCGCGTCACCCTCGTACGCCGCAGTCACGGCGTATACGCCGCCGCGCAGCTTCGGGAGTTCGATCTTCGCGACGCCGTTGACGAGCGTGCCCGTGGCCTTCTTGCCGTTGACTGTGACGGTCACGGTGCCGATCGGCGGGGCCTCGGCCGAGCTGTCGACAGTCACCGTCGCCGTGGATGTCTGCCACGAGAAGTACACCTGTCGACTCAGGGCGAGCGAGAGCATCGCTGTGTACTTGACCGTCACGGGCGCCGAGGTCGCCGTGCCCGGAGGCAGGTCGGCCTTGGTCGCCGTCACGACGACCGTGAGCGCTGTGCCCTGGTCGCCCGGAAGCACCTGGTAGGTTGCCGCCGTCGCTCCCGCGATGTCGACCCCGTCGGCCTGCCACTGGTACGCGAAGGTGAGGTCTTCGGTGTCCCACTCCCCCGCCGAGGCTGTGAGCTTCTTGCCGACCTCGGGCGTACCAGAGATCGTCGGCGGGCTCGTGTTCACAGGGGTACCCGGATCGACCGCGTCGCCCGTCGCCACCTGCACGACAGTGAACTCCCCAGTGTCGCCATAGTTGACGAGGCCGAGGTAGGTGCTCTGCGGAGCGAGGTCGGCCCACGAGGCCGAGTAACTCACCGGCACGCCCTGCACGCCCGCGAGGACTGCGGGGTCGAGCACGAGAGACGCGCCGCCCGGGATGACCGGGGTCGCCGTGGCATCCCACGTGACGCCGTCCGGTGCGGAGAACACATCGACGAGCATGACGTACGTCGCGGCCTCGGGCGCGAGAATGTCGACGCGCTCGTCTGCCGATCCGGTCGCCGACTGCCAGCCCGTGACCGGATTGCCGTCCGCGTCGAGCTGGTAGACGATGAGGTCGAGGTCGGTCGTGTCGTCGAGCGCATCGAGGTCGAATCTCACGAACTCGGCTCCCTCCGGCACCTCGGTGTAGTACTCAGCGCTCGCGCCGGTCACCCCGGATCCGCTGTGCTCGGTCTCGACCCCCGTCGGGTCGGGAAGCAGTACGCCGGGCGACAGGCCCGAGGTCGCCAGCGGGATCTTGCCGTCACCGCCCGGAGTCACCTCCACCGCGACCGACCCGGTCACGCCCTCACCCTCCACAGACGCGGGGGCCACGAGAGTGACGGGCTGCACTGCGATCGGGCTGCGGACCGTCGTGTCACCCGAGGTCCAGGTGAGCGATCCGGTCGCGAACTCGTCGAGCGCGGCGTCTGTGCGCGAGAACGTCACGCTGAACGACTGCGACTCCCCTGCGGCCCCGAACGTGAGTTGCGCGGGTTCGACTATCGCGTCGATGCCCGCGAGCCCCTCGATCGATGCATCGAAGGTGCCAGCCTGCGTTGACGTCACCGTGCGCGTGACGGTCTCCGGTGCGGTGAGGGATCCGATCGCGATCGAGGCGAGGTTGAGGTTGCTCGCATCGATCGGTTCGACTCCAGCGTCGTAGCCGAGGCCCTGCAGGTACGCGTACCAGTCAAGTTTGCCGTTGAGGTAGAGCAGGCCCGGTTCGAAGAACCGTGTGGGATCGACGTGGCCAGCACCCTGCGCGAACGGGTCCGTGACCGCGTTGCCGTCGGCGTCGACCGTGTCGTACGCCGTCGTCATCATTGCCGACTTGATCTCCGCCGGGGTCGCGTTCGCACGCTCACCGAGGTAAAGGGCAGCGAGTCCCGCGATGTGCGGGGCCGCCATCGAGGTTCCGCTCAGGAACTCGTAGGTCGGGTCAGTTGCCTCCTGGTTCGGTCCCGCCGCGAGAATCGAGACGCCGGGCGCCGCGATGTCGGGCTTCAGCAGGTCGCTGCCGTCGGCGAGCACGGGGCCACGCGACGAGAAGCCCGCGACCTGCGGGTTCGGCGGCGAGTACGACGTCGAGTTTCCGGTCGTGAAGGTGGCCGTGGCACCCTCGGTCGCCGCGTAGGCGACGAGCGCGTCGTGGTAGGTCGCGTCGAGATGGATGCTCGGTACCGAGTGGAAGTCGGTGTCGATCGAGCCGGGCGTGATGTTGACGAGGATCATCCCGATGCCGCCCACGCGGGCCACCTCGGCCGACTTCGCCACACGGTCGTACACGCCGCGCCCACACACGATGATCTTTCCCGCGGCAGCCTCGGTCAGCGAACCGGGCGCGCACAGCACGGCATCGGCTCCCTCCACCGCTACGGCTGTCGAGTTGGCGAGCGGACCCGTGAGCGGCTCCGCGTCCGGATCCATGTTCACGGTGATCGACGCGCCCGCGAAGGCCTGGCCGTCGCCGAGAGTGGCCGTGGCCTCGTAGCTCGGGATCGTGGCCGCCGCGACCGTCGTGATCCACGGCGACGCGTTGTCGAGAGTGGATGCCCCCGGGCCGTCGTTGCCCGCAGAGGCTGCGACGAATACGCCCGCCGACGCCGCACCGAGGAACGCGTCATCAGTTGCGGAGTATGTGGTCTGCGCCGAGCCGCCACCGATCGAGTAGTTGATCACGTCGACGCCATCGGCGAGCGCCTGGTTGATGCCCGAAAGGAGGTCGGTCGTCGTGCACCCGTCATCGGTCTGTACGGCCGGATCCGGACCGGACCAGCAGACCTTGTACATCGCGATCTTGGCCGCGGGAGCGACCCCAGTGATGGCGCCAAAGTCGATGCCGCCGATCGAGGCCGGCGTACCGACGTTGCCGGCCGCAGTGCTCGAGGTGTGCGACCCGTGGCCGTCACCGTCACGCGGGGAGACGAACTCGCCAGTACCCGTCGAGGCATTGCCGATGTTGCCAGCGCCGAACCCGTCGAGGTAGTAGCGAGCGCTGACGATCTTGGTCGAGCAGTCATCTGCGGTGAACTGTTCGCCGGTCTGGCACACGCCGTGGAAGGTTCCGCCGTCGCCCTTGTTGAAGGTGATCGTGCTTCCATCGAACGAGGGGTTGGAGGAGTCAGCCAGGGGATCCCCCGCGAACGCCGGGTTCTCGGGCGAGATGCCCGTGTCGAGCACACCGAGAACTACGCCGTCCCCGGCCTGGTCGGCCCCGCCGATCGACTCCCAGACGCCGCCAGGGCCGTCAAGGCCCAGGAACGAGGTTGAGGGTTCGGCGGTCGCGTGCTTGAGCTCGTCGGGGCTAACGGCGAGCACATCGCGGTTGGCGAGCAGCTGCGCGGCCTGACTCGAGGTCAACTCGGCCGAGAAGGCGTTGAGGGCGAGTGTGTACGAAACGTCGATGGCGACGCCAGCGGCATCCGCGACATCGTTCTGCTTGTCTGTCAGGTAGTTGCTGTAGTCGAGCGAGGGCGCGGTTCGCGCGTTCAACTGGTCGCCCTCGTCGGGCTGGGTGCCGGGGTATCCGGGAATGCCTCCGTCGTAGGTGGCGACCGAATCGTCGACGAGTGTGACGATGTACCGCCCCGGCTCGAAGGTGGTCTGGCCCGATCCCGCTGGAAGCGTGGACGCTACGGCAGGAGCTGCGATGAGCCCCGTCGCTACGACCGACGCCCCAGCGGCGAAGGCAAGGATGGAAAGGAGGCGACGATTGCTCACAGGGATTTCCTTCTCATGAAAGGTGGACACCGGGAGGCAGTTCGGGCCTGCGCACTGTCGACCCTAACCCGTTATGACCCCCGATAGGGGGTAGAACGAGAAACTCGCGCAGGGCGGATCCCCAGCAGACCCCAAGGAATTCCGCAACGAATACGACATGCTTGTCGTGACAACAGTTTTCGAGCAGGGAGTTCCATGCGTTCACTGGACAAGAACAAGACCGCCGTCTCACTGCTCGGGGGCCTCGCTCTTGTGGGCGCGCTCGCGGGCTGCTCCGCCCCCGCCGCCGGCACCACGACCCCGTCGGCGGAGTCGACCACCCCCGCCGACACCGGCAGCGCAAGCAGCTACACGGACGGCACATACACCGAGAGCGCCGACTACCAGGCGCCGAGCGGCACCGAGACCGTCGACGTGACCATCACCCTCGCCGACAGCGTCATCACCGACGTGCAGGTCACGGGCCACGCTACCGATCCTCAGGCCAAGGTGCGCCAGGGCGAGTTCGCGAGCGGTATCGCCGGGGTCATCGTCGGCAAGAAGATCGACGATATCCAGGTCGACAAGGTCGGCGGATCCTCCCTCACGAGCGGTGGCTTCAACGCCGCCGTCGACCTCATCAAGGCCGACGCTGCCGCCTAGCGCACGCCCCCACCGCCTCGAGTTCGAGGCGATCGGGACGGGCTGGCAGCTCGACACGGCCGAGCCCGTATCGGCGGAACTCGAGCGCGCGATCATGGATCGCATCGAGACATTCAATCGCACGTGGTCGCGGTTTCGCGAAGACTCACTCGTCTCGCGCATCGCGACCACGCCCGGTGTTCACGAGTTCCCCGACGACGCTCCCGCGCTCTTCGACCTGTACCGCCGCCTGTACGAGGCCACGGATGCCGCGGTCAGCCCGCTCGTGGGCACAGCCCTCGAGTCGCTCGGCTACGACCGCGCGTACTCGTTGCGCGCCTCCGTGACCCCCGCCAGAGTTCCCCGGTGGGAGGACGCGATCGCGTGGGATGGCAGCGCACTCACGACCCTGCGCCCGGTCTCCCTCGACGTGGGCGCCGCCGGCAAGGGGTACCTCGTCGACATCGTGAGCGGACTGCTCGCCGAGGCCGGGCACGCGGAGTTCATCGTGGACGGCAGTGGCGACATCCGGCACCACGGCTCTTCGGTCGCGCGAGTGGGGCTCGAGCATCCGCTCGATACGACAATGGCGATCGGCATCGCGAATGTGGGCGACGGCGCGATCTGCTCGTCGGCGACCAACCGGCGCGCGTGGGGCGACGGACTGCACCACGTGATCGACGCCACGACCGGGCTTCCGACCCGCGCGATCATCGCCACCTGGGCGATTGCCGCGACTGCCCTCGAGGCCGATGGATTGGCCACCGCGCTGTTCTTCGCGGACCCGGCACGGCTCGCCGAATCCTTCGACTTTACGTACGTACGCATGCATTCGACCGGGCGGGTAGAGTTCTCGCCACACCTCGACGGAGAGTTGTTCTCATGAAGCGTTGGCTCGACCGCGTCACCGGCATGCTCCCGATGTACAAACTCGTGCTGTTCGTGCTCATCGCCATCGGGATCAACGCCCTCGTGCTCTCGCTGCTCGGGCAGTTCTCCTACGGCCCGCTGCCGCTTCTCGCCTCGGCACTCGTCGCGCTCGTGTTCACGAACGCCTCGGGCTGGGTGGCGGCGAAGATCGCGCGGGTCGAGCCGCACACCGTCTCGTCGTTCATCACTGGCCTGCTCGTCTTCTTCGTCATGCAGCCCAAACTCGACCTCCTGGGTCTCTCGGGAATCGCCCTCGCGGGCGTCGTCGCCGGGCTCTCCAAGTACCTCATCGCGGTGCGCGGGCGGCATGTGTTCAACCCCGCGGCGTTCGGTGCGATCGTGCCGACCCTCATCGTCTTCACGACCTTCATCGGCATGAGCTTCGGTGCTTGGTGGGTCGGCACTCCACAGCTGCAGCCGATCATCGTCCTCGGCGCCTTCCTCGTGCTGTACCGCACCCAGCGCCTCACGGTCGGCGTGACCTTCGTCGTGCTCGCCGCCGCCTTCGCGACCACGGTCGCCGTCGTGGGCGGGCAGGGCGTGGGCCCGGCCCTCCAGCAGGTGCTGCTGCAGTCGCCAATCCTGTTCTTCGCCGGATTCATGTTCAGCGAGCCGCTCACCCTCCCGCCGCGCCGCTGGCAGCAGGTCGTGGAGGCGGTCGTGGTCGCGTTGCTGTTCACGGTACCCCTGCCGGTCGGGCCCGTGTCGAACAGCCCGTTGTTCGCCCTGCTCGTCGGCAACCTTCTCGCGTTCTTCTTCGGGCAGCGGCGGGGCGTCCGTCTCACCTACCTCGGCAAAGAGCAGCTCGGGGGGACGACGTGGGAACTCGCGTTCACCCCGTCGCGGCCCGTGCGGTTCCTGCCCGGCCAGTACATGGAACTCACGATCCCGCACCGCAAGGCCGACTTCCGCGGTAGCCGGCGCTACTTCAGCATCGCGTCCGCACCGAACGACGCGAAGCTGACCTTCGCGATCACGGTGCCGTCGAAGTCCAGCAGCTTCAAGCGGTCGCTCCTCGATCTCGAGCCCGGGGCCGTCATCAGCGGTACGGGTGTCGGCGGCGACTTCGCTCTGCCGAGGGATGCCTCGGAGCCCCTGCTCCTCGTCGCGGGCGGCATCGGCATCACGCCGTTCGCGAGCCAGCTCGCGCACGCCACCGAGCGCGGAGAGAAGCGCGACGTCGTCGTGGTCTACGCGACGAGCACTCCGGGGCCGCTGCCCTACGCCGACCTGCTCGAGAAGTCGGGAGCGCGCGTCGTGCTGTTCGGCCCGGCACCCGACTCACTTCCCGCCGGCTGGGAACACGGCGGCGAAGGACGCGTCACGGGCGACCGGCTCGCCGCTGCCGTGCCCGACGCGGGTAAACGTCGCGCGTTCGTCTCCGGTCCTCCCGCGCTCGTGGCCGACCTGCGCAAGGCGCTCAGGTCGCAGGGCGCGCGACGAGTGCACTCGGACTACTTCTCGGGGTACTGAGTCGGACGCTCCCGGTAGCCTTCCTCCATGGCCGCGGTGTCCGACAAACCCATTCTTGAGTTCGACAGCATCGATGAGTGGGAACGATATCTCGAGGGCGAAACGCACCAGCACGGGGTGCGACTGAGGGTGCGCAAGATCACGTCGGCCAAGCCCGGCATCCTCGTCGCCGACGCTCTGCAGGTTGCCCTGTGCTTCGGCTGGATCGACGGCCAGCGCAACGGACTCGACGACGACTACTTCCTGCAGGCATACAGCCCGCGCCGCTCGCGCAGCACGTGGTCACAGGTGAACCGCGACTATGTCGACGCGCTCGTCGCCCAGGGTCGCATGCGGCCGGCCGGCCAGCTCGAGATCGACAGGGCCAAGGCAGACGGGCGGTGGGATGCGGCGTATCGCCAGAAGGGCAACCCGGTACCGGATGACCTTCGCGCCGCCCTCGACGCGAACCCCGCGGCGGCGGCGTTCTTCGAGAAGCTGAGCTCGCAGAACCGGTTCGCGATCCTGTTCCGCATCGGGAACGTCAAGCGCGCAGAGACCCGCGTGAAGAACATCGCCGCGTTCGTCGATGACCTGTCACGCGGGGTCACCGTGTACCCCCAGAAGGAACGCTCGTAAGCCTGAGGACTCGCTCAGTAACCGCCGAGCCTGCGCTCGAACTCCGCAGCGCCCTCGACGACCATCCGCGCGATGTGGTCGCGGTCGGCTGCGGAGAGACGGTACTCGGGGGCCGCGACCGTGAGTGCGCCGACGAGGTTGCCGTGCACCCGCGCCGCCGCTGCACTCGCCCAGACACCGATATCAACCTCGGAGGAACTCTGGGCGCGCCCGGTCTCCCGGATGCGATCGAGGTCTGACTCGAGTTGCGCGCGGCTCTCTGGGCTGAGCTTAGGGTTGAGCCGATCGAGGTACGACGCGCGCTTCGATCCCGAGTACTCGGCGAGCAACAACTTCGCCGCTGCACCGCCGTGCAGCGGCCTGAGGCTGCCCGGCTGGAATGACAAGCCGATCGGGTTATCGGAGTCGGCGATCGCGACACATACCGCATGGTCGTTCGAGCGCCGCAAGTAGAGCGCCGTCTCACCGGTCTCGTCGCGCAGATGATCGAGGATCGGCTGCACCTGGGCCAGATAGTCGAACGCCACCTCCGCTGCCGCACCCAGCTTGATGACCTGGGGCGAAAGCACGAACTGTCCCTTACGCCGCTCCTCGATCAGGTTCATCTCGCGCAGCAGCGCGATGTACCGGTACGCGCTGGGCACTGAGATGTCGTGGGCATCGATCAGGTTCTCCACAGTGAGTTCAGGGGTCTCGGAGAACTGCATGAGGATCTGAAGGGCGCGCCGCGCGCTGTCGACGCCCTTGGTGCGCTGGGCAGCCACGTCGACTCCTTCGCCCGCGAGGACAGTGGGTTTAATGGTCATAGTCCTGATTCCTGTGAGATCATAACGCCGAAGACGCCCAAATGCGCACATATAACGTTCGGTGTCTGGTGGCCGCACGCGACCGCTCTTATGAACGAGCGCACCATCATTGTCGCTGTGCGCTCAGCACGGCGAGCGCGGAATTGATCCCCTCACCGATGTCGACCGGATGCCCGAGGTCGGCGAGCGTTCGCCCGAGCGCACTGAGGCCGATGATCGGGTACAACCCCGTCGCGGTCGGCCCCATGTGGGCCAACCGGATGAGGTTGCCTGCCCCCTGCCCGTGCGACAGCATGACGCCATACCGATCTCGCACGAGGTCACGGACGACCTTGTTGTCGACACCGTCGGGCAGACGAACCGAGGTCACGCATGCAGAAGCGATCTCCTCACGAACAGCCCAGAGTGTCAGACCCATTGCCGTGACGCCGGCGCGGGTGACCTCGGCAGAGAGCTGGTGGCGACGGATCACGTTGTCGATGCCCTCCTCGAGCGCCTGGTCGAGGGCCGCCTCGAGGCCCTGCATGTCGCTCACCGACGGAGTGTAGGGGAAGCGTCCTTCGCCGAGCCATTTCTCCTTCCAGTCGATGAGGGACAGATAGGAGTCGCGGGGCGCCGACGGGTTTGCGTAGATCTTCTCCCAGGCTTTCTCGCTGACCGAGAGCATCGCCACCCCGGGAGGGCCACCGAGGCACTTCTGCGCGCCAGCGATACAGATGTCGAGGCCCCAGGCATCGGTCTCCCATGGCATGCCGAGAACGCCGGAGACTGTATCGATGAGCGTGAGGACGCCACGGTCACGGCAGATCGCACCGATCGTCTGAACATCGCAGATAGTGCCGGACGGCGTCTCTGACGCGACGAGGGTGAGCACCTCGATCTCGGGATGCGCGTCAAGGTACGCCTCGACCGCCTCGGGGCTCACCGCGTCGTCGTACGGCACCTCGAGCTCATGCAGCACGGCACCGAACGAGGTCAGCCAGTAACCCATCCCCTTGCCGAAGACGCCCTGGACGAGGTTCAGCACTGGTGTGCCATCCTGCACGACCGAGCGCGCCGCGCCCTCGAGGCCGACGATAGCCTCGCCCTGCATGAGGATGACGTCGTTCGAGGTCTTGAAGATCTGCGCGACCTTCTCTTGGGTGCGCGTGAACGTCGCAAGGAAGTCCGGGTCGTAGTGGTACACGAGTGGACGAGCGAGCCCCGCCAGCGTGCGCGGCGTGACCGCCACCGGTCCGGCTGCGAGCGTGAAGTCGAGTTGCGCCATGGTGGAGAAGTGCCTTTCTGTGGTTCTGCGATTTCCGTGTGTCAGCGTGTGCCGCGCGTGTACGGCACCGCGAGCGCCGGCGGCACCACGGTCCTGCGCGAGAAGAGGATGAGCGTGATCATCACGACGATGAACGGGAGCATCTTGATGACGTCGGCGGGCAGGCTCACCGTCGTGAGCTGCAGGGCGGTGCCGACGGCGACGGTGAGTCCGTAGAGGAGCGAGGTGAGCACCACCCAGAGAATGCGTCCACGTGACAGCATCGTTATGACGATCGCGACGTAGCCCAGGCCGTTGACCATGAACGGTGTGAAGGTCGACGTGGTGATGAGGGCGAGATACGCGCCGCCAAGTCCCGCGAATGCGCCCGCGAGGAGCACGGACTGGGAGCGGATGCGGATGACGCTGCCGCCCGCGGCATCCAGCGACGACGGCTTCTGTCCTGCCGCCCGGATGGACAACCCCCAGTTTGTCTTGATGAGCAGCCAGGCGACCACGACCGCGAGGAGGATGCAGAACCAGAACATCCCCGACTGTTGGAAGATCGCCTTGCCGAAGACCGGGATGTCCGCCAACAGCGGGATGTGGAGACCGGGAGCGGTGCCGAGTCCCGGGCTGGTCTTGGAGAAGCTCTGGAGGTAGAGCACGCTCGTGATGCCCTCACCGATGAGGGTGACAGCGAGACCGATGACGATCTGGTTGAGCCCGAGCCAGACGTTGAGCACGAGCATGACTACCGATGACAGCGCACCGATGAGCGCACCGACGAGCATGCCAAGCCAGAAGCTGCCGGTGCTGAGAGTCGTGACGAACGCGGTGTATGCCCCGACGAGCATGATTCCTTCGACGCCGAGGTTGAGCACGCCCGACTGCTCGCCGATCGTCTCACCGATCGCCGCGAGCATAAGCGGCATGGATGCCGCGATCGCCGCGACGATGAACGCGGTGATGAAGGTCGGGTTGAGCAGCAGATCGCTCATCGGTTGCTCCTGTTGGTGATCGAGTCGAACAGTCCGGTGATCGACCGCTTGAGGCCCGTGGGCAGGTAACTCTGCCCGAGGGCACGGCGCGTACTCACGAACTCCGTGATCGTCATGAAGACGAGGATGAGCCCGACGATCACGAGCAGGAAGTCGACGTTGAGCCCGGCCTGCTGAGCGGCGAGGATGCCACCGGTCGCGAGCACCGAGTAGAACGCGATGAGCGGGATCACCCCGAGCGGACTGAGCCGCGCGAGGAACACGAAGGGCATCACCGCGTCGCCGTAGTGGGGATCCCAGTTCGCCCGCTGGTACGACTCGTGCCCGAGGACGTCGATCCCCCCAGCGAGTCCGATGAGCGCGCCCGAGATCGCGAACACGAGGAAGACCATGCCTGTGGAGTTGATCCCGACGTGGTTGGCCGATTTCGCGCTCGCCCCATACACGTCCATGCGCAGCCCGAATGACGTCCGGCTCAGTACGAACTGGAACACGACCGCGATGAGGATCGCTATGAGAAAGCCGAGGTGCACCTTGGTGCCGAAGATGTAGGGCAGCATGTCGCCGTCATCCAGCACATTCGTCTGCGGTATCGGCTGCGAAGCATCCTTGAGCGGGCCTTTGATGAGCAGGTTGACGATGCCGACGCCGATGAAGGACATGACGAGCGAGGTGATGATCTCGTTTGTGCCATACCGCGCTTTGAGGAGCGCCGGGATGACCGTCCACACTGCCCCGGCGAGGGCCGAGCCGAGGAGCAGCGCGATCGTCGCCAGGGGTCCGGGGACGACGCCGTACAGGGCGGGACCGAATCCGGAGACCACCACTGCGCCAAGGAGAAACTGGCCGCCGTAGCCGAGATTCCAGAGCTGTCCCCGGAACGCCACGATCAAGCCCACCGCAATGACCAGCAACGGCGCCATGAGCACGAGGCTGCGCATCCAGTTCGTGCCGGTAAGGCCGTACTGAAACATCTTGCCGTAGAACGTGAACGGGTCTTTGCCCATCGCGAGGATGATCAGGCCGCCGACCACGATCGCAAGAATCACGGGGATTACCGCGCGGGCCACGGCGGACATGGCACCTGCCGCCCGGCTCGGTTTCTGGTTCATCAATCGCTTCCTTCGATCGCACCGGTCATGAATTGCCCGACCCGCTCGGCGGTGCCCAGGCCTTCGTTGTCTACGACCCCGACGATGTGGCCGGTCGAGATGATCGCGATCCTGTTGGAGAGTTCGACGAGCTCGTCGAGGTCTGTCGACAGAAGAAGCACTGCTCCACCGGATGCCGCGAAATCGATGAGGATATCGCGCACGAGACGCACCGTCTTCAGGTCGAGTCCGTACGTCGGCTTGTTCACCACAACGAAGCGGGCACCGTGGGTGAGCTCCCGCGCGAGCAGGATCTTCTGGATGTTGCCGCCAGACAGCGTACCGGCGCGGGTCGCGGTGGACGGGGTGCGGATGTCGTACTCGTCTATGAGTCGGCGCGCCTCGGCATCCACCGCCTTGGTGTCGATCTGCCCGAACTTCCAGAACGGACGCTGTCCGATCCGCTTGAGCAAGAGGTTGATTGCAACGGACATGCTGCCGACGGTGCCTTCGTGCAGCCGGTCGTCAGTGACGTATCGCACGCCGAGCCGTTGGCGCTCGAGCACGCCCTTGCCGGTGATATCGGTATCGCCGAAGAAGACGGTCCCGCCGGAGCTGGACCGCTGGCCCGCGACCACTTCGGCGAGCGCGCTCTGACCGTGACCGTCGATACCGGCGATCCCGAAGATCTCGCCCTCGTGAACGGTGAGGCTCACGTTCGCGATCTCGACATCGCCCGCGCGGCCGCGAGTCGAGACGCCGCGGAGTTCGAGCTGCACGGGCCGGGACGCGAGGTCGATCGACCCGGTCTCGCGCACAATCTCCGTCGCTCCGGCCATGTCAGCCGCGTCATCGCCCGCCCTGGCGAGGTCCTCGCCGAACATCGCAGCGAGGATGGCCTCCTGCGCGGCGCTCTCGGACAGGTCGGCCAGCTGCTCGACCGAAATGTGGCCGACGTTCCGCCCGCCGCGCAGCACGGTCACGCAGTCACCCATCGCGTACGCCTCGCGGAGCTTGTGGGTGATGAAGATCACGGCGAGACCCTCCGCCTTGACGCGGTCGATGCTCTCGGCGAGGTGCTCAATGGCCTGCGGTGTGAGCATGGATGTCGGCTCGTCGAGGATGAGCAGGCGGCTGCCTTTCCACATCGCCTTCGCAATCTCGACCTGCTGCTGCTGGCCCAGCCCGAGTTCCGAGGCGAGCGCGTCGGGGTCGATGTTCGCGCCGAGCAGGCCGGACAACTCATCCAGTCGCTCGATCGCCTGCTTGCGACCGAGCATCAGGGTCGTGTCGCCGAGCATGAGGTTCTCGAGCACGGTGAAGGCGGGGATGAGGGTCGAGTGCTGGTGCACCACGCCGATTCCCTGGTCGACGGCGATCTTCGGCGAGGTGATGTTGATCGGCTTGCCGTCGATCTCGATAGTCCCCGAATCTGGCTGCTGCATGCCGGCCAGGATGCTGATGAATGTGGACTTGCCCGCGCCGTTCTCACCGAGCAGACAGTGCACCTGTCCACTGACGATGTCGAGCGTGATCCGGTCGTTCGCGATGACACCGGGGAATGCTTTGGTGATCTCCCGCAGTGAGATCACACCGGTGCCGGCGCCGGGGGTGATGACCTCGGTCACATCGAGCTCCTTCATCCGATCGAGGGTGGTGGTGCGCCAAGAGGTCCGGTGCCGTACAGCGGCACCGGACCTCCCATCCGGCTACTTGGCTGCGATGACAGCCTTGACCTCGTCGGCGTTCGCCGCAGCGGTCGGCGTGATCGAGCCGTCGATGATACCTGCCTTGGCAGCTTTGACTGCGGCCATGATCTCAGGGGTCAGCTGGTCGGATTCCTGCAGCGACAGGCCACCGTTTTCGACGGTGAGCACGTAGCCACCCTGCCCGTAGGTACCGGCCTCGATGTCCTTGATCGCCTGTGTGTAGGTGTCAGCGTAGTTCCACAGCACCGAGGTGAGCAGACGGCTCGGGTCGGTCATCGCATCCGTGACGTCACCGATGTCGGCGATGTAGAGTACGCCGGGCGCGGCCTCGACGGCCTGGAGGTAGCCCGTGGTCGCACCATCCCCCATACCGAAGATCACGTCGGCGCCCGCGGCGATGAGCTGCTCCGTGGTCGCCTTGCCACCCGCGGAGTCCCCGTACGCAGCCGGGCCGACCGACGCGTAGAGCACCTGAATAGCCGGGTCGACACTGTAGACACCTTCGACGAACCCGGACGCCATCTTGAACCAGTTGGCGTCGTCGGCCGAGAGCACGACGCCCACGGTGTTTGTCGTGGTAGCCATCGCCGCAGCGATGCCAGCGAGGTATCCGCCCTGCTGAGCCTCGGTGGTCACCTTCGCGACTTTGCCGGGCACGTTCTCGCCGGTGTCCTGGATCAGGATTGGGACGCCTGTCTCCGCAGCGACGGCCTCGGCTGCGACGCCGTAGCCGGATGCGTGCGCGACGATGAACTGCGCACCGTCAGAGGCGACCTGCGACAGAACCGTCTCAGTGTTGTCCCATCCGGCATCCGGGAGGAGCACCACTTCGATACCGAGGTCGTCGGCGGTGGTCTGCGCCGCGACGATGCCGGCCTGGTTCCAACCGTGGTCGGACTCGTTCTCGGGGGCGACGAGCGCGAACTTCTGGACGACGACGGCGGACGAGCCGCCATCGGCAGCGGGGTCGCCGTCGCGGGCGGAACACGCGCTCACTGTGAATACGAGTGCTGCGGCGACCGCGAGCGCGGCCGTGCGCGAGATGATACGGCCTCGGGGGCCGCTGACGGTGATGCTCATTTCGAAGGACATCCTCTCGGGGGTTGGACACGCTGTGGTGAAGAAGGACCTACACTTTCTCACAATGTGTAGGTGTGGTGAGACGTTATGAGAATAAATGGATACCGTCAAGCCTAAGATCGAGAATCGGCCCGCTTGAGAGGCCAGGGAGCGGAAGGCGGCACCGTGCGAAGGATCGCGCTCGCCGCTGCGATGGGGATGGTCGTCGTTCTGGCGGGTTGCGCTCCAGCGCTCGACCCACGGGACGTAGCAGCGCTCGAACGACTCGCTGAGGTCGCCGGCCCGACCTCTGGCGTCGATCCCGATCTCATCGAGCGCACCGAATGCTGGCTTCCCTCCGCCCATCCCATCAAGGATGATCCGAACAGCGACACGTCATGGCGGGTGCTGTGCCGCGTGCACTGGCACGAGCGAGACACGGGCGCGCCGCGCTATCAGGACACAACGTGCATCGGCGATTTCGGGACCGTGCCGGTGCTCGACCGCTGCTACCGGTGGACCTACTACGACCTCATGCCGGCCTACGAGGATGAGGATGGCGTGAATGCCGGTTGACAGCCGAGAAACTTCTCTCATAGTGTGAGCGGTGTTTCCCGAGATGTAAGAAACGTCGGAGAGGAAGACCACGATGTCTGATCCCAAGGTTCACCTGCTAGACGGCGGAACGCTCGTCATCGACGAGTCCGACGTCCACTGGCATATCAATGCGGGGAATCCGGTGCGATTCCCCGTCTACAGCGTGCTCGTCGAGCATCCGGATGCTCTCATCCTCTACGACACGGGATACGACCTCGATCACGTGAACAAGGTGCTCCCGTTCGAACTGCCCGAGCAAACGCAGGAGCAGACCATCCCCGCGCAACTCGCCAAGGTGGGTTACAAGCCCGAAGATGTCGACATCGTCGTCAACTCGCATTTCCACTTCGACCATGTCGGCGGAAACAAGTACCTCACCAAGGCGACGACTCTCGTGCACAAGCTCGAGTTGCGCCAGGCCAAGGTACCCGAGCCGTTCGAACGCCTCGGTTACTCCGACCTCTCGTTCGACCACCCGGGCGTGAACTACAAGCCCATCTCCGGCGACTACGAGATCGTGCCCGGCGTGTTGCTGTTCGAGACGCCCGGCCACACCATCGGTCACTATTCGATGCTCGTCGAGATGAAGAACGAGCGAAGCATGCTGTTCTGCGGGGATGCCGCATACACGCGCACGACACTCGAGAAGGAGTGGATCGCCGGCTTCCATCTCGACCCGACCAAGTCCGTCGAAGCCATTCGCCGACTCAACTACCTCGGCCGCACCAGGGACGCGGACATCTACCCGTCTCACGAGCTCGAGTCTTACCTCACCTGGAAACTCGCTCCCGAGTACTACGGCGGAAACTGATCACCGATACGGAGCAGGAAGGAACCACGAAGCCATGAACGAACAGCGCGTCGCGATCGTCACAGGAGCTGCACAGGGGATCGGTGCAGCGATCGCCGAGGAACTCGCGAACGACGGCCATCGGGTCGTCGTGACGGATATCAACGAAGCGGGTGCGCAGGCGGTTGCCGCGCGGATCGGCGGTGTCGCCAAGAAGCTCGACGTGAGCAGCCCTGAGCAGGTCCAGCAGGTCGTGGACGAGGTCGTCAGCGAACTCGGACGCATCGACATCCTCATCAACAATGCGGCGCTCGTTCCGCTGACCTCGTGGGAGAACATCACCTTCGAGGAATGGCGTCGGGTCATGTCGGTCAACCTCGACGGCCTGTACCTCACCACGCACGCGGTCACCGAGGTCATGGGCAAGGCAGGGTACGGACGCATCGTCAACATCGCGTCGAACACGTTCGTCGCGGGAACCCCCGACTGCGCCCACTACGTCGCCACCAAGGGCGCGTCCATTGGTCTCGTGCGCGGCCTTGCGGGCGAGCTCGGCAAGCTCGGCATCACCATCAATGCGGTTGCGCCCGGCATCATCGCGAGCGAGGGTGTGCTCTCCGGTCCGCACGTCGCAGGCTTCGACTTCGTCGTGCCGATGCAGGCCATCAACCGTCGCGGTCTCCCGAAGGACATCGCCCCCGCTGTCGCGTTCCTCGCGTCGGAGAAGGCGGAGTGGATCACGGGCCAGACCCTCGTGGTCGACGCCGGGCACACTCGCAACTGAGCATGGCGACCAGGCACGCCGACGTCCTGATCATCGGAGCCGGCTCGGCGGGCAGCGTGATCGCGAATCGCCTGTCCGCCGACCCTGCTCGCTCCGTCCTGGTTGTCGAGTCGGGCGGTCGGGTGCTCGACCCCGAGATGCGGCGGCCTGAGCTGTGGCCGGCTATCCACGGCCGCGCGTACGACTGGGCGTACCGCACAGTCCCGCAACGTGGTCTCGACGGGCGGTCGCTTGAGTGGCCACGGGGCAAGGGACTCGGCGGCTCGAGCCTGATCCACGCCATGGCGCACATGCGCGGCTGCCGGACCGACTTCGAGCGATGGGTCGACGCGACGGATGACCCGAGGTGGTCGTGGGATGCCCTGCTCCCGCACTTCATTGGGATGGAGCGCTTCTCGGGCAGCGCGTCCGCCATCCACGGCACCCACGGACCGCTGCCGGTCATGCTACCGACCGATGACACGAGCAGCCCCCTCGTGCGGGACTACATCGCCGCATGGGAATCACTCGGTGTTCGACGTATCCCCGACCACAACGGCGGCGAGATGATCGGCGCCGCACCCAACTCGCTCACGATCGAGCATGGCCTGCGGGTCACGGCGGCCGACGCATACCTCGAGCCGGTACTCCAGCGGTCGAACCTGGCAGTACTGACCGACGCCACCGTGTTGCGGCTCCTCGTGCGCGGCGGGCGGGCGATCGGCGCCGAGTTCGCCGTGGATGGCACGGTGGAGACCGTGCACGCGGATGCCGTCGTGCTCGCCGCCGGGGCCATCGGCGACGCGTTACTCCTCATGCGCTCCGGAATCGGACGCCCGACCGATCTGGCTGCGGTCGGCGTGCCCGTCATCCACGAATCCCCCGACGTCGGCAGGAACCTGCACGACCACCTGCTGGGTGCCGGCAACGTCTACCGATCATCTCGCCCGGTGCCGTCGACCCGCCTGCAGCTGTCGGAGTCGATGACCTACCTCTCGGCCGACGGGCTGGACGTGCACACAGGCGCGCCGGACATCGTCGTCGGCTGCGTCGTCGCGGCCAGCGCGTCCGAGCGGTTCTCCGGCCGCATCGCCGCGCTCGGTCCCGGCGATGGCTACACCCTGCTGTTCGGCGTCACCAGCCCCACGAGCCGTGGCACGCTGCGACTCTCGGGGCCCGGGCCGGACGACGCACCGGTCATCGATCCTGCCTACCTCACCACCGACCACGACCGCGACATGTTCCGGCTGGCGTTCCGTCGCGCACGCGAGGTCGGCGGCAGCGCCGCGATGGCCGGCTGGCGGGACTCCGAGGTACTCCCGGGCACCGACGTGGACAGTGACGCCGACATCGACACGTTCATCGCGTCAGCGGCCATCACCCACCATCACCCGGTCGGAACGCTGCGCATGGGTTCCGACGAGCGCGCGCCGGTGACGCCAGACCTGAGGATGCGCGGCATCGACGGGCTGTACGTCGCCGATGCCTCGGTGATCCCCTCGATCACGGCGGGCCCAGTGCACGCCGCTGTGCTCGCGGTCGCGGAGTCGTTCTCCGCGGCGTTCACCAGCTGAGCAGCACTAGCACGCCGATCGGCTCGATACCGAGGGTCAGATACCAGCCTTCAGGAACAAGCGTTGCGACGACCGGTGCATCACGTTCTCGAGATCCTCAGGCTCGAGCCCGGCAAGCTGCACTTTGAGCTGCTCCACCTTCGGCTCGTGCCACGGACCATCCGAGCCATAGAGCACCCGGTTGGACCCGACCTTCTCGACAGCCTCAAGAATCTTCACACTCATGGGCATACCGCTCGTCTCGAGCCACACGTTCGGGTTGCGTTGGGCGACGGCGATCGACGCGTCGATGTAGACGACGTTGCCGTGCCCCATGTGGCCCAGGATGATCTTCGCCTCGGGGAACTGCACGATGAGCTCCTCAATGCTCCACGGCAGCGAGAAGATCGGATGCCCGCAGTGGATGAGCGCGGGCAGGTCGCGTTCGATGAGCAGCTCGATGATCGGCCACACGATCGGGTCGTTCGGATGGAACCCGTCCATGAGCGGGTGCAGCTTCACACCGCGGAACTTGGGGTCGTCGAGGAAGTCGCGCAACTCATCCACCGCGCTCGGCGACTTGGGGTTCGCCCAGTACAGCCCGTACGCCGCAGGGATGTCCTGGATCACGCGTTGGACCATCGCGTTGTCCTGGTGGAACACCATCCCCGTGTCGATGCCGTTGCCGGTCAGGTACGCCGCGAGCCTCGACTCGTCGAGGTTCACGCCGAACATCGGGAAGTCCCCGACATGCATATGGGCGTCAGTGATGGCCACGTGTGATCCGCCTCAGCGGGAGAAGGTGCCGACGAAGCGGGCCTGCTCGATGATCGCGTCCGCGTAGTCGACGAGGAACTCCTCGCGGGTCGGCGAACCCTCGACCGGGCGGCGCAGCGCGTACACCCAAAAGTAGTAGTGGTGGACGCCGTGACCGTGCGGCGGCTCAGGCCCATACCAGACGGTCCCGCCTGCGCCGTTCGGGCCGATGCGCACACCGTCGGCGTCGAGGTCGAGCGCGGCCGCCCCTCCTGGGATGCCGTACACGGTCCAGTGCGTGAAGCCCTGCGGCAGGGGCGCATCCGGGTCGTGCACCACGACCGCCAACTCGACGGTGCCCTCGGGCGCGCCCGAGAACTCCAGCCGCGGGATGGTGTGGCCGCCGTCGGCGGTGAATCGGTCGCCGATGCGTTCGAGATGATCGATGTCGGGGCTCGACACGGCGAGTTTGTTGAACAGGGCCATGATGTGGGTCCTTTCGGTCAGGTACCGAGTACGCGTTCGAACTCGGCTGCGATCAGCTCGGGGTGTTCTTCGGGGATGTAGTGATCGGCGTCGTCGACGACGATCCAGCGGTCTGCCGGGCGGTCTGCCTTCGCGGCCTCCCAGGCGACCGGGCTGACGATGAGACTGTCCATGCCGCGGAGGTGCGTCATGGGCGCCGCGACCGCCCGGAACTCGGCATCCCATGGCGTGCGGAACCCGTCGATGAGCTCGCGCATCGCCTCGGGATCGGCGCGCGGTACCCAGGTGCCGTCGATGGTCTGCCGGTAGCCCCAGCGCGCGCGGCGCGCGATGGCGGCCGGCAGGATGCGACCGTACCGCGAGCGCAGGTAGTCCTCCACCTCTCCGGGGTCGCCGAAAGTCCGGAATCCGGCGGCGACCCGCACCTCGAGGTCGTCAATGACTGTGGGCTCGACGTACGGGGTGTAGTCCACGACGACGGCCGCGTCCACCCGCTCGGGGTGCAGCGCGGCCGTCAGCCACGCGTTCCGGCCGCCGAGTGAGTGGCCGCCGACCACGGCGCGCTGGATGCCGAGGACATCCAGCACCGTGACGACGTCACCGGCGAAGTCCGGGCCGGTGTAACCGTGCTCGGGCTTGTCACTGCGGCCGTGACCGCGCTGGTCGAGCGAGATCACGGTCGCACGGGCCGCAAGACGATCGGCAACATCGGCCCAGACGGCGTGGTTGGCTGACGTGCCGTGGAGCAGCACGATCGCGGGTCCGTCGCCCTGCACCCGGAAGGCGATGTCGACATCGGCCCCCCGGGTCATGCGCAGCCCGTCCTCGAGCGTCTCCACGGCCACCGTCATCATGGTCAGACGTTCGGGAGGGAGGAGAGCGTCTTGCGTGCGGCCACGAGGCCGGTGACGATCTCGCGGCGCTTGGCATCCACGTCGCCCTCGCCGTACTCGTACATGCCCGCACCCGACTTGAAGCCGAGCTTGCCCTCGGCGATCTTGTCTTTGATGAACTGCGGGGTCTCGGTGCTCACATCGAGCTCCTTGTTGAGGTAGCTCGAGACGCTCTGGTAGATGTCGAGACCGGCCATGTCGAGCAGGCGGGTCGGGCCGACCACCGAGAGCTTGTAGCCGATGCCCCACTTGACGCAGGTGTCGAGACCTTCCGGGGTGACGATGCCCTCTTCGAGCAGCGCCATGCACTCACGGAGGATCGCGTACAGCACCCGGTTCTCGACGAAGCCGGGGATCTCCTTCTCGAGCACCGGGAAGTAGTCGAATGACTTCACGATGTCGAGGAGGGTGTCCACGAGCGCAGGGTCGGTCTGTTCGCCGGGAATGACCTCGATCATCGGGATGAGGTGCGGCGGGTTTGACCAGTGCATGCCGATCAGGCGGCCGGGCACCCTCATGGTCGCGGCCATCGTGGTGATCGGGATGCCGGAGGTGTTGGTGGCGATGATGATGTCGTCGCCGATCCGCTCCTCGAGCTGCGCGAGCACCTGCTGCTTGAGCTCGAGCCGCTCGGGGACGGCCTCGATGATGAGGCCCGTGCCGGCAAGGGCTGCGTCGAGGTCGGTGCCGAACGACACGGAGCCGCCCTCGACCAGTGGACTACCGACGGTCTCGAGCACGCCCTTGACGATGCCGTAGCTCGCCTCGGCGTTCTTGATCGCGTCGTCGGAGATGTCGTAGAGGCGCACTTCGGCGCCGGCGCGGGCCAGGGTGGCTGCGATGCCGGGGCCCATGGTGCCGGAGCCGACGACGGTCGCGATCGCGGGGAGGCTGCTCATTGGTTTTCTCTCTTTCCGAATCGTGGAGTTGGTGGTGATCTTTAGATGAGCGGGATGCCGACGCCGCCGGCGGCCTCGAAGCGCTCGAGCTTGCGATTGAAGTACATCCAGTAGTTTCGCTGCGCCTTCGGCGGGTAGATGCGGTCGCGCTTCTCCTTCGTCTCCTCGGAGTCGGGCTCGATCGGTGTGAATCCGGACGACCTGAGATCGACCTGGAAGCGGGCCGCCTTCTCGAGGAAGATGCCCGCGAGGGTCACCTCGGCGATGTCCGCCCCGACGAAGGTCACGCCGTGGTTGGCCAACAGCAGGGCGCTCGCGTCGCCGAGAGTCTTGGCGGCGGCGACGCCAAGCGGCACGGTCGTGATGATGTGGCTGGTCTCGGCGAAGCGCGGCACCCCGTGATGGGCGAACCAGACGCCGTGGTTGTTGTACGGCTTGAGGCTCTCCTCGCTCGCGCCGAGCACTGTTGCATAGTGCGAGTGCGAGTGCCCGACGAAGTGCACATCGGGGCGCGCCCTCATGATCTCGGCGTGCAGCGGCCACTCGAGGTGACGCAGGCCCTGGCCCTCGAGCATGTTGCCGTCGAAGTCGATGAGGATGAAGTCATCCCCTTCGACCTCGGACAGCGCGAGGTTGCCGCGCTTGAGCCACAGGCCACGACCGAACGGGTCGCGGTACGACAGGTGGCCCATCGACATGTCGCCGTGGCCCTCCAGCTCGAGGATGCGGTGCGCGCGCGCGACATCATTGAGCACGCTGGCGATCGATTCGTCCGCGTGGTACTGGGAGTGTTCGTAGGTCACTGGGTTCCTCTCGTGGGATGTAGCGCGGGCTGTCAGCGGCCCGCGACGACCTCGGCGACCGTCATGCCGCCAACTCTGGCGTTCATCCGCCCCCCTGTGGCCACCGCGGCGATGATGACGAGCTCGTCGGGGTGCGGAGCGTCCGGGATCGTGATGGTGATGCCGTCGTAGTGCGAGCGTACGTACACCTCGTCCTTGTAGGCGAGGGGGATGTCGATCTGGGCACCCGCGGGCGCCGGTTTCGTTACTGACGATATCCACGCCCTGCCGCCACCCACAGCGTCACGGAGTGCGTCGCCGAATACGGTCGTCACACACGCGACAACGTGCTCCTGCTCACCGGCGAAACCAGCGAGACCTCCCTTGCCGTAGCTCTCGACCGGGCGTCCGCCGAGGAGCGCGACCGCGCGACGGCCCAGCTCAAGGCCGAGCGCAGCACTCGGCGCTGTGAGCTGCGAGAGGTCATCGACGTAGCGGCCCGCGAACGGGTTCTTGATCACGACCGCAACCGCAGCCTTCACGAGCGGCTGGGCCGGGGCCGGGCCGAGTTCATGCACAGTCTCCTGTACGAACGAGTGCCAGGCACGCACCGAATAGTCGTCGTAGATGCTCATACTGCCGCCTCCTTGTGACGGTTGGGGTTGGTCGGGTTGTACAGCGCCGTTTCAACCATCTCGCCAGTGAACTGGTTGCCGTTCGCCATCTCGCGGGTGTCCGCGAACCACTGCGAACGGTCCTGCGCGCGGTCCGTGAAGGGGCGCTCGACCCGCTCCCACTCTCGGAGGGCGTCCGGGATGTCAGTCGCGGATGCCTCGGTCGCGGCCACTGCGAGGGTCCACGCGTTCTGCATCGCGCATCCCGCTCCCTGCGCGAGCGCCGGGCACATGGCGTGTGCCGCGTCGCCGATGAGCGCGACCTTACCTCGGGTCCAGGACTCGAGGCGCGTGGTCTGGTAGCCGTAGTAGCGACCGGGGATGGTCGCAGCGTCCTCGAGAACTGGCGCGAGCTGGGGGAAGACTGACGTCCACAAATCGAGGTCGATCGGCACCTTCGAACCCTGTGCGTCGGCGGCCGGCGCCATGAGAGCGATGTACAGCTCGCGCTCATTGGCTGGCGTGTACAGGATGCGTAGCACACGCGGCTCGAGGTTCCAGAAGTCGATGACGTTGTCCCACTCGGTGTCGGGCTCGAGCTCGGCTAGCTGCGCCTTGCGGCGCGGCACGAGGAACCTGGTGATGCCGTCGTGCGAGCGCTCCCGGGTAAGGGGGATGTCGAGCGAGTCGCGCACCGCAGAACTGACGCCGTCTGCGCCGATGATGAGGTCCGCCTGGATCGTCTCGCCGCTGGCGAGAGTGAGCTGGCCGTCCGCGGTGGCAGCGGCGACATCGGAGCCTGGCACGACCTCCGCCCCAGCCTCGCGCGCGGCGGTCAGCAGCGAGTTGTAGAGGTGCGCGCGGGTCATGGTGCGCCACCGGATGCCCTCCAGCACCTCCTGCGACTGGATGACGTTGTTCATCCGGGTCTCGTAGGCGGGGGGCGTCATGGAGTCCGACATCAGATCGTGGATGGCACCGATCTTCTCGAGCACTTGCAGGCTGTTGTTCCACAGCACGATCCCTGCGCCCTCGGTGCGCAATTCGGGAGCCCGCTCATGCACGCGCACGCTCCAGCCCATCTGTGCCAAGGCGGCTGCGGCGGTCAGGCCGGCGAAGCCGGCTCCTGAGATCTCCGCATGGCGAGATCGTGTGTCAGACATGTGTGCCCTGTCCCCTGTTCCGTAACGCGATGGCGGAGCCTCGGCACCGCCGTGCTCTGAACTGAAGCGCGACTTCCGCGTCGCCACAATTCTCACACTTTGAGTTGCGTTTCTCGTATTAGAAGATTTTGCAGGTAACAAGGCTCTACCGCAAGTGCAGATCGCGGATCGCGGGGTTTTAATGCCGCCGTCGCGCCTGAAGCCCCGTGGAACGCGAGAACCGACCGTCGGATCGACGGTCGGTTCTCGAAGATGAAGTGCCTGGTCGGCTGGACGCCTATGCTGCCAATCGCGCCGCGAGGTTCTTATCGAGCGTGTCGAGGAACTCCTCGGTGGTCTCCCACTTCTGGTCGGGGCCGACGAGCGCCGCGAGGTCCTTGGTCATGTGACCGGCCTCGACCGACGTGATGACAACGTCCTCGAGGGTCTCCGCAAACTGCGCCAATGCGTCATTGTTGTCGAGCTTGGCGCGGTGCGACAGGCCGCGCGTCCACGCGTAGATCGACGCGATCGGGTTCGTGCTCGTGGGCTTGCCCTGCTGGTGCATGCGGTAGTGGCGGGTAACCGTGCCGTGCGCGGCCTCAGCCTCGACGACGGAGCCGTCGGGAACCGAGAGCACTGAGGTCATGAGACCGAGCGAACCGAAGCCCTGGGCAACGGTGTCCGATTGCACGTCGCCGTCGTAGTTCTTGCACGCCCAGACGTAGCCGCCCTCCCACTTCATGGCCGAAGCGACCATGTCGTCGATGAGACGGTGCTCGTAGGTGAGGCCCGCGGCCTCGAACTTCTCCTTGAACTCCGCCTGGAAGATCTCCTCGAAGATGTCCTTGAAGCGACCGTCGTAGGCCTTGAGGATCGTGTTCTTCGTGGAGAGGTACACCGGGTAGTTGCGGCTGAGGCCGTAGTTGAGCGAGGCGCGTGCGAAGTCGATGATCGACTCGTCGAGGTTGTACTGCACCTGCGCCACGCCGTCGCCGGGAGCGTCGTAGACCTCGAACTTGAGCGGCTCTGAGCCGTCTTCCGGGGTGAACTGGACGGTCAGCTTGCCCTTGCCGGCGAAGCGGAAGTCAGTCGCGCGGTACTGGTCGCCGAACGCGTGGCGGCCGATGATGATCGGCTTGTTCCATCCGGGAACCAGGCGCGGGATGTTCGAGATGATGATCGGCTCGCGGAAAATGACGCCGCCGAGGATGTTGCGGATCGTGCCGTTCGGGCTCTTCCACATCTTCTTGAGGCCGAACTCTTCGACGCGCGCCTCGTCGGGCGTGATCGTCGCGCACTTGACGCCGACGCCGTGCTTTTGGATCGCGTGGGCTGCATCGATCGTGACCTGGTCGTCCGTGGCATCCCGGTGCTCGATGCCGAGGTCGTAGTACTCGAGGTTGATGTCGAGGTACGGGTGGATCAGGGTGTCCTTGATCTTGTGCCAGATAATGCGGGTCATCTCGTCGCCGTCGAGTTCGACGACGGTGCCTTCTACCTTGATCTTGGACAAGCTGAACTCCTTAGTCTTTTGGGCCGATAACAGCATACCCGCTCGCAGAAGTATCTTGATATCAAGATATCTTGGCGTCTCGTCACGCGGGACCGTTAGCCTGAGTGCATGGCTGAACTGCGACTGGAAGAACTCTCCGCGAAGACCATCGTCGCGGCCAACAACCTCACGCTGCGCCGCGGACAGGAGCAGTTCGTCACTCCCCCGTCGTACGCGATCGCCGATAGCTTCATCAACCCGGCGACCTCCTGGCCCCGCGTCGTTCTCGAGGGCGACAAGGTTGTGGGCTTCATCCGCGGCAACTTCGACCCCGAAGCCGTGCAGGAAGAATTCCGCAGCTGCGTGTGGCGGGTTACCGTCGCGTCGGATGCCCAGGGCACCGGCGTGGGCAAGTTCGCCGTGTGGGCACTCGCCGACGAGGCCCGCAGTCGCGGCTTCGAGCGCCTCACCGCGATCTGGGAACCCGGCGAGGAAGGCCCCGAGCGGTTCTTCCTGCGCGTGGGCTTCACGATCGTGGGCGAGACGCAGTACGGCGAGAACATCGGGGCGCTCGCGCTCAGTGCGTAAGCCACCCGACGACTTCATCTCGAGCGTGCTCGAGGTGGTCGGCTCAATCCCGCCGGGCAAGGTCATGGCGTACGGCGACGTCGCTGCGGCCATCGGCTCCCGCGCCGCGCGCGCCGTGGGCACGGTCATGTCGCACTACGGCTCGGATGAACCGTGGTGGCGCGTCGTGCGGGCGAGCGGGCATCCCCCGATCGACCACGAGACGCGCGCGCTCCAGTACTACGGCGCGGAAGGCACACCGCTCAAGTGGAGCCGCGACGGCGTGTACCGCGTCGACCTCGCGGTGGCGCGGCACACCCCGTCGTTCGAAAGCCTCCGCTAGCCCCGCGGTGGCGGCCCGCCCACCCCCGACCCCGGCCGGGCCACACACCGCTCACGCAGCCGAGCGGGGTGGGGCGGCCGCTGATCAGCTCGCGGCGTACGCGGCCTCGAGGTTGGTCACGATGATCTTGCGCATGCTGAGCATGGCCTGGGTGACGCGGCCGGCCTTCTCGGTGTCGGGGTCCTTCTGCAGGCGCATGAGCGCCTCGGGGATGATCTGCCAGGAGAGGCCGTACTTGTCCTTGAGCCAGCCGCACTGCGACTCCTCGCCACCGTCGGCGGTGAGGGCATCCCAGAGGCGGTCGACATCGGCCTGGGTGTCCACGAGCACGAAGATCGAGAACGCCACCGTGAACGGGAACGCGGGGCCAGCGTTCATGGCCATGAAGCGCTGGCCCGCGACCTCGAAGGTGCCGAAGAACAGGGCGCCGTCCGGGCCGCGGGTCTCCTCGACCACACGGGAATCGGGAAAGAGGGTCGCGTAGAACGCGAACGCCTCCTCAGCATTGTTGTCGAACCAGAGGAAGGGGGTGATTGTTGTCATGTCGTGCTCCTTTCCCCAGTGAGTCGGAGCCGGGGACGCAGCCTCGACATCTAGACCAAAGAATCTCTCCACGCCGCGTGCAGCTGCGCGAAACGACCAGTTCCCGCGATGAGCTCGCGAGGCGTGCCGTCTTCTACGATCCTGCCGTGTTCCATGACCAGAACGCGATCAGCAATCGCCACGGTCGAGAGGCGGTGGGCGATGATGATCGCCGTGCGATCGGAGAGCAGGGTCAGCAGACCCTCCTGCACGAGCCGCTCCGACGGGATGTCGAGCGATGCCGTCGCCTCGTCGAGGATCAGTACGACCGGGTCGGCGATGAACGCGCGCGCGAACGAGAGCAGCTGGCGTTGACCGGCCGAAACGCGCCCGCCGCGCTTGTTCACGTCGGTGTCGTACCCGTTCGGAAGCGCTTCGATGAACTCGTGCGCACCAACGGCCTTCGCCGCTCGCACGATCTCGTCGCGGGTCGCCTCGGGCTTGCCGAGGGCGATGTTGTCAGCGACTGTTCCCGAGAACAAGTACGCCTCCTGCGTGACCATGACGATCGCGCGACGCAGATCCTTGGGATGCAGCTTGCGCAGATCCACCCCATCGAGCGCAACAGTTCCCGTGGTGGGGTCGTAGAAGCGCGAGATGAGCTTCGCGAGCGTGGACTTTCCCGCTCCCGTCGACCCCACGAGGGCGATGGTCTGCCCCGCCGGAATCTCGAGGTCGAACGTGGGCAGCACGACACGGTCGGCCTTGTACGCGAACTTGACGTCGTCGAAGCTCACGCGTCCGCTCGCCTTGCGCAGGTCGATCGGTCGCGTGGGGTCGGGCACGCTCGGCTTCTCCTCGAGCACGCCCGAGATCTTCTCGAGCGCGGCCGCGGCCGACTGGTACGAGTTGTAGAACATCGCCATCTCCTGCGCGGGGGCGAAGAACTGCCGCGAGTACAGCAGCGCCGCGAGCAGCGCTCCGATCTCGAGACCGCCCGCCGCGACCCTCAGCCCGCCGATGAGCAGGATGACCGCGAGCGCCACGTTGCCGATGAGCACGAGCCCGGGGTCGAAGATGCCGAACAGCTGGATGACCTTGAAGTTGGTCGCGCGGTAGTCCTCGACGAGCCCGGCGAACTCCTCCTCGTTGCGCTTCTCCTTGCGGAACGCCTTGACCGCACGGATGCCCGTCATCGTCTCCACGAACTGCACGATGAGCCGCGCCGAGGCGGTGCGCGTGTCACGGAAGAACATCTGCGAGCGCACCTGGAACCAGCGCGTGAGCGCGGCAAGCGGAATGAGGGATCCCAGCAGCACCAGGCCGCTCACCCAGTCGAGCGAGAACAGCGCGATCGCGATGAACAGCATGTAGAGCGCGCCCTGCACGAGCTGGTTGATGCCCGAATCGAGCAGCTCCCGGATCGCGTCGAGGTCGCTGGTCTGGCGCGCGATGATGCGGCCCGAGGTGTAGCTCTCGTGGAAATCGAGTGACAGCCGCTGGGTGTGCAGGAAGACCCGCTTGCGCAGGTCGAACAGGATCGCCTGGCTCACCCGTGCCGTGAGCACGGTGTACCACGCGATGAGTGTCGCGCCGATGATGCCCGTCACGAGATAGCCGATGACCGTGAACCACAGCGGCATCCAGTCCTGTTTCATCGCGGCGGGCAGCCCGTTGTCGATTCCGAACGCGATGAACGCGGGTCCGGCGACCTGGGCCGCGGTGCTCACGACGACGACAGCCATGGTGAGAACGACCTTCGAGCGCACCGGCAGGATGAGCGACCCGAGCAGCCTGAGCGAACGCTGCCTGATCTGGCGGCTCTCCGTCTTGCTGTAGTCGTTACGCTCTTCGCCCTCGACTCCTGTCACGCTCATGAGCTGGCCTCCGCCCTTTCGCGCTTCTGTTCGTCTTCGAGACTGGAGATGACGAACCGGTAGTGGTCGCTCGTGGCGAGCAGGTCTGAGTGCTTTCCGACCGCGGTGATCCTGCCGTTCTCCAGCAGGGCGACACGATCGGCGAGCATGACCGTCGAGGGCCGGTGCGCGACGATGAGCGCGGTGGTGGACGCGAGCACCCTGCGCAGGGCCGCCTCGACGAGGGCTTCGGTGTCGACGTCGAGCGCGGACAGCGGGTCGTCGAGAATCAGCACTGAGGGCCGCGCGGCGACCGCACGCGCGAGCGCGAGCCGCTGGCGCTGTCCGCCCGAGAGCGAGAGGCCCTCCTCGCCGACCTTGGTGTCGAGGCCCTCGGACAGCTCGTACACGAACGCCGCCTGCGAGATCTGGAGGGCCTCCGCGAGGTCGGCCTCCGAGGCACCGGGTCGGCCGAGGAGCACGTTGTCGCGAACGCTCGCCGAGAAGAGCGTCGCGTCTTCGAACGCCATCGCGAGCAGCGAGCGCAGCTCCGTGAGCCTCAGGTCACGGATGTCGACGCCGTCGACCGAGATCGCTCCGCCCGTCACGTCGTAGAGCCGGGTGGTGAGGGCTGTGACCGTTGACTTACCCGAGCCCGTGAGGCCCACCAGGGCCATGGTCTCGCCCGGCTCGATCACGAGATCGACGCCGTTGAGCAGGTCGGTGACCTTCTCCGGAGAGTCCTGGTACCTGAAGTGCACATCGTCGAAGACGAGGCGCCCCTTCGGGTCCGTGACCGTCTTCGGCTCCACGGGGTCGACTATCGTGTTCTCGGAATCCATGACCTCGAAGAACCGGTCGGCCGCCGTGCGGGTGTCGAACGTCATCGACAGCAGGAACCCGATGGACTCCACGGGCCAGCGCAGCACGGTCGCTGTCGCGAAGAACGCGACGAGTTCGCCGACCGAGATCTGGTTGTTCACCGCGAGCCACACTCCGCCGAGGAGGCACAGCGCAAAGGTCACGTCGGGAACAAGGAGCAGCCACAGCCAGATACCCGCGATCGCTTTCGCCTTCTCGATCTCGGTTCCGCGCAGCTCTTCGGCCTGGTTCGAGAAGTTCTCCAGCGCGTGCTTTCCGCGACCGAACGCCTTGAGCACGCGGATGCCGTGCACCGATTCCTCGACGGCGGTGGCGAGGTCACCGGCCTGGTCCTGGCTGCGGCGAGCGACCACTGAATACTTGTTCTCGAACAGGTAGCCGTAGATCCAGAGCGGGATCGAGCACACCATGAACAGCACGCCGAGCATCCACGAGATGTTCACCAGGAAGACGAAGCCGACCACGATCGTGACCACGTTGACCACGAGCAGCACGATGCCGAACGAGATCCAGCGCCGGATGAGGTTGAGATCGCTGATCGCGCGCGACAGGAGCTGCCCGCTCGGCCAGCGGTCGTGGAATCCCACCGGCAGATCCTGCAGCTTCTTGTAGAGGGCGTTGCGCAGACGCGCTTCGACGTGGGTTCCGGGCGTCAGCACGAAGGTGCGGCGCAGGAAGACCATGATCGCCTCGAGCACGCCGAGGCCGAGCACGATGGCGAACGCGGGGAAGATCTGACTGGAGTCACCCGACTGCAGCGGCCCGTCGACGAGCGACCGCAGCACCTGCGGGATGAGGAGGGCCACAATGCCCGCGGCGAGCGCCGCGACCATGCCCAGGTAGATGCGGGGCATCGCCGGTTTCGCGTACGGGTAGAGCCGACGGATGGCGGCGAACGTACCGACTGCCTTGGTGCGACCGGATTCGGTCGTGGGTGAGGACATGAAGAACATCCCGTGGGGAGGGCGGCGCGAGGACGCGCCGCTTGTCTGGACTTGCGTGGTGTGGGTCGGCGTCGTGCGCCGTCGAGGGCCGGAGGAAGCTAGGCGTGACGCGGTCGCCGAACAAGGCCACCGAAGACAGTGCCCGTGGTCGCGATCGTGCGCGTCGTGGCGTTCTCTGTCTTCGTCATGGTGCCCTCCCGTAGCGTCTGGTGCTGCCGACGCTCAGGGGCGCTGCGCAGCCCTCCAGACTAGGCCCCGGTCAGGACGGGATGCAAGCTGTGCTTACCGTTCGGCTCCCTTCTCCGGAGATTCGACTCCGTCGTCGGATGCTCTTTTCCGGAGAAACGTGCGCGATTGGTGATTCTCAGCGCTTAACTTCTTCGCATCCGGCGATAGTTCCGCAGAAACGAATGCCAGGGCGGGAAGCGCTCGACGAAAGGCCCGGAAAAGGGAACGCCGGCTCAGCGCAAGCGCACCGAGAGGCACGTGACGCAGCCCTCGAGCTTCTCGAACTCACTCACCTCCACGGTGACGACGCGGTAGCCAAGGCTCTCGACGAGCGCGATCGACTTGGGCACGGACGCGGCCATGAGCACCGAGTCATCCGAGAGCACGACAACTGCGGCGCCAGGCTCGGGCAGGGCGAGGAAACGGTCGAAGATCGCAGGGCTGTCGACGTGCTTCGCATAGCCCACAACTGTGCCGTCGGGCAGCGCGGTGACGGCACTCTTGAGGTGCAACACCTTCGTGACGGGAACGGGCACGACTGTATAGCCGAGCGAGGCGATGATCGCGCGGAGCTGCGCGATACCCTCCGCGTTGGTGCGACCGCCGCGGCCGACATACACGGTCGTGCCGACCTTGAGCACGTCACCGCCGTCGAGGGTGCCGGGCTGCTCGATCTCGCGCACGGAATAGCCGAGCTTGCGGGCGAGGGGGCGCAGGGCATCCGTCTCGCCGCGTCGGCTCTCGGCGCCGGGGCTCGTGATGACCGCTGTACCACCGAAGATGACTATCGCGTCTTCGACGAACACGGAGTCAGGGTGGTCGTCGCTCGGGGCGACATCGACGGTCTCGAAGCCCTCGGCCTCGAGCACAGCGACGTAGGCTTCCCACTGCGTGTCGGCGAGTTCATCGTCGAGCGCGACGCGGTCGATGTGGGTGACCTGCCCCTCAGCAAGCCGCGACGACGGCATGCGCACGAGCACCTTGGCGCGAGACGGCATGGATGCCACGGCGAACCACACGCACACCCCCATTGTCGCCGTGGTGACGGCAGCCACCACGAGGTAGACCAGGTTCGTGCCGATCAGGCTCGAGGCGACGTAACCGAATGCGTCGGCGGTCCACGCGGTACCGCTCGTGAGGATGCCGTAGGAGGTGCCCGCGAGCGCGGCGATGACACTCGCGGGCAGTCCAACGAGCGCCGCGATGGGCCAGCGACGCAGGAGGCCGAGCACGGCACCCACGGAAACGAGCACGAAGAGCACGAGGCTCGACGCGGTGAAGTAGTCGCTGATCGCCGGAATATTGCCGGCAACTGCCCCGTTCACCGAGAAGAACACGAGCAGCACGGCGATGTGGGTGACCACAGCCACCGCGAATCCGGCGAGGAGTGCCGCGGCAACGCGGCGCCCGAGGGGCAGGGGACGGTTCAGTGCGCGACTCATGTGCACAACCTAGCGGGCCGAACCTTTGCGTCGGCTGCTAGTGGACTCTCAATGGAAGAAGTGCCGCTCGCCCGTGAAGTACATGGTCACGCCCGCCAGCTTTGCGGCAGCGATGACGTCGTCGTCGCGGATCGATCCGCCCGGCTGCACTATCGCGCGCACACCGGCGTCCATGAGGATCTCGGCGCCGTCGGCAAACGGGAAGAACGCGTCGCTCGCGGCGACCGAACCCTTCGCCCGGTCTCCCGCGCGCGTGACGGCGAGCCGGCACGAGTCCACGCGGTTGACCTGTCCCATGCCCACACCGACCGACGCGCCATCGTGGGCGAGCAGGATCGCGTTCGACTTGACGGCGCGCACAGCCCGCCAAGCGAACTCGAGGTCGGCACGCGTGGCCGGGTCGGCTTCGGGTCCGGCGACGAGGGTCCAGGCATCCGAGCTGAAGTCGGTGTAGGTGTCCGGCGACTGGATGAGGGCCCCACCCGAGACCTGGCGGAACTCCTCGCCCGCGCGGTGGTAGCCCGCAGGAAGCTTGAGCAGGCGCAGGTTCTTCTTCGCCTGCAGGATCGGCAGGGCATCGTCATCGAACCCGGGCGCGACGACGACCTCGGTGAAGATGTCTTTGATCGACTCGGCGGCCGCACGGGTAATCGTGCGGTTCGCGGCGATCACGCCGCCGTAGGCCGAGACGGGATCGCACGCGTGGGCCCGAGCGTGTGCCGAGGCAATCGCATCGCCAGACCCGCGCGCGACGGCAATGCCGCACGGGTTCGCGTGCTTGATGATCGCCACGGCCGGCTCGTCGAAATCGTAGGCGGCGCGCAGGGCGGCATCGGCGTCGACGTAGTTGTTGTACGACATCTCTTTGCCGCCGAGCTGGGTCGCCTGTGCGATCCCCGCGCCGTCGGACTCGACGTAGAGCGCGGCGGCCTGGTGCGAGTTCTCGCCGTAGCGGAGGGTCTGCTTGAGGGTGACCTCGTACGTGCGGGTCTCAACCGGGTGTTCTGCCCTGACGCCGACGTTGTCGGCGAACCACTCGGCCACAGCCTTGTCGTACGCGGCGGTGTGCGCGAAGGCCTCCCCCGCGAGGCGCTGGCGCTGGGCGAGGGTCGTGCCGCCGAGGGTGAGTGCCTTGACGACCTGAGGGTAGCTCGCCGGGCTCGTGACGATCGCGACGTTCGCGTGGTTCTTCGCCGACGCGCGCACGAGCGCGGGGCCGCCGATGTCGATCTGCTCGATCACGTCGTGAACTGGCGCGCCGGATGCCACTGTCGCAACGAACGGGTACAGGTTCGAGATCACCAGCTGGAACGGCTCGATACCCATTTCCGCGAGCTCGGCCTCGTGCGACACGAGTCGCAGGTCGGCGAGGAGCCCCGCGTGGATCGCGGGGTGCAGGGTGCGCACGCGGCCGTCGAGCGACTCGGGGTATCCGGTGACCGCGGCGACCTCGGTCACCGCCAGGCCCGCCGCAGCGATCGTCTTGGCCGTCGACCCTGTCGACACGATCTCGACCCCAGCGCCCACGAGCGCCGTCGCGAGTTCGACGAGCCCGGTCTTGTCGCTCACCGAGACGAGGGCGCGCTGGATCGGGATGGCGTCGCGTTCGCGGTAGTCGGAGATGTCGTGCGTGGGGCCGCTCATGAGAGCTCCTTGAGATCGATGGCTGAGTTGGCGATGTCGAGGATGGCCTGGATCAGCAGGCGGCGCTCGACGGGCTTGATGCGTTCGTGCAGTGTGGCTTCGGTGTCATCCGGTGCGATGCGAACCCGCTCCTGCGAGATGATCGGGCCACTGTCCACACCGTTGTCGACGACGATGACACTCGCTCCGGTCTCGGTGACTCCGGCGGCGAGCGCGTCCCGCACGCCGTGAGCCCCCGGGAACTCGGGCAGGAACGCCGGATGCGTGTTGATCAGGTTGGGCGAGAGCGCCTCGACGAACTCCGGCGGCAGCAGCTTCATGAAGCCGCTCAACACCACGAGATCGGGGTTCCACGATCGCACCTGGGCGAGCAGTTCGGCCGCCCACGCGTCACGGTCCGCGAAGTTCGACATGGCGACCGAGAAGGTCGGGATGCCGTACTCCTCGGCGTGGGCGAACCCGTCCGCGTCGCGATCGGCTCCGACCGCGATCACGCGCGCGGGAAACTCGGCGTCCTGTGACGCGTCGAGGAGTGCGCGGAGGTTCGACCCGCCGCCCGAGATCAGGACCACGAGTGAGAGCACCCGATCAGCCTAGCGCTGCGGTCGGCGGGCTTCCGGTGCCGGTCGACGCAGGCTCGCGAAGAGGCCGATGAGGGAGGAGATGAACAACTCGACGGCCGCCCACGCGCCCACCGCCCACGGGTTCGGGCCGACGTCGGCCAGGCGGCCCGGCCCCGCTGCTCCGCCCGATGCCCACGCGAGCAGGCCGAGGATGACTGCGCCCACGACCGCGATGCCCAGTGCGACGAGCACGAGCTCGCGACGCTCGAGGTCGCGGCGCGCTCCTGGCCCGAGGATCGCTCCGACGAGGAAGCCGACCACGATGGGAACGAGCAGACCCACGAAGCCGAGGGCGAGCCCGCCCTGCGGTAGCGCACCGAGTAGGGGGATCGCCGGGATCGGCCCGAGCTGTGTCGCGAGCGGGCTCACCGCCGAGCCCGTGCCGAGGGCGAAGCCGGGGCCGACGAGCCAGCTGGCTGTCCACACCACGACGTTGGGCAGGAACGCGAGCTCACCGAGCGTCACCGCGACGCCGCCGAGCACCTCAGTGTGCAGGCTCTCGTACAGCGTGATGATGCGCGCGTAGGAGAACGCGATAGCTCCCGCCGTGACGATCGCGGCGAGCAGCATGACGCCGGCCGCGGCCGCGGCTCCCCCGCGCAGCGCCGTCGTGAGCACCGTGCGCGTGGTGATCGATCGGTCGCCCAGCCAGTCCCGTACGGGCGTCGCGGGGTCGCGACGCAGGGTGCGCGTGCGCCTTACGCCGATCACGACTCCGATCGCGAAGACGAGCGTGGGTAGCAACGTGCCTTGCACGAGCGAGGGTCGCGCGAGCGGATGCAGCGCCGAGAACGTGACCCCGAACGACACGAGCGCGAACGTCGACAGAGACACGATGAGGCCGAGGAGCCGGTGCCGAGTCTCCGCGACCCGGCGACCAGCCCGGATGCCCAGCAGCAGCGTGAGCATGGCGAAACCGAGAGCGGCAATCGTGAGGGTGACGGGAGCGCTCGCCCCGGGGAATCCCAGCAGCAGGGCCGTTGAGGGATCGAGCGTCATGGTCACGTCGACGCCGTGCCCGAGCAGCCAGAGGTCGACGGCGGCACGCCAGAAGACAGTCCAGTCGATGACGAGGCCGTACTGGATTCCCCACAGCAGGGTGAGCGGAACGAGGGGCACAGCGATGCCGATCGCGGCGACCAGGATTGCCTCGAAGGCGGCGAAGAGAACGGTGAGTTGACGGTTCAACTGGGCTGTTCCATGCGGGCTCAGTGCACGACGATGTTGAGGACGATCATGAGCAACCCGAACAGGGCGGTGCCGATGCCGCCAAGGATGCGGACGACGACGTGTCTGCGCCGCTGAGCGAACGCGTTGTAGCCGAGCACCCCAAGCACGATCGTCGCGACGAACAGGGCGAGGCTCACCGCATCGTCGGCGGTCAGGACGTGGAACACGCCGAGCAGGAGCACGAGCGACGGCAGGATCGCGGCGTAGAGCATGCCGGTCGAGTGGGAGACCGTCCGTCGAAACGCGTCGCCGAGCCTCGTGTCGGCACCGTGGGAGGCGATCGTTCCCGCGAACACGTGGGCGCCCCAGAAGATGACGAGGGATGCCACGGACACCAGCAGCACCTCGAGCGCCTCTGAATCGTCGTCGTCGACGGCGCCGATGAGGGCCGAGAACAGGATGAGGCCGTAGACCGCGTCGGGCGTCACCACCCGCTCACGAACGCGCTGCAGGACACCCATGCGGCTACGGTACAGGCCTCGCTGCGAGGTAGGAGGAAGGCGGACCGTGCGTCAGCAGTTCGGGTCGGATGCGGGCACGACGCCGTCGAGCAGATACGCGTCGACCGTGGAGTCCACGCAGGTATTGCCCTTGTTGTACCCGGTGTGCCCGTCGCCGTCGCGCGTGACCAGCACGGCGTTCGACAACTGCTTCACGAGAGCCTGCGACCACACGTACGGGGTGGCGGGATCGCGGGTGGTGCCGACGACGACGATCGGTGGAGTTGCCGCGTCCCAGGTCGTGGGCAGGGTGGCGGACGACACGGGCCAGTTGCGGCACGCGATGTCAACGACCGCGAAGTCGTCGCGCGCGATGAATGTGCCGATGATCGGCGCTGCCGCATCGATCTGGGCGAGGCGATCGCGCGTCGCGACCTGGTCTGCCGCGAAGTTGTAGTCGAGGCACGCGACCGAGACCGTGACCTCGAGCCCGTTGCCGTAGCTGCCGTCGGCGAACCTGCCGTTGTAGTTGTCCGCGGCCTCGAAGGCTGGGGCCGGATCCCGCGCGATGAAGGCGGTGAACAGCTTCGTGAGGCCGTCCCAGTAGCTCTGGTAGTACAGCGAGTTGGAGATTCCGGTCGCGAGGGTCGCGGTGTCGAGCACGCGACCGTCGGTGTTCACGAGCGCGGAGTCATCTGCAGTCGCGATGAGGTCTGTGGCCTGCCCGAGGGCTTCAGCGATATCGCCGGTGAACGGGCACCCCTCGGCGTCAAGGCACGCCTGCATGTACGAGCGGAAGGCGAGGTCGAAGCCGACCATGCGCTGCTGGGAGAGTTCGAAACCCGAGAGCGAGGGGTCGTACGCCCCGTCGAGCACCATGACTCCGACGTTCTGCGGGAACAGCTGCGCGTACACGGTGCCGAGGTAGGTACCCCACGAATAGCCGACGTAGTTGAGCTTGTCCGAGGCCAGCACGGCGCGGATGAGGTCCATGTCGCGCGCAGTGCTCACGGTGTCCATGTGCGCGAGCAACTCGCCCGAATTGGCGCTGCACGCGTCGGCGAAACGCTGGTCGCGCGCCGCGGACTCGTCGAGCCAGCCGGAGGACTCGTACGGGTCGTCGAAGGTTCCGTAGAGAATCTCCTCGGTGTCTTTCTGGTCGGTGAAGCACGTCACGCGGGTCGAGCGCCCGACCCCGCGCGGGTCCCAGCCGATGACGTCGTAGTCCGCCTTTGCTGCGGGGGTGACCGCATAGCCGAACGACACGAAGTCGAAGCCGGAGCCACCGGGGCCGCCCGGGTTCGTGAGTAGCGAGCCCTTCGTGGTGTTCGTCGACTCCTGCCGCACGACGGCGAGCTGGATGCGATCGCTCTCCGGGTCGGACCAGTCGACGGGGGCGCTGACCGTTGTGCAGTCGAATCCGTCGTTGCACGGGTTCCAGAACACCTGCTGCTCATAGATCGACTCGAAGCCGGCGGGGATGCCCGACTCGGTGTTCGACGGAGCGGGCGCGCCCGTGCATCCGGACACCAGCATGACCAGCGCGGTGGCGGCAACCATGGCACGGAGCGGGCGCGGCATCATCAGACGGCGTCCGTCAGCACGCCGGGTCGGCGGCGGGAACTGTGCCGCTCACGAAGTACGCGTCGACGACGTCATCCACGCACGGGACGCCCTGGTTGTAGACAGTGTGGCCCTCGCCCGTGTGGGTGATGAGCACGCCGCTCGAGAGCTGCTTGGCGAGGGAGACCGACGACGCGTACGGCGTCGCGGGGTCGTTCGTGGTGCCGATCACGAGGATCGGGGCAGCGCCCTTCGCCTCGAAGGTCGTGGGCAGGTCTTCGCCTCGCGGGTACGGCCAGTGCGTGCACGCGGTGTCGAGCACGGCGAAGTCGTCGTAGGTCGCGTACTTACCGAGGATGGGCGCGTAGGCGTCGATCTCGGCGATGCGGTCAAGGGTCGATTCCGGATCGCTCGCGAAGTCGCCATCCGCACACGTCGCCGCGATGTAGACGTCGTTGGCGTTCGAGTCGTAGCCGCCGTTCGGGCCGCGCTGGTTGTAGTCGTCTGCACTCGTGAAGGTGAGGGTCGGGTCGCCCTGCTGCAGTTCGGTGAACATGTCGGTCAGGTCGACCCAGTACGACTCCGAGTACAGGTTCTCGATGATCGCCGTCGCGAGCGTCGCGGAGTCGAGCACGCGGCCGTCGAAGTTCGCGAGCTTCTTCGCGTCGACCGTGTCGAGCACGGAGCGCACCTGGGCGAGGGCGGTGTCGACATCGCCCGTGAACGGGCACGCTCCGCTGCCGAGGCACGATTGCATGTACGCGCGCAGTCCGCTGTCGAACCCGGCCATCTGGAACTTGAGGGCCTCGACGTCGGTCTGCAGCGGGTCGACGGCTCCGTCGAGCACGAAGCGCCCGACGTTCTGCGGGAAGAGCTCCGCGTACACAGCGCCGAAGTATGTACCGTAGGAGTAACCGAGGTAGTTGAGCTTCTCGTCACCGAGAAGTGCGCGCAGCATGTCCATGTCTTTGGCGTTGCTCGCCGCGTCGAGGTTGCCGAGCAACTCTCCCGTGTTCGTCTCGCAGGCCTTCGCGAAGTCGCCCATCTCGACGGTGAGTTCGTCGATCCAGCCCTGGCTGTCGTATGGGCTATCGAAGGTGCCGTAGAGCTGGTCATCCTTCTCGGCGTCGTCGGTGTAGCACTCGACGCCAGTGGATTGCCCGACCCCGCGCGGGTCCCAGCCGACGATGTCGAACGCGTCGACCACGGATGGCCCGGCCACCTGGTCGCCCGAGTAGTAGACGTAGTCCCAGCCGGAGCCGCCGGGGCCGCCGGGGTTCAGGAGCATCGATCCCTGCTTGGTGCCGGTCGCCTCGTGCTTGACGAGCGCGAGGTCGATCGCGCCGTCGGAGGGCGAATCCCAGTCGACGGGAGCCTTCGCCGTGGCGCAGACCGTTCCGTCGCCGCAGCGATCCCAGCTGAGGGTCTGCGAGTAGAAGCCGTCGCTGTCCGTCGGCGGCGGGCCACTCGACTGCTGCGGCGTCGGGAAGAACTGGCATCCCGCGAGCACGACCATTGCCGCGGCAACAATGACCGCGATGACGGGAAGTCGTTTCTTCACTGGTGCCCCTTCGGCATTGAACCCCGCAGGGCAGGAATCACCAGAATAGGGGCTACAGGGCCGCCAGTACCTCGCGCATGAGCGTTGCGGTCTCGCTCGGCGTCTTGCCGACCTTGACGCCCGCGGCCTCGAGGGCCTCTTTCTTGCCCTGGGCCGTGCCAGCGCCGGCGGAGACGATTGCCCCCGCGTGGCCCATGGTCTTGCCCTCGGGAGCAGTGAAGCCCGCAACGTAACCCACGACGGGCTTCGTGACGTACTCGCGGATGAAGTCTGCCGCACGCTCCTCGGCGTCGCCGCCGATCTCGCCGATCATGACGATCGCCGTGGTCTCCGGGTCGTCCTGGAAGGCGCGGAGCGCGTCGATGTGGGTGGTGCCGATGATGGGATCGCCACCGATACCGATCGCGGTCGAGAAGCCCAGGTCGCGCAGCTCGTACATCATCTGGTAGGTCAGGGTGCCCGACTTCGAGACGAGGCCGATGGGACCCTTGCCCGTGATCGTCGCGGGGGTGATGCCGACGAGCGACTCACCCGGCGTGATAATGCCTGGGCAGTTCGGGCCGATGATCTGCGTCTTGCCGCCCTTGGCCTTCGCGAGGGCCCAGAACTCCGCTGAGTCCTGCACGGGGATGCCCTCCGTGATGACGACGACGAGCGGGATCTCGGCTTCGATGGCCTCGACCACGGCGTCCTTGGCGAAGGCCGGGGGGACGAAGACGATCGAAACGTCGGCTGCGGTGGCATCCATGGCCTCTTTGACCGTGCCGAACACGGGCAGCTCGATGCCGCCGTCGTGGCTCACCGTCGTGCCGGCCTTGCGCGCGTTCACGCCGCCGACGACCTGGGTACCGGCCTTGAGCATGAGTGCGGTGTGCTTGGTGCCCTCGCCGCCGGTGATGCCCTGGACGATGACCTTGGAATCCTTGTTGAGGAAGATCGACATGTTCTGTTCCTTACGCGTTCGCGAGCTCGGCGGCCTTGTCGGCGCCTTCGTCCATGGTGTCGGCCAGGCTGACCAGCGGGTTGTTTGCAGCGCGCAGGATGGCGCGGCCCTCCTCGACCTTGTTGCCGTCGAGACGCACGACGAGGGGCTTCGTCGCGGTTGCACCGAGAATCTCCAGTGCCTTCACGATGCCGTTCGCGACCGCATCGCACGCGGTGATGCCGCCGAACACGTTCACGAACACGCTCTTCACCTGCGGGTCGCCGAGGATGACGTCGAGGCCGGCAGCCATGACCTCGGCCGAGGCGCCGCCGCCGATGTCGAGGAAGTTGGCCGGCCGCACGCCGCCGTGACGCTCGCCCGCGTAGCTGACGACGTCGAGCGTCGACATCACCAGGCCAGCACCGTTGCCGATGATTCCGACCTCGCCGTCGAGCTTCACGTAGTTGAGGCCGTTGGCCTTGGCCTTCGCCTCGAGGGGGTCTGCGGCATCCTTGTCTTCCAGCGCCTCGTGGTTCGGATGACGGAACCCGGCGTTCTCGTCGAGCGTGACCTTGCCGTCGAGGGCGAGGATCTGGCCGTCTTCCGTGAGCACGAGCGGGTTGACCTCGACGAGCGTCGCGTCCTCACCCTTGTAGACCTCGTAGAGCTTGACGAGCACGGGCGCGACCTTGTCGGCGATCTCATCATCGAAGCCACCGGCGAGTGCGATCTCCTTCGCCTTCGCGAGGTCGATGCCGCCCAGCGGGTCGACCTCGATCTTGGCGAGAGCATCGGGACGCTCGACCGCAAGTTCCTCGATCTCCATGCCGCCCTCGACGCTGCAGAGGGAGAGGTACGACCGGTTGGCCCGGTCGAGCAGGATCGAGAAGTAGTACTCCTTGGCGATGCGCGCACCCGCGGCCACCATGACGCGGTGCACGGTGAGGCCCTTGATCTCGAGACCGAGGATGTCGCCGGCCGCGGTGAACGCGTCATCCGGGTTGTGCACGACCTTGACGCCGCCGGCCTTGCCGCGACCCCCGGCCTTCACCTGGGCCTTCACGACGACAGTGCCGCCGATCTTCTCCGCCGCGGCCTTCGCCTCGGCGGGGGTGTCAGCCACGATGCCGGCAAGTACAGGCACTCCGTAGGATTCGAAAAGGTCCCGAGCCTGGTACTCGAAAAGATCCACGTAACTCTCGCAATCGCGCGTCGGTTTAGCTAATGAAACGGCCCCGGTCGCCCATCGAGATAACTCGATGTCAAGACACTTTGACCACAAAGCACTCTACTCGCTCGAACTTGGGGGTTCGTCCGGGGCTGCGCCATGGGGCGGTTAACTTCGGGGGATCTTTAGTTGCAAACGCGCAGCACGCGAGAATGGGAGCATGCCCGCATGGACCGAGGATGCCGCGGCCGAGGCCATCCTCCTCGCCGGGGGTGCGCGCGCCATCCTGCTGCAGCTCGCCCATCCCGCCGTGGGCCGCGGCGTGGCGGAGCACAGCGACTTCGCGGAGCGCCCGCTCGACCGGCTGCACGGCACGCTCACCTACCTCTACGTCATCCAGTTCGGCACCCGCGAGGAGGTCGCGCGCATCGCCCGGCACGTCGGCCGGGCGCACAGGCCCGTGACCGGCGAGGGCTACGACGCCGGGGATGTCGCACTGCAGGTCTGGGTGGCGGCGACGATCCACGACACGGCGGTGCACGTGCACGAGCTCGTGTTCGGCCCGCTGACTCCCGCCGAAGCGCAGGACATGCTCGACGCCGCGGCGATCGTGGCGACGACGCTCGGCGTTCCGCGCTCGGTATGGCCCGCGACCCCTGCTGCGTTCGGCGAGTACTGGGCGGGGGTGCCGCTGCGGGTCGAGCAGCCCGCCCGCGACGTGGCGCGTGCGCTCCTGCATCCGGGGGCTGGCCCGCTCTGGATGCGCGCGCTCATGCCAGCCGTGCGCCTCATGACCGCGGGGCTGCTCGATGACGAACTGAGGGAGGCTTACGGGCTGCCTCTCGACGAGCGGAAGTACGCCAGGCTCGTGCGCACCGTGCGGATCATCTACCCCCGCCTGCCGCGGTCGATCAGGCACGCGCCGATGCGGCGATACCTCCGTGAGTTCAGACGCGGAAGAGAGTAGTCCCGCTCGCGATGTCTGCCGCGGCGAGCGTGGCCCGCACGGTCTCCCCCGCGGTCACCGCACCCTCGACGTTCGCCGTGACCACCGGATCGGTGAGCTGAATGATGCCACCGGTCTCTTTGGCAGAGATGACTGTCGCGTCGAACTTCTCACCCACGCGCGTGGAGAGCAGCGCCGCCTCGATCGCGTCAACTGAGGCGTGCTCAAGGCGGGACGCGACACCGTCTGACCGGCCCATGAGCTTCGGAAGGGTGGGCAGCGCCTCGCGCACCCAGTCGGGAACGGGCTTGCCGGCGACGAGCGCCTCGCACGTGACGAGCACAAAGCGGTCGACGAGACGACGCAGCGGCGCGGTCGCGTGCGCGTACGGGGCCGCGACTGCAGCCTGGGTCGCGTTCTCGGGGGGCGTGCCGTCGAACGCCGTGTAGCCAGCGCCGCGGAACAGTGAGGCCGCCGCGTGGATCGCAGCGAGACCTGGCGCGGTCGAACGGTCGAGGCCGCGCAGGTACTCCCCGTACGGCTGGTCGTGCGGCCACGGGCATCCGAGCGCGGCGACCTGCATCCGGAAGTGCTCGAGCGTGTCGGCGAACGGTGCCGGCATGGTGCGCAGGATTCCCACACCGCCGTCGAGCATGATGCGTGCGGCCGCCATTCCCGTCATGAGGGAGAGCTGCGCGTTCCACTCCTCAACAGCCAGCGGGCTGCGACGCACGAGTTCGTACCTACCGTCACGAAACTCGACTTCCTCGTCTGGACGATTGAGCGAGGCTCCGCCGCGCTCGCGCTCGAGGGCGGTGCGCTTGATCCCCACCTCGCGCAGCAGTTGCAGGCTCTCCGAAGCAGTGCCATCGTCGAGCTGCGCCTGCACCTGTGTGTACGAATACTGATGCCGCGATCGGATGCGCGCCCGCACGAGCGCCGTCGCCGTGACGTTCGCCGCAGCATCCAACTCGAAGGTCCACACGAAGGCGCCGCGCAACTGCCGTTCCAGTAAGGACGCCGCGTGCTCGCTGATGACGGTCGGGTGCAGCGGGATGCGGCCGCCTGGCGCGTAGAGCGTCTGCCCGCGCTCGCGCGCCTCGGTGTCGATCTCGCCGCCCGCGCGCACGAAGGCGGGGACATCCGCGATCGCGTACCGCACGCGGTAACCGTCACCCGCGCGCTCGAGGTGCAGCGCCTGGTCGAGATCGGTCGCGCCCTCGGGGTCAATAGTGACGAAAGCCACCGTCGTCTCGTCGACGTCGGGCAGTTCGGCCGCGTCGACGGCCTCGCTCGCCTCAGCCTCGACGGGGGCCGGGAACGACTCGGGCAGGTTCAGGTCTTCGCGGATCTGCCGCAGGGCGTCAGCGAGCAGGTGGGTCGGGTGGGGAACCCGGGGAACGATGACCGGTTCGCGAAAATCAGAGTTTCTCAAGTGGCGCAATCTTGATCAGCAGGCGCTTGCGCCCCGCGACGTCGAACTGCACTTCCGCGACGCGCTTGGTGCCCTCGCCCGTTACCGCTGTGACGCTGCCCTCGCCGAAGTCGGTGTGCCGGATGCGGTCACCGACCGCGAGCGTGAGGTCGCCGTTGTCGCGCACGAGGCCCGTAACGGCGCTCGTCCATTCCGTCTTCACCCGCGGAGGGGCCGGCGGCAGCGACCCGTAGCTCTCTCGCATCGGCGCCGGGCGCTGCCGCAACTGGCCCTGGCTGCGGAACCCGCCTCCGCCCGACTGGCGCCAGTCGATGAGGTCCGCCGGGATCTCCTGCAGGTAGCGGCTCGGCATCGCGACGTTGACCTCGCCGAAACTCGCGCGCGAGGCGGCGAGTGACAGGTACAGGCGTTTGCGCGCGCGCGTGATGCCCACGTAGAACAGTCGCCGCTCCTCGGCGAGGCCGCCGGGTTCGTTGGACGACATGCGGTGGGGCAGCAGGTCCTCCTCAACACCGGTGAGGAACACCGAGTCGTACTCGAGACCCTTCGCCGTGTGCAGGGTCATGATCGAGACTGTGCCGTCTGAATCGTCGATCTCGTCGGTCGCGGCGAACAGGGCGACGTTCGTGAGGAAGTCGATGAGGGTTCCGTCGGGCGTGACCGTGCGGAACTCCTTAGTCTGCGAGACGAGCTCTTCGAGGTTCTCCGCGCGAGCTTCGTCCTGGGCATCCCCACTGTTCTTGAGCGACGCGAAATAGCCCGTCTTCAGCAGGATGTCGCTCAGGATGTCGTGCGGTGCCGCGGTCGCCACGACCGAGGTCGCGAGGGTGAGGATCTCTCCCAGCTCGACGATCGCCGCCGTCACCTTGGGCCCGAGCCCGAGCTGGGCTGCATCGACGAGGGACTCGCGCAGGGGCATCCCCATGCTGTCTGCGTACTTCTGCAGGGCGGTTTCTGTCGCTGGGCCGATGCCGCGCTTGGGCACATTCATGATGCGGCGCAGCGCAAGGTCGTCGTCGGGATTCGCGACCTGGATCAGGTACGCCATCGCGTCTTTGATCTCGGCGCGCTCGTAGAACTTGGTTCCACCGGGGATGCGGTACGGAATCGCCGAGCGAATGAAGATCTCTTCCAGCGGCCGGGTCTGCGAGTTGGTGCGCACGAACACCGCGATGTCGTTGAGGCTCAGCCCGCCCTTGCGCAGAAGGTCGACCTCATCGGCCACGAACTGGGCCTCGTCGTGGCCCGAGTACCCCGTGTAGCCAACGATCTTCTGGCCGGCCCCGACGGTCGTGAACAGGTTCTTGGCCTTGCGGTCGAAGTTGTTCGAGATCACGGCATTCGCGGCGTCGAGGATGTTCTGGGTCGACCGGTAGTTCTGTTCGAGCAGGATCACCTTCGAGTTCGGGAAGTCGCGCTCGAACTCCGTGATGTTACGGATGTCGGCGCCGCGGAACGCGTAGATCGACTGGTCGCTGTCGCCCACGACCGTGAGCGACGCTGCAGGGATGCCCCCGCTCGGGTCGAGCTTCATGCGGGTGTCTTGCGGCACATGCTGCGGGGCGACGGGCCGCACGAGTTCGCGGATAAGGGAGTACTGCGCGTGGTTCGTGTCCTGGTACTCGTCAACGAGCACGTGACGGAACCGGCGCTGGTAGAGCGCCGCGACGTCCGGGAAGGCCCTGAACAGATAGACCGTCTCGGCGATGATGTCGTCGAAGTCGAGCGCGTTGGCCCTGCGCAGCGCGGCGCTGTAGCGCTTGAAGATCTCGACGAACCCGGCCTCTTTCGGGTCATCCATGTTCACCGAGCGCGCGAAGGCATCGATGTCGGTGAGCTCATTCTTGAGCTTCGAGATGCGGCTCGAGACACCGCCGGGGGTGAAGCCCACGGTGTCGGCGTCGAGTTCTTTGATGATGCGCTTGAGCAGCGCGCGCTGGTCTGCGGTGTCGTAGATCGTGAAGCTCTGCTTCATGCCGAAGTGCTCGGCCTGGCGACGCAGGATGCGCGTGCACGCGGAGTGGAACGTCGAGATCCACATGCCATCGGTCGCGTCGCTGCCCACGAGCGCACGGACGCGCTCGCGCATCTCGGCTGCGGCCTTGTTCGTGAAGGTGATCGCGAGGATCTGGCTCGGCCACGCCTCGCGCGTCTGCAGCAGCCCCGCGATGCGGCGCGTGAGCACGCTCGTCTTGCCCGACCCGGCGCCCGCGACGATCAGCAGGGACTGTCCCCGGTACTCGACAGCCTCCCGCTGCTGCGGGTTGAGGTCGGCGAGCAGGGAGTCGTCGATGCGGCCACCCCCATGAGCACCGTGGGGATCGGCGTGTTCGGGGGGCTCCAGGACGTAGGTCATCGCCCAGCGATTCTACGTGGGACGGGTGACGCTACTGGGTGAGTGCGTCGAGCACCAGGTCGGGCTGATCGGCGAACACTCCGTCGACGCCCGTGCCGAGGATGAGCCTGAACTCGGTGAGCCAGTCGCCGAAGTCTCGCTGCGGCGTGCCCCGCCGGAGGTTTCGCGCGAGAAAACGGTTCTCAGCCCTCAGCGTCCAGGTGAATGCGAGAAGCCCGGCGGCGTGGGCACGGTCGACGAGGTCGGTAGTTCCTATGACGTTGGCCGCGGCATCCGTGCGCAGGAGCAGTCTTTTGTCTACGCTCACCCCCTCGACCTGGGTGGCCAGGCGGGCGAGCCCGGCGGAGGTGAGGTGCGCCGAGTACGGCAGCGCCTTGGCTCCGAAGCGCGCGACGAGGTCAGCGGGCGAACCACTGGCCTCGACGAGATAGATGTAGCGACCGGGCACCCCGCGCTGCTTGATCTGCCCGAGCACAGTCTGCTCGAAGCATTCGACCACGAGGTTGGCCGGTCTCGCCCAGCTCGCGACCTCGGCCGCGAACAACTCGTCGAGCGGCAGACCTAGTGACGAGAAGTAGGTAGCGTGCTTGATCTCCGCGACCATGACGAGTTCGCGACCCAGTCGCTCGCGCTGCTCGTCGATGATCTGCATCAGGTCAGACAGTCGCAGGATTCCCCACCGATCGTCGAACGTCGCCGCGCCCGTGCGGATCGCAGGCAGCCGCTCGCGCGCCCGCAACGTCGCGAGTTGCGCCCAGGTGAAGTCCTCGGTGAACCAGCCCGTGAGACTCGTGTCGTCGATGATCTTCGTCGTGCGCAGGTCGGCGAACTCCGGATGCTCAGCAACATCGGTGGTCCCCGAGATCTCGTTCTCGTGCCGCAGCACGAGAACGCCGTCTTTCGTGGCAACAATGTCGGGCTCGACCGCGTCGGCCCCGAGGGTGAAGGCGAGCTCGTACGCAGCTTTCGTGTGCTCGGGGCGGTAGCCGCTTGCACCCCGGTGACCGATCACGAGGGGACGGGGACGGGTGCTCATAGCCTCCAAGGCTAGAGGTTGCCGCGCCACTAGCATTCGGATATGGCCACCTGCACGACCTGCTCCGGGGAGCTTCGCCCCGAGTGGCGGTTCTGCGTGCACTGCGGGACTGCAGTCACTCCCACGGCCGTGGACGAGGCGGCGGCCGAGGCCCAGCCCCGCGTGAACCATGTGGCGATCATCGCCCTCGTCCTCGCGTGCATCGGGGGCATCCCGGCGGTCGCGTTCGGGCACATCGCCCTCCGCCAGATCAAGCAGACTGGCGAGCGCGGCAGAACCATCGCCCTCGTCGCCACCGCTCTCGGCTACGTCTGGCTCACCGTTGCGATCATCCTGTTCCTGAGGTTCACGAATGGGCTCTGAGGCTCGCTGGGTCGAGCCGACCCGAGCTCTTGCGCTGCGGTGGGGCCGCTACTCCGACCGGTACCTCGCCGGCCTCCTGCTGATCGTCGGCGGGGGCATCCAGCTGCAGGGCTCGAACACGTGGACGCTGCCCCTCCTGCTCATCGGCACGGTCGCCCACGCGACGGGATGGGCGATCATGCCCGCACGCGGCTGGCGCAGGTTGCTCGCCGTCGTGCCCGCGACGGCGCAGCTCTGGCTCCTGCTGACGGGCCCGCAATCCGTCTGGACCCTCGTCGTGCCGTACCTGTGCTGGCTGCTCGTGCGGCACCGCCCCGCGCGCAGCTATCTGACCATCGTGTTCCCGCTCGCCAGCGGGTTCATAGTTCCCCAGTTCTTCCGCGAGTACTCGGCGATGCTTCCCGCCCTCGCAATCTCGATTGCCGTGTTCGTCGCCTCGGCCGGGGTCGCCAGGATGCTCGCGACAAGCCCTGAGCGAACGAAGCAATCAACCCTGCCGACATCCAGCCAGTCCCGGTAGTTTTGTAGTACTTCCACCGAAAGGCAGAACCTCATGGCGAAATTCGCTTTCAGTCGCAACCCCGCTTTTGCGATGAACGCGCAGGGTGGCGTCGCCGCCACCCAGAACATCTCGGCGCAGCAGCTCGACGAGATCTACAACCGCGCTTCGGCTCCCGTTGAGGGCGAGGTGATGACCGTCGAGGACACCATCGCCAAGACCGTTGGCGCCTTCGCGCTCATGCTCGTGGGCGCTGCAGTCGGGTGGTTCCTCGGCCCGGCGATGCCGGCCCTGTGGATCGGGGCCGCGGTAGTCGGCCTCGTGCTTGGACTCGTCAACTCGTTCAAGAAAGAGCCGTCGGCTCCGCTCATCCTGATCTACGCGGTTGCGCAGGGCGTGTTCGTGGGCGGCATCTCGGCCCTCTTCGAGTCGCTGTACTCGGGCATCGTCGTGCAGGCCGTCATCGCATCCCTCGTCGTCGTGGGCGTGACGCTCGCCCTCTTCGCGAGCGGCAAGATCCGGGCATCCAAGCGCGCGACGAAGGTGTTCCTCATCGCGATGGTCGGGTACCTCGCGTTCTCGCTCGTGAACGTCGGCCTCCAGCTCTTCGTGCCCGGCATGGATGCGTGGGGCCTTCGCAGCACGCCGGTATTCGGCATCCCGCTCGGTCTCATCCTCGGCGTCTTCGTCGTGATCCTCGCCGCATACTCGCTCGTGCTCGACTTCGACTTCATCCAGCGCGGCGTCAACAACAAGGCACCCCGCAAGTACGGATGGACCGGCGCCTTCGGCATCATGGCGACAGTCATCTGGCTGTACCTGGAGATCCTGCGCATGCTGGCGATCTCGCGGCGCTAACCCTCCTCATACGAAAGGCCGTCCCTGCGGAGGGCGGCCTTTCGTCGTTTGCAGCTAGCCGCTCGTGGCAGATTCTGATTTTGTGGCATATTCTGGATTCATGACACTTCTTGAGCGAGTAACCGTGGGACAGCAGGGACGCATAGTCATCCCGGCATCAATCCGCAAGCAGCTGAGCCTCGAGGCGGGGTCCACCCTCAACTTCGTGATCAAGGATGGCGCGGTGACCTTGTCGACTCCAATGTCGGCGTTGAGGGAGTTGCAGGCGATGTTCGCCGACGCCCCGAGAACTCCCGGTGTTCTCGCCTCCGAGGAGTTGATCGCCGAACGTCGCGCCGAGTTCCTGCGGGAGCTCGAGTAGTCGTGTACGTGCTCGACGCGTCAGCCATGCTCGCCGTCATCTACAACGAAGCCGGCGCAGACGAGGTGCTGTCCAGAGTCTCGAGTTCGGTCATCCTGAGCATCAACTTCGCGGAAGTACTGCAGAAATCGGCAACCGCCGGTCGCGATCCCGAACAAGTTGGCAGTCTCCTGCGCAGAATGACCATGGGCGTCGTGCCGTTCGACCACACCCTCGCCAGCGAGTCCGCCGCCTTGTGGCCCTTGACGCGACACGAGGGGCTCTCCCTCGCCGACCGGGGGTGCCTCGCTCTTGCGATGGCTATCGGCGGCATCGCAGTGACTGCCGACGCCAGCTGGGCACGCCTGTCGATTCCCTCGGTTGAGGTTCACCTCATCCGCTGAAGCCCTACTCCCACTCGATCGTTCCCGGGGGCTTCGACGTGATGTCGAGCACCACGCGGTTCACGCCGGGCACCTCGTTCGTGATGCGGTTCGAGATCTTGGCGAGCACCTCGTAGGGCACGCGCGTCCAGTCGGCAGTCATCGCGTCCTCTGAGGATACCGGGCGAAGCACGATCGGATGCCCGTACGTGCGCCCGTCGCCCTGCACACCCACGCTGCGCACGTCGGCCAGGAGCACGACTGGGCACTGCCAGATCGCGGCATCCTGACCCGCCGCCGTCAATTCGGCACGGACTATCGCGTCAGCCTTGCGGAGCAACTCGAGACGCTCACGGGTAACCTCACCGACGATGCGAATGCCGAGGCCTGGCCCCGGAAACGGCTGGCGGGAGACGATCACTTCGGGCAGTCCGAGTTCGCGACCGATCGCGCGCACCTCGTCTTTGAAGAGGGTGCGCAGCGGCTCGACGAGCGCGAACTTGAGGTCTTCGGGAAGCCCACCCACGTTGTGGTGGCTCTTGATGTTTGCGGTGCCGGTTCCGCCGCCGGATTCGACCACGTCGGGGTAGAGAGTGCCCTGCACGAGGAAGTCGATAGTCGCACCGTCACCCTGCGCCTCGAGCACGAGGGCCTCTGCCGCGTTCTCGAAGGCCCGGATGAACTCGCGACCGATGATCTTGCGCTTCTGCTCGGGGTCGGTCACTCCCGCGAGCGCATCGAGAAACTGGTCGACAGCGTCAACGGTCACGAGGCGTACACCCGTGGAGGCGACGTAGTCTTCCTCGACCTGGCGCCGCTCGTCCTGGCGCAGCAGTCCGTGGTCGACGAAGATGCAGACCAGCTGGTCGCCGACCGCCTTGTGCACGATTGCCGCGGCGACCGCCGAGTCGACGCCACCCGAGAGACCGCAGATGACCCGCGCGTCGCCGACCTGTGCTCGAATGCGCTCGACCTGCTCGGCGATGACGTTGCCGCTGTTCCAGTCGGCGGGGATGCCCGCAGCCGTGTGCAGGAAGTTCTCGAGCACGCGCTGCCCGAACTCCGAGTGCTTGACCTCAGGGTGCCATTGCACGCCGTACAGTCGCCGCTCGTCGGACGCGAACGCAGCAACCGGGGTGGACCCGCTCGACGCGAGCACCTGGAAGCCTTCGGGCGCCTTCGACACGGAGTCGCCGTGACTCATCCACACGGTCTGCGAGTCGGGCTGCCCCGCGAGCAGCGAGCCGCCGTCGCCCGTGACCGTCATGTCGGTCGCGCCGTACTCGCGCAGGCCCGTGTTGGCGACCTCGCCACCGAGCTGTTGCGCCATCACCTGGAAGCCGTAGCAGATGCCGAGCACGGGAATGCCGAGTTCGAGAATCCCCGGGTCGAGGGTCGGCGAGCCGACCTCGTACACGCTCGAGGGACCACCGCTCAGCACGATGCCGGCCGGATGCTTCGCCGCGACCTCAGCGGCGGTGATCGTGTGCGGCACGATCTCGCTGTAAACATTCGCTTCGCGCACCCGGCGCGCGATCAGCTGGGCGTACTGCGCGCCGAAGTCGACGACGAGAACGGGGTGGGCTTCGGTGTCCCTGGTCGTCATGCATCAACCTTCTCGAGGTGGGCGATCGCGGCGAGCGCTTCGCGCGGAACGCGACGCTCGAGGAAGAAGGAGAGCAGCGGGATGACCCCGCCGAGCGCGATGAAGAGGAACTTGCCGAACGACCATCGGATGCTGCGCCACAGCACGAAGTCTGTGGCGAGGTAGAGCACATAGAGCCAGCCGTGCACGATGAGGATCGCCGTCGAGAGGTTCACGCCGACAATGAGTTCTTTGGGCGTGAGGGCGAGGAACCCATACGGACCCATGAGCTCGATGTCGACGCCCAGCCCGTAACGGAGCACCATCATGGCGCACAACAGAAGCAGGAACGTTCCCGTGATGATCGACGAGACCTTGTAGACGGAGACCGCCCGTCGGATCCGGGTGACGTCTTCTGGCCGGGGTCCGATGGGCATGCCCCTATTCTACGGTCGGCTTCTCAGTGGTTTCTTCCTCCCACGCGTCCCGCACGAGGCGGTACCAGAGGAAGATCGCGAAGCCCGCGAAGATCACCCACTCCACGGCGTAGAAGACGTTGAGCAGGTTGAGGCTGACCTCGGTGATGGGCGCTGGCGCATCGATGAGCTCAAGGCCCGCGGGCGCCGAATCGAGGATGAGGTAACCGCCGTACACGCCGTCGGGCGGTGTCGCCCACAGGTTGATGAGCTCAGGAACCGCCATCGAGCTGCGGATTCCCTTCTCGAAGTCGCTCCCCTGCGGAGACTCGGTGGGCAGGTACCTGCCCGTAAGCGCCCCGTCGGGTGCACGCCCGTCGAGGGTGCGGATGGCGTCGGCCGCGGCATCCTCCGTCGCGGCCCAGCCGAGCGCCACGGCGAGGCTCGCTCCGTCGGCGGCGATCGCGTGGCCCACCACCCAGTACCCCGGCCCGGAGACGTTGATGCGGTCGGAGAGTACGACGTAGTCGTCGGCGACGAAGCTCGCGTCGACGGTCACGAGTTGCCCGGTCGCGGAGTCGGGCACGGGGTGCTGCGGCTGCGACACGTCGTCGAGCGGGGCGACGACCTCGGTCTGCTCCTCACGCGGAGCCGCGCTCTCGACGCTGCGCGCGAGCTGCCATTGGCCGAGCGCGGCGAAGCCGCCCGCGATCGCGAGGGCGAGGATGAGGGCGACGATCCACCGCGGCCGACGGGCCACCGACCACACCGACGGCACTGACGGCACTGACGGCACTGACGGCACTGACGGCACTGACGGCACTGATGGCACTGATGCTGGAGTACTCAATATTCGGGATCCCTCTTGCGCTCCGAGATCGCATCGGACTGTTGGGCGGCCTGCTCCTCGAGCGGGTCGCGTGTGGGTTCGGTCGGGTACCGTTCCACGATGTCGTCGGGGGTGGCCGCCTCTGGCACGTCGGTGCCCGCCATCACCGACTCGACGAGGGCGATCTCTTCTGCCCGCATCCGGTCGCGCTCTGGGCCTGCCGCCTTCTTCTTCTTCTTCGTGCGGAACACGACCCGACCGAACTTCTCCGAGTTGACGGCGAGGATCGGCCCCACGATCGCCATCGACAACACATAGAGGCCTGCGAAGGGCGTGAGGCGCGAGTCGAGGCCCGCACCCACGGCGAGGGTCGCGAGGATGAGGGCGAACTCGCCGCGGTTCTGAAGCATCGCACTCGCGTTGAGGCCCTCGGCCTGGGTGAGCTTGTTCTGCCACGCGATGAGCTGCCCGCCCAGCGTGTTCACGACGAGGGTGAGGACTACCGCGACGACGACGGGCCACAGCACCCCGCCGAACGTCGAGATGTCAAGAGCGAGCCCGAAGTTGAGGAAGAAGAACGCGCCGAACACGTCGCGCAGCGGCAGCGCGAACTGCTCGATGCGCCCCTTGAAGCGCGTCGCCCCGAGCACGAGGCCCATGAGGAAGGCGCCGATCGCGTCAGAGACGCCGAGGATCTCGCCGATGCCGCCGAAGGCGACCGCGAGGCCGAAGAACAGGATCGTGAAGAGCTCGTCGTCCCTCGTGTTGACAAGGCGCGAGACGAACTTGCCACCCCAGCGCGCGAGGGCGAACATTGCGATGAGGAACGCGAACGAGATCGCCAGCTGCAGCACGATGGCCCAGATATCCGTTGACCCGCCAAGAACGACGCCAACGATCGCGAGATAGATGGCGATGAAGACATCCTCGAGCACCATGATGCCCAGGATGGTGGGGGTCTCTCGGTTCGCAAGGCGGCGCAGCTCGATGAGCAGCTTGGTGATGATGGCGCTCGAGGACGCGGCAGTCATGCCCGCGATGATCAGCGCCTCGCGCGTGCCCCAGCCGATCCAGAGGCCGAGCGCGAAGCCCACCCCGAGATTGATCGCGAGTCGGGTGCCGCCCGAGACGAAGAGCTTGCCCGCGTTGCCGTAGAACTCGTCCTGGTCGAACTCGAGGCCCAGGCTGAACAGCAGCATGATGAGCCCGAAGATCGCGACGAGCTGGACGTCGGCCGCCTCGAAGCTGATCGGGAAGAACTCGGTGTGCGGGCTCGCGATGAGGCCGACGAGCATGTAGATCGGGATCGCGGGCAGGCCGATGAGCTTGCCCAGCCTGCCGAGTGCATAAGCGATGACGAAGAGGACGCCCAGGATGAGGAGATCTTCGGCCACGTGCACGCGCTAGCCGCCCGGGGGTGCGTCGACGGGCGCCTTGTGCTTCATTTCTCCCGTGCGGTAGAAGGTGAACGCCTTCGCCACCTTCTCGGGGGAACCGGCCACGACGAGGGTGTCGCCGGGGAATACGGTGAAGTCATCGGCGGGCGCGGGGTTGGCAGACTCGCCGCGCACGACCGCAACGACCGTGAGCCCGACCACGCCGCGGCTCGCTAGGTTGCCGAGCTTCTTGCCGGCGATGTAGTCCTCGTAGTCGACGGTGAACCAGTCGATCGAGAGTCCGGGAATCGCCTCGAGACTCGACAGCGACTCGGTGATGCGGGTGCCGCCGAGGAGTTCCGCGAGCGTGTGGGCTTCATCCTCGTCGAGACGCAGTGAAACTTTGCTCGCCTCGGAGCCGCCCTCGGCGTCGGAGAAGGTGATGAGGTCGCTGTGGCCTGAGCGGTGGGTGATGACGCCGACCTTGCCTCCGTCATCCGTGACGAAGGTGTGCAGCACACCGACCCCGGGGAGCTTTACACGCCGAACGTCAACCATCCGACCAGTCTAGGCGCGAGCACGTGGCGAGTCAGGGCGTTCGCTCACGGCTCAGATCTGGCAGGGTGGTGCGATGATCGCACTCGCGCGCCGCGTCCTCAGCGACGAACGCGCGCGCTTCCTCGTGGTCGGAGGCTTCAACACGGCGGTCTGTTACAGCCTGTTCCTGCTCTTCGAATTGCTGTTCGACGGACGCTACCTGCTGAGCCTCGCGCTCTCCTACCTCGTGGCGACGATCATCGCGTTCGGACTGCACCGACGACTCACCTTCGGCGTCAGCGGGCGCGAGAAGATCGTCACCGACTTCCTGCGCTTCGAGAGCGTCTACGTCGTCATGCTCACGGTGAACGCGCTGCTGCTCGGGCTGCTCGTTGGCGTGCTCGGTTGGCCCTCGTGGATCGCGCAGGCGCTCGCGATGGTCATCACGACGGTCATCAGCTACCTGGGGCACAAGTTCTTCTCGTTCCGGCGAGCGCCGCAACCCTCTTAGCCGGCGTTGTACGGCGCGACGACGACCTCGACGCGCTGGAACTCCTTGAGGTCGGAGTAGCCGGTGGTCGCCATCGATCGGCGAAGCGCGCCGATGAGGTTGACGCGGCCGTCTGCCACGGTCGACGGACCGTAGAGGATCTCCTTGAGGGGGGCTAGGGATCCGACCTCGACGCGATTGCCGCGCGGAAGCTCGGAATGGTGTGCCTCGGCTCCCCAGTGCCAGCCTCCGCCCGGAGCATCCGTGGCTCGCGCGAGGGTGCTGCCGAGCATGACAGCGTCGGCGCCGACCGAGATCGCCTTGACTATGTCGCCGCTCGTTCCGAGGCCGCCGTCGGCGATGACGTGCACATAGCGGCCGCCCGACTCGTCCATGTAGTCGCGACGTGCGCCAGCGACATCCGCGACCGCCGTGGCCATGGGCGCGTGGATGCCGAGCGTCGCGCGCGTCGTCGACGCAGCACCGCCCCCGAATCCCACGAGCACGCCCGCCGCGCCCGTGCGCATGAGGTGCAGGGCAGAGGTGTAGGTAGCGGCCCCGCCCACGATCACGGGAACGTCGAGTTCGTAGATGAACTTCTTGAGGTTGAGCGGTTCGACAGTCTTCGAGACGTGTTCGGCGCTCACCGTCGTGCCACGGATGACGAACAGGTCTACCCCGGCGTCGACGACGGTCTTGTAGAGCTCCTGGGTGCGCTGCGGGCTCAGGGCGCCAGCCACCGGAACGCCCGCCGCACGAATCTCGGCGAGCCGCGACGCGACGAGCTCCGGCTTGATGGGCTCGGCGTAGATCTGCTGCATGCGCTTCGTGGCGCTGCCCGCCGGAAGGGAGCGGATCTCCTCGAGGAGCGGCTCGGGGTCTTCGTAGCGCGTCCAGACACCCTCGAGGTCGAGCACGCCGAGCCCGCCGAACTTGCCCATCGCGATCGCGGTCGTCGGGCTCACCACGGAATCCATGGGGGCCGCGAGCACGGGAATCTCGAAGGTGTACGCGTCGATCGTCCAGCTCACCGACACGTCCTGCGGGTCGCGCGTGCGGCGCGAGGGCACGATCGCGATGTCGTCGAAGGCGTACACGCGGCGGGCACGCTTGGCACGGCCGATCTCGATGTCACTCACCCGCCAAGTCTAGGCGGCACGGGATGCAGCAAGCTTGGGGTCATGACACGAGTGACCGCCGATCCCCTGTCGATGCTGCGCGCCCGCACGAGCGCGAAGTGGACGGCATTCGCGCCCGAGGTGCTCACCGAGGCCATCGAGCGACTCGGGCGCGGCTAGAAACTTGTGACCGTCGACGTGATGACGGTCACGAGCAGCGGCACTACCCCGAGCACGAGAAACGCGGGCAGCACACACAGCCCGAGCGGCAGCATGAGCCACACCGAGAGCGCAGCCGCGCGCTCATGCGCCGCGGACCGTGCGGCGGCCCGACGTTCGCGCGCCTCGCTGCGCAGCAGTTCGGCTGCGGGCACTCCCGCACGACGTGAGAGCTCGAGCACCGACTCCACCTCCTCTGCGGCCACGTCGAACCTCACCAGGGCGCGCCCGACAATCGCGCGCGCCCGATCGAGGGAGGTGCCTCCCGCCATCGCGATCGCCATGAGTTCACACGCGAGACCGGGCGTTGCGCTCGCGGGCCGGGCGGACCGCACGAGCCTCGCGTTCCAGCGCGCTGCCAGCAGGAGCAGGCCGCAGCCGACCGCGAGGCACGTCCAACCGACGGGCGTGCCGAAGAGTGTCGCGAGGGTGTCGAAACCGAGCGCGATGCCGAACAGCACGCCCACCGCCGGCAGGGCCATGACCATGCGCGCCGTGGCGACGGGGCCGGCGAGCGCCACCCTCGCATCACGCTGCGCCTCCCCGAGTTCGCGCAGCGAGAGGGCATAGTCCCGCAGCGCGGGGGCGAGCGGGGAGCCGGACTCCGTCGCGACGGACCAGGCCGCCGCGAGACCCCGCCATGCCTCCGGTTGCAGGCCGGTCGTGTCGGCGGCGGCTTCGTCAAGGGCGACTCCCGCCGCGACCCTGCGAGCGACGAGAGAGTTCGTGGATGCCGCGACGTGGGCCCATGCGGAAGCGGGACTGACTCCCGCGGCGAGCAGCACGGCGAGGCGCTGTGCCACGGTCGCGACCTCGGTGAGCTCGAGCTGGCGAATCATGCGGCCGACCGCACGGTGAGCCGGTCGCGGGTGTCGAGCTCGAGGGTTCCGAGTTGCGCTAGCCGTCGCATCCCGCCGCGTCGTTCGAGGTGCAGCACGGCGCCGATCGCGCTCACCGCCTGTCGTGCGACCGCGGTCGGGGGCAGGCCCGCGATCGCGCCGAGCGCTTCGAGCCGGGCGGGCACGTCCTCGAGGGAGTTCGCGTGCAACGTTCCCGCGCCACCGTCGTGCCCTGTATTGAGCGCGGCGAGCAACTCACGGATCTCTTCGCCGCGACACTCGCCGAGCACGAGCCGGTCCGGGCGCATGCGCAACGCCTCACGCAGCAATCGGCCGAGGCCGATGCCGCCCGCGCCCTCGAGGTTGGCCTGCCGGGCCTCGAGGGACACGAAGTGCGGATGCCGCACCCGCAGCTCGGCTACGTCCTCGATCGCGACGATGCGCTCGCCCGGCTCGGCCTCGGACAGCAGCGCAGAGAGCAGGGTGGTTTTGCCGCTGCCTGCCGCGCCCGTGACCAGCAGGTTGGCGCGGGATGCCACGAGCGCGGCGACAGGCTCAACGGGAACCGTGTCGAAGAACCCCGCCGACACGAGCTCGGCCAGCGTGAGAGTGGTCGCGTGCGGTACACGAATGGAGAGCAGCGTTCCCCGTGGCGAGATGGGCGGCAGCACGGCGTGAACCCTGATGCCGTCGTGCAGCCTCGTATCGACGCAGGGAGTTGCCTCGTCGATGTGGCGCCCACCGAGAGCGACGAGCCGCACAGCGAGCTCGCGCACGGCTACCTCATCGAGCCCGGGCGCGGACTGTCGCTCCGGCCCTCCCCCACGGTCAACCCACACGTCGTGCGCGCCGTTGACGAACACGTCCGTGACCGCCGGATCGGTGAGGTATGCCGCGAGCGCCCCGAATTCGGGGTGCACGACCCGCCCCGTACTCGGCTCCACCCGCCGCGCAACGAACGGCTCAACATCCACCCGTTGACTCTAGGAACCCGAGCGGAGCAACTCTCCTGGAACCGGCGATGGGGGGATGACCCGATCGGCGGGACCCCGGGGAGGAGCAACAGGCCTCGGCACGTAGGCGGCCAATAAGCTCGCTCACCACCCGCGACGCACGGATGGCAGGGACATCCGTGCCGTAAAAAGAGAGGGGCGGCGCCTATTGGGGGGAACAGGCGCCGCCACAGCAGCGCGGGATTGGGGGGAATCACGAGCGCTGCCAGCCAGATTTGCATTTGGCGAGACTTAGTGTATCGCACGGCGCCTCCGGGTCAATGGGAGGTTCTAGGATCATAAGGTTCACCTGCACACACAGTTCGCGGATCCTGGCAGTCCCGCGAGATCGACGAGGATCTGATGTCCACTAATTCGATTGACAGCCTGCTACACGAGAACCGACGCTTTCCGCCGACCGTCGAGTTCTCGGCCCAGGCGATAGCAAAGCCCGAACTCTACGACGAGGCGAAGGTCGACCGCGTCGGCTTCTGGGCCGACCAGGCGCGGGAGCTCCTGCACTGGCACACACCGTTCACCGAGACGCTCGACTGGTCGAACGCTCCGTTCGCGAAGTGGTTCGCCGACGGCGAGCTGAACGTGGCATACAACTGCCTCGACCGCCACGTGCTCGCGGGTAACGGTGACCGGGTGGCGATCCACTGGGAGGGCGAGCCTGGCGACAGTCGCAGCATCACGTACGCCGAGCTCACCGCTGAGGTGAAGCGTGCCGCCAACGTGCTCGCTGGCCTGGGCATCCGGCAGGGTGATCGCGTCGCCATCTACATGCCGGTAGTTCCCGAGGCCGTCGTCGCCATGCTCGCAGTCGCACGCCTCGGCGCCGTGCACTCTGTCGTGTTCGGCGGTTTCAGCTCTGAGAGCCTGCGAAGCCGCATCGATGACGCGAGCGCGAAGCTCGTGATCACGGCCGATGGCGGCTGGCGCAAGGGCAAGGTGTTCCCGCTCAAGGCCGCGGTCGACGGGGCGCTCGAGAACGGTACGTCGTCCGTCGAGCACGTGCTCGTCGTGAAGCGTGGCGAGAACGAGGTGGAGTGGACCGAGGGTCGCGACCTGTGGTGGCACGACGAGCTCGCGAAGGCCGACCCCGAGCACAAGGCGCAGGGCTTCGAGGCGGAGAACCCGCTGTTCATTCTCTACACGAGCGGCACGACGGGTAAGCCGAAGGGCATCCTGCACTCGAGCGGGGGCTACCTCACGCAGGTCGCATCGACGCATCGCAACGTTTTCGATCTTCATCCCGAGACCGATGTCTACTGGTGCACGGCCGATGTCGGCTGGATCACCGGCCACAGCTACGTCGTCTACGGCCCGCTCGCCAACGGCGCCACCCAGCTGATGTACGAGGGGACGCCCGACACTCCGCACCCCGGACGCTGGTGGGAACTCATCGAGAAGTACAAGGTCTCGATCTTCTACACGGCGCCGACCGCGATCCGGTCGTTCATGAAACTCGGACGCGAGATCCCCGACAAGTTCGACCTCTCGTCGATCCGCGTGCTCGGTTCGGTGGGCGAGCCCATCAACCCCGAAGCGTGGATCTGGTACCGCGACGTCATCGGTGCGGGCGCCGCTCCGATCGTCGACACGTGGTGGCAGACCGAGACCGGCGGCATCATGATCTCGGCACTGCCCGGCGTGACAACCCTCAAGCCCGGGTCGGCGCAGGTGCCGATCCCCGGTGTCAAGATCGACATCCTCGGCGAGGACGGCACTCGCGTGGACCCCCCACAGGGCGGTCTGCTCGTCGTCTCCGAGCCGTGGCCGGCGATGCTGCGCGGCATCTGGGGCGACCCGGATCGCTACAGGGAGACCTACTGGTCACGTTTCTCGAAGGACGACACCTGGAAGTATTTCGCGGGCGACGGCGCCCACGTCGACTCCGACGGCGACATTGTGCTGCTCGGTCGCGTCGATGACGTCATGAATGTCTCGGGTCACCGCCTCTCCACCCAGGAGATCGAGTCGGCGCTCGTGTCGCACCCGATGGTGGCCGAGGCCGCGGTCGTGGGCGCCGCAGACGAGGCGACCGGCCAGGCCGTCGTGGCGTTCGTCATCCTGCGCTCCGACCAGGAGAAGGCGCAGACCGTCGAGGCCGCGTCAACGCTGCTGCGCGCTCACGTCTCCCAGCAGATCGGTGCCATTGCGCGGCCCCGCCAGGTCTTCATCGTGGCTGAGTTGCCCAAAACCCGCTCGGGCAAGATCATGCGGCGCCTGCTGCAGGACGTCGCAGAGGGCCGCGAGATCGGTGACACGACGACGCTCGCCGACACCTCGGTCATGCAGATCATCACCGACAAGCTGAAGTAGCGCCTTCCCTTTTCGTTTCTCCGGAGTTCTCGGGCGACACGCCGCCCACGCTTGTCACTGGTGTGACTGGCGCCCGACTTCTCCGGAGAAGCGCACGGGGTGTCTTGTCGTCAGCAACTCGGCAACCGCCATGAGTTCCACAGATAGCCGGATGCCCGTGGCCGCGGCACCGGGCAATGCCGATCCTGTGCTGTGCTGCGTTACCGAATCTCCCATCTGCCCGCGCTCGTGGAACGATTCGGTCCCGTCGCTACCCGCGCTGAACTGCGAACCCTCGGAGTCGGCGGGTCCCTGCTCACCGGCGCCGTCCGCGCAGGCGTGCTCATCCGATTGCGGCGAGCGCATTACGCGATCCCAGGGTTGGCGGACGATTGCGCGACGGCGATCCGTATGGGGGGTCGTCTCGGCTCCCTGTCGGCCGCGCGTAGCTACGGGTGGTGGGACGGCGATGACACTCGCATCCACGTCAGCTGGCCGAGCAGCGGCAACGTCGCCAAGCCGGGTCGTGTTCAGTTCGCTTCTCCGGAGGAACGGCCACCACTCATGCACCATTGGCGGATCCTCCGCGAACCGTTGGAAGGTGAGGCCACGGTGTGGCGCGAATCTCCTGAGCAGACGCTCGCTCAGGTGCTCCTCTCCTGCGATCGGCTCACGGCGATCGCGTGTGCAGATTCCGCGATCCGGGTCGGCACGCTCACTCCGTTCCAGGTCGCGGCGGTGTTCGTCGCGATGCCGCGGCGCGTGCGCCGCTGGGAGAGATACGTCGACGGCATGCCCGACTCCGGGCTGGAGTCGATGGTTCGCGTCTGGCTCATCGACCGCGGCATCCCTTTCGTGCACCACGCTCTGATTCCCGGGGTCGGCGAGGTCGACTTCCTCATCGGCCGGTCACTGATCATCGAGACCGATGGCAAACCGGGACACGACGACGGTGAAGGGCGGCGGCGCGACTACGCGCGCGACACAGCTGCGGCGATCTCGGGACACATCACCATCCGGCTCAGCTACCGGCAGGTGATGTTCGACTGGCCGTCGTGCGAGCAGCAGATCCTCGAGCACCTGAGTCGCGGTGACCACCAGCGCGTCATCCGTTGAGAGCGAGCATCCTTTCGCTTCTCAGGAGAAGTCGGCAGCGAATCACACCACCCTCGCGATTGCGCGGCGTGTCCGTCAAAAACTCCGGAGAAACGAAACAAAGCAGCTCGACTACATGCGCTCGCGCAGCAGCCGGTTCGCGGTGTCGATGTCGCTGAAGGGCACGCGCTCGTCCCCGATGATCTGGTACGGCTCGTGTCCCTTTCCCTGGAGGAGCACGACATCGTCGGCACCTGCGTCGTCGATCGCGTAGGCGATGGCCGTTGTGCGGTCCCGGATCTCGATGACGCGTTCGGGATGCGCGAACCCGCGGCGGATGTCGTCGAGGATCCTGTCGCCGTCCTCGAAGTGCACGTCGTCGTCGGTCACGATGACGAGGTCGGAGCCGTCCTCGATGATGCGCGCCATCTCGGGGCGCTTTCCCGGGTCCCGGTCGCCCGTCGCACCGAACACCGTGACGATGCGCGCGTGACCGGATTCGCGGAGGGCCGTGACCGCCTGCCGCACGGCATCGGGGGTGTGCCCAGCGTCGACCACGACGAGCGGGAGCTTCGGGTCGGGCTGGATCCGCGTCATCCGGCCGAACACCGGCTGCAACGGGCCGAGCAGGGCCGCCACGTGCTCGACCGGCACACCCTGCGACCACAGCACGCTCGCACACGCGAGCAGGTTGTCGACGTTGAAGCTGCCGATGAGCGAACTGACGACCGGATGCCGTTCCCCCTCGATCACGAGGTCGAACTCGACGCCCTGCGTGGTGAGCCGCACGTTCTCGCCGTGCACGATCGCGGACGCGTGCCCGTGTGAGCTCACGCCGATGCGGCGGATCGACTCGGGAAGCTTCTCGAAGTGCTCGAGGCCGAAGGCATCATCGACGTTGATGACCGCGGTCGTCACTCCGGGCAGATCGAAGATCTTGGCCTTCTGGCGCGCGTACTCCTCCATGGTGCCGTGGTAGTCGAGGTGGTCGCGCGTGAGGTTGGTGAAGACGACTGTGTCGAAGAGCACGCCAGCCACGCGTTGCTGTTCGAGCGCGTGCGAGCTCACCTCCATGGCGACCCGCTCGACGCCGCGCGCAACGAAGTCCGCGAGGTACTGGTGCAGCGTCGTGACCTGCGGCGTGGTCATCCCCATGTTGATGCGGGGCTCGCCCGTGATCCCGGCTCCGAGCGTCCCGATCGTCGCCGACGGCACACCCAGTGCCGCCCACGCCTGAGTCAGCAGGAACGACGTCGACGTCTTGCCGTTGGTCCCCGTGATTCCGACAGTCGTGAGTTTGCTCGAGGGATGCCCGGTGAAGTCGTCAGCCATGGCCCCCAGTACCGACCTGAGGTCGCTCACGCGGTGCACGTCGAACGGCATCGGCTGGCCCTGGACGGCCGCGGCATCAACGAGCACCGCCGCGGCACCCCGCGCGAACGCGTCCTGTACGAACGGGAGAGCCGGCGCTCCCGGTCGCCCGAGCGCCACGAAGATGTCGCCCGGCTCTAGCTCACGGGTGTCCTGCACGAGCCTGCGGCCGCGGATCGAGATACCGGTCAGGGCAGGGTCGTGGGCGCCGAGGTCCAGGTCGTGGGCAACCGCACTCGCGCCGGACGTGCCGTCCGACCAGACTTCGGTCACGCGAACTCGAACACGAACTCGATCTCGACGGGGGCATCGAGCGGCAGCACGGCGACACCGACGGCGCTGCGGGCGTGAGCACCGGCCTCGCCGAAGATCTCACCGAGCAACTCGGAAGCGCCGTTGATGACTCCCGGCTGACCGCTGAACGACGGGTCGGAGGCAACGAAACCCACAACCTTGACGACGCGGGTGATGCGCTCGAGTGAACCGATCACGCTGTGCGCCGCGGCGAGGCCGTTGAGCACGCACGTGCGTGCCATGGCCTTCGCGGCATCCGGATCGATCTCGGCGCCAACCTTACCGGTGGCCGGCAGCACGCCGTCGACGAACGGGAGCTGACCCGCCGTGAACACGAGGTTGCCGGAGACGACGGCGGGCACATAGGCGGCAACGGGCTTGGCGACGGGCGGGATGCTGATTCCCAGCTCGGCGAGGCGATCATCGAGCTTCGACATCAGGATTCTCTCTTCTCTCGCTTGAGGTACGCGACGAGTCCACCCTCGGGGCCCGTGACGACCTGCACGAGTTCCCAGCCCTCAGAACCCCAGTTGTTGAGGATTGCGGCGGTGTTGTGGATCATGAGCGGGGTCGTAAGGTACTCCCACTGGGTCATTTGTCGGCGTCCGTTCAGGTTGGGTCACGGGTTCATCCCGTATCTTGATTCTATGTCTGCCCAAAAAACCCCGCGTCGAGGCGTGTTCTCTGCGGCCGCCGGTCTGATCGGCTTCAGCGCTCTCTCCGGTCTTCTCGTGACCGTCATGGTCGCCCCCGCCCTCGCCGTTACGGGCATCACCGCGTCGAGCACCATCGGTGTCTTCGACAGCCTTCCCGAGTACATCGAAATCGGCCAGCAGCCCGAGCGCAACGAGATCTGGGCCACATACACGGGTGAGGGCAACATCGGCGGCAAGAAGCTCATTGCCACGATCTACGACCAGAACCGCCAGGAAGTCCCGTACGACCAGATTTCGCAGTTCGCGCTCGATGCGACAGTCGACGGCGAGGATGCCCGCTTCTTCGAGCACGGTGGCGTGGACGTGGCCTCGGTCATCCGCGCCGCGGTCGGCAATGTCGTCTCCAGCGGTGTGGAGAGTGGAGCATCCACCCTCTCGATGCAGTACGTGAAGAACACCTTCGTCCAGAAAGCACTGGAGGAGCCCACGGAGGAGGAGCAGCAGGCCGCATACGCGAAGGCGACCGCGACCTCGTTCGACCGCAAGCTCAGCGAGATGAAGCTCGCGATCGGCCTCGAGAAGAAGTACACGAAGAAGGAGATCCTCACCGCGTACCTCAACATCGCCAACTTCGGGAACGCCACCTACGGCATCCAGGCCGCCGCGCAGCGCTACTACAGCGTCGATGCCAAAGACCTGAGCCTCCCGCAAGCCGCGAGCCTCATCGCCATCGTGCAGAAGCCCAGCACTCGCAACCCCGGCGACCCAGACAACTACGCCGCGAACCAGGAGCGGCGTGACTTCATTCTGGACAGGATGCTCAAACTCGGAGACATTACCCAGAAGGAGCACGACGACGCCGTCGCGGTCCCGGTCGATGAAACCACAGTCCTGCCCAAGGACCCGGCGAACGGCTGCATCGCTGCTGACCAGTACGCGCGCTGGTTCTGCGACTACGTGGTCAAGAGCGTGAAGGACTTCGCCTTCCTGGGCCAGACGGAAGAAGAGCGCGCGGCCAACTGGAAGCGTGGCGGTTACAAGCTGTACACGACCCTCGACCTCGACATCCAGATTCCCGTGCAGAACGCGGTGTGGACCTACGCCCCGAACACGGAGACGGCGTTCTCGCTCGGGAGCGTCGTGAACACTGTGCAGCCCGGCACCGGCCGCGTGCTCGTCATGGCTGAGAACATGGTCTTCAACGACACGCTGGAGGGCGGCGGGCCCGGTACCTCAGCGGTCAACTACAGCACAAGCTATGAGTACGGAGGCTCGAGCGGTATCCAGCCCGGTTCCACGTACAAGCTGTTCACCTTGCTCGACTGGCTCATGCACGGCAAGGGAACCGAGGAACGGGTAAGCGGTGATCCGGACTCGAAGGCACCGTACGCGAAGTTCATGGAATGCGGCCAGCCTTCGGGCAGCGGAACGTTCTCCTACAAGAACAACGCGGGCGAGAGCGGCAACTACACGATCCGCAATGGCACTGTGAACTCGGTCAACGGCGTCTTCTTCTCGATGGCCAAGCAACTCGACCTGTGCGACATCAGGGATGTCGCAGCGAGCCTGGGAGTCGAGCGCGCCGATGGCAAGCCCCTCGTAACTTTCCCGTCCTCGATCATCGGCATCAACGAGGTGACGCCGCTGAGCATGGCCTCGGCCTACGCCGGGGTTGCCGCACTCGGCAAATGGTGCAAACCGATCATCGTCGACACGTTCGTCACCCCCGACGGCGAGACGAAAGTCGCGCAGACCCCCGAGTGCAAGCAGGCGATCGCCCCGAACATTGCGGCTACCGCGATCGACGTGCTCAAGGGCGTCATGACCTCGGGCAACCAGGTCTACGGAAACCCGGAGGACGGCATCCCCGTGTTCGGCAAGACCGGCACTACTGACATCGGCGAGCAGACCTGGGTCGCGACCGGCACGACCGCCGGCGCTTCAGTGACGTGGGTGGGCAACAGCATCGGAAGGGTCAGCATTCTCGACCAGGAGTATGCAGGTGTCTCCGGCATCCGGCTGCGGCACTACATCTCCCTCGCCCTGCTGACTGCCCTCGACGGCAAGTACGGCGGCAATGATTGGCCCGGGCCCGACCCCGCCCTCGTGACGGGTGGTGGGCTCGCAGTTCCGGACGGCCTTATCGGCCTGAGCCCGGAATCGGCCAAGGCCCTCCTCGAGGGTCTCGGCTTCAGCTACGCAGACGGCGGACCCATCGACTCCGAGGTGCCCGCGGGCAAGGTCGCGGCCACGGATCCCTCGGCAGGAACGAACTCGGCCAAGGGCGCCGTGATCACGGTGTACACGAGCAAGGGCAACAAGGTCGCGTTCCCTGATGTGGTGGGCGACGGGAAGACCAACTCCTTCTCGGCGGCGTCGACCAGCCTGAACTCGGCCGGTTACACCACCGTGACGCAGTCGTGCGTTGTCCTCGCGCCCACATCCGGTCCGGGTCCGGTGCTGCCGACGGACCCGCGCGTCGACAAGGTGCAATCGTCAACACCGGCGCCCGGCACGTATGTGATGGCCAATAGCCCGGTTGATCTCGCGATCGGCAAGATCACCTGCCCTTGACACCCACACCCGCGCGAACGGCCGCCACTGCACTCGGTGTAGCGGCGGCCGTCGGCGCGGCGGCGTTCGCGTGGGGCGCTCTCGTTGAGCGCAACCGCTTCACGATCCGGCACGAGACGGTGCCCGTGCTCGATCCGGGTGCGCGACCGCTGACTGTGCTGCACATCTCCGACCTGCATATGGCTCCGTGGCAGGAGCGTAAGCAGGAGTGGGTGCGATCACTCGCCCTGCTCGAGCCCGACCTGATCATCAACACAGGCGACAACCTGGGCCACCCCGACGGGATCGAGGGCGTCGAGAAGGCGCTGCAGGTCTTCGCGGGAATCCCCGGCGTCTTCGTTCACGGCTCGAACGACTACTTCGGGCCGCAGTTCAAAAGCCCGCTCGCCTACTTCGGCGGGCCGTCGTCGCGGCCCGAGCGTGCCGCCACGCTCGACACTCCCCGCCTCGACAGATACTTCGAAGACACCCTCGGCTGGCTCCCGCTCAACAACGCAGCCCGCGCGATCGAGATCCGCGGCTCGCGGCTCGAGTTCTTCGGCACCGCCGACGCACACCGCGGTTGGGATCGCCTCGACCAGCTCCCGGGGGCAATCGAGGAGATGCGTGAGAACGTCGGCTGGCAGGATGACCGTTCCGGCCCCGACGCCGTCGCGATCGGTGTCACCCACGCGCCCTACCGCCGAGTGCTCGACTCGTTCGTCAACTACGGGGCCGAGGTCATCTTCGCCGGACACACCCACGGCGGCCAGGTGCGCATCCCCGGGCTGCCCGCACTCGTGACCAACTGCGACATCCCGAGAGACCAGGCGCAGGGCCTGAGCGTGTGGCACCACGCGCGCCGAGCTGCCTTCCTCGAGGTCAGCGCGGGCATCGGCACCTCGATCTACGCCCCCGTGCGTTTCGCATGCGCACCCGAAGCTGTCGTCGTGACGCTCACCCCCGGAGATATCGGCTATTCTTGATGAGGCTCGCGCCGAAGGGTGCGGTTGATCGGGGTGTGGCGCAGCTTGGTAGCGCGCTTCGTTCGGGACGAAGAGGTCGTGGGTTCGAATCCCGCTACCCCGACAAAAATACGTGGCGCTGACCGGCGATTATTTCGCCGGCCGGCGCCACTCTCCTTCTCTTGGATGCGCCACTGCGTCGTTGAAGAGTTGCAGTGCGGAACGGTCGGCGAAGTCGCCGAGGTGGTGCCGCGTTTCGTATCGAAACGCTGGGTCTTCACCACGGCCGACGAGCTTGAGCCGTCTCTCCGACTTGTCACCGCGGCGCATCGGCAGCCCGGTAACGGGGCACGCCGTCCGCGAGCCGGTAGACATCCGGTCCCGGGCCGGACTGTCGGTAACTGTTGCGAATGGGCGGAGTGGAACGAGGAACCGTCCTTGCCGACTATGTTACCGCCGCCCTCCGGCATGGCAACACGGTGCGGCCTACGTGCGTGGCCTCCCCAGCACGTCGTTGAGGGGCACAGTGTCGGGCGCGCGAGTTGGACATTCCTGGTGCGGGCGCCAGTGGCAAGCAGTTCAATGGGAACATGGCTGAAACGCGGGTGTATACGATCGGGCACTCGACACACCCAATCGACGAATTCGTTGGAATGCTGAAAGCGAACGAAATCGAACGGCTGATCGACGTGCGCACCGTTCCAGGTTCGCGTCACAACCCGCAATTCGGGGAACGCGAACTCGGCAGAAGCATGCCGGACACGGGTATCGACTATCAGCGACTCAAAGAGCTCGGCGGGTTACGGCATACCCCCGCGGCAGAGGCAACGATAAACGGGGCGTGGCACAACAGGAGCTTCCGCAACTACGCCGACTATATGCAGACCCCCGAGTTCGCCGCGGGTATCGACGAGTTGATCGCGCTGGCGACGAAGCAGACGGTGGCGATCATGTGCGCCGAGGCCGTGCCCTGGCGATGTCATCGGTCCCTGATCGGCGACGCGCTTCTGGCTCGCAACCTGCAGGTTGCTGACATCATGAGCCGGACGTCCACGAAGCCGCACACCTTGACCGGCTTCGCGAAAGTCGACGGTGACCGTGTTTGGTACCCACCGGACGAGTAGTCCCAAAGGTGCGAATCCGGATCTGGGCCACTTGGCGCAATCACGTGCGCTGGAACTCCGAGGCCGACCATGTCCAAGGGACGATCACGGAAGTCCATACGAAAGACGCGGAGTACAAAGGTCACACTCACCGCTGCAGCACCGACGATCCGCAGTATGAGATCAAGAGTGAAACGACCAACCATATCGCGATGCACAAGGGCACAGCACTGACGGAGATCTAGTCATCCACGCTCACCAATGAATGTTAGTGCCGACTGAAAATAGCGCCATTTCCGCCAAGTGAAAATAGGGCCACTGTCGTGTGGTTCTAGTGTGCCTCAGTTGCGGCGGGGCCGTGGTTTTTGAGCCTGCAGCTGGTGTCTTTGAGGTTGATGACGTCGGCGTGATGGACGATGCGGTCGATCATTGCGGAGGCGATGGTGAGGGCAGGTTGCTGGTCATGATCAGTGACGCGTGTTCGTAGCGGGATGACACGAGTTGGAAGAACAGGTTCGCGGCGTCTTGGTCGAAGGATGTAGCCGACCTCGTCGACCAGCAGGCTGTAACGGCGAAGCCTGGCAAGTTCCGCGCCGAGCGGAATAGTGCGAGTCGCATCGCGGTCAGTACCGCGAGCAATATCAACGAACCAACGGCGACTATCAGAAGCGTGATGGATGCTGGTTGCCATCACGAAAGCGAACGAACCGGTCGGAAGTCGACCAGCAGCCTCACGCCACACGGTCGACTGCCCTACGCCCGGGATGATCCCGAAGCTCGCGGTTCAAATGGATTGCCGGTAGCCGAAGAACTCGTGGTCGTTGTTGTACCCGCCGAGGCCTCCGCCGATCTCGGAGAAGTCTGCGACGAACTCGATCCCTTTGATCCACTTGACCATTTTGAAGCCGAGCTGAGTCTCGTTGCGAAGCCGCAGCGGTGCACCATGACCGAACGACACCGGCGCGTCGTTCATGTCATAGGCGAGCATTGTCAGCCGGTAACTCATCTGCTCGATCGCCTGGGCGTCGTAGTAGAGACCGCCCTCCGGTCCGGTCGCGAAAGAGTAGAAAATTACCCACTTCGCTTCGGGCTTCGGTTCGACCAGATCGAGGATGGTCTGCATGGAGACACCGCCCCATTTCGCCACTCCGGACCAACCCTGGATGCAAAAGTGCTGCGTGATCTGCTCGTGGTACGGCAGGGCCCGCAACTGATTCAAATCAAGCTCCACCGGATTCTCGACAAGGCCACTGATCGCGAGCTTGTAATCGGCAAAAGTGCCAGCCTCGAGCTGCTTGTACTCCTCGGTCTCGGGATACTTGCCGTTGTGCCAGAAGTAGGGAGAGATATCTTTCTCCGTGTATTGTCCGGGCTTCGAATCGATGTGCTCGAACAGTCGCTGCGCCGGGCCGATCAGCGCGAAACCCACCTTCTGCACGACCCGCGGATGCCGGTACGTAAAAGGCGTGGCCGCCACCCAGCCCGCGATCACGACGACCATCGATGCTGCGAAGATCCAAAAACCCATCCACGATTCGGTGTCTTGGGATGCGTACATGTGGTTGAGGTTGCGGAGGGCACCGGTGGTCAGAACCAGCGTCACGTGGACGACAATGAACATCACGAACCAGCACAAGACCAAGAAGTGCAGCGACCTGGCCACCTGGATGCTGAACACCGAACTAACCCACCGAAACCGGGTCGACAGTGCCGGGGACATCCCGAGCCCGGTGATCAGGGCAAGCGGAGCGGCGATGAACACCGTGATGAAATAGGCGATCAACTGCAGGCTGTTGTAGTTGCTCCACCCGCTTTCGGTCGGCCAATCCAGGGATAAATACTGGATCGCGACCGAGATGGAATTGGGGATGACGTCCCAGTGCAGCGGCACCAGACGCAGCCACTGCCCGGTGGAAAAAATGAGGATGTAGAAGACGATTCCATTCAGCAGCCACAGCGTGTCCACGCCGAGGTGCCACCAGCGGGCGAGACCGATCGAGTGACGGCGTCCGGGTAGACCGACGCCGTTCGGCAAGGTGATCGAGTCCTGCTTCGCCGTGTAGAGCGGGTCACTCGGCACCGGCTTCTGGATGCGAAACCAGTCTTTGCCCGGCGTGGAGTTCCTGGTCCAGTAGAACCGTGGATGATCGGCGATGATCGTGACCCCGGATCGGATGATGAAGATCATCAGAAACAGGTTCAAGAAATGCTGCCACCCGAGCCAGGCCGGAAAACCGACCGGGGCGCCGTCAGGCAACTCCGAGGTGCCGGGATAGCGGTGGATGAAATTCTGTACGCCTGGGATCTCGCGGATGCCCTTGGCGACTGCGATTCCCACGATCAACAGGAGCAGCCCGATCGGGATTAACCACAGAAGGTTGAACCACTTGCTGTTACCGATGCGTACGCGGGGTGCGACTCCGTATTGGGCGGGTATCGCTCCCGCCCAGTCCTCGTCGACGACGGTGAAATGTCTGCTGTCGAGTTCCTTACGGAAGCTCGTGCGTGTGCCTCCCGGCCCGATATCCGGTGCAGGAACATGTCGGTCATCGGATGAAGCATCCATGCCCCGGAGCCTAACAACCCACCTCAATCAACACGAGCAATTGCTCATCGAGCGGGTCTCAATGCTCGTATCCTGTCTCTAACGAAAACGTTGGATGGCCTTGCCGTGGTATGACCGCTCACTTACACCGCTTGACGCGAGGGAGAAACTCAATGCAAAAAACGTCGCTCACTGCACTTGTACGGCACCAGTTGGAACTCGCTCGCGCCGCCTCCAGCGGGCGCAGTGCCACAACTGTCTACGGCGGCCACGAGCACGTTCTGCGACAAACGGTGATCGCCTTGCACGCGGGCAGGCAACTCGATGAGCATCCCAGCCCGGGCGAAGCAACGATCTATGTACTCTCCGGACGAGTCCTGCTGGAGAGCGGGGACGTGTCCTGGTCGGGCTGGACCGGCGACCTGCTGATCATCCCGGATGCCAACCACACTCTCAAGGCGTTGGAAGACTCGGCCGTGTTGCTCACCGTTGCGAAACTCATCTGAGCGCGGGCACACATGCAGCCGAGGTACGCGCCCAGATCCTCGCCCCGCTGATCGATAGCCGAGGATGCTGTGCTCCGCCGCTGGGGCCATTCGCCGCAGACGGAGGCGGGCATCCCGATGTGAGCTGAAGCTGTCGCACCCACACGTCTCGCCCGGATGCCCGCCGCACCGTTAGGAGAAGTCCGCGTCCGGACCGCTGCGGTAGCTGAACTCGGTGCGGGGGCGGTAGCCGCTGTTGAGCACGCCGCCGCTCTCTTCGAGGTAACAAGAGCCGCAGAGCGACTCGTACGTGACATCCACGCCGTCGATGGCGACCTGGTCGCCGTCGAAGATGTAGCGGTCGCCGACCTTGCGCGCGTTGAACACTGCCTTGCGGCCGCAACGGCAGATGGTCTTGAGCTCTTCGAGGGAGTGTGCGATCTCGAGCAGCCGTCGGCTGCCGGGGAAGGCGACGGTCTGGAAGTCGGTGCGGATGCCGTAGGCAAGCACCGGCACGCTCTCGAGGATCGCGATGCGCAGGAGGTCGTCGACCTGGGCCTCCGTGAAGAACTGGGCCTCGTCGACGAGCAGGCAACTCACGGGAGATCCGGTGCGCTCGAATACCGCGGCGCGCATGATCAGGAACTTGTCGTAGATGTCTTCGTCGGGGGCGACCGTGAAGTCGACGACCCGCGTCATGCCCAACCGCGAGACGATCGTCGCCTCGCCCTTCGTGTCGATCTCGGGCTTGGCGAGCAGCACCTGCTGCCCACGTTCCTCGTAGTTGAACGCGGCCTGGAGCAACGCCGTGCTCTTACCGCTGTTCATCGCACCGTAGCGGAAGTACAGCTTGCTCATCAGGACAGGTAGCCGTCCTCGGCGGCGCGTCTGATGAGCTCCGCCTTCTTGCTCGCCGGACGATTGGCCTTCGCGTATTTTTCCCTCACCCGACGAAGATACGTCTTAGCGGTCTCGTATTGCACATTCATGCGCTCGGCGACCTCGGGCGTGCTGAGCCCTGAGACGTACAGGGTGAGCGCCTGCACCTCTCCCGCGCTCAGTTTCGGGCGCGCCTGGGCCGTCACACCGACGGGCGGAGGCCGCCAATCACGCTGGTAGCTCGGACCGAGTTCCAGACCCATGACGGTGCGCGCGGCATCCATGACCTCGCGCATCGGAAGCGACTTGGAGAGGAACGCGGCAGCGCCCGCGGCGAGGGCGCGCTCGCGCGACTCCCGGGTGTCGAGGCTCGAGAGCACGATGACCTTCGCCCCGGCGGCACGGCATGTGCGCACGCGCGCCTCGATCGAGACGGGCTCACGCAACTGGAAGTCGATAAAGACCAGATCGGTCGGGAAGTTGTCGCTGTGCACGAGCTGCAGCCACGTGCTCGCGCTCAGCACGACGTCGAAGTCGGGCGCGTTCGACGAGATCCAGCTGCTGAGGCTGTCGAGGAGAACCTCGTGGTCATCGAGGATCGCGAGCCTGATGCGATCGGTGCTGGCCACTGCGGCCGCGTGCGCCTGCGCAAGGGGTTCATTCATAAGAGAACTATGTCACCCGGTCTACCCCTATTTGTACCCCACAACCGGGGTACATCGCGGTGGAGGTCAGAACAGCGTCGGCTGAGCGGCACCGGGAGGCAGCTCCTCCGCGATGAGCGACCCGCTGCGGGGAGTCCGTAGTGAACGCATGCTCTGGTTCAGAGTCCCTCGCTCAAGTCCATAGCGACGTATGAGGGGCTTCACCTTCGCCGCGAGCCACTGCCGATACTCCTTCGGCGCGTAGTCGCTGCGTGAGTACATCACCCGATACCGCGGCATGAGTTCCGGATGCTCGCGCTCAAGCCAGGCCGTGAACCACTCCCGGGCGCCGGGCCGCAGGTGAAGTGCCGAGTACATGACCGCGCTCCCGCCCGCCTCACTCACCTGCTGGAGAGCGGTCTCGAGGTGTGCCCTCGAATCGGTGAGGTACGGCAGGACCGGCATCAGGAAGACCGTGCAGTCGAGGCCGGCATCGCGAATCGCCCGCACAGTCTCGAGCCTCCCCAGCGCGCTCTTGGCAGCTACCTCGTGGAACCTGATCCCAGCGAACTCCGGAGTCGTCACCGACCGTACGAGATTGCCGAGCCGCAGGCCGGGAGCGTCGACGTCTCTTCAGACGCCAGTTCTTGGCATACGTTCGAATTTCTGTCAAGGAAACTGGAAAGGCATCCCGCGATCACGCTTGTTGACGAGCGCCTCCCGGTCGATGGGGGTAGGCCAGAACACGGCAAGGACGACGACTCCGTAGAGAGCAAGCAGGCCCGCAGCCACCCCCACGCGGAGGCCGCTGGGCGGGCTCAAGCGTTGATCTTGAGCGCCTTCGCCGTGCGGGCGATCGTCTTCCCGGCGAGCTCTGGATCCTCCGAGAGCTGCTTGCCGTAGCTCGGGATCATCTCGACGAGGCGCGGCTTCCACGCATCCATGCGCTCGGGGAAGCACTTTTCGACCAGGCCGAGCATGATCGGCACTGCCGTCGAGGCGCCGGGGGAGGCGCCGAGCAGGCCGGCGATGCTGCCGTCAGCCGCCGCGATGACCTCGGTGCCGAACTGCAGCACGCCGATCTTCTTCTTGTCTTTCTTGATGACCTGCACGCGCTGGCCGGCGGTGATCTGGTACCAGTCTTCCGGCTTGGCATCCGGGAAGAACTGCTGGAGCTCCGCGAACTTGGTCTGCTTGGACGCCACCAGTTGGCTGATGAGGTACTTCACGAGGCTGAGGTTGCTCAGGCCCGCCGCGATCATCGGGAACAGATTGTGCCAGCGGATCGAGGCGAACAGGTCGACGAGCGATCCGGTCTTGAGGAACTTGGGGCTGAAGCCCGCGTACGGGCCGAACATGAGGCTGCCCGCTCCATCGACCACGCGCAGGTCGAGGTGCGGAACCGACATCGGTGGGGACCCGACCGCAGCCTTGCCGTACACCTTCGCCCTGTGGCGCGCGACGAGGTCGGGGTTGTCCGTGCGCAGGAACTCGCCGCTCACCGGGAAACCACCGAACCCGCGGATCTCCTTGATGCCCGACTTCTGCAGCAGGCCCAGGGCGTAGCCTCCCGCGCCCACGAAGACGAATCGTGCGGTCACGGACTCGACGGGGGTACCGCCGATGTCACGGCGCATGCTGAGACGCCACAGTCCGTCACGCTGGCGCTTGAGGTTCTTGACGACGACGCCGGTGTTGAGACCTGCACCACCCTCGAGGATGCTCTGGGTGAGGAGGTGGGAGAGGGCTCCGAAGTCGACATCGGTTCCGGCCGCGATGCGGGTGGCGGCGATGGGCTCCGACTTGCGGCGGCCCGGGATCATGAGGGGCGCCCAGGAGCGGATGACGCGGGCATCCGTGCTGAATTCCATACCCTGGAAGAGCGGGTGGTCTTTGAGGGCCTCGTAGCGCTTGCGCAGGTACTCGACGTTGGGTTCGCCCCACACGAAGCTCATGTGAGGAGTTGCGTTGATGAAGGCGCCCGGGTCGGGCAGCGCGCCGGAGCCCACGAGGTACGCCCAGAACTGGCGCGACACCTGGAACTGCTCGTTGACCTTCACGGCGCTCGCGATATCTATCGAGCCGTCGGCACGCTCGGGCGTGTAGTTGAGCTCGCAGAGGGCCGAGTGGCCGGTGCCAGCGTTGTTCCAGGGGTTCGAGCTCTCGAGGGCCAGGTCGTCCAGCCGCTCGTAGACCTGGATGTCCCAGTCGGGCTGGAGCTGGCGAAGTAGGGCTCCGAGGGTCGCGCTCATGATGCCGCCGCCGATGAGGGCGACATCCACGGGTTTACTCACTGGTTCAGTTTAGTCTCGCGTCGCTGGACACACGGCCCGGAGGGCGGTCAAGAATCGCTGTTCTTACAGTCCCAGCGTGACCAGCTCCGCGTCCATGCGCTTCGCCATCGCCGCGTAGCCCTCGTCGTTGGGGTGCAGCCCGTCTGCGGCCATCCACTCCGGATGCCCCTCGATCCAGTGCGAGGCTCCGGGGATGTAGTCGGCGTCGATCGCGGCTGCGGCATCCTTCACCCACCCGATGATGATCGCCACCGACTCGGGCCGTTGGTCGGCGTACCAGAACGGCTCGACCACGATGAAGCGCGTGTCGGGCAGCGCCTGCTTGAGACGGTCGAAGTCCTTCGTGATCTGCGCCTTGACCTGGTCGCCGGCGCCGTTGGTGTACGCGAAGTTGTCGTTGAGGCCCATCGTGATGAACAGGATGTCCGGATCGTTCCCGATCACCTCGCTCGGCTCGTCGCCGTCGCCGAAAGTGCCGCGGTTGTTCACGAAGCCGAGACCGTTGACGCTCGGGTTGAACTCGACCCAGTCGCGTTCGGCGCAGATGATCGTCGACCAGCGCTTCGACGGGTCTGACGCCCCCGTGCCGAGTGTGTAGGAATCACCGTAGAAGGCGACGTACGTGGCATTGGGGTCGCGCGGTTCTGCGGGCGTCGCGCAGGCTGTCATTGTCACTCCCAGGGCGATAGCGAGTACGGCTGCGGCCAGTTTCATGCTTGCTATTCGGTGCGACGGAGCCGACGGGTTGCCCTGGCGATGCCCCGGATGATCGCGGCGATGACCACCCCGATCAATCCGCCCGTGCTGTTGGCGATGACATCGTCGAGGGAGGGGACGCGACCCGGCAGGAAGAGCGCCTGACCGAGCTCGATTCCGCCGGCAACGAGCACGAGGCCGAGGATCACCGCCCACCACCACTTCGTCGGCACCAGCAGCGCAATGAGCAGCCCGAGCGGCACGAAGAGCACGACGTTCGCGAACGACTCCAGCTGGGTGTACGTCACCCAGTCGAGCCCGAGGGCTTCGAGCTGACGGCTCAGATCCACGCCGTGGATCGGGTTCTGCGGCGAGAGCGCAACCACAGCGAGCCCGATCACGTAGATGCCGAGCAGCACCCCCGCGACGATACGAGCGACGATCTAGGCCACCTGCGCCGCGAGGTCGGCGGCCACGAGTTCCGCGATCTGCACGGCGTTGAGCGCCGCCCCCTTGCGGAGGTTGTCGTTGCTGATGAAGAGCGCGAGTCCGCGGCCTCCGGGCACGCCCTCGTCCTGGCGGATGCGGCCGACGAAGCTCGGGTCCTGTCCCGCAGCCTCAAGGGGCGTTGGCACATCCGTGAGCACGACGCCGGGGGCGTCCCTGAGCAGTTCCTTCGCGCGCTCGACGCTCAGCGGCTTCGCGAACTCGACATTGATCGAGAGCGAGTGGCCGGTGAACACGGGAACGCGCACGCACGTACCGCTCACGAGAAGGTCGGGCAGTTCGAGGATCTTGCGGCTCTCGTTGCGCAGCTTCTTCTCTTCGTCGGTCTCGTAGAGGCCGTCGTCGACGAGGTTGCCCGCAAACGGGATCACGTCGAACGCGATGGTCTTCGGGAACGTCTCGGCGGACGGGAACGTCACCGCGCGACCGTCGTGCACGAGCCCGAGGGCGTCGCCAGCCACCGCGGCCCTGGCCTGCGCGAGCAGCTCCTCGCCGCCCTTGAGCCCAGCGCCGGAGACCGCCTGGTACGTGCTGACGATCAAGCGTTCGAGCCCGGCCTCGGTGTCGAGCACCTTGAGCACGGGCATGGCCGCCATGGTCGTGCAGTTCGGGTTCGCGATGATGCCCTTTGTTGCTTGGCGGATGGCGTGCGGGTTCACTTCGCTCACGACGAGCGGAACGTCCGGATCCATGCGGAAGCCCGAGGAGTTGTCGATGACGAGCACGCCGGCCTCGGCGAACCGGGGGGCCTGCGCCTTGCTCGTGGTGGCTCCCGCGGAGAAGATCGCGATATCGAGGCCAGTGGGGTCGGCCACGGATGCGTCTTCGACGACGATGTCCTCGCCCTTGAACTCTATTTTCTGGCCAGCGCTCCTGGCACTCGCGAAGAAGCGAATCTCGGCGATCGGGAAATCGCGCTCTGCGAGAAGGCGGCGCACGACGGCACCGACCTGGCCAGTGGCGCCGACAACGCCGATCCGTACTCCGGTGCTGTTGCTCATGTGTTTTCCCAACTGTGACTGCAGAGATTCTATTTCAGGCGGGGCTGCCACTTGTCCGGTGATTCGTGCCAACCCCACAGCCGAATTGCCAATGTGCCCGACTCTCGCCACTATGACCGCAGCTTGCTGGGTCCGGCTCTCGTACTGGCATCTCGGCCTGAGACGAACCCCTGGCTACCTACCGGTGCCGCCGTGGACGATCGCCTCGGTGTCGCCGTCGAGGCCGAACGCCGTGTGCACGACGCGGACCGCGTCGTTGACGGTGTCCGCGCGAGTGACCACCGAGATGCGGATCTCGCTGGTCGAGATCATCTCGATGTTGATACCGGCCTCGTAGAGGGCGGTGAAGAGCTTCGCCGAAACACCCGCGTTCGTGCGCATGCCGGCACCCACGACGGCGAGCTTCGCGATCTGGTCGTCGTGCTGCAGCGACTCGAAGCCGATGTCGCTTCTCTCCTCGTTCAGCGCGGCCATGGCCTTCTGCGCGTCCTGCTTGGGCAGCGTGAACGAGATGTCGGTGAGACCGGTGGCAGCGGACGAGACGTTCTGAACGATCATGTCGATGTTCACGTTCGTGCGCGCGATGAGGGTGAAGATCTGCGCGGCCTTGCCTGGGGTGTCGGGCACCCCGACGACGGTGATCTTGGCTTCGCTGAGGTCTGCGGCGACGCCCGTGACGATCGGCTCTTCCACGATTTCTCCATCCTTCGGGTTCACGACAAGCGTGCCCTCGTTGTTATTGAACGACGACCGCACATGGATCGTCACGCCGTGACGCCGTGCGTACTCGACGGCCCGGATGTACAGCACCTTCGCGCCCGTGGCCGCGAGTTCGAGCATCTCCTCGCTCGTGATGCGGTCGAGCTTGCGAGCGGTCGGGACCACGCGCGGGTCCGCGGTGAAGACGCCGTCGACATCCGTGTAGATCTCGCACACGTCGGCGCCGAGGGCTGCGGCGAGGGCGACGGCCGTGGTGTCGGAGCCGCCACGGCCGAGCGTGGTGATGTCGCCGGTTCCGCGATTGAAACCCTGGAATCCCGCGACGATCGCAACGGCGCCGTCATCGAGCGCCTCGCGCACGCGCTTCGGTGAGACTTCGACGATCCGGGCTGAGCCGTGCTGGGCATCCGTGACCATGCCCGCCTGGCTGCCCGTGTAGCTCCGGGCCTCGATACCGAGGCTGCGGATGGCCATCGCGAGCAGGGCCATCGAGATGCGCTCGCCCGCCGTGAGGAGCATGTCGAGTTCGCGGCCAGACGGCAACGGGACCACCTGCTCGGCGAGGTCGAGGAGATTGTCGGTCGTGTCACCCATCGCGGACACGACGACGACTACCTCGTTGCCCGCCTTGCGCGTCTCGACTATGCGCTTCGCCACCCGTTTGATGCTCTCGGCATCGGCGACCGACGAGCCCCCGAACTTCTGGACGATGAGGCTCACGTGGTTCTCCTGCGGAAAGGGTGCGGCCTGCTTTTCGGCCCAGCGAATGAGTTTAGCGGCTAAATACAGGCTAGTTCTCGACGAGCCTGCGGCCCTCGAAGGCACGACCGAGGGTGACCTCGTCGGCGTATTCGAGGTCGCCGCCCACGGGGAGCCCTGAGGCGAGCCGGGTCACACGGAGGTTCGGGTACACGAGTAGGCGCGTGAGGTAGGTCGCGGTCGCCTCCCCCTCGAGGTTCGGGTCGGTCGCGATGATCACCTCGGTGACCGAGCCGTCGGCAAGGCGGCCGACTAGTTGCTTCATGCGAAGGTCATCCGGGCCGATGCCGTCGATGGGGCTGATCGCGCCGCCGAGCACGTGATAGAGGCCTTTGAACTCGCGCGTGCGCTCGATCGCGACCACGTCTTTCGCCTCTTCGACGACACAGATCATGGCATGCGAGCGGCGCGGATCGCGGCAGATCGAGCACGTCTCCTGCTCGGTCACATTGCCGCAGATGGAGCAGAAACGCACCTTGTCACGCACGTCACGTAGCACCTCAGAGAGCCGAGTGACGTCGAAACTCTGGGTCTGCAGGATGTGGAAAGCGATGCGCTGGGCCGACTTCGGGCCGATGCCGGGGAGGCGCCCGAGTTCGTCGATGAGTTCCTGGACGATGCCCTCGTACACGCGCTACTCGTCTCTCGGCACGGGGACGACGCGGGGTGCTACCGGCTGCTCCTCGATGAAGCTCGCGCCGAGCAGTTCGCGCACGACCGACTCGCCATAGCGGGAGTTGTCGGCGGCACTCGAGACCGGGCGCTGCGGCGCTGCCTTCGGTGAAGTGGCCGTGGGAGCTTCGGCTGGAGCTTTCGCGGGGGCTTTGGCCCGCACGACCTCGGCCACCAGCGGCGCGGCATCGGGGATGACGGCGACCGCCCAGCCCTGGTTCTCCGTGGGTGGGAATTCGTCGACAGGGGGAACCTCGTCGAGGGGCGGCTCGTCCGTCGCGCGAACCGGCGGCGCTGCACTGGCGTCCACGCGCGCGATCAGGGCAGGCTCGAGGCCGAGCACCTCGACGAACGCCTTCTTGAGCAGGTCGCCGACACCCTGGCCGGGCGAGGCGGGCTTCTTGAGCTCTTCGACGTCCTTCTGGCTCGGGAACGACAGCACGAGCACCTTGCCGTCGCGCAACTCGAGGGGCCGCGCCGTGTACACGACGAGCCACGCGTTGAGCTTCGCGTTCTTGACCGACTCGAGAATCTCGGGCCACGCGTCTTTGACCTGCTGGAACGTCACCGGGCCGACGGGACGCTCGCCAGCGACGGCTGCGGACTCCAGGGCAGGCGGAACCTCCGCGGAGGCGGGCGGCGCGGTGGCCGAGACCTCGGCAGTCGGCATAGGCGCCTCGAGTGCCTGAGTGGGTGGCGTGGAGGAACTGGGTGAGGGGGAGGCGGACCGCGCGGAGGCGGGCGGGGCAGCGGCTGCCGGGGCGGGTGCGGGAGTTGCGCCCTCAACGCCGACGCGGCGCTCAAGGCGTTCGACACGGGCGAGCGCACCGCGCTCTGTGTCATCGCTCGCGGGAACCAGGATGCGCGCGACCATGAGCTCGAGGTGCAGGCGCGGCGAGGTCGCCCCCGTCATCTCGGTAAGGGCTGCGTTGACGACGTCCGCCGAGCGCGACAGTTCGGCGGTGCCGAAGGTCGACGCCTGACGAGCCATGCGGTCGAGCTGGTCTTGCGGCACACCCCGCAACACGGATGCCGCGTTCCCCGAGGTTGCCGCGACGATGATGAGGTCGCGCAGCCGCTCCAGCAGGTCTTCGACGAACCGGCGGGGGTCTTGCCCGGTCTGGATCACCCGGTCGACGGAACCGAAAGCTGCAGCGGCATCCCGAGCACCGATCGCTTCGACCACCTCATCGAGAAGTGCGCCGTGCGTGTAGCCGAGCAGGGCGACTGCGCGTTCGTAGTCGATTGTCGCAGTCTCCGAACCCGCGATGAGCTGGTCGAGCAGCGAAAGCGTGTCACGCACGGAGCCGCCCCCCGCGCGCACGACCAGCGGGAGCACGCCGGGCTCGACCTGAACCTTCTCGGACTCGCACAGCTGCTGCACGTAGTCGAGCATCTGGGCGGGCGGCACGAGGCGGAACGGATAGTGATGGGTGCGCGAGCGGATCGTGCCGATGACCTTCTCGGGCTCTGTGGTCGCGAAGATGAACTTCACGTGCTCGGGCGGCTCTTCGACGATCTTGAGCAGCGCGTTGAAGCCCTGCGGCGTCACCATGTGCGCCTCATCGAGGATGAAGATCTTGAACCGGTCACGAGCGGGGGCGAACACCGCGCGCTCGCGGAGGTCGCGCGCGTCGTCGACACCGTTGTGGGATGCCGCGTCGATCTCGACCACGTCGAGGGAACCACCACCGTCTCGCGAAAGCTCGACGCACGACGGGCAGACGCCGCACGGGGTGTCTGTCGGACCCTCCGCGCAGTTGAGGCAGCGGGCGAGAATACGCGCAGACGTGGTCTTGCCGCAGCCACGAGGGCCGCTGAACAGGTATGCGTGATTGACGCGATCGGTGCGCAGCGCGGTACGCAGCGGATCGGTCACCTGCGACTGGCCGATGAGTTCGGCGAACGTCTCCGGCCGATAACGGCGATACAGGGCAGCAACCACGTGTCAACAGTAGTCGCCACTGCCGACGCGGACCGGGCGAGTGACGCGATCGGAGATGCGGCTCTACGCGGTAATCACAGCGACCGCCTGCCGCGCGATCTCGAGTTCTTCATTAGTCGGCACCACGAGCACCGCTATGCGTGAATCCCCGGATGACACGACCCGGGCCACCTTCGACCCCACCGCGTTGAGCGACTCGTCGAGCGAGATGCCCAGCCCCGTCATCCCCGCCACGGCAGCACTCCGGGTCGCGGGACTGTTCTCCCCCACCCCCGCCGTGAACACGATGGCGTCGGCCCCACCCAGCTGCGCCAGATAGGCACCGAGGTAGTGGCGCAGGCGGTGGTGGTAGACGTCGAGGGCGAGCTGCGCTGCCGTGTCGCCATCGGCCGCGCCCTGCTGCACGTCGCGCATGTCGCCCGAGCCGCTCAGGCCCAGGAGCCCGCTGCGGCGGTTGAGCATGGCATCCAGTTCGGGCAGGTTCAGGCCGGCACGACCGAGGTGGAACAGGGCGCCAGCGTCGAGGTCGCCCGAGCGGGTTCCCATGACGAGGCCTTCGAGGGGGGTCATCCCCATCGACGTCTCGACCGACCGCCCGCCATCGATCGCCGCAACGGAAGCACCGTTGCCGAGGTGGAACACGATGAGCTTCGCGTCGTCACGGCCCAGCAGCTCCCCGGCAACGCGCGAGACGTACTGGTACGACGTTCCGTGGAACCCGTACCGGCGCACGCCGTGCTCGCGCGCGACCTCCACGTCGATCGCGTAGGTGTACGCCTCTGGCGCGAGTGTCTGGTGAAACGCGGTGTCGAATACCGCGACGTTGGGGACTCCCGGGAACGCCGCCCGGGCGGCGCGGATACCCGCGAGATTCGCCGGGTTGTGCAGCGGCGCGAGCGCCGAGAGCTTCTCGATCGCGGCCTCGACCTCGCTGGTCACGAGCGTGGCCGCCGTGAACACGCTTCCGCCGTGCACCACGCGGTGGCCGATGACCGCCGGATGCTCGACGTCGAGTTCGGCAAGGATCTGCTGCATCGCCGTCTCGTGGTCGGGAGCGCTGCCGCTCTCACCGATGCGCTCCACAATGCCACTGCGGAGGTTCCGCTCGGACTCGACGTCGATCAACTCCCACTTGATGGAGGAAGAGCCGGAGTTGACAATGAAGGCGGTCGCCGAGGCCCTCGAGGCGTTCACGCGAGCGTCCCTTCGAGGGCCTCAGGGACCGCTTGCGCCTGGATTGCCGTGATCGCGACGGTGTTGACGATGTCGCGCACGAGCGCGCCGCGCGAGAGGTCGTTGACCGGCTTGCGCAGCCCCTGCAGCACGGGCCCGATTGCGACGGCCCCCGAGCTGCGCTGCACAGCCTTGTACGTGTTATTGCCCGTGTTGAGGTCAGGGAAGATGAACACGGTCGCGCGGCCAGCAACCTGCGACTCTGGCATCTTCGCCTTCGCGACTGCAACGTCTGCGGCGGCGTCGTACTGGATCGGGCCCTCGACGAGCAGGTCGGGGCGGCGCTCCCGCACGAGGGCGGTCGCCGCGCGCACCTTGTCGACGTCGGCCCCCGAACCGGACTCCCCCGTCGAATACGAGAGCATCGCGATGCGCGGATCGATGCCGAACTGCTCGCCCGTCGCGGCGGCGGAGATCGCGATGTCGGCGAGCTGTTCTGCGGTCGGATCCGGCACGATCGCGCAGTCGCCGTACACGAGCACACGGTCTTCGAGTGCCATGAAGAACACACTCGAGACGATGTTGACTCCCTCGACCGTCTTGATGAACTGCAGCGCTGGCGTGATCGTGTGTGCAGTGGTGTGTGCTGCGCCGGAGACCATGCCGTCCGCGAGCCCGAGGTGCACCATCATCGTGCCGAAGTAGGAGACGTCCGAGACGATGTCGCGCGCGTCTTCCACAGTCATCCCCTTGTGGGCGCGCAGCCGCGCGTATTCGACGGCGAACTTCTCGCGCAGCTCGGGATCCGTCGGACTGATCACCTTGGCAGCGGAAAGGTCAACGCCCAGCCCGGCCGCCCGCGAGCGCACCTCGCTATCGTCGCCCAGAATCACGAGTTCGACGACACCGCGGCTAAGGAGAGTTCCGGCGGCCTGCAGGATGCGGTCGTCGCCGCCCTCCGGCAGCACTATGCGCTTCTTGTCCGACCGCGCTCGTTCGATCAGCGCGTACTCGAACATGAGCGGTGTCACGGCGCTCGACTCTCCCGCGCCCAGCTCGGTGGAGAGCAGCTCGGAATCGATGTGGCGCTCGAACAGTGCGAGGGCCGTGTCGACCTTGCGCTGCGACGTTGCGGTGAGCCGCCCGCGGGTCTGGGTGATGCGCTGCGCGGTCGCGTAGGTGCCGAGCTCGGTCGTGACGATCGGCAGGCTCTGGTCGAGTCCTTCGATCAATCGGTCGATCACGGGCGAGAGTTCGAACCCGCCGTTGAGCACGATGCCCGCGAGCGACGGAAAAGTCGCCGAGGCGTGCGCCGTGAGGGCTGCGAGCAGCATCTCACTGCGGTCTCCGGGGATGACGACGAGGCCACCCTCCATGAGCCGCGGCAGCACGTTCTCCATCGACATCGCGGCGATCACGACACCGAGTGATTCCCGCGCGAGCAGGGCCGGGTCCCCCTTGAGCAGGGTGCCGTCGACGGCCTTCATGACCGCGTCGACCGTGGGGGCGACCAGGTACGGGTCCTCTGGGATCGCCCACGTCGGCACCTGTGCAACGGCGGCGATCGCGGCGATGATCTCGTCAAGCCTCTCGGGATCCGCGCGATTGGCGATCACGGCAAGCAGGCTCGCGTGCGCGACGGTCAGTTCGGGGAGACTCAGCTCTGCGACCTGCCGCAGCTCGTCCGCAGTGCGGGCGCGGGTCTCATCCGGCTCGCGGCCCGTGAGCACGAGCAGTACCGGGGCACCCAGGTTGGCCGCGATGCGGGCGTTGTAGGCGAGCTCGGTCGGGGTGGCGACATCCGTGTAGTCCGAGCCGACGATGACGACGGTGTCGCACTTGCGCTCGACGGCCTTGAAGCGGTCGATGATACGGGAGAGAGCGGCATCCGGATCGTCGTGCACCTCCTCGTAGCTGACGCCAACGCACTCGTCGTAGTCGAGGTTCACACCGTCGTGGGCGAGGAGGAGCTCGAGCACGAAGTCGCGCTCCTCAGTTGAGCGTGCGACCGGGCGGAAGACGCCAACACGCTTGATCCCGCGCAGCAGCGTGTCGAGCACCCCGAGCGCAACTGTGGACTTGCCCGAGTGACCTTCGGCCGACGTGATGTAGATCGAGCGTGCCATGCACGTCAGCCTACGTAAAAACTCCTCGCGCACCCGCCAGAGCCCGGTTACCCTTGCTACGTTTCCGTCCTGGGGGAGTTGGCCTGGGTGGCGCCACGCGAGGAGCCTCAACAATTCTAGCGCTATGATTTCTTGAGGTCTTCAGCCGCCCGCGGCTGTGTCTGTCAGGAGAATTCGCCTAGTGGCCTATGGCGCACGCTTGGAAAGCGTGTTGGGTGAAAGCCCTCGGGGGTTCGAATCCCCCATTCTCCGCCGATCACACGAACGTGAGCCAAAGCACCAAACCGGAAATGCCGGACCCGTGGGGGGACAGTGGTCGTAGGACGCAGTGCGGAGCGCGTCAAGCTGCGCCCGCTCCCCCACATTTTCAGCCAGGGCGTCATCGCCGTCGTCGCGTTCATGGCCCCGGTGTTCGTCGTGCTGTACGTCATGACCATCCCGTCGGGCCCGTGGAAAGCGGTGCTCGTCACCCAGATCATCGCGACCCTCGCCGTCGCGTACGGCACCTTCTCCTACTTCCGCGCCACCATCTGGGTCGAGCCCACGAGCATCACCGAGATCGGCTTCTTCGGTCGCACGAGGCGCGTGGAGGCGCACGAGATCGGTTCCGTGTTCGTCGCAGACGTGTTCGAGGCATCCGGCACCAGGACTCTGCCGCAGCTGTTCGTGCGCGACAAGCAGGGCAGGCAGGTGATCAGGATGCGCGGCCAGTTCTGGTCACGGGAGAGCATGGATCGCGTCCTCGCGATACTGGATGTCACCAAACTCGCGCGCGACGACTCCGTGTCGACGCGTGAGCTGCGGGACCAGTATCCCGGCCTGCTTTACTGGTTCGAACGACGCCCCATCATCGCGGCCCTCGCGTTCAGCGTGGGGATGCTCGCGGTTGGCGCCGTGATCTACGCGCTGTTCGCGATCTCGGGGATGAACTAGCTACTTGCGCTTGAGGGTCGAGAAGATGCCGCGCAGCACCTCGCGCACGATCGTCTGGCCCGTGCGCGAGCCCAACATGTCGCCGAGGGGGTTGTCCGCCTTGCGCGTGCGGGTCGTGGTCTTGGGCCGCGACGCCTGCTCGGATTTGCGCATGTCGCGGATCATCCGGTCGTAGTCGGCCTGAGTGCCCTTCGAGGCCCTCTGCTGCTCGGCGTTCGCATCGGCCGCCGCCGCGGCGTTCATCTTGGTCGAGAGGAGTTCGTATGCCGACTCGCGGTCGATGGGGGCGCCGTACGTGGCGAGCAGCGGGCTCGCGGTCACCGTTGCCTGGATGACGGCAGCCGGGGTCGGTGCCATCGAACCCTGCGGCGCCCGCAAGCGAGTCCACGCGACGGGAGAGGGCGCGCCCTTCTCGTTCATGACCGTGATGATCGCCTCGCCGATCGCGAGCTCCTGCAGCACCTCGCCGAGCTGATATCCGGACGTGGGGTATGTGGAGACCGTTGCCCTGAGCGCCCGCGCATCATCGGGCGTGTGCGCCCGCAGTTGGTGCTGCACGCGCGATCCGAGCTGCGCGAGCACGTCGCCCGGAACATCCTTGGGCGTCTGGGTCACGAAGAAGATGCCGACGCCCTTCGACCGGATGAGGCGAACCGTCTGGGTGATCGAATCGACGAAGTCTTTCGACGCGTCCTTGAACAGGAGGTGCGCCTCGTCGAAGAAGAACACCAGCTTGGGTTTGTCGATGTCACCGACCTCGGGGAGGTCGTTGAACAGGTCGGCGAGCAGCCACATGAGGAACGTCGAGAACACTGCGGGCCGTTCTTGCACCCCGGGGATCTCGAGCAGGCTCACGATTCCTCTGCCGTCCGCGGTCGTGCGCAGGAAGAGCGACGTGTCGATCTCCGGCTCCCCGAAGAACACGTCGGCACCCTGGTCGGAGAACCCGATGAGTTCGCGCAGGATGACCCCCGCTGTCGCACCGGAGAGCCCGCCGAGCGACTTGAGCTCGGGTTTGCCCTCGTCGCTCACGAGCCACTGGAGCACCGCGCGCAGGTCGTCGAGGCCGACGAGCGGGAGGCCCGCCTGGTCCGCGTAGTGGAAGACGAGCCCGAGACTCGACTCCTGGGTGTCGTTGAGGCCGAGCACCTTCGAGAGCAGCAGGGGGCCGAAGCTGCTCACCGTGGCGCGAATCGGGATGCCCACGCCGACGCCCCCGAGCGTGTAGTACTCAGTGGGACTCGCAACGCCAGACCAGTGCTGGCCGATGCTCCTGGTGCGCTCGAGCAGTGTGTCGCTGGGCTCTCCCGCCGAGGCGATGCCGGAGAGATCGCCCTTGATGTCCGCGGCGAACACAGGCACACCGTTCGCGGAGAGTTGCTCGGCGAGCACCTGCAGCGTCTTCGTCTTACCGGTTCCCGTGGCACCCGCGACGAGCCCGTGCCGGTTGACCATCGCGAGCGGAATGCGCACCGGCACATCGGCGAGCGGCTCGCCGTTGACGAGCGCACCCATCTCCAGCGCGGGGGCGTCGAAGGCGTAACCAGCTTTGATGGTCGCGACCTGAGCGGCCGTCAGAGGGCCCGCGCGCCCTGAGTCACCCGAAGAAGCGGACTGCCCCGCGGCGAGCGCCGCCTCCGCCTGCGCGAGGGCCAGCTTCGCCGCTTCGACCTGGGCTGCAGCATCCGTCATGCGCCAAGCCTATGCAGCAGCGGTGACGTATGGCACTGTGCCATACGTTGCCGACACACCTGATCGGTTCTCCGGAGAAACAGCCGCCGAGCCGCTCCCAGTTACACGTTTCCCGCGCGTGTTCGCCTAAACCTCCGGAGAAGCGGAAATGAGCGAGCTCCTCGAACCCCAGTCGCGCGTAGAACGCGCGAGCCCCCGTGTTCTCGGGGGACATCGTGAGATGGACCCCTCCACCATCGCCGCGAGTGCGAGTTCCCGCATGAGCGCGCGGCCACTCGGGCGATACTTCCAGATCAGGCGAGGCGGTCTTCGAGCCCCCAGGCCTGGCCGTATCCGCCCTCGTCAATGCCGAGCGCCATGAGGTCGAGGAACGGCTTCGCGTCGAACGCCTCGGGGCCGAGCACTCCGGTGCCCTTCCAGGTGCCTTTCGAGAGCAGTTCGAGCGCGATGACCGGGTTGAGCGCGGTCTGCCACACGACGCACTGGCTCTCGTACTCGGCCATCGTCCACTCGTTGTCGCTCACGTGATACAGGTACACCTCGCGCGGCTCGCCAGAGACGCCGGTACCCGTAACCCACAGGCCCGCACACGTCTTGCCTGTCATCCGGGGCCCGAGGGTTGCCGGGTCGGGCAGGCCCGCAGCGACGACATCGCGCGGCGCGACCATCACGGGGCCGTCAGCCGAGCGCACGCGCAGCGGTTCCGTCTTGTCGAGGCCCAGCTGGTGCAGCGTCTTGAGGATGCCGATGAACTCGTCGCCCAGCCCGTACTTGAAGGTCACGCGCTTGGCGTCCACCCAGCGCGGCATGAGCAGCACCTCCTCATGCTCGACGTTCACGCATTCGACGGGGCCGATACCCTCGGGGAAGACGAAAACCTCGGGCTCACTGAAGGGCGGGGTCGTGTACCAGCCGCGGTCTTTCTCCCAGATCACTGGAGGGTTGAGGCACTCCTCGATCGTCGTCCAGATCGAGAACGAGGGCGCGAAGATCTCGTTGCCCACCTCGTCGCGCACCACGAGGTTCGCACCGTCGCGGGTTCCCAGTTCGTCGATCTCGCTGAAGAGGTGGTCGGCCGCGTACCTCGCGAACACGTCGCTGAGCCCCGGCTCGACGCCCATGCCGACGAGCGCGAGGCGACCAGCGGTCTCCCAGTCGGGCGCCTGGGCGAACTGGTCATCGCCGAGCTTTACCCCGGTCTGGGAGTGCGGCTCCGTCGGGTGCGGCTCCGACAGGCTCATTGCCATGTCGAGGTAGTCGGCGCCCGCAGCGAGCGCTCCCGCGAAGATCGTCGGCACGAACTTGGGCTCGACCGCGTTCATGACGTGGGTTGCGCCGTGCTCCTTCGCGACGGATGCCACGCTGTCGGGGTCAGACGCGTCGATCTTCGCCGCGACGAACCGGCCGCGGGCCTGCCCTTTCGCCTCGATCCACGCGATCGTGCGCTCGGCACGGGAGAAGTCGTAGTCGCTCACGATCATGGTCTCGAAGAAGTCGCGCCGTGCGGCGATCTTGGCGATCGCATCGCCGACGCCGCCAGCGCCGACCAAAAGAATTCTCATGCTGCGACGTTATCGGGCGGCGCGGCCCCTGACCACTCTTTCTGAAGCCGCAACGCGAACGGCGCCCACACGAACACCGACACGGCGCCCCCGAGGAGCAACCCGCCGATCGTGTCGCTCAGCCAGTGTGCACCGAGGTACGTGCGACTGAAGATCATGAGCACGACCCACACCGCACCGGCGATCCACACCCAGCGCCGCTGGAGCAGGATCGCGAGAGCGACCGAGATGGTCGCGGCGTTCGCGACATGACCGGAAGGGAAGGAGCCGAAATCGGCGGCGACGAGGATCTGCTCGGGCCGTGCCCGCGCGAAGAGGCTCTTGAGCAGTTGCACGACTCCCGCGCTCAAGGCGGAGGCGAGCACGAAGTACAGCGCCGCCCAGGGTTTGCGTGCGACGAGCAGGGCGACCGCAACGCCGACGGGAACCAGGAAGACCCCGAACCATCCCCCGCCCAGGAAGCTCATCACGTACGCGGGGCCGTCCCACAGCGGGCTGCGATGCTCCACGAGTTCTTCGAGCCACTCGGCGTCGAAGCCGTACGGGTTGGCGCGCAAGCCCACGATCGCCCCGAGGGCGAGCACGAGCGCGACCGCCGTTCCCCCGCTCACGAGCGGCCACAGGCGCGAAACCCGGCGGGCGCGCGGCTCGGAGATCGGCTGGGTCATCAACCCACGCTAGCTCAGCGCGCGAGGGCGGGAACCGTCCACGGTCGCACGACCGACCAGAGCACGACGATCGAGACGAGCGCCGTGCATCCCATGATCGCGCCCATCGGCACCGCATTGTCGATGCCGAACAGGCCGACGATAGGGGAGATCGCACCCGCGAGACCGAAGTTGAGCGCGCCGAGCAGTGACGCAGCGGTGCCCGCTTCACTGCCGTGGTTGGCAAGGGCAAGCACCTGCGTGCACGGAAAACTGAACCCGCACGCCGCGATGAAGAACCACAGGGGCACGAGGATGCCGACGAGCCCCGCCCCGAGCGAATCGAGCACGACGATCGTGGCCGCCGAGAGCAGAAGCACAGTGAGGGCTCCCGCGAGAATCCATTGCGGCCCCACGAACCGCGCGAGGAATGAACTCGCCTGCACCCCGCCCACGACGCCGAGCGAGTTGACCGCGAAGAGCAGCCCGAACTGTTGCGGGTCGAGTCCGTAGACCTGCTGGAACAGGAACGACGATGACGACAGGTAGGCGAACAGCCCCGAGAAGGTGAGGCCGGCGATGATCGCGATGCCCACGAAGATGCGGTCGCTGAACAGCGATCGGTAGCGCTCGCGCGCCGTGCCGTGCCCGAGGTCGACGCGGCGGGCGGAGGGCAGGGTCTCCACGAGGAAGAACACCGAGGCGAGCAGGGCGAGCCCCCCGTAGATTGCGAGGAACACGAAGATGCCGCGCCACGGCATGAACAACAGGAGTTGCGAGCCGATCACCGGAGCAAGAATCGGCGCGAGACCGCTCACGAGCGACAGTCTCGACAGCATGCGCACGAGGGGCAGCCCGCCGAACAGGTCTCGCACGATCGCCATCGCGACGACACCGCCCGCGGCCGCGCCGATGCCCTGCAACACACGGAACACGAACAGCCACTCGATGCCCGGCGCGAGCGCGACGCCGATGCTCGCGACGACATGGATGCTCGTGGCAATGATGAGCGGAAGCCGACGCCCCACGCGATCGGTCCACGGCCCCACGAGCAGCTGTCCCACCGCGAACCCCACGGTCGTGGCCGTGAGCGTCAACTGGATCAAGGCCGTCGAAACATCCAGGTCGCCCTCGATCACCGGGAACGCGGGCAGGTAGAGGTCGATCGTGAACGCGCCGAGTGCGGTCAACGCCCCCAGGACCAGTACATACACGAGCCGCTGGCGGGGAGTGAGGGAGTCACCGGGGTGAACGACAGTAGTCAAAGCTTTTACAGGCTAGCGGAGAGAGGAGCCTTGTCTACGACCGTTGACGATGCCGGATCGGCGATGAGAGCAGCGAACGCGATCTCGGCGGCCCCGACGGTCAGGATCGCGCTGCCGGTGAGGGCGTCGGGGGCTGCCGCGTAGAGCGATCCGAGGAAGCCGCCGAGCACGATGAGCCGCGGGTTGAAGACGTTCACGGTGTTGGCGAGCGCACGCGCGAGGAACCCGATCTGGCGATCGACCACGTCAGGGTCTCCCGCGGCGTAGCGCTCGAGCAGGGCGGGCTCCAGCAACTCCGGGGTGGTGTGGTCGACGCCGAGCGCGTCGAGCAGGGGCGCGCGCGACACCTCGGTTTCGAGGCATCCCACCGCACCGCAATGGCACGGGATGCCCGCACCGTTGACGAGCGTGTGGCCGATCTCCCCCGCGTAGCCCGAGGTACCGCCGAGAAGCACGCCGCCCGCGATGATGCCCCCGCCGATGCCGCTCGCGCCGCCGTTGAGGTACACGAGATCGTCGATGCCGCGACCGACACCGCGCATACTCTCGGCGATCGTGCCGAGGCTCGCGTCGTTGCCGGCGACGACGTCGTATCCCGTCGCGGCCCTGAGCATGTCGCCGAGCGGTTCGTCGTGCCAGTCGAGGTGCGGAGCGAGCGTGACGACGCCGTCGTCGGCGCGCACGAGCCCGGGGATCGCGAGGCCGATACCGACAGTGCGGTAGCCGGACTCGAGTTCGCCGCGCATGCCGTCGATCACGGCCGAGGTGATGTTCACGACCTCGCGCGCCGAGGGCACTCGCAGGGTGTTCGACTGACACAGCGTAGTTACTTCGAGCTGAACGCAGCGTCGAAAGCGGCGGCTGGCGGGTCGAACGCGAGCCTGCGCACGAACTCGAGAGCTTCGGGAGCCCCGATGAGTCGATCCATGCCCGCGTCTTCCCACTCGACGGAGAGGGGGCCGTCGTAGCCGATCTGGTTGAGTATGCGGAAGCTGCTCTCCCACGGAACATCCCCGTGGCCGGTCGAGATGAAGTCCCAGTCGCGATTGCCGTCTGCCCACGGCAAGAGCGAGCCGAGGCGACCGTTGCGGCCGTTGGTCATGCGCTTCTTCGTGTCTTTGCAGTCGACATGATAGGCCGTACCGGTCGAGCAGGTCGAGCTTGCCCTGCACATAGTCGGCGTCGTCCCACCGGTGGGGGTCGAGGTGGTCTCCCCAGAACGCGATCTCGAGGCCGTCGTAGCCCCAGCCGGAGGCGAGCTTCGCCACCTCTTCGAGCGGGAGGTCGGCCCACTGGCCGGTGAACAGGGTGACGGGACGTGTCATGGTCATACTCCTCGGATCGCGGTCCAGGCGCTGCCGTTGCCCGCGCTCGCCTCGACGGCGGCGAGCACGCGCTGCACCTGCAGGCCGTCGGCGAACGACGGGCTGGGCTGGGTGGCGGTGGTGATGGCGTCGACGAAGTCCTTCGCCTGGTGCGAGAACGCGTGCTCATAGCCGAGCATGTGGCCCGCGGGCCACCAGTTGGCGATGTAGGGGTGCTGCGGCTCGGTCACGAGGATCTTCGTGAAACCCTGCACAGTGGCATCCGCCGTCGCGTCATGGAACTCGAGCGAGTTGAGGTCTTCGAGGTCGAACGCGAGTGCGCCCTTCGACCCTGACACCTCGACGCGCATGGCGTTCTTGCGGCCCGTCGCAAAGCGCGTCGCCTCGAAGATGCCGAGCACTCCGGAGTCGTAGCGGCCGGTGAACAGCGCGACGTCGTCGACGGTGACCTGCCCCTTCTGCACACCACCCGTGCCGCCGAGGCCCGATGAGCTCTCGAGAAGCGGGCGTTCGCGGATGATCGTGTCCATGGTTCCCGAGACGCTCGTGAGCCGCATCCCGGTGATGAACTGGCTGAGGTCGATGATGTGGGCGCCGATGTCGCCGAGCGCACCGGAACCCGCAAACTCCTTCTGCAGGCGCCACGCGAGCGGGGTCTCCGGATCGGTGAGCCAGTCCTGTAGGTAGCTCGCGCGCACCTGGTAGATGTCGCCGAGCTTCCCGGCTGCGACGAGGTCGCGGGCGAAGGTCGTTGCGGGCAGGCGGCGGTAGGTATGGCCCAGCATGGAGATGACTCCGTTGCGGGCTGCCCGTGCCGCGGCATCCGCCATCGCTTCTGCTTCGGCGACGGTGTTCGCGAGTGGCTTTTCGCACAGCACGTGCTTGCCTGCCGCGAGGGCCGCGATCGCGATCTCGGCGTGCGAGTCGCCGGGGGTGACGATGTCGACGATGTCGATGTCGTCACGGGCGATGACGTCGCGCCAGTCGGTTGCCGATTCGTTCCAGCCCCACTTCTCAGCGGACATCTGCGCCCCGTTGCGGCCGACAACGACCTGCATGACGGGGGTCGCGTCGAGGTCGAAGAACCGCGGGGCGACCCGCCAACCCTGGGAGTGCGCCGCACCCATGAATCCGTGGCCGATCATCGCCACATTCAGGCGGGGCTTCTCTGGCATCTGTTCTTCACCCTCTCGGTTTGACGCTAGTGACTTAAGAAGTGCCGGGTTATTGACGGGCGGTCTTAGGACTCGATCTACCGGTTGGCGTTGTCCCGCTGATCCGCAGGTTCGCGTGATTCGCAGCGACGATGCCCACGTTGCGGCCTCGCCGCCTGCCTGTCGTCGCGGGCACTGACGCTCCAAGCAAAAATAACAGAGTTCTGTCGGGGATCGGCAAAAGTGACCTGACTCTTTTGCGAGTCGGAGCGCGGGGAACGATCGGGTGAGCGACGGCAGTCAAGGCGCGTCCCGTTGACGGAGGCCGCCGGCTGCCCGCACCGGAATCACAGCTCGTGCATTCTGGCGAGAATCATGATTGATTCGATTTCAGAAATATTCGATTTGACACCACGGCTGCCGTGACTGTGGCACGCGCAGGTGGTCACGGATGCCCCGAATGGCTGACGCTGCGGGGCGATTCTCCCCGACGATGGCCACTTCTTGGCGGAAAAATTGGCATTCTCCTCTTTCAAGCTCAAACGTGGAATGGAGCGGATTTCTCACTTTTCGTCAAGCTTTAGATTATTTGCTTGCTATTTCGGCTGAACTATGGATTATTTGTACTTAGTCACTTCGGCCCCTCGAAACCCGACGGCCGCGACTCGCACACATGGCAAGGGAGCTATGACATGACAGAACGCGCTGACCGGCAGGCCACCGGGCCGGTGGTGCTCGAAGCTCGGGACGTCACGAAGCACTACGAGGGTGTCACGGCTCTTGATCATGCGACCCTCACTGTCTCCCGGGGCGAGGTGCACGCCCTGCTCGGCGGAAACGGAGCGGGCAAGTCGACGCTGATCAGCATCATCTCCGGCGTCTCGAAGCCCGACGGCGGGGAGATCGTACTGGACGGAGAGGTGATGCCCCCCTCCGGGCCCCTCTCGGCGATCTCCGCGGGTATCTCCACCATCTACCAAGAACTGTCGCTCGTCCCGGCGCTGTCGGTTCTCGACAACATCTTTCTCGGGCGCGAACTCAAGCGGAAGACGCTCGGCCTGCCATTGACCTCGGATCGTCGCCGGATGGAGCGTGACGTCCGCGACCTCGCCGCCGACTTCGGCGTGAGCGCACTCGAGCTGCGCACGCCGGTCTCCGAGTTCGGTGCACTCAAGAAGCGATCCATCGAGATCGTCAAGGCACTCGCCTTCGACCCCAAGGTCCTGATCCTCGACGAGCCAACGTCCGGACTCGAGGACGCGGAGCGCCAGGTGCTCTTCGGATACATGCGATCCATGCGGGAACGCGGCGTGGCGCTGGTCTGGGTTACCCACCACCTCGAGGAGCTGTTCGGCCTCGCCGATAGGGCCACGGTCTTCAAGGACGGCCGCACGGTCGCCACCGTTGCCACGGAGACCACCTCCGTCGACAAGCTCGTGACCCTCATGTTCGGCGCCGATCGCGAGGAGTTCGGCGGCGGCGACACCCGGAGCATCACCCACCTCCAGCCGTCGAGCGGCCGCCGGGTTGTACTCTCGGCCCGCAACCTCACGCGCGGTTCGATAGTGCGCGACATCTCCGTCGACGTGCACGAGGGCGAGATCGTCGGGCTCGCGGGCCTGGCGGGGGCGGGTCGCACGGAGGTGGTCCGAACCCTGATGGGACTCGACGCACTCACCTCCGGCGTCATCGAACTCGACGGACGACGGCTGTCGCTGCGCAACTCGACCGCCGCCTACCGGGCCGGCCTCGCGATGCTCCCCGAGGATCGCAAGCAGCTGGGCATCCTCGCCGACCTCTCCACCGCGCAGAACATCTCGATCTCCCGACTCTCGACCGTGGCGTCGGCGGGCTTCTGGATGAGCAGGCGCAAGGAGCGTGCGCTGGCCGAGAGCTACCGCTCACAGCTGGGAATCAAGACCCCCGATGTCGATGCCCGCATCGGCAACCTGAGCGGCGGCAACCAGCAGAAAGCCATAGTCGCACGGTGCCTCAACACCTCACCCAAGCTCCTCATCTTCGACGAGCCAACCCAGGGCATCGACGTGTCAGCGAAGGTGGACGTGCACGCCTTGGTCCGCGACTACGCGGCCAACGGCGGTGCGGCGATCCTCATCGCCTCCGAGATCGAGGAACTGCTCGAACTGAGCCACCGTGTGCTCGTACTCAAGAAAGGCAGGATCGTCGGCGAGGTCAGGGACATACCGGCAGCGATCGAGGCTGGCGACTTCGCCCGCATCAAGTCGGAGGTCCTCACCCTGAGCGCGGCGGGACAGAACTCATGAAATCGTCATCCCCCTTCGCCCGGTTCATGTCGATCCCGGGTATGCCCATGACGCTGGTACTCATCCTCGCGGTCCTGGTGTTCCAGTTGCTGAACCCCGTGTTCCTCGACGGGAAGACCGTGGGCAACTATCTCACCAACGGCATCCCGATCATCCTCATCACGCTCGGTGTCGCGATCGTCATCATCGGCGGCGGCATCGACCTCTCGGTGGGAACCGTCGCGGGTCTCAGCGCCGGCACCACGATGTTCGCGCTCGTGCAGGGCGCCCCCCTCGCTGCGGGCATCGCGGTCGGATGCGGTACGGGCCTGCTGTTCGGGCTCGTCAACGGCTTCCTCATCGCCTACCTCCGCATCAACGACTTCATCGTCACTCTCGCGACTCTCAACGTCGCCGCTGGACTGCTCGTCGTGCTCTCGCAGGTGCAGCCCCTCCAGGGTGTCATCGTGCCCGGGTTCGCCGAGCTCACCAAGGGATCGCTGCTCGGCATCCCAACCTCCTTCTACATCGCGGGGGCGATATTCGTCATCGCGCAACTCCTGCTCGCGAAGACGATCATCGGCAGGAGGCTGTACGCGGTCGGCATCTCGGCGCAGGCCTCCAACGTCGCCGGCGTGAGCGTGCCCCACCTGCGACTCTTCACCTTCGCGGCATCCGGGCTGCTCGCCGGAGTGGCGGGAGTGCTGCTCGCATCGCGATTGGGAGCTGTGCAGGCCTTCCTCGGCATCGGATACGAGTTCATCGCCATCGCTGGCGCCGTCATCGGCGGGATCACGCTTGCGGGAGGCGGCGGCAGCGTGTGGGCAGCCCTCGTCGGCGGGCTCTTCCTCGCCACCCTCCAGCAGGGCCTGCGCCTCAACAACGTCGACCCCGTGTACTTCAGCATCGTCACCGCACTCTCCATCGTGTTCGGTGTCGTCTTCGAGCGCCAGGTGCGCCGGGTGATCCTGCGCGCGGCGCTCCATCGAACTGCACTCTTCACCTCGGACCGCACGGGTGCCGAACAAGAGAGCGTTACCGTCGGTCCCGAAGGGAGCAACGACAATGGCAAGTAAGCCCCGGTCAGCCGCCGAGACCGCCCGTACCGCGTGGGAGCGCCTGCTCGTTGACCCCACCCTCGGAGTCATCTCGCTGCTGCTGCTCTTCGCCCTCATCGCGGCGTTCGCCCTGCCCGTGTTCTACGCGGGCACCAACATCTACAACCTCGTGGGCAGCAGCATCACCGTGATGATCCTTTCCGTGGGGATGACCGTCGTGCTGATCTCGGGCGGCATCGACCTCTCCGTGGGCGCCGTCATGGCGCTGTGCGCTGGAGTAGCCGCGACCGTGATCAAGATGGGTGCGCCGCTGTTCGTCGCCTTCATCTGCGCGATCCTCGTGGGCATCGCGGCGGGGCTGGTCAACGGCCTCCTCATCACCCGCGTGGGTCTGCCCGATTTCATCGCCACGCTCGCCATGCTCGGGTTCGCCAGCGGCCTCCTCTACATCGCCACCCAGGGCGTCCCGATCATCGGCTACATGACGAGCGAGTACTACGTCGTGGGGGGTCTCGACCCGCTCTTCGGACCGGTGACCTTCCCGATCCTCGTCGCGATAGTGCTCGCCCTCATCATCGGTTGGGTGCTAAGCGCCACCCGCCTCGGGACCCACCTCTTCGCGGTGGGCAGCAACGCGGTGGCGGCGCGGCAGTCGGGCATCCCGGTCCGCTGGGTCAAGACGCAGGCCTACGTGCTGAGCGGAACGTGCGCGGCGATCGCCGGCATCATCCTCGCGGGCCGCAACAACAACGTGCCTGCCGACCTCGGTACCGGCTACGAGATCCAGGCCATCTCTGCCGCCATCATCGGTGGCGCGTCGCTCATGGGCGGTCGCGGGCGCGTTCTCGGCGCCGTGCTGGGCGCGCTGACCCTCGCACTCGCGATCAACTTCATCAACCTCGCGGGCGTGCCCTCGAGCTTCCAGAAGATCGTCATCGGCGTGATCCTTATCCTCGCCGTCATCGCGAACTACCTGAGCGAGCTCGCGCGCGGCGCGACACTTCGCAGGCGGGCGAAAAGACTCTCAAGCATTGTCGCTTGAGTGCACCAAGAAACCGAAAGCGCCAGCGTTGCAGCGCTGGCGCCCATCGAGAGGAAATGCAGATGTCTCAAGAGAATGGTAATCCCCCGGCGATCACAGGCGCACGCCCTTGGCGTCGCGCAACGGCACTGGGAGCGAGCGCAGTACTCCTCCTCGTCGTCCTGGCCGCCTGTTCGACAGTGGGCGGATCCACGACCACCAGCAACAACGCCGCAACCTCCGCAGGGTGCGGAAGTGCCGACGAGCAGGCCGCCATCACCGCGGTCGTCGGCGGCCGCTCGCTGAAGGTCGGCTTCACGCCGCCGATCCTCTCCGAGTTCTACACGCAGGTGGAGAAGGCCGCGTTCAACCGCATGAGCGAGCTCGAGGAGTGTTACGGCATCAAGTGGGAGTGGTCCCGCCAGGGTGCGCTCAATGACGCGCACTCCGGAGTGGAAGCGGTCGGCATCGTCGAGAACTTCATCTCGAACGACTTCGACGCCGTGTTCGTCTGCTCGGCAGCCCCCCACGCCACCATGCAGGAGATCTTCAAGGCCGGCTCCGAGGCGGGTGTCGACTTCTACCAGTTCAACTCGACCGAGGAGCTCGAGAACCCGTCCCAGGCCACCGACCCCACCGCCGGCCTCTCGACGATCTCGAACATCGGCTACGACGATCGCTGGCAGTCGGGCTACATCGCCGGGCAGTACCTCGCCACGACGCTGGGCGGCGAAGGCCAGATCATCCAGATCCTCGGCCCGTCGGGCTCCGACTGGACGAAGCTGCGCCAGCAGGGCTTCGAAGCCGCGATCGCCCAGTTCCCGGGCATGACCATCGTCGGCTCGGCCGACGGCGGCTATGTTCGCGACAAAGGTCTCACCGCCGCCCAGGACCTTCTCACGAAGTTCCCGGACATCAGCGCGATCTACGGCGAGAACGAGGACATGGCACTCGGCGCATCCCAGGCGATCGACCTCGCCGGCCTGAAGCACTGGGACGGCACCGACGGCATCATCACGATCGGTGCTGACGGCCTCATCTCCGGCATGGACTCCATCCGCGAGGGCAAGCTCACCGCGACAGTCGACGTCAACTCGGTCGACATGGGAACGGCGATGATCGACACGCTCTTCGAGCACGAGATCCTCGGGATGACCGTGTCGCAGTTCATCCGCATCCCCACGATCGTGGTCGACAACACCAACGTCGACTGGGCCGAGGCGAAGATCGTCGCGTCACAGGCCGGATCGGGCAAGTACTAACCAGCAACACCACCACCACCGGGTGCCTCGCCGCACGGCGGGGCACCCCACCCCCAGAACGACGTCGAAACGACGCACAAAGAAAGGACTCGATTCCCATGGTGAAGATGTGTGACCCAGTGGATGTAGTGATCGTTGGGTTGGGAGCCGGAGGAGGCCCCGCGGCCAAGGTCCTCTCCGAGGCCGGGTACTCGGTCGTCGGATTCGACAAGGGGCCGTGGCTTCGCGGCAGCGAGCACTACTCGGGCGACGAGCTGAAGTTCCAGAACCGTAGCTACCTCTGGCCGGATGTCGACCTCATGCCCCGCACGGTTCGCAGCGACGAGACCAGCGAGGGCCGCATCTTCAACTTCTCCCCGGTGCCCTCGGCAGTGGGCGGCGGCACCACCCACATGGCGGGATGGACCCCGCGTCCCCGCCCCTCCGACTTCATCATGCGGTCGCTGCACGGCGACATCGAGGGCGCGAGCCTGGCCGACTGGCCGTACCGGTACGAGCACCTCGAGCCCTACCTGACCAAGGTCGAGTGGAGCTACGGAATCTCGGGCCTCGACGGCGCCGAGGTCGGCGCCGGCTTCCGGTCGAAGCGCTATCCGAGCGGTCCCCTGGGGCCGACCAAGTTCGGTGAGAAGTTCTACGAGGGCTGCCGCAAGCTGGGCATCAACGCGATGCCTTTGCCGATGAGCCACCTCACCGAGCGCAACGAGCTCGGCCGCAAGGCGGTGAACCGCACGAGCTTCTGGAACCAGTACGGCGACCCGACGGAGACCCGTTCGACGGTCGCGACCACCTACATCCCCGAGGCTCTCGCCACCGGCAACTTCGAGGTGCGCGCCGACTCGTTCGTGCGGGAGGTCACCGTCGACCGCAACGGCAAGGCGAGCGGCGTGATCTACGTCGCACCTGACGGTTCCGAGCACGAACAGCGGGCGCGCGTCGTCATCCTCGCTCTCGGTGCCATCGAGTCGGCGCGCCTCATGCTGATGTCGAAGTCGCCCCGGTTCCCAGATGGCCTTTCCAACGACTCCGGGCAGGTGGGCAAGAACGCGACGTTCCACGAGTACCTCTTCGCGGTCGGCCTGTTCGACCGCGAAGTCTCCCCGGCTCTCAACGGGTTCACCGGCAACTACCAGAGCGGTGGGTCTATGCACTTCTACGAGACTGATCACGACCGCGGGCACATCGGCGGCGGCATCATCGCGACGACCCAGATCGGCCAGCCGATCAACCCCATCCTGCCCGGCAAGCCCACGTGGGGCGACGCCGCGAAGGATGCGGATCGCGACTACTTCCTGCACTCGATGAAGATCGGCATGATCCTGCAGGACCTGCCGCAGGAGACGAACCGCGTCGACCTCGACCCCACGGTCAAGGACCGATGGGGGATGCCCGTCGCCCGCATCACGAACAAGCCCCACGCCAACGACACGGCCATGAGCAAGTGGCAGATCGACAAGAACGTGGAGATCCTCGAGGCGGCTGGCGCCGTGCGCACCATGCCCGTCTACCTCGGCGATGAGTTCACGGGCAACGCGTGCCACCAGCACGGCACCGTGCGCATGGGAACCGACGCCGGGAAGTCCGTGCTGAACGAGTGGGCGCAGTCGCACTCGGTCGACAACCTGTTCGTGCTCGACGGCTCCGGTTTCGCGACCGCGATGGGGGTCAACCCGACACTCACGATCATGGCGCACTCCTGGCGTGCGGCTGACTACATCGCGAACACCTACCTCAAGGGTCGGAGCGAGCGCCTCGTGCTCGACCCGATCTCGGCGTCCAAGTAGCAAGGAGAACGAAGATGGCATCGAAATCCGAATGGCAGAAGCTCGATCTCACGATCGACCCCGACTCCGACGAGAAGCTGTTCTTCAGCGACCACGAGTGGAGCACCATCGAGGCCGCTGCGGCGCGCATCATCCCGACGGACCATGACCCGGGTGCCCGAGAGGCGCGCGTGATCGTCTTCATCGACAGATACCTGTCGGGGATCGACTACCACTACGCGACTGCCGACGGCAGCGGATTCCTCAGGCTCGAGGGCGAGGAGGCGCGGGCCGCACGGGCGCGCACGAACGACTTCCAGCGCATGTATCGCGAAGGGGTGCGGGAGCTGGACGCCACAGCGGTCCGGCACCGAGTGGATGACTTCTCCAGCGCCGACGAGGCCACCCAGGACGAGATCCTGATCGAGGTGAGCGGTGCCCCCAAGCCCAGCCACGTGCGGCTCGACGAGCACGAGGTGTTCTACTCCCGGCTGCAGGGCAATAGCGACACGGGGAAGAGCTTCTTTGACACGCTCGCGTTCCACGTGCGCCAGGGCTTCTACGCCGACCCCGTCTACGGTGGCAACAAGGACCAGATCGGTTGGAAGGTCATCGGCTTTCCCGGCCCCCAGTCGCTCAAAGACACGATGGACGGCACCTACACGACAGCCCCGTACTTCGTCGAGGTCTACGACTGGCGCGATCTCCTACTCTCCTACGACGGTCCCGAGTCCGCCTGATCCCTGAACCCACGGGAGCCCCCGGGCTCCCGGACTCGACGCAGAAGCTCTCCGTCGTGACCATTCCCAGAAAGGAAAGAAAAATCAATGTCGAACTTCGAAGACAAACTCAACAAATGGGTGGACCGCACCTATAGGTACACCCCCGACAAGATCGATCTCTCGCGCACCGTCGTGCACATGCTCGACGTGCAGAACCTCTGCCTCGACAAGCGCGGCGCGGACTACGTGCAGAATGTCGGCGGGGCGCCCTCGGGCGAGGAGACCCTCGTACAGGCTAAGAAGGTCCTCGACGCCGCGCGGACGCAGGGCGTGAAGGTCAACTGGTCGATGTGGGGCATGGACCCGAACGGCTACGACATCGGCCTGTGGGGCGAGAAGTACCCCGCGTGGAAGAACGCAGACTCGCCCTTCAACCACGGCACCTTCGACGGTGCCCTGTGCGACGGCTTCGTGCCCCAGGAGAACGAGGCGGTGCTGCGCAAGCACCGCAACAGCAGTTTCTTCGAGAGTCCGTTCAACTCGTGGCTCAAGCAGGATGACTGCAAATACCTCGTGATCGTCGGGTCGTCGACCGGCAACTGTGTCCCGACCACCGCCCGCGACGGCTTCGAGCAGGGATACAAGGTGATAGTCGTCGCCGACTCCGGCACCGCGATCCCGCTCAACTCGCACGGCCGCAACCCCGAGTTCGACCACGAGGTCCCGGAGGGCTACGGCCAGTACTGGGAGGGCCTGCGCAACATACAGGCCCAGTACGCCGACGTGATGTCCACCCGCGAGTTCCTCGAGCTGCTCGAGAACTCCAAGTAGCACCTCCGATGGGCGGGCGCGCTTCGGCGCTCCCGCCCATCCGCATCAGAAGGGACATCCGAATGACCTCATTCGACCAGTTGAAGATCATCGCCGCCCACGCCGAGGCTGAGGCCGCCCGCATGGGGCTCGCCGTGGTGGTGAGCATCGTGGACGTCCACGGCAACCCGGCATTGCTGCACCGGATGACCGGGGCGCCCATGCACTCGCTCGAGATGGCGTTCCGCAAGGCATACACGGCGGCGACGTTCGCCGTCGCGACGGAGGAGCTCACCGAGAAGGCGCAGCCGGGCGGACCGCTCTTCGGGCTCGCCGTGAACTCGGGCTCGAAGCTCATCGCCTTCGGCGGCGGGGCGCCGTTCACCCTGGAGAGCGGGGAGCGTTTCGGGCTGGGGATCTCCGGCGGCACCACCGAGGAGGATATCGACATCATGCGCGCGGCGATCCGGCGGCAAGAGGACGCCTGACCGCCGGACCGTCAGCGTACGCCCAGCCGCCACATGGTGCGCTGGGCGTACTGCGTTCCGGGCTCGATCACGATCGAGGGCCAGTCGGGCAGCATGGGGGAATCGGGCACGCGGTGCGCCTCCAGGCAGATCCCGCGGCCCGGCCCGTGCGGGGCACCAGACCGGCCGATGGTCTCAGCGATCCGGTTGCCTGTGTACACCTGCAGAGTGGGCTCGGTCGTCGTGATTTCCAGGGTGCGTCCGCTCACGGGATCCCACACCGTCGCGGCGATGCGGCCGGGAGCGTCGAGAACATACGTGCTGTCGATACCGGGCCACGGCTCGCTACCGCCCTGCGGCAGGGAGCCCCCAATGCGGCGCGCGGCGCGGAAGTCGTAGGGAGTGCCCTCTACTCCCACGATCCCACCGAGAGGCAGGAGCCGGGGGTCGGCGTCGAGAATCCCCTTCGAGTCGATCATGAGCACGTGGTCGATGATCGAGTGGCGCGCGTCCCCGCTGAGGTTGAAGTACGTGTGGTTGACGAGGTTGATGGGCGTCGCGGCATCCGCCGTCGCCTGGAATCCCAGTTCGAGCTCGTCGGTGTCGGTCAGGCGATAGCTCACCGTGGCCGTGAGGGTGCCCGGGTATCCCTCCTCACCAGCGGGGCTCACGTAGCGGAACACCACACCGTCCGTGTCCCCCGCGACCACCTGCCAGTCCACGCGGTCGAGCCCGCGAAGCGGCCCGCCGTGCAGGTGGGTCGACCCCTCGTTGGCTGCGAGGAGGAAGTCGAGGCCTCCCCCGACGAAGTGGCCGTCGGCGGTGCGGCCCGCGACGCGGCCGACCGTCGCGCCGAAATAGGGACCGGGGTCGTCGCGGTACTCCTGCTCGGTGTCGTGGCCCAACACGATGTTGCCCGGGACGCCCTCGCGATCCCTGGCCATGAGCTCGACGATGCGTGCCCCGAACGTAGAGAGCACAACCGAGGTGCCCAGCGCGTTGGACAGGGAGTGCAGCGTCAACTCATACCCGTCCGAGTGTCGACGCGACAGCGAGCGGGAGACCGGCCGCGCCGTCGTCGTAGCCCGTGGGATCACGCAGCAGCGCACCGAAGGCGAGCTCGGCGGCGCCGACCAGGAGGATGTCGTCCCGAAGCTCGGGCCGGGTGATCCGTACCGCTGCGTACTGGGGGGCGAGCGACTCCTGGGCCACGATCCGGAGCAACCGGTCGGGCTCTGCATCGAGCAGGGAGCCGAGGAACCCACCGAGCACGATCAGGTCGGGGTTGAAGATCGTCACCATGCTCCCCAGCGCCGTGCCGAGGGCGCGCACCTGGCGATCGATCTCCTTCTGCGCGGAGTCGGACCGTGGGAGGGCGAGCGCGGCATCGAGCTGCCGGAAGTCACGGCGCTCGAGCCCCAGGCTCTCCAGCAGGTCGTCCCGGCTCACCTCGGACTCGAGGGTGCCCTCCAGCCCGGCCGAATCGCGCCCGCCCCCGCTCCGAATACGGAAATGCCCGAGCTCACCCGCGAAGCCCATAGTGCCCTTGAGCGGGATGCCACCCGAGACGACCCCACCGCCGATGCCGCTCGCACCGCCGTTGAGGTAGAGGGTGCTGCCCACGTGAGCGCCGCCGCCGAACACCGTCTCGGCGAGCACACCGAGGTGGGCATCGTTGGCGGCCCAGACGGGCAGGCCCGTCTCAGCAGCGAGCACCTGCGCGAGCGGCTCCTGCCGCCAGCCCAGGTGCGGGGCGAGAGCGACGGAACCGTCGTTCGAGTTGGTGAGCCCCGGAACCGCGACCCCGATCCCGACGATGCGGGAGTCGGAGGGGAGCATGGCCTGGATGCCTTCAATGATCGCCTTGGTGATCTTGACTGCGCGCCGCATGGTCGGGGGCTCGTCCGTGTCGTAGCGGATGCTCCGTTGCACGTGCCCGCCGAGGCTGACCACTCCCACCGTGATGGCGTCGATCTCGGGGTTGACCGCGATCGCTATGATCTGCTCACTCGGATGCAGCGCCATGCTGGGACGGCCGACCGACTTCTTGGCGCTCACGCCACCGTCTGCGTTGCTCGACTCGAGCACGAGGCCGCGATCGATCAGCTCGTTCACGAGAATGGTGATCGTCGAGCGGTTCAAACCCGTCGTGGCGGCGAGCTCGCTGCGGGACAGGGGTGCGTCGTGATGGATGCGCGTCAGGATCGCCGACAGGTTGTGCACCCGCAGGCTGTCCAGGTTCGACCCTAGGGTTGTGCGGAATCGACCGGGAGCCCCCTCCGTTGCCGCTTCGTCCAGTGAACTCACCACTGCCACCATTCCCGTTGAGAACAATTTCGTCCGACAGCGCGGACTGTTCTTGAAAGGGTAGCACCCGCATTATTTATTTTATGCTTGCTACAAATAGAGTTTGACCGGTAATATCGCCTCCATGGCCAACAACGTCCAGCCCACAAGCACCACTCCCCTCCGCACCGCAGTCGTGGGATACGGGCTTTCCGGACGTGTTTTCCACTCCCCCTTCCTCGAGGCGGACAGTAACTTCGCACTCGCGGCAATTGTCACTTCCGACGACGCCAGACGCGCGACAGCGACTGCTGAGCATGGTGCGGCGCGCATTTATCGAAGCTTTGAGGAATTGGAGGCATCGGGCGATCCGATAGACCTCGTCGTACTCGCCGGGCCTCCCCAGACGCACGTCGACCTCGCCCTCCGCTCTCTCGCGCTCGGTGCCGCCATCGTCATCGACAAGCCGTTCGTACCCACGTCCGCCGAAGCGACGCAGCTCATCGCGGCCGCCCTCGACGCGGGGCGACCCCTAATGGTGTTCCAGAACCGGCGGTGGGATGGCGACTTCCTGACCGTCCACGCGCTGATCGACAGCGGTCGCCTGGGCGACGTGTTCCACTTCGAGTCGAATTTCGAGCACTGGGCCCCCGAGACCACCGACGGCTGGAAGGACCAGCTTCCCCCCTCGGCGGGTGGCGGGGTCGCGTACGACATCGGCAGTCACCTGATAGACCAGGCCCTCGTGCTCTTCGGGCCGGCCGCGACGATCTCCGCCCGGCTCCGCTCCGTGCGCAAGGGCGCGGGCAACGACGATCATGCCGAGATTCACCTCGCACACGACTCGGGTGTCGTCTCCCGGCTCCTCATGAGCCGACTGAGCCACGGGCAGGGGCCGCGCTTCCGCGTTCTCGGCACCGCCGGCTCCTTCATCTCCTACGGGCTCGACCCGCAGGAGCCCGCCCTCGCGGACGGGGCTGCGCCCGCTGACCCCGGTTTCGGCTCGACCCCGGCGGACGGCTACGGCACGCTCACCGAGCACTCGCCGTCGGGCACGGTGACCACCCGGATACCGACGATGCCGGGCGACTACGCCGAGTTCTATCGGAGGGCGGCGAAGGCTATTCGCGGAGAGGGCCCGGAACCGGTCGATCCCGCGGAGGCCCTCGCCGTCGTCGCTGCGCTCGAACGCGCGATCGCAGCACACGAGCTCATGGGCGACGCCCCCTAGACCCCGCCCGCCCCTCACTCATCTACCAGTTCGACCTCACCGCAAGGAACTCACCATGTCACTCACTCCCACCGCCGCCGACAAGTTCTCATTCGGCCTCTGGACGATCGGATACAACGGCGCCGACCCCTTCGGCGGACCCACGCGCGCTCCGCTCGACGTCGTGCATGCCGTCGAGAAGCTCGCGGAACTGGGCGCCTACGGCCTCACGTTCCACGACGACGACCTGTTCGCCTTCGGCTCGACTGAGGCCGAGCGGCAGAAGCAGATCGACCGCCTGAAGAGCGTTCTTGAGGCGACCGGTCTCATCGTCCCCATGGTCACGACGAACCTGTTCAGCGCGCCAGTCTTCAAGGACGGCGGCTTCACCTCCAACGACCGCGGCGTGCGCCGCTACGCCATGCGCAAGGCGATGCGCCAACTGGAGCTGGGTGTCGAGCTGGGCGCCAAGACCTTCGTCATGTGGGGCGGCCGCGAGGGCGCGGAGTACGACTCGGCGAAGGACATCCGCCAGGCTCTCGAGCGCTACCGCGAGTCGGTGAACGTCTTCGCCGAGTACGTGACCGACAAAGGATACGACATCCGGTTCGCCATCGAGCCCAAACCCAACGAGCCCCGCGGCGACATCCTGCTGCCCACGCTCGGCCACGCCATCGCGTTCATCGACACCCTCGACCGACCCGAGCTCTTCGGCGTTAACCCCGAGGTCGGCCACGAGCAGATGGCCGGGCTCAACTTCGCCGCCGGAATCGCGCAGGCGCTCTACCAGGGCAAGCTCTTCCACATCGACCTCAACGGCCAGCGCGGCATCAAGTACGACCAGGACCTCGTGTTCGGCCACGGCGACCTCTACAACGCCTTCGCCCTCGTCGACCTGCTCGAGAACGGCGGCCCGCAGGGCGGTCCCGCCTACGACGGCCCCCGTCACTTCGACTACAAGCCGAGCCGCACCGAGAACGAGGACGGCGTCTGGGCCTCGGCCGAGGCGAACATGCGCAACTACCTCCTGCTCAAGGAGCGCGCCGCGGCCTTCCGCGCCGACCCCGAGGTGCAGGAGGCGCTTGAGGCCTCGCGCGTCCCCGAGCTCTCGGTGCCCACGCTCGGCGAGGGCGAGACGTACGACGACCTGCTCGCCGACCGCGCCTCGTACGAAGAGTTCGACTCAGCGCGGTACTTCGACACCACGGGCTTCGGGTTCGTACGCCTGCAGCAGCTCGCCACCGAGCACCTACTCGGCGCCCGCGGTTAGCTCGCCCCACCGCCCGCAGCTATGAACAACTCAGGCTGGGCGCTCGGGGCGGCGGCGGCTTCACCGGAAATTCAGGGCAGCGCGACGCCACGCGACAGAATTGCCTGAGTTGTGAACAGGAAGGTCAGCGAATGACACTCGTCGCTGGGGTCGACTCGTCGACACAGAGCTGCAAGGTCGTGATCGTGGATGCCGCGACCGGCGCCCTCATGCGCGAGGGCCGCGCGGCACACCCCGACGGTACAGAGGTCGACCCGGAGCTGTGGTGGGGCGCACTCCGCGCCGCCATCGTCGAGGCCGGTGGGCTCGATGACGTTGCCGCGATCTCCGTGGGCGGACAGCAGCACGGCATGGTCGTGCTCGATCACGGCGGTCGGGTCATCCGGCCAGCCCTGCTCTGGAACGACACCCGTTCGGCGCAGGCCGCGCTCGACCTCGCGCGGGAGTTTCCTGACCTTGCGGCGCGCACCGGTTCCGTTCCCGTGGCGTCGTTCACCTCAACGAAGCTGCGCTGGCTGCGCGAGAACGAACCGGAGAACGCGGCGAACGTCGCTGCCGTCGCGCTTCCCCACGACTGGCTGACCTGGCGCCTGCGCGGTTTCGGCCCCGAGAATCCCCGGCTCGACGCACTCACGACCGACCGATCTGACGCGAGCGGCACGGGCTACTTCGACCCGGTGTCTGGCGAGTACGACCGCGAGGTGCTCGCCGCCGCTCTCGGCAACTCAGGAGTTCAGCTTCCCCGGGTCGTCGCTCCGGGAGAGTCGGCCGGATTCGTCGGTGCCTTTCCTGAGTTGCCAACGGCACGCGTCACCGTCGGCGCCGGAGCTGGCGACAACGCCGCCGCCGCCCTCGGGCTCGGCGCCCACGACGGTGACGTCGTGGTCTCGATCGGCACGAGCGGCACGGTCTTCGCCGTCACGAGCACCCCCTCGCGCGACGCAAGCGGCACTGTCGCGGGCTTCGCGGACGCGAGCGGACTGTATCTGCCCCTCGTCGCCACGCTCAACGCGGCCCGGGTGCTCGACACGACGGCGGCCCTGCTGGGCGTGGACCACTCCGGCCTCGGGGCACTCGCGCTCGAGGCCGAACCCGGAGCGGGCGGTCTCGTGCTGCAGCCGTACTTCGAGGGCGAGCGGACTCCCAACCTCCCGGATGCCACGGCATCCCTCCTCGGCATGACGATAGCGTCAACGACCCGGCCCAACCTGGCCCGGGCCGCGATCGAGGGCCTGCTCTGCGGCCTCGCCGCGGGGCTGGACGCCTTGCGCGGCCAGGGCGTCGTCGCCGGGCGCATCCTGCTCATCGGTGGAGCCGCGCAGAACCTCGCGGTCGCCGCGATCGCGGCACAGGTGTTCGACGTGCCTGTGGTGGTTCCCGCTCCCGGCGAATACGTCGCGCTCGGGGCCGCCGCGCAAGCTGCATGGTGCGTGACCGGTGCGCGCCCTCAGTGGCCAATACCCCTTGCGTCGGAGCCCGCGCCCGACCACCGGCCGGTCATCCGAACGCAGTATTCGGCCCGCACCTAGAAGCAAGCGGGCACGCAAAAGGCCGGCCGGGGCGAACCCCGACCGGCCTCCTGTGACTACGAGTTAACCCTTGGCTGCTGCGAGCAGGGCGGGGTTGTTCGCGTACGCCTCAACTGCGTTGTCCTTGGTCACAACGACCGGGGCAAGCAGGTAAGCCGGGACGACCTTGACGCCGTTGTCGTACGACTTGGTGTCGTTGACCTCGGAGACGTCCTTGCCTGCCTGCAGCTCCTTGACCATGTCAACGGCAGCAGACACGAGCGAGCGGGTGTCCTTGTAGATGGTCATGTACTGCTCGCCAGCCATGATCGACTTGACGGACTCGACCTCGGAGTCCTGGCCGGTGACGACCGGGATGGCCTTGCCAGCGCTACGGACGGACTCGATGATGGCGCGAGCCAGGGTGTCGTTCGGGGAAAGAACGCCATCGAGGTCGGTGCCCTGGTAGTTACCAGCGAGGAGCGTGTCCATGCGGCTCTGCGCGTTGGCTGCGAGCCAACCCTGCGTAGCCGTCTGAGCAACGTCGACCTGGCCGGAGACGACGACGAGGGTTCCGTCATCGATCTTCGGCTGGAGGATGTCCATCGCGCCGTTGAAGAAGACACCGGCGTTGTTGTCGTCGGGCGAGCCCGAGAACAGCTCGATGTTGTACGACTTCTTGTCCGGGAACTTCGCGGCGAGTCCGTCAAGGAGAGCCTGGCCCTGGAGCTGGCCAACCTTGAAGTTGTCGAACGCGAGGTAGTAGTCCACGGCCTGGGTGTTCAAGATCAGGCGGTCGTACGCGATGACGGTAGCACCGGCGTCGTGAGCGGCCTCAACCTGGGAGGAGAGCTGCGAACCGTCCTTGGCACCAATGATGATGACCTTGGCGCCGTTGGTCACCATGGAGGTGATCTGGTTCTGCTGCTCGGCCACCGTGTTGCTGGCGGGCGCGTACTGCACATCCGGCGTGAAGCCGGCCGCGGTCAGGCCATCGGTGAACAGCTGGCCCGCGAGGACCCAGTTCTCCGAGGTCTTGTCCGGAAGAGCAACGCCGATGGTGGCGTCAGCGGCGAAGCCGGCAGCAGCAGTGCTGTCGCCCGAGCCGGTGTCGGTGCGAGCTGAACAACCCGCGAGGGTCAGTGCTGCGATGGCGGCGAAGGCCGTCGTCGCAATAACGAGCTTCTTCATTGATATTCTCTTTCCTGGTGCATCTGGTTGGTGGATACCTGTAGTTCTCAGCCTTCGGGAGTGAGGTCCTTCGGGCGAACGGTATCCTGGGCCCCACCCGTAGGGGTGGGAGTCTGTGTACCTAGCGGGGCCGCAGGTACTGGCGTCTCATCGAGAGCCGTTCTGCGGCCTCGCGTCAGCAGGCCGATGATCGACGGCTTGCCCTGCCGCTTCGAGTAGACGTCGATTCCGACGGCGACGAGCAGCACGAGGCCCTTGATCATCTGCACGCGGTCGGCGCCGACGCTGAGCAGCTGCAGGCCGTTGTTGAGCACGGCGATCACAAGACCACCGATGATCGAGCCGACGATGGTTCCGATGCCACCCGAGACTGCGGCGCCACCGATGAAGACTGCGGCAATGGCGTCGAGCTCCCAGCCCACGCCGTCACCTGGCCCGGATGCCACGGACCGGGCGATCCACAGCATGCCCGCGATCGCGGCGATGAGCGACATGTTCGCCATGACGAAGAAGTTGACGCGACGGATGTTCACACCGGAGAGCTCGGCGGCCCGCCAGTTGCCACCGACCGCGTAGATGTGGCGACCGATCGTCGTGTTGTTCGTGAGGAACGAGTAGCCGAGCACGAGCACACCGAGCACGATTCCCGCGATCGGGAAGCTCGTGCCGACGCGGCCCGAAGCGAAGAGGTAGGTGGCGCCCACGACTACCGCGAGCAACACGACAACCTTGACGATGCTCACCCAGAGCGGTGCGGACTCCGCACCCATTGCGCGCTGGTTGGCACGCATGCGGCGCTCCTGCCAGACGATCGCGACCGCGACCAGCAGGCCGAGGATCAGGGTCGGGTTCGAGAAACCGAAGTCGGGGCCGAAGTCGAGAAGGAATCCGCCGCCGATGAAGGTGAAGTCGCGGGGAACCGGGATCGAGGTCGAGTTGCCCACGAACTGGTTGGCACCGCGGAAGAAGAGCATGCCCGCGAGGGTCACGATGAAGGCCGGGACTCCCACGTAGGCCACCCACCAGCCCTGCCAGGCGCCGACGATCGCGCCGACCACCAGCCCTAGGAGCATGGCCAGCGGCCACGGGAAGTGCCAGACGTACATGGACTGCGCCACGACGATTCCGACGAAGGCGGCCACTGATCCGACCGAGAGGTCGATGTGCCCGGCGACGATCACCATGACCATGCCCACTGCGAGCACGAGCACGTACGCGTTTCCGTTGACGAGGTTGATGAGGTTGACCGGGTCGAGCGTCTTGCCCTTGGTCAGGAACTCGAACAGCACGATAATGACGACGAGCGCACCAAGGATGCCGAACTGCCGACCGCTCGACTGGCTGCCACCGAACATCTTGCCGAGGTCCCTGAACCGGAACCCCTTCTTCTCTTCGGTCTTCGTGGTATCGCTCATGCTCAAGAGGCTTTCTTGTTCGATGAAGTCATGCTGCGCATGAGGGATTCGGGATTTGCCTGTTCGGCGGTCATCTCGTTGGTGATGGCGCCTTCGAAGATCGTGTAGATGCGATCGGAGACTCCGAGCAGCTCAGGCAGCTCGGAGGAGATCATGATGATGCCCTTGCCAGACGCGGCGAGGTCGCGGATGATTCCGTAGATCTCGGTCTTGGCGCCGACGTCGATGCCGCGGGTGGGCTCATCCAGGATCAGCAGGTCGGGGTCTGTGAACATCCACTTCGCGAGAACGACCTTCTGCTGGTTTCCACCGGAGAGCTTGTTGACGCCCTCGTCGACGCTGGGCGTCTTGATGCGCAGGCTCTTGCGGAAGGTCTCGGAGACGTTGTACTCCTCGACCTTGTCGACGATGTCGAACCTCGAGATCTTGCTGAGCTTCGCGGCCGTGATCGACCTCTTGATGTCGTCGAGGAGGTTAAGCCCGAGCGCCTTGCGGTCTTCGCTCACATACGCGAGGCCCTGGTCGATCGCCTCATCGACGTTGCGCAGCCGGATCTCCTTGCCGTCTTTGAAGACCTTGCCTGAGATGAAGTTGCCGTACGAGCGGCCGAAGAGGCTCATCGCGAGTTCGGTCCGCCCCGCGCCCATGAGGCCGGCGAAACCGACGACCTCGCCGCGGCGAACCGTGAAGCTCGAGTTCTTGACCACCATGCGGTCGGCGGAATGCGGGTGCTGCACAGTCCAGTTCTTGACCTCGAAGAAGACTTCGCCGATCTTCGAGTTGCGCTCGGGGAAGCGGTTCTCGAGCACACGACCGACCATGCCGCGGATGATGCGGTCTTCGTCGACACCGTCTTTCGCGACATCCAGCGTCTCGATGGTCTTGCCGTCACGCAGAATCGTGATCTCGTCGGCGATGGCCTCGATCTCGTTGAGCTTGTGGGAGATCATGATGCTCGTGATGCCGCGACCCTTGAGGCCGCGGAGCAGGTCGAGCAGGTGCTGCGAGTCGGACTCGTTCAGTGCGGCGGTCGGCTCGTCGAGGATCAGCAGCTTGACCGACTTGTTGAGCGCCTTGGCGATCTCGACGAGCTGCTGCTTGCCGACGCCGATGTCCTTGACGAGGGTGTCGGGGTCGTCATCGAGGCCGACACGGGCGAGCAACTCCGTCGCGCGCTTCTTGGCCTGGATCCAGTCGATCGCGCCAAACCTGGTCGGCTCGTTTCCGAGGAAGATGTTCTCGGTGATCGAGAGCAGCGGGATGAGCGCGAGCTCCTGGTGGATGATGACGATGCCGGCGTTCTCGCTCTGGCGGATGTTGCTGAATCGCACCTCGGAGCCCTGGAACAGGATCTCGCCGTCATAGCTCCCGTAGGGGTAGACACCGGAGAGCACCTTCATGAGCGTGGACTTGCCAGCACCGTTCTCGCCGCAGATCGCATGGATCTCGCCGGCACGAACCTTCAGGGTGACGTTCTCCAGGGCCTTAACGCCGGGGAACTCCTTGGTGATGGACCGCATCTCCAGGATTATCGGCACCGTGTCTATCGGCTCAGCGTTCCCTGCCAACTCCACAGCTTGACCTCCGCGTCATGGGCCAACACCGGGGTTTCTGGTGCGACCTGCATCGGAAAACCTAATCCGCGAAAGCGTTGGCGTCAAATAGTAAACGCAAGCCTGAGAACATCGTGACCTTGCTGAAACCTTCACGATGGCCGCTTACCCCCAGAATTGCAGGCGCGGCCCGTGGATCCGCAGGTCGCGTGTATCTTTAGCACGTGCAAAGCCGCAACCCAACGCCGGGTTCACAGACTTCATTACGCGAAGCCAACCGCGCGCGTATTGTCGAGTCGCTCATGCACCACGGGCATTTAACCCAGGTCGAGCTCGCCGGCTCCACCGGCCTCTCCCCCGCGACAGTCTCCAACATCGTCAAGGAACTCGCGGCCTCTGGGGTGCTGAACACCTCGGTCACCTCGCGCAGCGGGCGCCGCGCGACCGAGGTCACGCTCGCACGCAAGCTCGGGCTTGTCGCCGGGCTCCACTTCTCCAGCCGCCACCTGCGCGTCGCGATCTCCGACGTGGGCCGCACGGTCGTCGCCGAGAACCACGTGCCCCTGGCCCTCGATCACCGGCACGACCGCGAGCTCGATCGCGCGACGCTACTGCTGAGCGACATGCTCGAGTCGGTCAATGCATCCTTCTCCGACCTGCTCGCGGTGGGAATCGGCCTTCCCGCGCCGATCGACGCCGCCACCGGCATGGTCGCCACGCCCGGGCTGCTGCGCGGCTGGGAGAACGTGCGTGTCGCCGAGGTCATGACCAACCGCATCGAGGTTCCGGCGTTCGTCGACAACGAGGCAAACCTGGGCGGGCTCGCCGAGGCGCGATCGGGAGCGGCCCGCGGAGCACGGGGCGCTGTCTACATCCGGGTCGGCCACGGTGTGAGCGCCAGCCTCATCATCAACGGGGCGATCTACCGCGGCGTCACCGGCAAGGCCGGGCAGATCGGCCACGTGACCATCGACGAGAACGGTCCCATCTGTCGATGCGGCAGCCGTGGATGCCTGGACACCCTCGCTGGCGGCCCCGCCCTGCTCGAACTGTTCCGCGACGATCCGGGCATGCAGCGGTTGCGTGACCTTCTCGTGCGCGCGGACTCCGGCGACGCGAGCGCGCGCCGTGTCATCGCGGATGCCGGCAGGCACATCGGCATCGCCGCCGCGAGCCTGTGCAACCTCTTCGACCCTGAACGACTAGTGATAGGAGGCGAACTGGCCCAGGCCGGTGAGATCCTCCTCGCCCCCATGAGGCATGCCCTCGAGCGCTCGGCGCTCGCGGGCATGGAGGGCGTTCCCGAAATCGTGCAGGGCGAACTCGGCGAGCGGGCGGAGCTCCTCGGAGCCCTCGCCCTCGCGATCGAGAATGTCGGCCTCGAGGCCGACGTACGAAGCACCAAGCGTTGAACCCCTTATCCCACGAGCCACCAACGAAGGCGGTCACAGTGAGAGGCACCCGAATGAAGTCCAGGCTCGCGGCACTTGTCATGCTCGCGATGGTCGCGTCCACGGCACTCACCGCGTGCTCATCCGGCAGCGACGCCGTGAAGATAGCGCTCCTGCTCCCCGAGTCGAAGACCGCGCGGTACGAGGCGTTCGACCGCCCATTCTTCGAACAGCGCATCAGCGAACTCGGCGACTACGAGGTGCTGTATTCAAACGCCGACCAGGATGCCGCGAAGCAGCAGTCCCAGGCCGAAGCCGCCCTCGCGTCAGGGGTCAAGGTGCTCGTGCTCGACCCCGTCGACTCCTCGGCGGCCGCGAGCATCGTCGCCGCCGCCAATGCGCAGGGCGTTCCCGTGATCGCCTACGACCGGATCGTCGACGGTGGCCAGCTCGCCTACTACGTCTCGTTCGACAACGAGAACATCGGCGAGCTGCAGGGCAAAGCGCTCGTGGACAAGCTGGATGCCGACGGCGCGAGCGGGGGCATCCTCATGGTCAACGGCTCGCCGACCGACGGCAACGCCGGCCAGTTCAAGACCGGCGCGCTCAGCCAGATCGAGCCGAGCGAGTACGGCGTGCTCGCCGACTTCGACTCTCCCGACTGGAGCCCAGACAAGGCGCAGGACTGGGTAGCGGGTCAGATCACCCAGTTCGGCGGGCGCATCGCGGGTGTCTACGCGGCAAACGACGGCACGGCTGGCGGGGCCATCGCCGCGCTCAAGGCTGCGAACGTGAGTCCGCTGCCGATCGTCACGGGCCAGGACGCCGAGCTCGCGGGCATCCAGCGCATAGTCTCCGGCGACCAGTACATGACCATCTACAAGGCAATGAAGGCGCAGGCGACCCTCGCCGCCGAGGTCGCCGTCAAGCTCGCGAAGGGTGAACCGGTGACCGGCGACATCGAGGTCGACGGCACGCCAGCGACCCTGCTCTCGGCAATCGTCGTCACGATCGACAACATCATGGATACCGTTGTTGCCGACGGCATCTACACCGTGGCCGAGATCTGCACGCCTGAGTACGCGGCCGCGTGCGCCGCGGCCGGAATCCGCTAGGACTGTGACCGAATGACCAACCCCTCCACCGGGCGAAACCGCACAGCAGAGCAACTGCTCTCGTTGCGAGGTATCACCAAACGTTTCGGCGCCGTGCGCGCCCTGACCGGCGTAGACCTCGACGTGTACGCGGGCGAGGTCGTCGCGATCGTGGGCGACAACGGTGCTGGCAAATCGACGCTCGTGAAGATCCTCGCGGGAGTGCACCCGCAGGACGCGGGAACGATCTTGTTCGGGGGCGCCCAGGTGAGCATCCCGAGCCCCACCGACTCGCGCGACCTCGGCATCGCGACCGTCTACCAGGACCTCTCGCTGTGCGACAACCTCGACGTCGTGAGCAACCTATGGCTCGGCCGCGAACTGCGCAAGGGCGGCGCGCTCGATGAGGTCGAGATGGAGCAGCGGTCGTGGACTCTCCTGCGCGAGTTGAGCGCGCGTATCCCCTCCGTCCGGATTCCGGTCGCCTCGCTCTCGGGCGGGCAGCGGCAGACCGTCGCGATCGCGCGCTCCCTCATCGGGGAGCCGAGCGTCGTCATCCTCGACGAACCGACAGCTGCACTCGGCGTCGCGCAGACAGCCGAGGTGCTCAACCTCATCGAGCGACTGCGTGAACGAGGGCTCGGGGTCATCCTCATCAGCCACAACATCGCCGACGTGCAGGCGGTCGCCGACCGCATAGTCGTGCTCCGCCTCGGTCGCAACAACGGCGACTTCAGGGTCGCGGATGTCACGAGCGAGATGATCATCGCCGCAATCACCGGCGCCAGCGACAACTCGGTCAGCCGTCGTGCTGCGCTGCAGGAAGAGAGCGACTCATGACCACCGACTCCCGGCCGGCCGATTCTGGCAAGCTCGACCAGCAAGACGAACGGCTCGTGCGCCACACCGGATTCCGCGGCGCCGTGCGCGACTTCGTGCAGCGTGTGCGCGGGGGCGACCTGGGCTCGCTCCCCGTGATCCTCGGGCTCGTCGTCATCTGGGCGGTGTTCCAGGTGCTCAACCCCAACTTCCTGTCGAGCACAAACCTCGTGAACCTCACTATGCAGAGCGCCGCCGTCGGCACCATCGCGATCGGAATCGTGCTCGTGCTGCTGCTCGGCGAGATCGACCTCTCGGTCGGATCGGTGAGCGGGCTCTCCTCCGCGATTCTTGCGGTGGGGTTCGTGCAGCTCGGACTGCCGCTGCCGCTCGTCCTGCTCGCGTCACTGGTTGCGGGAGTGATCGCCGGCCTCGCCTTCGGGTTCTTGCGCACCCTGTTCGGCGTGCCGAGCTTCGTCATTACGCTCGGCGGACTGCTGGGCATCCTCGGGCTGCAACTCTTCGTTCTCGGCAAGACCAAGTCGATAAACATCCCGTTCGACTCGATCATCGTGCAGTTCGGCCAGCAGTGGTTCCTGCCGGCGTGGACGAGCTACACCCTCGTCGCGATCGCCGTGCTTGTGTTCGCGTGGAACTCGCTCGCCCTCTCGCGGCGCCGTGAATTTGCAGGACTCTCAGCGATGCCGATCAGCATCATCGTGATCCGCAGCGGCGGACTGCTCGTGTTCCTGGGGCTCGCCGCTTGGTACCTCAACCTTTCCCGCGGGGTGGGTGCGCCGTTCGCGCTGTTCCTGCTGCTCGTCGTGATCATGCACTTCTTCCTCACGCGCACCCGGTGGGGCCGGTCGGTGTTCGCCGTGGGCGGCAACGTCGAGGCGGCCCGACGGGCGGGCATCCGGGTGAACCGCGTGTACATCTCAGTGTTCGTGCTGTGCTCGCTCTTCGCGGCCCTCGGCGGACTCATGGCCGCAGCGCGCGCCGCCTCCGCGAACTCCTCGAGCGGCGGCGGGGACACCAACCTGAACGCGATCGCCGCGGCCGTCATCGGCGGCACCTCCCTGTTCGGCGGGCGCGGATCTGCATTCTCCGCAGTGCTCGGCATCGTCGTGATCATGTCGATCAACTCTGGCCTCGCTCTGCTCTTCCTCGAGTCGTACGTGCAGTACATCGTGACCGGAGCGGTGCTCCTGCTCGCCGTCGTGATCGACTCGCTCTCGCGCCGCTCCCGCGCCGCCGCCGGGCGCGCGTAGGGGCCAGGCGAACCTAGGGGTCACGTTCTGCGGCGGCGGGCCTTCGAACGGAGAGCTGCTAGCGGCCGCCCGCGCGGCGCTTGTTGAACACGTCGAACGCGACGGCGAACAGGAGCACGAGGCCCTTGACCGCCTGCTGCCATTCGATTCCGATACCGAGAATCGACATGCCGTTGTTGAGCACACCGATGATCAGACCACCGATGATCGCGCCGCCGATGGTGCCGACGCCGCCCTGCACTGCAGCTCCACCGATGAAGGCTGCGGAGATCGCCTCGAGCTCGAAGCCGTCACCAGCCTTGGGGCCCGCCAGGTTGAGTCGCGCGGTGAACACAAGACCGGCGAGCGCGGCGAGCACACCCATGTTGACGAAGATGAAGAAGTCGACCTGGCGCGTCTTCACGCCGCTCAGCTCGGCCGCGTGGCGGTTTCCACCGATCGCGTAGATGTGGCGCCCGTAGACGCTGCGGTTGGTCACGATTCCGTAGATCATCACGAGCACGGCAAGGATGATGAGCGTGACCGGGATGCCCTTGAAGCTCGCGAGCGCGTAGGCGAATGCACCGACACCGAGGGCGACGAGTACGAGCTTGCCCACGAACCATCCGATGGGCTCGACGTCCTGGCTGTAGGCAAGGCGCCCGCGGCGGCTGCGAACCTGCTGGATGACGAATCCGATGACGGCGATGACTCCGACGCCCATGGTCACCGGGTCGACCGGGAACTCACCGAGCAGGTCGGTCAGGAATCCGTTGCCGAGTGCCCGGTATTCGGCCGGGAACGAGCCGATGTTCGAGTTGCCGAGCACCACGAGCGCGAGCCCGCGGAAGATCAACATTCCCGCGAGCGTCACGATGAATGCTGGTATGCCGACGTAGGCGATCCAGAAGCCCTGCCACGCCCCCACGAGTGCACCGATGAGCAGCGACAGGATGATCGCCAGGAACCAGGGCAACTCCAACTTCACCGCGAAGACCCCAGACACGGCGCCGATGAAGGCTGCGACGGATCCGACCGACAGGTCGATGTGGCCGGCGACGATCACCATGACCATGCCGATCGCGAGGATCAGGATGTACCCGTTCTGCACGATCAGGTTCGAGATGTTCTGCGGGCGAAGCAGGATGCCGTTCGTCAGGATCGAGAACAGCACGACCACCGCGATGAGCGCGAGGAAGATGCCGTTCTTGCCCAGGTCGGTGACGACATGGCTGATCGCCGACGTGAACTTCGAGGGCGCAGGGCCGACGCGCTCGACGAGTTCGTTGTCCGTGTTGGTCATGAGATGTGCTCCTTGTGCGTCTGTGCCGGCCCGCTAGCGGGGCGATTCCATGGTCATGAGTTTGAGGACGGCCTCGGGGGTGGCATCCTCGATGGGCAGTTCGCCAGTGATGCGGCCCTCGGAGATGGCGTAAATGCGGTCGCAGATGCCGAGCAGTTCCGGCAACTCGGACGAGATGACGATGATGCCCTTGCCCTCGGCGGCGAGCCTGTTGATGATCGTGTAGATCTCATACTTGGCTCCGACGTCGATGCCGCGCGTGGGTTCATCCAGGATCAGCACGTCGGGGTCTGAGTAGATCCACTTCGACAGGACGACCTTCTGCTGGTTGCCGCCCGAGAGCTTGCCCGTCTTGGAGAGCACCGAAGGGGCCTTGATGTTCATGCTCTTGCGGTACTCGTTGGCGACCTTGAACTCCTCGTTGTCGTTCACAAGCCCCCCGCGGGAGAGCTTGCGCAGCGACGCCGCCGAGACGTTCCGTTTGATGTCGTCGATGAGGTTGAGGCCGTACTGCTTGCGGTCCTCGGTCGCGTAGGCGAGACCGTTGTCGATCGCCTCCGAGACACTGCGGGTCTGGATCTCCTTGCCGCTCTTGAAGACCTTGCCGCTGATGCGTGTGCCGTAGGTGCGGCCGAACAGGCTCATCGCGAACTCGGTGCGCCCCGCTCCCATGAGGCCCGCGATACCGACGATCTCGCCGCGACGCACGTTGAGGTTCACGTTGTCGACCATGACGCGGCTCACGTCCTGCGGGTGGTGGGCTGTCCAGTTCTCGACGCGCAGGATCTCCTCGCCGATATTCGGCGTGTGCGCGGGGTAACGGTGTTCGAGGTCGCGGCCGACCATGTCCTTGATGATGCGCTCTTCTGTGACCTCCGACTTGGCGATCGTCTCGATCGTCTTGCCGTCACGGATGACCGTCACCGAGTCCGCGATCTTCTTGATCTCATTGAGCTTGTGGCTGATGATGATCGACGTGATGCCCTGGCCTTTGAGGTGCAGGATCAGGTCGAGCAGGTGATCCGAGTCCTCGTCGTTGAGGGCTGCGGTCGGCTCGTCGAGGATGAGCAGCTTGACCTTCTTCGAGAGCGCCTTCGCGATCTCCACGAGTTGCTGCTTGCCGACGCCAATATCGAGGATCTTGGTTGTGGGGTTCTCACGGAGGCCGACGCGGGCGAGCAGCTTGGATGCCTCGCTGTTCGCCTTGTTCCAGTCGATGAGGCCGAGCGGCCCCTTCACCTCGTTGTTGAGGAAGATGTTCTCGGCGATGGAGAGGTAGGGGCTCAGTGCGAGCTCCTGGTGGATGATCACGATGCCCTTGGATTCGGAGTCGCGGATGTCACGGAACGCCACAACCTCGTTCTCGAAGACGATGTCGCCCTCGTAGCTGCCGTGCGGGTAGACGCCGGAGAGGACCTTCATGAGGGTCGACTTTCCCGCGCCATTCTCGCCGCAGATCGCGTGGATCTCGCCGCGCGCGACCTCGACGGTCACGTCCTGCAGTGCCTTCACGCCCGGGAACGTCTTGGTGATCGAGCGCATTTCCAGGATGTTCGTAGTCACGGGGGTTCTCCGGCTTCCTTGTCGAACGGCTTGTGTGGAGCGTAGTACTGGGGTGCCCGAGGCGGGGAGGGGTTGCCTCCCCGCCTCGGGCGGGGTGATGCGTTTTCGTCAGGCGAAAGGCTTAGAGGCCGATCTCCGCTGCGGTCCAGTAGCCCGTGTCAACGAGGGCTTCCTTCACGTTGTCCTTGACGACCTGCACCGGCTGGAGCAGGTACGACGGGACGACGAGCTTGCCGTTGTCGTACGTCGTGGTGTCGTTGATCTCCGGCTCGCCTCCACCGAGGACGGCGATGGCCATCGCGGCCGCAACCTTCGCGAGTTCGCGAGTGTCCTTGAAGATGGTGGCGTACTGCTCGCCGGCGAGGATCGCCTTGACCGAGTCGACCTCGGCATCCTGGCCCGAGATGATCGGCCATCCGTCGCCCACCGTGTAGCCGGCGTCCGTCAGCGCGGAGATGATTCCACGCGAAAGGCCGTCGTACGGGGAGAGAACAGCGTTGACCTTGCTGCCGTCGGAGTACGTCGAGGTCAGGATGTCCTCCATGCGGCTCTGGGCGACTTCGCCGTCCCAGCGGAGCGTGGCGGCCTGCTCGATCGCGGTCTGGCCGCTCTTGACGACAAGCGTTCCGTCATCGATCAGCGGCTGGAGGATGTCCATGGCGCCGTTGAAGAAGAAGAATGCGTTGTTGTCGTCGAGCGATCCGGCGAACAGCTCGATGTTGAACGGGCCTTTGGGCGCGTCCGCGATCGCGGTGCCGTCGAGCTCCGTGAGGCCGAGGCCGTTGAGGAGCGTCCAGGCCTGCTGCTGGCCCACGAGGAAGTTGTCGAACGTCGCGTAGTAGTTGACGTTCTCCGAATCGCGGATCAGGCGGTCGTACGCGATGACCGGGATGTCGCCGTCGGCGGCTTCCTGCAGCACGTTGGTGAGCGTGGTGCCGTCGATCGCGGCGATGATCAGGGCCTTGGCGCCCTTGGTGATCATGTTCTCGACCTGGCTGACCTGGGTGGGGATGTCGTCCTCGGCGTACTGGAGGTCGACGGTGAACCCCTGGGCCTCGAGGGTCTCCTTCAGCGCATTGCCGTCGGCGATCCAACGCTCAGACGACTTCGTCGGCATGGCAACGCCGATGAGGCCGCCGTCGGCAGCGCCTTCGCCGCTTCCGCTGTCAGCTGCCGGGGCGCAGGCCGCGAGGCCGACAACCATGGCGCCAGCAGCAACGAGCGAGAGAATGCTTCTCTTCTTCACTGTGTTTCCTTTCGATGATGGACGTCATTGTCAGTTGTGGTGCTGTTGCGATTCGACTTCGTCCATGAAAGTCGGATCGCTTTGACGAAACGTGGGTTCCGGCAAGTTCTTGTCACATCCCCTGCGCCAACCGGTAGTAGGCCGCGTTCCAGCGGACCTCCTTCTGGAATTCACGCAGGTTCGTGGTCTCGTCGATGACGAGAAGTTCGGTGACGGCCATGTCGGCCCAGTCGCGGAAGACGTCGATGCCCACGGCGGTCGTCATTACCGTGTGGTGCGCGGCGCCCGCGATGAGCCAGGCGGCGGCGGATGTCGCGAAGTCGGGTGCGGGCTTCCACACGGCACGTCCGACCGGGAGGTTGGGCATCGGTGCGTCGAGCTGCACATTCTCCACGACGTTCGCCACGAGCCGGAACCGGTCACGCATATCGCTCAGCGCGACGACCACTGCCGGGCCGGAGTCTGCCGTGAAGACCAGGCGGACCGGGTCATCCTTGCCGCCGATGCCGAGCGGGTGGATCTCGAGGCTCGCGCGCTCGGAGCTCAGGGATGGACTGACCTCGAGCATATGGGCGCCCAGGATCTTCTCCTCCCCCGGCGTGAGGTGGTAGGTGTAGTCCTCCATGAGGGATGCCCCGCCCGGGAGACCGGCACCCATGACGTTGGCGACGCGCACGAGGATTGCCGTCTTCCAGTCTCCCTCGGCGCCGAAGCCGTAGCCGTCGGCCATCAGCCGCTGCACGGCGAGGCCGGGGAGCTGCTTGAGCGCGCCCAGATCCTCGAAGCTCGTGGTGAAAGCGGAGAACCCGCCAGCTTCGAGGAACGAGCGCAGCCCGAGCTCGATCGCGGCGCCGTAGCGCAGCGACTCGTGGCGAGCGCCGCCCGTGCGCAGCTCGTCGACGACGTCGTAGGTCTCCTCGTACTCGACCACGAGGGCGTCGATGTCTGCGTCAGAGGCGGCGTGCACGGCATCCGCGAGCTCGTTCACACCCCAGGTGTTGACCTGCACGCCGAAGCGCAGCTCCGCCTCGGTCTTGTCACCCTCGGTCACGGCGACGTAGCGCATGTTGTCGCCGAAGCGCGCGAGCTTCAGGTTGCGCGAGGCGTCCCAGCCGGCCGCGGCTCGGCTCCAGGTCTCGATGCTCGCGACGACCGCGGGGTTCGAGACGTGGCCGACGACGGTCTTGCGCGCGACGCCAAGGCGGGTCTGGATGTACCCGAACTCGCGATCGCCGTGGGCCGCCTGGTTGAGGTTCATGAAGTCGAAGTCGATCTCGCCCCACGGCAGTTCGACGTTGGCCTGCGTGTGCAGGTGCAGGAGCGGCTTGCGCAGCGCGTCGAGACCCGCGATCCACATCTTGGCCGGGCTGAAGGTGTGCATCCACGCAATGACGCCGATGACGTTGTCTGCGGCATTGACCTCGAGGGCCATGCGGCGGATGGCGTCAGACCCCTTGAGCACGGGCTTCCACACGAGAGTGACCGGCAGTCCGTTGCCGAGCTCTGCGGCCACGGCCTGGGACTGCTCGGCGACCTGGCGCAGGGTCTCCTCGCCGTAGAGGTCCTGGCTTCCGGTGAGGAACCAGACCTCGCGGGTCTTCAGATCGGGGATGATGCTGCGCGCGGTCATGCGAGTGCTCCTGTGGGCTTCTGGCCGTAGACGTTCTGGTAGCGGTCGAAGAGTGCGTCGATCGCAGGCTGGGGAATGGGGATGAGCGGCCCGCCCTCGCGAGCGATGTGCACAGTGCGTGCGACGTCTTCGACCATGACCGCCGCCTTGACCGCGTCGCGGGCATCCTTGCCGATCGTGAACGGGCCGTGATTCTGCATGAGCACAGCGCGCGAGCGGTGACCGGTCAGCGTCTCGACGATGCCTCGGCCGATCGAGTCGTCGCCGATGATGGCGAACGGGCCGACCGGAATGGGTCCGCCGAACTCGTCGGCCATGGCGGTGATGACGCACGGGATCTCTTCGCCGCGCGCCGCCCACGCGGTCGCGTACGTGGAGTGGGTGTGCACAACTCCCCCGACTTCGGGCATGTTGCGGTAGACGTAGGCGTGCGCGGCGGTGTCGCTCGACGGAGAGCGCTCCCATCCGGGGGTGTTCGGGATCACGTTGCCGTCGAGGTCGCACAGGATCTGGTTCTCCGGCGAGAGGTCGTCGTAGCTCACGCCCGACGGCTTGATGACGAACAGGTCGGCACCGGGAACACGGCCGGACACGTTGCCGCCCGTCCACGCGACGAGCTCGTAGCGTGTGAGCTCGGAGTGCAGCGCGGCGATCTCGTCGCGCACGCGAGCAATCGCGACCTGCACCTCTGGACTGAACGTGGTCATGCCATCACCCGCTCCCGCAGTGCCTCACGGCGCCGCGTCTTGAGGCGATGCATAACGTCGTTGCCGCCACGACCGAAGTAGTCGTGAAGCGTGGCGTACTCGGCGTAGAGCGCGTCATAGGCGTCGGCTCTCGTCGGGTCGGGCTCGTACACCGCGCGGTTGACCTTGCCCATCGCCTCGCCCGCGGCACGCACACTCTCGTACGCTCCCGCAGCGACCGCGGCGTGGATCGCCGAGCCGAGGGCCGGACCCTGCTCGCTCGCGATGATCGACAGCGGCATGCGCAGCACGTCGGAGTAGACCTGCATGAGGAACTGGTTGCGCAGCAGCCCTCCCGCGACGATGAACTCGGTGACGGGAACGCCGCTCGCGTTGAACGCTTCAACGATCTCGCGCGTACCGAAGGCTGTCGCCTCGAACAGCGCGCGGTAGATCTCCTCGGGGCGGGTGGTCAGCGTCTGGCCGACGAGCAGTCCGCTGAGCTCGGCGTCGACGAGAACCGAGCGGTTTCCGCCGTTCCAGTCGAGTGCGATGAGTCCATGGCCGCCCACCGGCTGGCTCTTGATGAGCTCGGTCAGGTGCTCGTGGATGCTCAGGCCGGCGGCGGCGGCATCCGTGTAATAGCTGGTGGGGACCTGGTTCTTGACGTACCAGGCAAAGATGTCGCCCACACCGGACTGACCGGCCTCGTATCCGTAGAGGCCCGAGACGATGCCGCCGTCGACGACGCCGCACATGCCGGGCACCTCGACGAGCACGTCGGAGTTCATCACGTGGCAGGTGGACGTGCCCATGATGGCGACCATCTGGCCGGGCTGCGTGGCGCGCGCGGCGGGGGCAGTCACGTGCGCGTCGACGTTGCCGACCGCGATCGCGATGCCCTCTGGGAGGCCCGTCCAGGCTGCCGCTTCTGCGGTGAGGGTTCCCGCCTTCTCGCCGAGCTGGCCGATCTCGTGCTCGAGCTTGTCCGAAACGAAGCCAGCGAAAGAGAGGTTGAGGGCCGCGAGGAAGTCGGTCCCGGGGTACTGGCCGTCCTGCAGGATCCCCTTGTAGCCGGCGGTGCAGGCGTTACGGATGTACCGTCCCGTCAGCTGCCAGATGATCCAGTCGGCCGCCTCGACCCAGTGGTCCATGCGGGCGTAGACGTCCGGGGCCTCCTCGAGCAGCTGCAGCCCCTTGGCGAACTCCCACTCGCTCGAGATGAGACCGCCGTAGCGCGGCAGCCAGGCCTCACCCCGGTGTGCCGCCAGCGCGTTGATGCGGTCCGCCTGCGGCTGGCCGGCGTGGTGCTTCCAGAGCTTCACGTACGCGTGGGGGTTGCCCGCGAACTCGGGCAGTTCATTGAGCGGGGTGCCGTCAGCGAGGGTGGGGATCATGGTGCACGCGGTGAAGTCGGTGCCGATGCCGATGACCTGGCCCGCGTCGATGCCAGCCGTTTTCGTCGCCTCCGGCACGGCATTCTTGAGCACGTCGACGTAGTCGGACGGCACTTGCAGCGCCCACTCGGGCGGAAGGCTCTCGCCCGTGCTCGCGAGCACGGCGTCCATGACGCCGTGCGTGTAGTCGTGTGTGGCGGAACCCAGCTCGACGCCATCGGATACCCGCACGACAACCGCGCGACCCGACAGTGTGCCGAAGTCGATACCGACGACGTACTGCTCGTCAGGTTGGCTCACGTCGGACTCCGTCGTCTGGGTGTTGCCCATGTGACCGTTCACATTGGGTTCGCTCATGTTACATGCGAAACGGTCACATTTGTCAAGCGGGCGGAGGTCACCGTCGAGTAACGGCCCGCGTTCGGGGCGCCTGTCGCCCCGTCCGGGGCTCCCGTCTGGGGCTCCCGTCGCGAGGTGCTCGCAGAGTGCCGAGATACGCGAAAATTTCCACGACTCTCGCCACTCTGGTCGGATCTCGCGCCCCGACACGGGCGCAGCAGGCAGGGGGACGACGGCTGCGGCTGCGGCTGCGGCTGCGGCTGCGGCTGCGGCTGCGGCTGCGGACAGGATGCGGGCGCGGATGCGATGCCCGCGAGCTACCCCAGCGGCCCCGCCGAGTCGCGCACGACGAGTTCTGGCATGATCTGCCCGTGCTCGAGGCGCGTGTCGCCGCGGAGTTCGGCGAGCAGGAGGGAGATCGCGCGCCGACCGATCTCGGTGAAGCTCTGGCGGACAGTGGTGAGGGGCGGGAAGAAGTGCGCTGCCTCGGGGATATCGTCGAACCCGACCACGCTGATGTCGCCCGGGATGCTGAGGCCGAGCTCGCGGCAGGCGTGCATGAAGCCGAGCGCCATCTGGTCGTTGCTCGCGAACACCGCGGTGAAGTCGCGGAACCGCAGCAGCTCGAGCCCCGCGTAGTAGCCGAAGTGGGCGCTCCAGTCACCGATGATGGGGGCCCGCGTGCGCAGCCCCGCCTCGCTCATCTCGTCGAGATAGCCCTGAAGTCTGGCTTCGGCCTCGATCCAGTCCTGCGGACCGGAGATGTGCATGATCTCGGTGTGGCCGAGGTCGATGAGGTGCCGCGTCGCGAGGCGTGCGCCCGCCGTCTGGTCGATGGACATCGAGTGCGCGCCGCCGAGGTCGGTGGTCTGCAGGGTGACGAAGGGCACGGTCACCGAGAGCTCCTTGAACACCTCGAACACGCGAACCTGCGGCGCGATCACGACGAGCGCCTCGACGCGCTGGCTGAGCAGGTAATCGAGCCCGGTCTTGATTGCCACGTAGTCGCTCGACGAGATACTCGTGATGCTGAGCCGATACCCCGCCTCCTTGGCGGCCCGCTCGATCTCCTGGATGCTCGTGGTGGGCCCGTAATGGGCGGTCTGCTGCGAGAGCACGCCGATCGTGCGGGAGCGGCTCGTGACCAGCGCCCGCGCGGCCTGGTTTGGACGGTAGCCGATCTGCTCGATGACCTCGAGCACGCGCTGCTTCGTCGAGTCCTTGATGCTCGGGCTCTCGTTGAGCACGCGCGACACGGTCTGGTACGAGACCCCCGCGAGGCGCGCAACGTCACGGATATTGGGCGCGCGAACCCTGTCCGTCTCCATGACCTGCCGACCTCATCGCCGTGTGTACGTTCACAAGCCGGAACGCAGGTCCATTATGCACGCGACGAGCGTGAGCGCCGGATGCCCTTCCCCACAGTCACGAGCACCGCAACGACAGCGAGCACCGCGGGCACCAGCAGGTGCACGCCCGCGAGCACGAGCAACCCGGCCACGAGCACGACGGAAACCACGGCCATCCACCAGCCGAGGCTCCAGCGCTCGAGCAGGCGCACGGCGGCGGTCATCCCCAGCGCGTAGACCGCGACCATGGAGCTCGTGTGGATCAGGATGAACGGCTCGAGGTCGAGCCCGATCGCGACCATGATCGCGAAGTAGACGAGCGCGATGACCGCCCACAGCGCGAGCGCGCGACGCGGAACCGCCCCGGCCTCCGCTCCCTTCGCGAACCACCGTGGCAGGTGACCGTCTCGGCCGAGGGACGCCGCGAGGTTCGAGAAGGCCGGGATGTACGCGTTGAGCACTCCCACCGCGACGACTGCCGCGATCACGGCGACCACTGCGGGACCGACGCCGGGCACGGTCACGGTCACGAGGTCGATGAGCGGCACCTGGCTCTGCGGGTGACCGGACCCGAGCACGCCCACGGTCACGACCTGCAGTGCAAGGTACGAGAGCCCGACGACGACGATCGCGATGCCCGTCGCCACCGGGATGGTGCGGCGCGGGTTGCGGAACTCGCCGGCGATGTGGGTTACAGCCTCCCACCCGGCGAACGCCCACACGAACAGGCTGATGGCGAGACCGACGCCGGCCCAGCCATTCGGCAGGAACGGCGTGAAGTTCGAGGCGTCCGTCGCGGGAGCGGAGACCGCCACCACACCGATCACGACGACGAGCAGCAGCCCCGTGAGCCCGAGCTGGATCGAGCCGGTGAGGCGCAGTCCGAACGCGTTGACGATGAGGGGAACGACGAGAAACGCGAGGCCGATCCAGGGCACGACCGTGCGCGGCGCCCCGAGCGCCGACGCGACATATTCCCCTCCGAGTATGGCCACGACCGGCGCCCCGAAGCTCACTCCGAAGAAGAACCAGTAGCCGCTCATCCGTGCCGCTGTGGGGCCGAGGGCGAGGCGCACGAAGGTCGCGACTCCGCCCGCGTCGGGGTAGCGAGCGGCCAGCGCGGCGAACGTGCCTGCGAGCGGTATCGATGCGATGAGCACGGCGACTACGGCGACGATGGATGCGGGCCCCGCGGCATCCGCAGCAAGGCCCGGCAGCGCGAGGATTCCCGTGCCCAGCACCGCCGCGATGTAGAGCGCCGAGGCCTGCCCAAGCCCGAGGCGCCCGGTGTGGGCAGGCGCGCCTGCGTGCCCAACCGCGCCGGTGTGCCCAGCCGCGTCGGTGCTCATGCGTTCATTGTGGCCTCAGCCCCCGACCGCCGTCGCGCGAGAAACGGACAGCGCGCTACGACATCACGCCAGTGGCTTGGTGAGGTCGTAGAACCGAACGCCCTCGATGGTCACCGGGTGGAAGTTGCCGACGATCCAGCCCGAGATGAGCGACGACGAGTTGGAGCCGCCGTTCGAGCGCCCGAGGGCTCCCACGACAAACCAGTGGATGCGCCCGTCGGCGACGTACTGCTTGAACAGGTCGAGCGTGGGCGAGGGGTCACTGCCGTTGAAGCCACCGATGGGCATGACCGGCAGCCCGGTCGCGAGCTGGTAGCCGGCCGCCTGACTGGACCCCATGGCCGCCGCGAGCCACGTGTAGTCGGCACCGCCGGCCGCGAGCGTATCGGCGAGCGACGGACTCACGAGGGCAGCGTCGAGCAACCCTCCCCCGTGTGCACCGTGGATCTGTGTCGGCCCCACGAGATTCCCCGGCCGCAGGGCAGCGAGCGTCGCGGTCACCGAGTTGTTGGCGGGCCCCGCCGTGACGACAGACCCGGTGTGGCCGACCGTGAGCGTCACGAGCGTGAACGCGAGCGGGCCGAGCAACACCGCGGCGAGCGCTACGGATGCCACGGCACGCCCCCGCCCGCGGCCACCCCGCACGAGCACGAGCACTGCGGCTGCGACACCCAGTGCCACGACCACCCAGCGCAGCCAGGGCAACCACGCCCCGGATCGCAGTAACAGCTCGAACGCCCACGCCACCGTGCCCGCGATGAGCACGGCCATCACGATCCGTGCCCAGCGCTGGTGGCGCCGGGACCACAGCATGCCGGCTCCGATCGCGAAGCTGCCCGCGAGGGCTGGCGCGAACGCGACCGTGTAGTACGCGTGGAAGATCCCGGCCATGAAGCTGAATGCGAGCGCCGTGACGACAAGGGTGCCGCCGAGCAGGAGAGTCGTCGCGCGCGCGGCCGACGTGCGCGGCAGTCGGCGCATGAGCCAGAGCGCGATGCCGAGGGCTGCGAGGGTCGCGAACATGAGCCACGTGACCTGCGCTCCGATGTCGCCGCTGAACAGGCGATCCAACCCGGTGTAGCCCCAGTGCGAGCCGACCGCGGTGTTCGTGACGCTGCCGGTCTCCTCGCCCGTGAGGCGACCAAGCCCGTTGTACCCGAAGGTGAGTTCGAGGAAGTCGTTGAGCTGGGATCCACCAATGTACGGCCGCGCGCTCGCGGGCACGAGTTCGACGATCGCGACCCACCACCCCGCGGAGACGATCACGGCGCCGAGCGCGCCGAACAGGTGCCCGAGGCGCACGCGTAGCGACCGTGGCGACGCGTACAGGTATACCCCGGCGAGGACAGGGAGGATGAGGAAGGCCTGCAGCTGTTTGGTGAGGAACCCGAACCCGACCATCGCGCCGGCCCACAGCACCCAGCGCAGCTTTCCCGTTTCGATGCCGCGGAGCGTGAACCACACCGAGAGTGTGAGCAGCAGCACGAGCAGGGCGTCCGGGTTGTTGAACCTGAACATGAGCGCGGCCACCGGTGTGAGGGCGAGCGTGAGACCCGCGAGCAGGGCGGTCCCCGCCGGGAACCGCCGCCGCACTATCGCGTAGACGACGCCGACAGTCGCGACGCCCATGAGCGCCTCGGGCAGCAGGATCGCGAACGGACTCAGGCCGAAGAGCCGCACCGAGAGTGCCATGAACCACAGGCTCCCTGGCGGCTTGTCGACGGTGATCGAATTGGCGGCGTCGGAGGATCCGTAGAAGAACGCCTCCCAGTTGACCGATCCGGCCTGCACCGCGGCGGAGTAGAACGAGTTGGCCCAGCCGCTCACCGAGAGGTTGACGAGGTAGAGCACTGCCGTGAAGGCGAGCAGCCCGAGGAGGGCCGGGCGCTCCCAGGCCGGGGCATCCGTGCGACCGCGCACGAGAGACGTGACACGCATGCCGAGGGGCGTGCGCTGGGCGACAGCAGTCACGAACTCAGTACCCGGTCGCGCGAGGTGACAACGCGACTGGGCGCCATGGTTGGCGCGTGCGACGCGCGCCCGCGGAACACCCACAGTCGCAGTGCGAGGAAGCGCATCACGGTCGCCCCGAGATTCGCCGCGGTGAGCACGGCGAGTTCGTGGTGGGGCCCGGCCGCCGGGAGGTACGAGTGCAGCACAGCCAGTGCCCCCGCGGTCATCCCCCATGCGATTCCGAAGATGACCAGACCCTGCACCTGGTGTAGGAACGCAGACTTCCTGCCGCGCACCCCGAACGTGAAGCGGCGGTTCGCCCACGTGTTGGCGATCGCCGTCACGAGCAGGGCAACGAAGTTGGCGAGCTGCTCGATCATCACGAACTGCAGCGCGAAGTAGAGGGCGCCGTAGGCGAGGGTCGAGATTCCGCCGATGATGCCGAACCGGATGACCTGGCCGAAGAAGCTCGGCGGTCGGGCCGGCGCGAAGGGCTGGCGACCGAGCTCGGCATACACCTCCTCGAGCGGGATCCTGCCCGTCAAGATGGAAAGCCACACGCGCACCAGACCGCGCAGGTCGGCAGTCGCGGTGGCGACGATGTCGACGCTCGAGTTCTCGTCATCGATCCAGTCGACGGGTACCTCGTGGATGCGCAGCCCGGCCCGCTCCGCGATGATCAGCAGTTCGGTGTCGAAGAACCAGCCGGTGTCTTCGACGAGGGGGAGCACGCGCTGCGCGACATCCCTGCGCATGGCCTTGAAGCCGCACTGCGCGTCGGTGAAGGTCACGCCCATGGCGCGACGCAGCAGGAGGTTGTAGCTGCGGGACACGAACTCGCGCTTGGCGCCGCGCACGACGCGAGAACCGCGACCGAGCCGGGTGCCGATCGCGAGGTCGGAGTGACCGGACATGAGCGGCGCAACGAGCGGCGGGAGCGCCCGTAGGTCGGTGGAGAGATCCGCGTCCACGTACGCTACAACGTCGGCCGTCGACTCGAGCCACGCGCGCTTGAGGGCGCGACCCCGGCCCTTCTCGTCGAGGCGCAGCAGCGCCACCCCCGGAAGTTCGGCGGCCAGGCGCGCGGCGATCAGGGGAGTGTCGTCAGTACTCGCGTTGTCGGCGATCGTGATGCGCCACGGCTCGTCGAACTGCTCGGTCAGTGTCGCGTACAGCACGCGCACGCTGCGCTCGAGAGAGTCCTGCTCGTTGTACACGGGGACGACGACATCGAGGCTCAGCGCCTCACGAGTACTCACTCCGCTGACTATCGACCTGCTGTCTGGACCCCAGCCCTACATCAGCTTCGTCGATCCTGTGAGTTGTCTCAGCTAGAGCCGGTCGAGCGCCCCCAGCACGTCGGCCATGAGGTCACCCTCGTCTTCGATACCGACCGAGAGCCGAACGACATTCTCGGGAACCTCGAGATCGGTGCCGCGCACCGACGCGTGGGTCATCTCGGACGGGTAGCAGACGAGCGATTCGACGCCACCCAGGGATTCGGCGAGCTGGAACAACTGCATCGACTCCGCGAACTTCTTCGCGGGCGCGACGCCACCCTTCACGGCCACCGAGATCATGCCACCGAAGGCCTTCATCTGCTTCGCGGCGACGTCGTGCCCGGGGTGGTCGGGGAGGCCCGGGTAGTAGACGGAATCGAGCTTCGGGTGGCCCACGAGCCGTTCGGCGATGGCCTGCGCGTTCGAGGAGTGCCGGTCGAGGCGCACCGCGAGCGTCTTGATTCCGCGCACGGTGAGCCAGGCATCCATGGGGCCGGAGACTGCGCCCACGCCGAACTGCACGAAGCCGACCTTCTCGGCGAGCTCGTCGCTGTTGACGATCACCGCGCCGCCGAGCACGTCGGAATGCCCGCCCAGGTACTTGGTCGTCGAGTGCACGACGACATCGGCGCCGAGCGAGAGGGGCTGCTGCAGGTACGGCGACGCGAACGTGTTGTCGACGACGACGAGGATTCCCGTCTCCTTCGCGATAGCGACGAGGGCGGCGATGTCGCTGATCTTCATGAGCGGGTTACTCGGGGTCTCGATCCACAGCACCTTTGTGGCGTCGGGCCGGATCGCCGCGCGCACGGCGTCGAGGTCGCTCATGTTCACCGTCGAGAGCGAGGCTCCCCACGGGATGAACATGCGGCTCACGAGGCGGTGCGTTCCGCCGTAGACGTCGTTGCCCATGACTATGTGGTCGCCGGGGCTCAGCACCGCGCGCAGCAGAGTGTCTTCGGCCGCGAGCCCGGAGGCGAAGCTGAAGGCCTTGACTCCACCCTCGAGGGAGGCGAGGAGTTCCTGCAGCGAGTCGCGGGTGGGGTTGCCGCCGCGGTTGTACTCGTAGCCTCCGCGGAAGCCTCCGATGCCGTCCTGCACGAACGTCGAGGTGAAGTACACGGGCGGAACCACCGCGCCCGTTGTCGGATCAAAATCCTGCCCGGCGTGAATGGCGCGGGTGGGAAAGGCGTACTGCTCTTCTGGCACTGGGGAGCTTTCTTATTCTGATTATTCTGAGAGGAACGTCAGCAGGTCGTGCCGCGTGAGTACGGCGGCGGGCTTGCCGTCGTTGGTGACGAGCAGGGCATCAGTTGTCGCAAGCGCGGCTCTCGCGGCACTCAGCGACTCGTGCACACCGATCAAACCGAGCGGCTTACCGACGAATTCCCTGATCGCGTCGGTCATCTGCGCTCCGCCGCTGAAGACCGATTCGAGCAGCGAGCGCTCGTCGATCGCGCCGATGACTTCGCCCATGACGACGGGCGGCTCTGCCGTGAGCACGGGCATCTGCGAGACCTCGTACTTGCTCATGATCTCGATCGCATCGCGCACCGTGTCGGTGGGATGCACGTGCACGAGGTCGGGCAACTGCCCGGTCTTCGAGCTCAGCACATCACCGACTGTGCGCTCCTCGGTGTCAGACAGGAAGCCGTAGCTGCGCATCCACTTGTCGTTGAATACCTTGCCAAGGTAGCCGCGGCCGCCATCGGGCAGCAGGATCACCATGACGTCGTCTTTGGTCAGCTCACGAGCCGCTTTGAGCCCGGATGCCACCGCCAGCCCGCTCGAGCCACCCACGAGCAGCCCCTCCTCGCGCGCCAGCCGGCGGGTGAAGTCGAACGATTCCGCGTCGGTCGATGCGATGATCTCGTCGACCACGGACGGGTCGTACGCGGTCGGCCAGAAGTCTTCGCCCACACCCTCGACGAGGTACGGGCGACCCGTGCCGCCCGAGTAGACCGAGCCCTCGGGGTCGGCGCCGATGATGCGCACGGCGCCGTTCGACACCTCTTTGAGGTACTTGCCGACGCCACTGATCGTTCCACCGGTGCCGACGCCCGCGACGAAGTGGGTGACCTTGCCCTCGGTGTCTGCCCAGATCTCCGGACCGGTGGTTTCGTAGTGGCTGAGGGGCCCGTTCGGGTTCGAGTACTGGTTTGGCTTGAATGCGCCAGGAATCTCTTTGGCGAGGCGATCGGAGACCGAGTAGTACGACTCCGGGCTCGACGGCTCCACGGCCGTGGGCGTCACGACGATCTCGGCGCCGTACGCCAGGAGCACGTTGCGCTTGTCTTCGCCGACCTTGTCGGGCAGCACGAAGACGCAGCGGTAGCCGCGCTGCTGCGCGACGAGGGCGAGGCCGATACCCGTGTTGCCGCTCGTGGGCTCGACGATCGTGCCGCCGGGCCCCAGGAGCCCCTTCGCCTCCGCGTCGTCGATGATGCGCGTGGCTATGCGGTCTTTCGACGAGCCACCCGGGTTCAGGTACTCGACCTTGACGAGCACCGTCGCGGCGATCCCCTCTGTCACGCGGTTGAGGCGCACGAGTGGGGTGTTGCCGACAAGGTCGATGACGGTATTGGCGTACTTCATGGTCCCGCAAATCTACCAGCGGCCCCGTTCGTGTTACCCGGCCGGGTTTCACACCGCTTTCGGAGGCTTTTGCCGCCATGATTGAAGCGACAACCTTCTTCTGAGCCGACAGGATTGCCGTGCCCGACCCCACCAAGCCCACAATCAAGCAGCAGCGCGATGCCCGCAGGGCGGAGAAGGTCGCGGCCATGCAGAAGCAGATGGCCACCCAGAAGCGCAACCAGCGCATCGGCATCGGCGCCGCCATCACCGGCGGAGTGCTCGTGCTCGCCCTCGTCATCGGCTTCGTGATCGTCGGGTCGACGCCCAAGGCAAACCCCAGCGACATCACGATCGAGGGGCTCAAGACGTTCGGCACGCTCACCGCTGTGCACGTCGAAGGCACTGTCGACTACAAGGCCGACTACGACATGGACCCGCCGGCCGGTGGCAACCACAACGCCGTGTGGCTCAACTGCGGCGTGTACGACCAGCTCCAGCAGAACGAGCACGCTGTGCACGCGCTCGAGCACGGCGCCGTCTGGATCACGTACGACCCCGACGCCCTGAGCGAGGCCGAAGTGGCAACGCTGCGCAGCGAGGCGCCCAGCACGTACAGCATCGTCTCCCCCGACCCCGGCCTTCCCGCTCCCGTCGTGATCTCGGCGTGGTCGGCGCAGGTGCAGCTCGACGGCGTCGATGACCCACGCCTCGAGACATTCATCCAGAAGTACTGGAAGGCGGCGACCGCTCCCGAGCCGGGTGCCGCGTGCACTGGTGCGCTCGATGGCCCCGGCAAGATCTCCTGAGTCGACGCGCGAACCGGGCCGTCCCGCCCGGCTCGCGGTCGCTGCCGTGCTCACGGCGCTGCTCTTGGTCGCGGCATCCCTCGTCATCGGGCGGCTGAGCGCACCGGGGGATGACCGCCCGCTCGACCGGAGCGTCGAAGCCGGTTTCGCGCGCGACATGCAGGTGCACCACCAGCAGGCAGTTGACCTGTCGATGATCGTGCGCGACCTCACCGACGACCCCGAGGTTCGGCTGCTCGCCTATGACATCGCAACCTCGCAGTCCCAGCAATCGGGCCAGATGTTCGGCTGGCTCGCCGATTGGGGGCTCTCGCAGGCACCCTCCGAACCCTCAATGACCTGGATGACGCGGCGCACCCCCACTGGCGGCAGCGAGCACTCGGCCATGACGGAATCGGCCAACGCCCCCGGCTCCACGATGCCGGGCCTCGCCACCGCGGAGCAGATCGCCGAACTCAAGGCGTCGACCGGAGTCGAGGCCGAGCGGATCTTCCTCACCCTCATGATCGCCCACCACCAGGGCGGTGTCGAGATGGCCGAGGCCGTGCTCGCGCGCAGCGACAACCGCGTGGTCGTCGACCTCGCGACGAGCATCGTGCAGGCGCAGACGAGCGAGATCACGGTCATGCAGACGATGCTTGCGGCGCGGCAGTAGCCGCGGCCGGAGTTCCGAGAGCGTTCGCGCCCGCAGCCCGCGCGCGTGGCTACGGCAGCGCGGCTCACGCGATCAGGCGCGACCCCGGCGGCACGTCGACACCTGCGGCGCCGAGCGCGGCGTAGGCGAGCGTCTTGCGGTTGTCGATCTCCTGGCCGATGTCGCGCGCGAGCCGCGGCCGGGACGTCACGAGACCGTCGAGCACCCCGACGGGCACGAACAGAACCGCGAGGTCGCTCGTCGCCGTAATGCGGGCGGACACCCCCTGCCGGGTGAGGGCAGTGAGCCCGATCACATCGTCCCGGTCGAGGGCGGCGAATCGCACCTCGGCGCCGGCCTCGATCGGAGTCGCGATCATGGCCGAGCCTTCAACGATGTAGCGCATGCCGTCCGGCACGGTCAGGGGATGCTGCACGACCTCGCCCTCGCCCCAGCGCTCGAGGCGGGACTGCGGCGCGACCACGAGCACGTCCTCGGGGGTGAGGTAGAGCGCGGGGGCGATCCCGCGCACTGCCGACTCGATGTTGGTGGCGGTGTTGTAGTTGTCGGTGAGGTCACCGTCGAGGTGCAGGTCGGCACGCCGCGCGGCGTACCAGAGTCGCGTGCGGAACGCCTTGATCGACGACGAGTTCTCCGCGGGGCTCGTGATCGGAATCTCGACCTCGTACTTCGCCTTCGGCATGGGCGTGATCGTCGCGAGCTCGCCCGGTACTGCCGCGGGCAGGTCAGCAGCGACACGCATGCACACATCGATCACCTGCTGCGGCGCGTCGTCAGTTGAGAACTTCACGACGATGTCGAGTTCGAAGGGCGAGGGCTTGCGGCTGAGGTTGAGGAACGACGCACTCGCGAGTGACGCGTTCGGCATGACGAGGATTCCGCGCGAGGTCTTGATGTGCACAGCGCGCCAGTTGACCTCGACTATGCGGCCGCGGGTGCCGTTCACCTCGAGCCAGTCGCCGAGCTGGAACGGCTGCTCGAACAGCAGGAGCAGGCCGATGACCACCGACCCGACTGCATTCTGCAGTGACAGCCCGATCACGATCGAGCCGACGCCGAGCGCCGCGAACAGTCCACCAATGTCGGTTCCCCACGTGCTCGCGAACAGCACACCGAGGCACACGACAATCAGGATGATCCGCACGATGTCGACGAAGATCGACGGGATCTTGCTGCGCCACGTGCCCTCCTTCGCGGTCACGAAAAGCGCCAAGTTGAGGGTGTTGAGCAGCACGAGAATCACGAGGAACCCGAATACAGTAGCGACAACGCGGGTCCACGTGAGCTCGATGTTCGCGTACTGCGCCTGGCTCATGAGCAGCAGCAGCGCACCCACAGGCGCCACGTAGTTGCGCAACAGCACGACGATGCGGGATGCCCTGCTCCCCCGCCGCTCGAGGGTGCTCTGCAGCTCGGTGAGCACGAGAAGCACGACGGGCAGCCCGACGACGACGCCCACGGCCGGCCAGAACCAGGGCTGAAGCCAGAACTCGCTCACGCTTCGATCCCGGCGTGCACGTCGTCCGGGTCGACACGCCACACCTTCTGCGGTCCCGTCGGGGTGTTGACAAAGCCCCAGTCGCGCACATGGACGGTGTCTGGCATCCGGTCGACAACCTGCTGGGTGAGGAAGATGCCGGACTCGCTGTTGGCGCCCTGCAGCTGGAAGGCGAGCTTCACTGCGTCGCCCCACAGGTCATAGGCGAAGTGGGTCTGCCCGACGAGGCCGCTCGTGACCGTGCCGGTGTCGATGCCCGCCCGGATGCGCAGGCTCGCGCCGTGCTTGCCGCCGTAGCGCTCGGCGATGCGCTCGAGCTCCATCGCGAAGTCGACCATGCGACGCGCGTTGTCCACGCGCGGAATCGTGAGGCCGCAGCTCGCGAGGTATCCCGCGCGGGTGGTGCGCACGCGCTCGACGCCGAAGCGATCTGCGGCTTCGTCGAACGCGCGGATGATCTCGTTGAGCTTCTCGAGAGCCTCTTCGGAGGGCATCCCCTTGCTGAACGTCTCGAAGCCCACGATGTCCGCGAACAGCACGGACACCTCCTGGTGGTCGAGCACGATCGTCTGCGCGCCAGCCTTGTACTTCTTCACGAGGGGCTCGGGCATGAGCGAGAGCAGGAGTCGCTCGTTCTCCGCCTGCTGCTCCTCGAGCAGGGTCGCCTTCACCTGCAGGCTGCGGCTCATGTCGTTGAATGCGGCGCCCACGTCGGCGAGTTCATCGCTCGTTCCCGCGTCGACCTGCACGCCCGACTCACCAGCGGCGATGCGGCGGGCTGCGTCGCGCAGGCGGCGCAGCGGCCGAACGATCACCCCCGCGATGACGAGCGAGAGCAGGGATACGACGAGCACGATGATCGCTGACGACAGGACGAGGTTGCGCGTGAACACGTCGACAGGGGCGAAGGCTTCAGCGCTGTCGATCTCTGCAACGATCACCCAGTCCAGGCCCTTGATCGCGAGCGGAGCGTACGCCGCGATCGTCTCGCTGCCCAGGTACCCGATCGCGAGGGTCGTGCCGGTCTGGCCTTCCGCGGCACCGCTCACGGCATCCGTGCGCACGGGCTGCACGAGCAGGGTGTTCTGCGTCGCGACCGCCTGCCTGGCCGCCTCGGGCGGGGTGCCGGCCTCGATCGCGAGCTTCTCGTAGTCGTCCGGGTTCTCGATGAGGTCGCGCGAGGCCGAGCGCATGAGGTTGTCTTCGGCGCCGACGATATATGTCTCGCCGGTCTTGCCGAGACCGCTCGCCTCCCAGTCGCCGCCGCCCGTCATGACCTGGTTGATCGAGTCGACAGGCATCTCGACCGCGAGCGCTCCGACGATCGCGCCGTTCACCGCGACCGGGGTAACTGCCCACGCTGCGGGAACCCCGAGCGAGGGCGGGTATGCGGCAAAATCGGTGAACTGCACACTGTCGGCGACGTTGCTCGTGAGGGCAGTGGCGTAGGCGGTCGCGAGGTTTGTGCGGTGCAGCGGTCCGGTGTCGAGGTTGGTGCCGAGATCGATCCCCTTGTAAGCGGAGTACACGACGTTGCCCTGGGTATCGAGCAGCAGAACGTCTTCGTAGTGGAAGAGCTGCGTCATCCGACGAAAGTAGTCGTGGTACTGCGCGTGCGCCTGCGACCACGCGCTGCCGTCGCCCGCGTCGTCGGTCGCGATGCCGTCCTCGAAAGTAGCCGACGGCACCGTGTAGTGCAGCTCGAGGTACGCCTGGGCCGGATCGGACGGCACGAGGGTCGAGGCGTCGACAGTCTGCCCCGTCGCCGCCGCGAGCTCCGGGCCGAACGTCTGCGAGTAGTAGGACTCGAGGGTTGCACGATCCCCGGTCGACAGCTCACCCTGCTCGAGCTCGGCGAAGCCGGCCGAGAACGCCTGCACCGCCCCGCGCACGCTGTCGCCGCGCGCGTTCACCAGGAGGGTGCTCTCGATCGTGTCGAACAGTCCATGCATCTCGCGCGCACGGGAGTCACGAACCTCGATGAGACGGTCGAACGCGGCCTCGCGCAGGGAGTCGCGACCGTTCACGTAGCCGATGAGACCGACCACGACGCTCGACGCGACGCTCACGAGCAGAAGCATGATCAACAGGATCGACCTGATGCTCAGGCCCGCCCGCGTTGCCGCGCTGGGCAACAGCAGCGTGCCCTGAGAGGGCGGCGGGGTGGGACCAACGGTGGACACGGATACTCCTGGCTGCGGACACAGCTGAATGCTGTAGTTCGTTCACTTTAGCCATTCCCGCCGCGCACGCGACAATGAGTTTTCGGCTACTGAACCTGCTGCGCGTAGAGGTCGGAGTACATGCCGCCAGCGGCGAGCAGTTCGGAGTGCGTTCCGCGTTCGATGAGCTTGCCCCGGGCGACAACGAAAATGACGTCGGCATCGACAACTGTCGAGAGCCGGTGGGCCACGGCGATCGTGGTGCGGCCGCGCGACGCGGCATCGAGCGCCTCCTGCACGAGACGCTCGGAGATGGAGTCGAGGGCGCTCGTCGCCTCGTCGAGGATCAGCACGGCCGGATCCTTGAGGAGCACTCGCGCGATCGCGATGCGCTGCTTCTCGCCACCCGAGAGCCGGTACCCCCGCTCTCCCACGACGGTGTCGTAGCCGTCGGGGAATGAGGCGATGGTGTCATGGATGTTGGCGGCCCGCGACGCCGTCTCGAGCTCCTCGAGCGTGGCCTCGGGCTTCGCGTAACGCAGGTTCTCGGCGATGGTCGCGTGGAACAGGTACGTCTCCTGGCTCACGATCCCGATGTTGCGCACGAGGGAGTCTGCCTCGAGCTCGCGCACGTCGTCACCCGCGAACAGCACGCGCCCGTCCGTCACGTCGTGCAGCCGGGGGATGAGGTAGCTCACCGTCGTCTTGCCGGCACCCGACGGCCCGACGAACGCGGCAAACTGCCCCGGCTCGATCGTGAATGAAACACCCTTGAGCGTCGCGGGAGAGTCATTCGGTGCATCCGGGTACCTGAAGACAACGTCGTCGAACTGAATCTCGCCGAGCTTCGCGGGTCGCACCGCGTGCGCGTCGGGGCGGTCGGTGATCGCGGGCACCAGGTCGAGGTACTCGAAGATGCGCGCGAACAGGGCGGACGAGGTCTGCAGGTCGAGGGCGACCCGCAACAGCCCGAGCAGCGGGAACATGAGTCGCGCCTGCACAGTCGTGAAGGCGACGATCGTTCCCGCCGTCACGTCGGTGCCGCCCGTGATGAGGTAAGCAGCGACGATGTAGATGACCGCGGGGATGACCGACAGGAAGATGTTGACCATCGCGAAGAACCACTGGCCGCTCATCTGCTGGCGCACCTGCAGCGAGATCTGGTTCTGGTTCTCCGCCTCGTAGCGGGCCGTCTCGGCCTTCTGCCGGTTGAAGCTCTTGGCGAGCAGGATGCCACTCACGCTGAGGGCTTCCTGCGTGATCGCCGTCATGTCGCTCAGCGACTCCTGCGTCTTGGTCGCGATGCGCGCACGCACCTGCCCGACCCTGCGCTGCGCGATGACGAGCACGGGCAGCAGGATGACCGCAACAACGGTGAGCTGCCAACTCAGCACGAGCATGCTTACGAAGGCGGCGATGACCGTCACGGTGTTGCCGATGACGCTCGAGATGGTGTTACTCAGGACACCGGCGACGCCGCCGACATCATTCTGCAGGCGGGACTGGATGGTGCCCGTCTTGGTGCGCGTGAAGAACGCGAGCTCCATGGCCTGTAGGTGACCGAACAGTCGGATTCGCAGCGCGCCCATGACCTTGTTGCCGACGTTCGCCGTCAGCCAGGTCTGCCACACCCCGAGGGCGGCAGAGATCACGAGCAGGCCCACCATGGTGCCGACCAATTCGAGCAGCACCGGAACGTTCGGGGCGCCTGTCGCCGGGAAGAGCCCGACGTCGAACAGTTGTTTCGTGAGTAGCGGCGGCAGCACGCCGAGTCCCGCGCTCACGAGCACCAGCACGATCGTGATGGTCAGTGCCCTGCGGTGCGGCGCGAACAACTGCGTGATGCGTTTGAGGAGGTCGGGGACCTTCGGGGCCGTCGCGTTCGCGGCCTTCTGCGCTGCGGCATCGCCGCCGCTTATCCGCGTGCGCTGCTTGCCGTATTGACCGACCTGCGCACCGCCTCCCCCACCGCCGTGCATGCCGCTCATTGCTTCACCCTATGACCGACGGGCGACCAGCCGGGCTCGTGTTCGCTGCGAGCGGCACGTGTCGCGCCGCGACCCTTCCGAAATGACGCAACGGAAACGGGGGCACACCCCAAGGCGCGCCCCCGTTCCGATGTGGGGCCTTAGCCCTTCGTTGAGCCCGCGAGAAGCCCGCGGACGAAGAAGCGCTGCAGGGCGAAGAACACGATCAGCGGCACGATCATGGCGACGAAGGCGCCAGCCGTGAGGAGGTACCAGTCCTGCCCGCGGTTACCGGTGATCTCGCGCAAGACCTTCGTGATCGGCCCGACGGCCCCGTCGGCGAAGACGAGGGCCACCAGAAGGTCGTTCCACACCCACAGGAACTGGAAGATCGCGAATGACGCGATCGCGGGCATCGCGAGCGGAAGCACGATGCGGAAGAAGGTCTGGCCGTGACCAGCCCCGTCCACGCGCGCAGCCTCGATGAGCTCCTGCGGAATCTCCGAGATGAAGTTGTGCAACAGGAAGATCGCGAGAGGAAGCGCGAAGATCGTGTGCGCGATCCAGATCTGGCCGTACGAGTTTCCGCCGGCGCCGAGACCGTCGAAGACCTCGATGCCGCCGATCTTGAGTCCGCGCGAGAACAGGCTCAGCAGAGGAACGAGCGCCATCTGGATCGGGACGACCTGCAGTGCGAACACCCCGATGAAGAGGATGTTGCGCCCGCGGAACGGGATCCAGGCGAAGGCGTATGCGGCGAGAGCCGCGATCACGAGCGGGAAGATCGCCGCCGGAATCGTGATGGCAATCGAGTTGATGAACGCCTGCCCGAGGGTGACCGTCGTCGCTTCACCGTTGAGCACGGACACGTAGTTGTTGATCGTGAACCCGGGGTTCGTGAAGATCGACCACCAGCCGCTCGTGTTGATCAGCTCGGGCGGCCGGAACGACGTGATGAGCAGGCCGAGCGTGGGCGTGGTCCACAGGATCGCGATGATGATCGCGGCCGTCGTGGCGCCCTTGCTCGTGAGCTTGTTCTTCGTGTTGCGGAGCGCGGAGCGCTCGAGCGACCGCTCGCCGCGCTTGAGCTGGGACTTCGTCTTGCTGTCGATCGGGAGATCGATCGGGGCGACGGCACTCATCGGATCTCCTTCTGCAGACGCATCTGCCGGACGTTGAAAATAATGATCGGCAGAACCAGAACGAACAGGATCACGGCGAAGGCCGACGCGCGGCCCTCCTCGAGTTTCTGCGCGTAGACCGCGTTGGCGAGCACGTTTGTGCCGTTGGCGCCACCGGTCATGGTTTGCACGATGTCGAACACCTTCAGCGAGGCGATCGAGATCGTTGTGACCACGACGATGAGCGAGCTGCGGATGCCCGGCACTGTGACGTTGATGAACCGCTGCCAGGCGTTGGTGCCGTCGAGCTGCGCGGCCTCCATCTGTTCGACCGGAACGCCCTTGATGGCCGCGGAGAGCACGACCATCGCGAACCCGGTCTGCACCCAGATGAGGATGACCATGAGAAAGAGGTTGTTCCACGGTGCGATGTTGATGAAATCGACCGGCTGGCCGCCGAAGAACGTGATGATGCCGTTCAACAGGCCGATCTGGGGCGTGCCCGGCGCGTTCGCGTCATAGACGAACTTCCAAATGATGGATGCCCCGACGAACGAGATCGCCATCGGCATGAACACGAGCGCCTTGAGCAGCTTCTCGCCACGCGCCTTGTCAACGAACACGGCGTACGCGAGACCGACAACCGTGGAGAAGGCGGGAACCACGAGCACCCAGATGATCGTGTTGATGATCGCGACCCGGTTGCCCTCCTGCCCGAACACGAACACGAAGTTGTCGAACCCGACGAACCGCGAGCCGCGGGAGTTCATGAACGCCTTGAAGAAGGTGGCGATCGTCGGGTAGACGAGGCCGATGCCCAGCAGGAGCACGGCCGGGCTGAGGAACCCGATGAGCTGGAACAGGTAGCCCGCGCCGGCCTTCGAGCGGTAGTCGAGGATGAAGAACAGCGCGCCGAGGGCGGCGGCGGCGGCGGCGGCCCACCAGATCGAGCCGAGGGCGAAGAAGAGGCCCACTGGCGCGAGAACGCAGACCAGGAGGCGGATGACTGTATAGCGGCGGCCGCTGCGCGGCGCGATCTCCACGAAGAAGATCACAATGGCCGCGACGGCGATGAACGCGGCGAGGACGAGAGGGATCTGAGCGAACGGAGGAAGACCGGCAAGCCATTTCAGGAACCCTGACATGGACATCCTTTCGAGTACGACGGTGGACTCGCTGTTTTTTCGAGACTAGGGGAAGGAGAGGGCCGGCGGAAGGTGATCCCGCCGGCCCTCTGTGGTTCTTGCGAACCGGTTCTTAGTTATTCAGACGGCCACGTTGCTTCGATGGTGCTGAGCACCTCGTCCGTGGACTTGCCGTTGACCCAGTCGACCATGCCGGTCCAGAACGAGCCAGCGCCGACCACACCGGGCATCAGGTCAGATGCGTCGAAGCGGAACGTGGTGTTCGGGTCCTGGAGAACCTTGATGGCCTCCTGCAGGATCGGGCTGGATGCGCTGGCCGGGTCGAGACCCTTGTTCGCGCTGATCACACCGCCGAGCGCGACGCGGCTGTTTGCCCAGTCGGCGCTCGAGAGGTATTCCTGCACCTTGACGGTGTCCGCGTCGTTCGAGAAGGCAGCGACGATCTCGCCACCACCCGTGACGGCGGGGGCACCAGCGGTCTCACCCGGGAGGATGAAGGCCCAGATGTCGGCGTCCGGTCCGACCGTGGCGTTGCCGTTGGCCGGGTCCTGGATGAAGCCATCGAAGAACGAGGCCTGGTGGTGCAGTGCGCACGATCCGTCGCCGAGGGCGCGGGCCGGGTCACCGAACGGGGTGGTGTTGATCGACTTGACGTCGCCGAAGCCCGCGTTCACGTAGTCCGGGTTCAGCAGGATCTCGCCCACCGAGTCGAACGCCGACTTGATGGCCGGGTCGTTGAACGGGATCTCGTGCTTGACCCACTGGTCGTAGACGTCGGGGCCGGCCTGGCGCAGGACGAGGTCCTCCACCCAGTCGGTTCCGGGCCAACCCGTGGCGGCGTCAGAGCCGAAGCCGGCGCACCAGGGAGCGGTGCCGGTCTTCTCCTGGATCGTCTTGGTCAGGTCGAGAAGCTCCTGGTACGTGGTCGGAACCTCAACACCCCACTCCTTGAACTGTGCCGGGGAGTACCAGACGAAGCCCTTGACGCTCGCCATGAGCGGCGCGCCGTACAGGGTGTCGTTGACTGTCGCGTATCCAGCCCAGTCTTTCGACCAGTTGTCGGCGACGTTCTTTGCCACGCCCTCGGGTGCCGGCTGGATGTAGTCGCGCGACGCGAGGTCGGCCATGAGGCCGGGCTGCGGGAAGATCGCGAGGTCCGGGGCAGTACCGCCCTGAGCGCGAACGCCGATCTGGGCCTCGAACTCCTTCGTACCTTCGTACTGGATGTCGATGTTGTTGGCCTTCTCCCAGTCCGCCCAGGACTGTTCGAGCAGGTCTGCCTCGGTGTCCTGGATGGTGCCGGTGATGGTGACGATGCCATCGGCCTCGCCAGCGTCACCGGGGCCGGAGCTGCCGCCGCCCGTGTCGGTCGAACAACCCGCGAGAGCGAGTCCTGCGACGGCGAGTACGGCCAGCGGTGCTGTGAATCGGCGGTGCACGGTGAAACTCATACTTCCTCCTCGTTGAGGTCGCCGCGCGGCGCCGTCATCGGGCCACGCGGTTGGTGATTGCAAGGTGGAGACCGCACCATTTCGGGAACCGGTTCCACGTCACAAGCTAAGGCAACGCAACGGCCAATGCAAGCGCTTGGCATGAACTGTTGTCTAACGAGTCCGACATGTGACCTTGTTCCATGGGAGCGCTCCCAACATTTCGGCAAGGTGGAGGACACGAGCATTGTGGAACCAGTTCCACAGCCACGCGTTCGCGACTATGCTGTGCTCCGTCCACTCATCGGTGAAGGGAGATGCATGAGCGCGCTCAGCGACGTCGCCCGCATCGCCCAGGTATCCAAGGCCACCGCCTCGCGCGCCCTGAGCGGCAACGGCTACGTTTCCACCGAGACCAGGGACCGCGTGATCGCCGCCGCAGCCACCATCGGCTACGTCGTCTCCTCCAACGCTGCGAGCCTCGTCACGGGCCGCACGCGCAACGTGGGCGTGGTCATCCCCCACATCAACCGCTGGTACTTCGGCGACGTGCTCGAGGGCATCGAATCCGCGCTCATCGCGGCGGGCTACGACCTCACGCTCTACCGCCTGAGCGCGGATGCCACTGAACGCCGCCGCGTCTTCGAGTACTTCCTCGTGCGCAAACGCGTCGACGCCGTGATCGCGGTGGGCATCGAACTCACCCCGCACGAGGTCGGACTGCTCGGCTCACTCGCCAAGCCCATCGTCGGCATCGGCGGGCCCATCGACGGCATTTCAACGCTCAGCATCGACGACGTCGCCGCCGCCGCGCTCGTCACGGAACACCTCATCAGCCTCGGCCACACGAACATCATGCACTTCGGCGGCGACCAGGGCCGCGAGATGGACTTCCGTGTGCACTCCCAGCGTCTCGCGGGTTTCCGCAAGGCCATGGATGCCGCGGGCCTCCCCTCGGGCGACGACACGTTCAGGGCCACCGAGCTCTCGATGCCCGGCGGGTACGAGCTGGCACTCGCGGTGCTCGCCGATCCGCGTACGAGACCGAGCGCCGTGGTCGCGGGGTCAGACGAGGTCGCGATGGGAACCATCGTCGCTGCCCGGCAGCTGGGCATCCATGTGCCCGCGCAGTTGTCTGTCGTGGGCATTGACGGGCACGAGTTCGCGGCCATGTTCGGGCTCACGACCCTCGCCCAGGATCCGAGGGCTCAGGGCACGTCTGCGGTCGAGCTCGTCATGGCCGAACTCGACGAACGCACCGAACCCGCGGAGCGGAGCTGGAAGCCCTACCCGGTGCGGCTCGAAGTTCGCTCAAGCACGACGGCCCCGCTCAGGGCGTAGCCGCCCAGTCGTTCGAGAAACCCGGCCGGCGGTCCGAAAAGTCCGCCGGCCGAGCCCTCTGGAGTCAAACCTCGCGCGCCCCCGAACGGCGCCGAACGAGGCTGATCCCCACAAGCACGAGACCGAACTGCAGGAACCCGAGTCCCGCCAACGTCGGCGTCATTGTGCTTGCGCCTGTGTATGCGAGCGTGGGTAGGTCGCAGAGGATGAGCTGGATGGTTCCGGTACCGGTGAGCGTCTTCGTCACGTTGGTCACCGTGATCGTGTAGCTCCTGCCGACGGGGATGTTGTCGAACTGCAGCGATGCAGTGGGCGTCGCTCCACTCACCGTCTGGGCGGCAACGCCAGACACGGGCTGCCCGTCTGCAGTCTTGGTGACGGAGACGGTGTAGGTCTCACCGGCGATGAGCTTGGTCACGCCGACCGTGATGGTCGAGGTCGTGAACAGCGTGCAGGTCGGCTGCGTGAGAACCACCTCGGGGTTACCGGGGCAGGCCGTCATCAGGATGTCGTTCGCTGCGACCGGGAGGGTTCCGGCTGGGGCGGCAGCGGCCTTGGCGACGCCGGTCACGTCCTGCACGATCACGCGGTATGTCAGGCCGGGCGCCAAGCCCGGGTAGACGAACACGCCGGGCGTGGCATCCACCGGGTCGAAGTCCTGCGAGACGGGCTGACCCGTGATCGGGAGGCCGTTCTGGGTCAGCGCGACCGTGTAGTTACGACCGATCGTGACGTTGGTCACGGTAGCCGTGAGCGTGCCGGATCCACCGGGGATCGAGCACTGCTGGGCCTCCAGGTTCACTTCCTGCTGGGTCGGGCAGTCACGAATGATCGTCGACACACACTCCGAGAATCCCGTTGCGGCCGGATCCGACGTGTCTGTGACGGTCAACATGTACTCGCCGGGCTCGAGGTTGTAGAGCGTCTTCGTCCAGGACGACGACGCTGCCGGCGTCAAGGTCTCGCTGTAGACGGTCGTCGAACCAGTGGTGATCGTGATCTCGTACGACCGACCGGGGACCAAGCCCTCGATGCTGGAGACCATCGACGCGTCGGAGACACCATCAGTCGCTGTGCACTCGGTCGGGTCGAGCGTGAGTTCGGGGTCGCCGGGGCACGGCAGGAAGGTCACCGGGCGGGTCTCCTTCACACCGCCGTCAGCGACATCCGTGACTTTCACGACATAGGTGCCGGAGGGGGCGGTAGTGAACGAGTCCGAGTAGGTCGCGCCAGTCGCCGTGAACTGCACCTCGGTGGGCGCGCCACCGGCGGAGTTCACGAGGGCGAGCACGTAGTCACGCCCGGCGACGAGGCCGGAGACGGTCACGCCGAAGGTTCCACTGCCGCCCACTGCCGTGCACTGGGAGATGGTGACCTCGAAGCTCGGGTCCTCCGGGCAGCCGATGGCGTCCACGAAGGCGGAGGCAGAGAGGCCGGTCGTCGTGTCGCGGAGGGTCGCCGTGTACCTGACGGCCGGGTCGAGTCCGCTCCACGATGCGCTCGTGGTCTGGATGGCAGCCGCTCCGCTGTCGTAGCCGTTGCTGCCCGTGAGCTGCACCGTGTACGCGTGCGACGGGTCGAGCGTGCCGATCACGGCGTCAACCGTGGTCAGGTCGCCGGCGTGGATGCACGTCGACGCGGTCACGCTGATGTCAGGAGTGGCGCATCCGGTGGTTGTGTCCGACCAGCTGTAGTCCCACTCGGTGCCGTTCGTGCCGTCGGGCGCATCGATGGACGCGGAGTACGTCCAGCCCACACTCGGATCGGGGAAGGTGAACGTCTCGTCGAAGCTCGCGCCGAAGGTGCGGTTCTCGACGCGGTCGGAGCCGTCGGGGTTACCCGCCACGATCGTGACGGTGACCGTGTTGGCGACCGAGTCGTTGTAGTCCCACGCCTGCACGCGCACACCCGTGCAGTCGGCGTTGATCGCCGGGGTGTGTGCGGAAGCGGACGACACTGCGGCCACGGCGATGCCGGAGCCGACGAAGAGGGCGAGAGCAACTCCCGCCGCCACGGCGACGCCACCGCGTCGACGACGACCGGTGGAGCTGTCAAAGCGCGCAGGGCGCAGCGAACGGAGTCGGGAAATTAAAGGCTGCATCGGGTATGCCGCTTTCGGGTAAGCAACTTCGCGCCACCTGTGAACCACCGCGGTAGGGCGCGTCGGTTCAGCGTGAAGCTGATCGGGTATGTCGCGCGATCGGGGGAGGCGCGAGCAATCCCCATTATGGGGGTCGGATTCGGGTGCGCGCAACTAGATTTCTTTCCCAACCACGCGCGCCCGTGTTTCGACCACGCCCCTCGCTGCCCGCGTCGGCGAGTGTGGGCAGTCCTCGGCGCGATCCCGAGCGCCCAGGCGGCACAACAAAGGGCACCCGATCGGTTACCGGGTGCCCCTGCGTTATTGCCCTGTTGCTGAAGAGCGAAGTTACTTGAGGGTAACCGTCGCGCCAGCCTCTTCGAGAACGGCCTTGGCCTTCTCGGCGGTCTCCTTGTTCGCGCCCTCGAGCACGACACCGGGAGCTCCATCAACGAGTGCCTTGGCCTCGCCGAGACCGAGGCTCGTGAGGGTACGCACCTCCTTGATGACCTGGATCTTCTTCTCGCCAGCAGCCTCGAGAATGACGTCGAAGGAATCCTTCTCCTCGACCTCTTCAACAGCGGCAGCAGCGCCGCCACCGGCGGCCGCGACGGCCACGGGGGCAGCGGCGGTGACCTCGAAGGTCTCCTCGAACTTCTTGACGAACTCGCTCAGCTCGATGAGCGTGAGCTCCTTGAACGCCTCGATCAGCTGGTCACTGGTCAGCTTTGCCATGATTTTCTCCTTGGTTCTTAAGATGGTTGGCCGCAAGAATGCGCCCCGTGCTTTTTTGCCGAGCTAAAGCTCGGAGGCCTGCTTCTCGCGCAGCGCCTCGACCGTGCGAACGGCCTTGGCGAGCGGTGCGTTGAACAGATATGCGGCGCCGAACAGCGAAGCCTTGGCTGCGCCCGCAAACTTCGCGAGCAGCACCTCCCGGCTTTCCAGATCGGCGAGCTTCGAAACCTCTTCTGCGCTGAGCGGGTTACCGTCGAAGTAACCGTTCTTGACGAGCAGCAGAGGGTTTGCCTTGGCAAAGTCACGCAGAGCCTTCGCGACGGCGACAGTGTCTCCGTGCACGAACGCGATCGCGGAGGGCCCGGCGAGATCGTCGTCGAACGACGTGATCCCTGCCGCGTTTGCCGCGATCTTCGTAAGCGTGTTCTTCACTACGGCGTATGTAGCGTGCTCACTGATGGACTGCCTCAGCGTTTTGAGCTGGGCAACAGTGAGTCCGCGATACTCGGTGAGCAGTACAGCGTTCGAGGTGCGGAACTTGTCCGTCAACTCGGCGACTGATGCTTCCTTGTTCGCCATGGTGCTCCCTAATGGTTGGATGTGTTGGCCTGCGACCATCCGGGGCAATGAAAAAGCTCCGGCCTTCCTGTCGCACAAGCACAGGGGCACGGAGCAGATAACTACTTCACACACCTGCGCGGGCGACTACGAGGTAGTCCTTCGTTCATCGTGATCTTGCGAGCACGGCGAAACCAGCGGTCTTTGGCTCCGGCAAGACTAGGTGATCCGGGGATGCCCCGCAACTTCAGCTATCGTCGGACTCCACAGAGTCGGGCTCCCCGGCATCGGGCTCAGGCCTGGCCTTGCGCCGGCGCCACACGAGGGGAACCAGCAGCGCGAGCACCACGATGAGCGCGACGGCGATGATCGTGCCGACCGAGAGCGCCGAGCCGAGGTTGAACCCGTCCGCGGCGACAGGCGGATCGTCGGCCATCGTGAGCATCGCCTGGTAGGTGGTGAGCCGGGTGTCGGAGGAGACACCCGACGTTCCGACCACGAGCGGCGTCAGGGTGAGTGGCCCGAGCGCGAACCACGCCCCGCGCGGTTCGTCGTTCACGAGCCAGGCGTCGGCGGCGACGCCGACGAGCGCCGTCGCGAAGTCGGGATCGGGCAGGAAGTCCGCGAGCTGGGGAAGCACAGTGCTCGGGTTGATCCAGATGATCGCGACCCCCACGGCCTTGCCTCCGACGCTCACGGGCGCAGTCCATTGGTTGGCGAGATCGACTGGGGTCTTCGTGGTCTCCCCGGCGAGCCACGCCGGCGAGAACGTGAACACCCGATCAACCGCGCCGATCTCCGTGCTGTCGTCGAAGTCGATGCCCTTGCCGTCGGCCCCCGGGCCGAAGAAGTCATCGAGGCTCGTGATGAGGCCATCGGGTGCTGTGGCGAACTCCGCGACCTCGACGGGCACGGAGCCCGCGGAGGCGACCGCCGCTGGCGCGGTACCCCACAGCACCGCGAGCGCGACCCCCGCCGCGGCAATCACTCTGACCGGGATCGACACCCGTACAGTGTGCCACCCGCCCGGACGAACCGGCAGGCTCAGCCGTCGCCGCGCGAGAGGATCACCCGGAAGACTGTGCGGCCCGGCGCGCTCTCCACCTCGGCACGACCACCGTGCGCCTCGACGACACCTGAGACGATCGCGAGACCGAGACCGGTGCTGCCGGAGGCGCGCGAGCGTGAACCGTCTCCGCGCACGAAGCGCTCGAAGAGCGTGGGCACGAGAGCCGCGTCAATGCCCGGGCCCGTGTCGGTGACCTCGATGACGGCATCCTTGCCCCTCGCTGAGAGAGAAGTAGTGATGAGGGTGCCCGCGGGCGTGTGGGTGCGTGCGTTGGTGAGCAGGTTAGCTACGACCTGGTGGAGTTTGGAGACGTCACCCTGCACGAGCACAGGCTCGTCGGGCACGTCGAGTACCCACGAGTGGTCGGGACCGGCGTGTCGAGATGCTTGTGTTCGTCCAGCCGAGCGAGCAGCAGCAGGTCTTCGACGAGCGCGGTCATCCGCACCGATTCCGACTCGACCCTCCCGATCGCGCGCACGACATCGTCGGGGAGGTCATGGTTGCCCCTCATCGTCAGTTCCACGTGGTACGGGCCCATGTCGAACAGCGGGCCCGCGCCCTTCGCGTAGAGAAAGTCAGGCTGGGGATGCCACGCCTCGGGCCCAGACGCCTGGAACAGCGCGAGCGCGGTGAGGGGCACGCCGATGCTGCCTCCCGCTCTCGCGGTCGAGGGCCATGGGCTTCTCGGTCCATACGTTCTTGCCCGCGGCGAGCGCGAGCATCCCGACCTCGACATGCGCGGCAGGAATCGTGAGGTTGACGACGATCTCGATGCCCTCGTGCTCAAACAGCTGTTCGGTCGTGCCACTGCGCGCGACCCCGTACTTGTCGGCCTGGGTCCTCGCGCGCTCGAGATCGAGGTCGGCCACGAAGAGTACCTCGACGTCGGGGAAGGTGGTGAGGTTGTCGAGGTACTGGGTGCTGATGACTCCCGCGCCGATCACTCCGACCCCGACTCGGCCGGAACCGGTCACAGGTGCTCCCCGTGCGCGGTGAGAAACTGCACGCTCTGCGCCAGGGCGTCGAACACGTCGCCGTCAAAGTCGTCGAGCTCGATGACGCGCACGGCGCCGGGGGCTGCCGCGAGCACGTCGGCCACGGGCATCCGGCCGCTGCCTACCGCGACCTGGCGAAGGTCGTCGCGACTCACGTCGCCGTCTTTGACGTGGATGAACGTGACCCTGTCGCCCAGGCGCGCGAGCAACTCGGGTGCCGAAACCCCGGCCACCTGTGCCCAGTAGGTGTCGACCTCGAGCACGACCGCGGGGTCGAGGTTGTCGGCGAAGGCCTCGAGCGCTGTCGTGCCGTCGAGAGCCCCGAACTCCCACCAGTGGTTGTGGTAGCCGACAGTGATGCCCTCGTCGGCTGCGATCTTCGCGATCTCGTTGAACTGGTTGGCGAGCAGCACGACGCTGTCGGAGTCGGCCCAGGTCGGTTCGGCAACCGAAGGATCGATGATCGTCGTCACGCCCAGGCGCTTGGCAGCGTCGATGACCGGCACAAGGTCGTGGTCGATGAGCTTGACGTGCGCCGACGACGGCGTGAGGCCGAAGCGCGGCAGGAACTCGGCGTAGGTGTCGGCGTGGTCGACGAGACCGAAGAGTTCGACAGTCGTGAAGCCGAGGCCCGCGAGCCGTTCGAGGCCGGCGGCGGGGTCGGCGAGGAGTGCCTCGCGCACGGTATAGAGCTGAACTGACAGGGCTGCGCTTGACACGAGGTGACTCCCAAGACTTGTCGATGTGAACGGTGTCCACTCTAGGCAGACTTCGGTCGAGCGACAATCAAAAGCCAGCGAGCCGTGATTTACTTGCGCCATGAGTGAGACGCAGCGCGGGGGTGCTGGCCCGTCCGGGGCCAGCGAGCTTTTCCAATTGCTTCGTGACGGCCAGCCGTACACGCGTGCGGAGCTCGCCGAGCGCGCGGGCCTCGCACGCTCCACAGTCGGCCTGCGCGTCGACGAACTGCTCGGTCTCGGGCTCATCGCGCCCGTGGGCGAGGCCGCGTCGAGCGGCGGGCGCCCGCCCTCGCAGTTCGCACTCAACCCCGGCGCGCGCCTCGTGCTCGCCGTCGACTGCGGCGCGAGCCACCAAACTGTCGTGCTGAGCGACCTGTCGTCGAACATCCTCGCGAGCGACCTGCAGCATCGCCCGATCTCCGACGGGCCCGAGCGCGTACTCGAGCACGTCGTCGACACGGCGCGCAAGCTCCTCGCGAGCATCGGCCGCAGCGAGAGCGATCTCATCGCCGCGGGCATCGGCCTCCCCGGTCCGGTCGAGCACGCCACCGGCAGGCCCGTGCAACCGCCCATCATGCCCGGCTGGGACGGCTTCGACGTTCCCGCGTGGATGATGGCGACGCTGGGCATCCCCGCGCTCGTCGACAACGACGTGAACATCATGGCCATCGGCGAGCGCACCGTCGCGTTTCCTGCCACGCAGGATCTGCTGTTCGTCAAAGTGGCCACGGGAATCGGTTCCGGCATCTTCTCGGGCGGGGCGCTCCAGCGCGGCGCGCAGGGCACCGCGGGCGACCTCGGGCACGTGCGCGTCTCGCGCGGCGACGGCGTGCGCTGCGACTGCGGAAACGAGGGATGCCTCGAAGCCATGGCCTCGGGCCCGGCCATCGCCCGACAGCTCAGGGACCAGGGGCTCGATGCGCGCACGTCCGCCGACGTGCTCGAGCTCGTCGCGAGCGGAAACGAGACCGCCATCGCCGCCGTGCGGCAAGCTGGCCGCGACATCGGCGAAGTGCTCACGACATGCGTGAGCCTCATCAACCCCTCCGTCATCGTCATCGGCGGCTCGATGGCCGACGCCGGCGAGCACCTCATCTCGGGCATCCATGACGTCGTCTACGCGCGTTCGATGCCGATCGCCACGTCGTCGCTCTCGATCGTGCTCTCGGCCGCGGGCGAGGCCGCAGGTGTCATCGGGGCGAGCGTGCTCGCGAGCGAACACGCCCTCTCACCCCAGTCGGTCGACGCACTGCTGGCAAGCTAGACGCGCTGCTGGCGAGTTAGTCGGGCGTCGTCGCCGGTCGGGGTGACAATGGACCGGTGACCATGCAGCCCGAGCTCGACCTCTGGGAACTGCCTGCGCCCGACCATCGGGACCGCGTTGTCGCGCGCACGGAAGATCGGGTCGCGTGGATCCGCGCCCGCAGCCGGGGGGTGACGGCGACGGATGTCGCGAGGCTCTCGAGCGAGCGAGCACTGCAGTCGGTGCTGCACGACAAACTTCTCGGTTCCGGCTTCGGCGGCAACGCCTTCACCGACCACGGTCGCGCCCGGGAACCCGAGATCGCCCGCTGGGTGCGCGCCAAGCACCGCATCGAGCCGAGCTCGACGCTGTACCACGCGCACGGGGAACCACTGCATCTCGCGACCCCCGACGGCGTCGCCGTTCATGACGGAGTCGTCGTGCTCTCCGAAATCAAGACCACGGGCCACGCGTGGCGGAGCATCCCGCGCTCGTACCTCCGCCAGGTCTGGTGGCAGCAGTACGTCCTCGGCGCGGAACGCACCCTCGTGGTGTGGGAGCAGCACGAAGACTTCGTGCCCGTCGCCCCCGAGCCGAAGTCGCAGTGGGTCGAGCGCGACGACAACGAGATCCACGTGCTCGTGAACCTAGCCGACCGACTCCTGCGGCTGATGGGCAAGGAGCCTCGCGGCAAGTACTGAGCCGAACACGACGAGCCACGCGATGGCGAGCGTCGTCGCGACGAACTCGAGCTGGCTGCCGAACACGACCTGGTAGCGGAACAGCGACAGCAGGCCGCCCGTACCGGCGATGACCGCGACGGCAATGCCCGTCACCCGCGAGAAGATCGCGAGCACGCGGTGGTTCTGGGCGAACGACGATTGCAGCATCGCCCAGCACGCGGCAGCAAAGGCGAGCACCGCCGCGAGCGTGTGCAGGAAGTCCCGAAGGTTGAACGTGTCACCGTAGGGTAGCGGGCATCCCGACGTGCACGTCACCTGCGAGGCGAACAGGAACAGTCCGCACGCGATCCAGAGTGACACGGCGGGTGCCCACGCGCGCAGCACGCGCGCCTTAGACCGCACCCGGCGCCCCGCCCACGCGATCGCGCTGCCGCCCACCACGATCAGCAGCAGCGCCAGCTGGAACCACTTCGCCGTCGGCATGCCCTCGGCACCGAGCTCGCTCACATAGAGGGCACGCGGGATCGACAGTCTCGCGACCCAGATGATGACGAGCGCCGCCACCACGAGAAGGCATCCGACCACGGATGCCGCGAGCTCAGCCCTCCGCAAAGGGCCCTCGCAGCACCGACCACTGCAGCAGCATGATCGTCTTGGCGTCGGCGATACGGCCATCCTCGATCATCCCGAGCGCCTCGTCGATCGACAGCTCCACCATCGTGATGTGCTCTCCCTCGTCGGCGAGGCCTCCGCCCGCATTCCTCCGGGTCGCCGCGCTGTAGGGCGCCGCGTAGAAGTGCAGCCGCTCCGTCACCGAGCCCGGGCTCATGTACACGTCGAACACGTGCGTGACGTCGCCGACCTCGTGACCGGTCTCCTCGATAGCTTCACGGCGGATCGCGGTCTCGGGATCGTCATCGTCGAGCAGCCCCGCCGCGGTCTCGAGCAGCATGCCATCCGGATGCCCGTTGACATAGACCGGGTAGCGGAACTGCGACGTGAGCAGCACGGTGCGGCGCTCGGGGTCGTAGAGCAGAATCGTGGCGCCGTTGCCGCGGTCGTACGTCTCGCGGGACTGCGAGTTCCACTGCCCGTCGTCACCGAGGTACTCGAACGTCGTGGAGTGCAGGCCATACCAGTTGTCGCTCAGGAGCCGCACATCCGTCACCCGCACGCGCGGATTGGACGTGGGCGGCGTCTCCGCGCCCACTAGGGCTTGAGTATCCGGACCCGGCTCAGCGCCCAGGTGCCGGTGCCGACGATCCCGATCGCGACCGCGATGCCCACCGCGTACAGTGCGACCACCCCGTAGCCCTGTGCAGGGTCGAGGAAGGGGTAGGGGACCCAGCCGTCGGTCGCCCCGCGGATGATCACGACCACAAGCCACAGCAGCGGGTAGATCAGCACGACCCAGAACCGGTTCCACGGCAGGGGCGTGCGGTCGCCGAAGAAGATCCAGTCGATCGCGGCGTAGAGCGGGATGAGCACGTGCAGCACGGTGTTCGCCCACTCGAGCGAGATGCCGCCTTCGAGCCCGATGAGGAGCGTGTTGTAGACGACGCCGACGATCACGATGTAGGTCGTGACACAGGCCCGCGCGAACTGGAGCGCGAGCGACGGCGTGCGCCCCGCGAAACTGACAACCGCAAGCATCACGAAGACCAGCGCGGTCAGGATGTTGCTCTGGGTCGTGAAGAACCCGAGGAAGTTGAACGGGTTGATCGCCACCCGTGAGGCCGTGTCCAGGAAGGTCGCGGTGACCGCGACAAGCCCCGCGATTCCGACAATGGCACGGAGAACCGCGAAGAGCATTTTCATGTTCGAAGACTAGCGGCGCACGAGAGTTCGCAACGAAGTGACACCGCCGTAACAGCGCCGACTCATTGCCGCCCTTTACTGGTGAACATGACCACGATGCGCGCCAGCGTCATAGAGGGGACCGGGGGGCCGGACGTCCTGCATATGGCAGAGGTCGAGCGACCGACGAAAGTCAACGCGGAATTTCTCGTGAAGGTGGTGGCGGCGGGCGTCAACCCGATCGACACCAAGTCGCGTTCAGGCGCCGGAGTGTCGGCGGCGTTCGCGGGGTACCCGATCATCCTCGGCAACGACTTCAGCGGCATCGTTGTGGAGTCGTCGTACGACGCGCACCCGATCAAGCCCGGCGACGAGGTCTATGGCATGACCATGGTTCCGCGCTTCGGCGGAACGTACGCGGAGTACATCACAGTTCCCGCGACGTGCATCGCGCGCAAGCCGCGCTCGCTCTCCCACGTCGAGGCCGCCGGAGTTCCGCTCGCTGCCCTCACCGCGTGGGGTGCCGTCGTCGACGTGGCCAAGGCCCACGAGGGCCAGGTCCTGCTCATCCACGCCGGCGCCGGCGGAGTCGGCCACTTCGCTATCCAGTTCGCCACATTCTTCGGTGCTCGCGTCATCACCACCGGATCCACGCGCAACTCGAGCTGGTTGCACGAGCTGGGTGCCGCCGAGGTCATCGACTACTCGACGACGCGCTTCGAAGACGTCGTGCACAATGTCGACGTCGTCATCGACCTCATCGGCAACACGAAAGACGACACCGGAACGCGCTCGCTGGGCGTGCTCAAACCCGGCGGCCTGCTCGTCAACGTGCCCACGGGCAGCTGGCCGACGCTGCTCGCGGATGCCGCGGCGGCGGGCGTGCGCGCCTCCGGCTACCGGGTTCCGGCCGACGGCTCGACGCTCGCGGTCATCTCGCGCCTGCTCGAGTCGGGTGACGTACGCGTGTTCGTCGACCAGGTCTTCGACCTCGACAAGGCCTCGGAAGCGCACACGGCCCTGGAGACCGGCCACACGCGCGGCAAGATCGTGCTCAAGGTGAGCGACGGCTAGATAACGTTTGCATAACGGGACTGAATGGCGCATGATGTCCAGACCCGTTACCGCGCCTCTCGCAGGCTTGACGAGAGAGGATGCCCGTGGCCCCCTTTCGCCGTGCCGTGCAAGTGTCGCTGGCTCTCGTCGCCGTTCTCTCTCTTACTGCCCTCGCGCCACCGCCGTCGGGTACCCGGATCATCGACAACGCGATCCTCGCCGAGCACCTGCCCTCCGCCCGTATCCCCGACTTCCTCGCCCTCCATCCCGGACTCGCCGCCGACGTGCTCGACCGCGACCCCGCGGTCGTCGCGGACTGGTGGAGATCCCTCTCGGCGCGCGAGCGGCTCCGGATGCCCGTGCAGATGCCCGACGTCGTCGGCAACCTCGCCGGGGTCGACTACGCCTCGCGCGACCTGGCGAACCGCTCGGAGCTCGAACGTCAGCTGGCCGAGTTTGCGGAACTCGTCGGCCACCGTCAGATAAGTCAACTCGAGGGCATACAGCTCGCGGCCCTGCGTGCCATCGAGGGTGCTCTGGCGTCGACGACCATCCCGCGCTATCTGGTCGAGCTCACCACCGACCAGCCGCCGCTCGCGGCGATCGCCGTCGGCGACCTGGATACCGCGCGGCTCGTGACCTTCGCCGTTCCCGGGATGGGTACATACACGACAGACATGCAACTCTGGACCCGGGCGGCGAAGAACATCTATGACGCGCAATCCGCTGCCGGCGCACTCGGCCAAGCCGTCGTGGCATGGATCGGGTACCGCACGCCGCCCGTGGGCGTCGAGGTCACGCGCGATGCCTATGCAGACCGCGGCGCGCTGCTGCTCGCACGGGACATCCTGGGGCTGCGCGCGTCCCGGGCCGGAAACACCCAGCCGACCGTCAACATCGTCGCGCACTCCTACGGCGCGACGACGGCGGCGAAGTCGCTGCGGACTGACCTCGGCGTGCGCTCCTTCGTCATGCTCGGCTCGGCCGGGGTCGACACGTCACTGCGAACTGTCGACAACCTCAGCTCGGAGTTCGTGTTCAGCGGCGAGGCTGACGAGGATCTCCAGGCCCGCTGGGGCCGGGTCGATCGAATCGATCCCGGCGACCCCGGGTTCGGTGCGCTGAACCTTGCTGTCGACGGGGACCCGGCGACGGGACTGCTCCCCGTGACTGGGCACGCCCCGATCGTGCACTCTCCCTGGAACGACGACCCGGCCTCGCCGGCCTGGGCCAAGTACGCCGATGCCGACACGCGGGCACGCCTCTATGACGACCACATGGCGTCGTTCGGCTATCTCGACGTGGGCACGCAGTCGCTCATGGACGTGGGGTTCGCCACGACGCCGCCGAGACTGCGCGGTCGCGGCTAGAGGCCGAGAACCCTCACGAAGTCGTCCTCGTAGCGATCCCCCACGAGGAACCGCTTGGTTCCCGCGAGGGCGAAACCCTGCTTCTCGTAGAAGCGGTTGGCGCGGGTGTTCTCCTGATTGACGCCGAGCCACACGCTCAGCACGCCGCGATCGCGCGCGGCATTCACCGACGCTGCGACGAGGTCGCCGGCGATACCCGCGCCGTGGAAGCCCTCGCGCACGTAGACCTTGCTGAGCTCGGCCGTGGGGCGCACGGTCACCGCGACTACGACGTCGGGATCCCTGGGCTCGCCGAACACGACCATCGTGTAACCCGCGGCCTCGGCGTCGACCTCGGCGACGAAGAGCGCGCGCTCCGGGTCGGCGAGGTAGGCCGTGAATGAGTCCACAGAGAGATGGGTCGCGATGAATTCGGCAATCGCCTCGGGCTGCGTGTGCGGTGGGCACGCGAGCGGGAAGGTCTCGGCAGCGACGCGGGCGAGGAGTGCCGCGTCATCCGGCATCGCGGTCCTGATCATCGAGTTCTCCCGGGGTGCAGAAAAAGGGCCGACCGAGGTCGACCCCTTCTCATTGTTGCTGGCGCGTGAATTAGCTCAGAGCGCGTTGACGTCGAGCGGGATGCCGGGGCCGAAGGTTGTGGAGACCGTGCCCTTGGTGATGTAGCGTCCCTTGGACGAGCTGGGCTTCGAGCGCACGATCTCATCGATCGCGGCCTTGATGTTCTCGCTGAGCTGGTCGTGCGAGAAACCAGCCTTGCCGACGACGAAGTGCACGTTCGAGTGCTTGTCGACGCGGAACTCGATCTTTCCGCCCTTGATGTCGGACACGGCCTTGCCGGTGTCCTGTGTCACGGTGCCGGTCTTCGGGTTGGGCATGAGGCCACGCGGGCCGAGCACCTTACCGAGGCGACCGACCTGGCCCATGAGCTCGGGGGTCGACACTGCGGCGTCGAACGCGGTGTAACCCGCAGCCACCTTGTCGATGAGCTCAGCGCCACCGACCTCGTCAGCACCGGCAGCAAGAGCTGCCTCTGCCGCGGGGCCCGTCGCGAAGACGATGACGCGTGCGGTCTTACCCGTGCCGTGGGGCAGGATAACCGTGCCGCGGACCATCTGGTCGGCCTTGCGGGGGTCGACGCCGAGCTTGAGCGCGACCTCGACTGTGGAGTCGAACTTCTTCGACCCCGTCTCCTTCGCCACCGCGACGGCCTCGGTGGGCGAGTAGAACTTGCCCTCTTCGATCTTCTCGGCTGCGGCCCTGTATGCCTTGGAATTCTTGGACATTATGCCTCCACCGTGATCCCCATCGAGCGAGCGGTGCCCGCGATGATCTTCATTGCACCCTCGACGTCGTTCGCGTTCAGGTCGACCATCTTCTGCTCAGCGATCGAGCGGACCTGCTCCTTGGTGAGCTTCGCCACCTTCACGGTGTGCGGGGTGGGCGAACCCTTGGCGACGCCTGCGGCCTTCTTGATGAGCTCCGCGGCGGGCGGGGTCTTGAGGATGAACGTGAACGACCGGTCTTCGTAGACTGTGATCTCCACGGGGATGACGTTGCCACGCTGCGACTCGGTCGCGGCGTTGTACGCCTTGCAGAACTCCATGATGTTCACGCCGTGCTGACCCAGCGCAGGCCCGATGGGCGGTGCGGGGTTGGCGGCGCCGGCCTGGATCTGAAGCTTGATCAGACCCGTAACCTTCTTCTTCGGTGCCATTGTTTTCCTTCGTTTCGTGCGCCTCGAGGACGCGCTGCCACGAACCGGCCTGGTGCCGGCAGTGGTGGGGGTGTGTCGGTGTGAAACCAACCAACGAGTTAGCCTAGCTGATCGAAGCCCAGGACCGGAATCCCTTCGCCCTGAGCGGTATGCGCTAGGCGCCGGTCGAAGGTCGCAAGGCTAGCGCCGTCGCGTCTGGCGGCGAGCAGCACGCACGCGTCCGGCATCCTCAGACCGGTATGAGCACGGAGTTCCGCAAGCTCCACCGGATCGTCCGGCTCGTCGAGGCGACCGACCCCCAGAGTGGCGAGCGCCAAGGCGACCGCCACAGTCAGATTCGCTCGAGCAGCGACGACGAGCGACTCGGCCATCGTAAGTCGATGCGCAACTACCCGTTGGGTGGAGTTGGCGCGAAACAACTCACGAGCTCGCGTGAAATGAACGTCGTGTGGATCAAGAACCGCGATCATGACGCTCGCGTCCAGCACGATCACTCGGGCCACTCCTGTCGTAGCTCTTCACGCCACCCTGGCCGCGAGAGCCCGGGAAACGATCCGGCCAGCTCCTCGACAGCACGCAGGCGGTGAGCGGAGTCCTCCTCGTTGACCTCACTCACGGCTCGACCGTTGTCAACGATGAGTCGAACGACGAGCCGAGACCGCGGCTCGCCGGGCCACCGTTGCTCAGCTGCGTCGAGGGCGCGTGCCACCTCATCCGTCTCCGTGACCTGGTAGCGCGGGCGGGCTGTGGGCATGTGCTCAGTGTACCACCATTGAAACAGTGAGTCACTGCGTGGAACCGGGAGTGCTTCTCGAAGGCCTCACGTTGGAGCACTTCGCGCGTTAACGGCGGCAGGCCCGTCAGAAGACGGGCCTGCGAGGGTTTCGATACGCGCGCCAGGGCGCGCTACCCGCCCAGCCTCAGAGCTTGCTCACCTGGTCGAACGACAGCTCGACCGGCGTCTCACGCTCGAACAGCGAGACGAGCACGATGAGCTTGCCGCTCTCGGCCTTGATCTCGCTGATCGATCCGGGAAGGCCCGCGAACGAACCCTCCTTGATCGTGATGGTCTCGCCGATCTCGAAGTCGATCTCGGCGGGAATGACACGCGCGGAGTTCTTGCCCTTCGTGCTCGATCCCTTGGCCGCGGGGGCTTCGACGATCTGCACGAGGCTCTTGAGCATGTTGAACGCCTCATCGAAGCGCAGCGGGCGGGGGTTGTGCGAGTTGCCGACGAACCCGGTCACACCGGGAGTGTGGCGCACGACCGACCAGCTGTCTTCGTTGAGATCCATGCGCACGAGCACGTAGCCCGGGATGCGCACGCGGTTGACGAGCTTGCGCTGGCCGTTCTTGATCTCGACGACGTCCTCCATGGGGACCTCGACCTGGAAGACGTAATCCTCCATCGCCATCGACACCTTGCGGTTCTCGATGTTCTGCTTCACGCGCTTCTCGAAACCGGCGTAGGAGTGGATGACGTACCACTTGCCCGGCTTCGCCCGCAGTTCCGTACGGAACTCGTCGTACGGGTCGACCTCGAGAGCGTCGAGCTCGTCGCCGGGGTCCGGTCCCTCGTATGGGGTGACGTCGGGCTTTTCGGTGGCTTCTTCTTCGGCGTCGATATCGGCTTCGTCGTCGGTCGCCGCGACGGAAGCGTCGGCCTCATCGACAGAGTCGACTTCGAGAGCGTCGTCGACGATCGCGTCGGCCTCGGGGTCGATCGCGGCGTCGAGCGCCTCGAGCAGTCCGGCGAGGTCGGAGTCGAGCTCGTCATCGTCGTCTTCGACCACGTGCATAGCCTCGTGCTCGGCGGCATCCTCAGACTTGTCGGCGGCAGCGAGCGTGTTGCCCGTCTGCGCCTCGTCGTCTTCGGCAGACTGCTCGGCGGCCGTCGCGAGTTCGAAATCGTCGCGGTGGTTCTCAGGCACAGAATCTCTTTTCGTTGCTACTGGCGACGTGGGCCGCCGGAGTATGGGGGGCTGCTAGCCCGCGATTGTCGGATCGCCGAACAGGAAGTTGACGAGCGCGCTGAAACCGAAGTCGAGTCCGGAGACGAGCAGCATCATGATGACCACGAACACGAGCACGACGCCCGTGTAGCTGAACAGCTCTTTGCGGGTCGGGGTGACCACCTTGCGGAGTTCGCCGACGACCTGGCGCAGGAACAGTGCCAGACGCGCGAAAGGCCCGCGTCGCTGTGCGCGGTCCTTCTTGGCGTTCGCTACGACGTCCTCGCTGGGCTCGTCGATCACTTTTCTGGCCACTCTTGACTACCTTCTGTCGTTGCGTATAACGCAGCAGGGCGGACAGGACTTGAACCTGCAACCTGCGGTTTTGGAGACCGCTGCTCTACCAATTGAGCCACCGCCCTTTGCGTAACCGCTGAACGGTTACACCTGCTTTCACGACCGCCCAAAAAGCTCAGTAGGCGCGCAAAAGCATGGCAGTTTTCAACTACCTCCACCAGTGTACGTCATCACCGGCATAGCCAAAAAGCGCGGCCGGATGCCTCATCCCGACCCGTTCTCAAAATATCTCCGTGCATCGGCGTCATAGCCGCCGCACTGCCCCGGTCTCTTTAGTCTCCTTCGCGGAAGGCCAGTTCCTGTCCGGCACGATTGCCGGGATGGATCTCGCCAACGTCGCGGCACTCCAGTCAGCCTGGGCACGCAACGACGGCACGCAGGGCATGCAGAGTTCCAAGGATCCGCTCGACGCTGAAGTGCTGCAGACCATCAACGTGCAGTCGCCAAACGGGGTTCAACTCGACCTGGCGCGAGAAGGCTACCGACGCAATCACACCAAGTCCCTCACCTCGGACTAGTCGGTAGTAGCAGTGGCCGGAGCCGGTAGGTCCCCCCAGTGCCCGGCTCCGGCCACCTTTCCTTAACTAAACTTGCGACCGTGACCGAATCCCGCATCTCCCGCCGCATCGCCGCCATCGCCGAGTCCGCGACCCTCAAGGTCGACGCGAAGGCCAAGGCCCTTCAGGCCGAGGGGCGACCCGTCATCAGCTATGCGGCGGGGGAGCCCGACTTCCCGACTCCGAACAACATCGTGGACGCGGCATCCCGCGCGGTTCTCGACCCGAAGAACTACCGCTACACCCCCGCCGTCGGCCTGCCCGAACTGCGTGAGGCGATCGCGGCGAAGACGTTGCGCGACAGCGGATGGGCGGTCTCCGCGTCACAGGTGATCGTGACCAATGGCGGCAAGCAGGCCGTGTACCAGTCGTTCGCGACGCTCATCGACCCGGGCGACGAGGTACTGCTGCCGACGCCGTACTGGACCACGTACCCCGAGGCCGTGAAGCTCGCGGGCGGCGTTCCCGTCGACGTGTTCGCCGGTGCCGACCAGAACTATCTCGTAACAGTCGAGCAGCTCGAGGCCGCACGCACCGACCGCACCAAGGTGCTGCTCTTCGTGTCGCCGTCCAACCCGACGGGTTCGGTGTACTCCCCCGAGCAGACGAAGGCGATCGGCGAGTGGGCCCTCGAGCACAGCCTGTGGGTCATCAGCGACGAGATCTACCAGAACCTCGTGTACGACGGCATCAAGGCAGTCTCCATCGTCGAGGCCGTGCCCGCGCTCGCCGACCGCACGATTCTCGTGAACGGTGTCGCCAAGAGCTACGCCATGACCGGCTGGCGCCTCGGCTGGATGGTCGGTCCCGCCGATGCGATCAAGGCTGCGGGCAACCTCCAGTCCCACCTCTCGAGCAACGTGTCGAACATCTCCCAGCGCGCGGCGATCGAGGCTCTCACCGGGCCACAGGACCAGGTCGAGGTCATGCGCCAATCGTTCGAGCGTCGCCGCAACGTCATCGTCGCCGAGCTCAACAAGATCGACGGCATCCTGTGCCCCAACCCCGAGGGCGCCTTCTACGTCTACCCGGATGTCACGGGCCTCCTGAACCGCACGTGGGGCGGGGTCACGCCCACGACGTCGCTCGAGCTCGCGGACCTCATCCTCGACCAGGCCGAGGTCGCCGTCGTACCGGGAGAGGCGTTCGGCCCGAGCGGATACCTGCGTCTGTCGTACGCGCTCGGCGACGAGCCACTGCTCGAGGGCATCCAGAGGCTGCAGAAGCTCTTCAGCTGAGAGTTGCGCGGGCTTCCCCGAGCACGGCGGCCGCGACGGCGTCGAGCAGGTCGGACCTGAGGTTCCACTGCTGCCAGTACAGGTCGACGGTGACGGCGGCCTTCGTGTCGAGGTCGACGAGGCGGCCCGCCGTGCGCGCGGCGGCGGACTGGGCATCCGGCAGCATGCCCCACCCCAGCCCCAGGATTACCGCCTGCGCGAAGTCCGCAGAGGCCGGCACGTAGTGGCGCGGCGGCTGCGCGTCGCCTGCGACCGAGCGCAGGTAGCGCGACTGCAGCTCGTCTTTGCGATCGAAATCGACGACAGGCGCGAGGGCGAGGGATACCGCGTCCGTACCCGTCGCGAACCACCGGGCCGCGAATTCCAGCGTGGCCACCGGCCGGTACGTCATGTGGCCGAGCGGGGTCGAGGTGCATCCGGGCACGGGAGTCGCCTGCGACGTCACTGCCGCCATCACCGCTCCGGACGCGAGCAGCCCGGCGGTGTGCTCCTGGTCGTCACGGTGCAGGTCGACGGTGATGCCGCGATCGGCGGTGACTCGGGCGAGGGCCGGCAGCAGCCACGTCGCCATCGAGTCGGCGTTGACCGCGATCGGAATCGCGAAGGTTCCGCCGTCGTCGAGCCCGAGTTGGGTTCCGGCGTCGTGCTCGAGCAGGGCGAGCTGGCGGGCGAGGCGCACGAGTGGCTCGCCCGACTCGGTCGCCCTGATGGGCTTCTCGCGGACGACGAGCACCCGGCCGAGCTGCTGCTCGAGTGCCTTGACGCGCTGGCTCACGGCGGAGGGTGTCACGCCCAGTCGCCGGGCGGCTGCATCGAACGTGCCGGCGTCGATCACGGCGGCGAGGGTTTCCAGTTGGTCGCGCTGCGGCTTCATTATTAGCCAGACTAATGCTGCGTGAGAATTATTAGCTGGAGTTATGTCGCAGCGAGACCGTAGATTCGCGTGGTGATACTTCCTGCCGCGCTCGCGGGGCTCGGCCTCGGCTTCTCCCTCATCGTCGCCATCGGCGCGCAGAATGCGTTCGTGCTGCGGCAGGGGCTGCTGCGCGAGCACGTACTTGTGGTCGTCGTGATCTGCGCGCTCTCTGACATCGCCCTCATCACGCTCGGTATCGCGGGCGCGGGCGCCGTGTTCACCGCCGTGCCCTGGCTCGTGGAGTTGGTGCGTTGGGCGGGCGCGGCTTTCCTCTTCGTCTACGGGCTACTCGCCGCCCGACGTGCATGGCGGCCGAAGGCCCTCGCGGCATCCGGCGGCCCCGCGGGCGGCGCCTCACTGCTCGCCGTCGCGTCAACCTGCCTCGCCCTGACCTGGCTCAACCCGCACGTCTACCTGGACACGCTGGTGCTGCTCGGATCCGTGGGCAGCACCCACGGCGACGGACGCTGGGCGTTCGGCGCGGGCGCGGCGGTCGCGAGCATCCTCTGGTTCACCCTGCTCGGGTTCGGGGCCCGGCTGCTCGCACCCGTGTTCGCGAGGCCCGTGGCGTGGCGCGTGCTCGACGGCATCATCGCCGTCGTGATGATCGCGCTCGCGATCACGCTCCTGGTCGCCCGCTAGCTGTGCAGTTCGGGGTGCCCGCTGACGCGAGCCTCTCCCCCACGGCCCCTCGAGAAGCCACTTGGTGCGCTAACACCCTGAGACCGCCGGACACCATCGGTACCAACTGGCTTCTCGGCGTGGCTTTCGTCCCGGGATGCGACCAGTTTCTGCACCCCGGTCGCCGAACTGCGCCGAATCGGGCAGTTGCCGTCGGCGAATGCCCGATATGGCGCAACTCGCAGCCGCAACGCTGCCCGCTAGAGCAGCTTGCGCGCGGTGGCCCAGACGGTGAGCTCGTAGCGCGACGAGAGCTGCAGCTTGCGCAGCACTGCCGAAACGTGGGTCTCAACGGTCTTGATCGAGATGAAGAGCTCGGTCGCGACCTCTTTGTAGGCGTATCCGCGGGCGATGAGGCGCATGACCTCGCGCTCGCGGGCCGAGAGCCGGTCGAGTTCGTCGCTCGATTCGGCCTGCTCCCCCGCGACGGCCCCGAACGCGTCGAGTACGAAGCCCGCGAGGCGGGGCGAGAAGACTGCGTCGCCTCCCGCGACCGCGACGGCGGCACGACTGACTTCGACGCCGGAACTCGCTTTCGTGATGTAGCCGCGAGCGCCCGCCCGGATGACCCCCACGACGTCTTCGGCGGAATCCGAGACGCTCAAGGCCAGGAAGCGCACGGAATCGAGCAGACCCGCACTGCGCCGGATCACCTCGGCACCCCCGCCACCCGCTCCGCCCGGAAGGTGCACGTCAAGGAGCACGACGTCCGGCCTCAGATCGGCGATGAGCGCGACCGCCTCATCCACAGTGGCCGCCTCGCCGAGCACGTCGACCGAGTCGTCGAGGTCGGCGCGGAGGCCAGAGCGGAAGATCGAGTGGTCGTCCACGATGATGACGGTCGTCACGGCAGCACCTCCAGGTGCAGGTGCACCTCTGTGCCCACGGCCCCGGCACCGGGTCGCACGGTCGCGGTGCCGCCGGCACGCGTCATCCGGCCGATGATCGACTCGCGGATGCCCAACCGATCGGCTCCGAGTGCCTCGAGATCAACTCCCGTGCCGCGGTCGCGCACGAACACATCAACGGAGCCTGCCGACGTCTCGAGGTACACCGAGATCTCGCCGCCCGCGTGCCGGGCAGCGTTCAGCATGGCCTCGCGCGACGCGGCGACGAGCGAGGGGATGCCCGCGACAGACTCCCCAGTGGCGACAACCTCGATGCGTGCGGGGTAGTCGAGCTCGATAGCAGCGGCGATGCTACGCAACTCGGCGGAGAGATCATCGGCGACGGGAATGTCGCGCTCGAACAGCCAGTCGCGCAGCTCGCGTTCCTGTGCCCTGGCGATGCGGGCAACCTCGCTCGAGGCGCCCGCCCGGTTCTGGATGAGGGCAAGGGTCTGCAGCACCGAGTCGTGCAGGTGCGCCGCGATCTCCGCGCGCTGCTCCTCCCGCACGCGGGTGGACCGCTCGCGCATGAGATCGCTCCACAACGTGACCACGCGCGGGGCGACGAGCACGGCGATGCCGAGCACGACGACACCGACGCCGAGTACCGCGTTGAGCGCGGTCGGCCGGCCGAGGAGCGCCGCCGCCCCGGCGACCAGCAGGAAGGCGGAGGAGAGCGACCGCACCCACAGTCCGTAGGCGGCCGAGCGGGAGGGGTCGTGGCGGTCGAAGGCGAGGCTCCAGGCGACAGCTCCACCGCTCGCGAGGGTCACGGCGAGCAGGGCGGGAGTCGTGACGGCGTCCGCGCCGCTGGCGGAGGCCGCGATGACCGTCGCCGTGAGGGCTGCGGCCGCGGCGACCAGCAGGGGCGCGACGGGAACTGTGCGGCGCACGTCGGCTCGGTCGTCCGTGTCGCTCGGTTCGAGGGGCACGAGCGCCCACAGCCACAGGTACAGCAGAGCGCCGAAACCGCCAACGAGGGTGAACCCCAGCATCAGCACCCGTACGCGAGCGACCGGCCAATCGAGGTGCGCGGCGAGCGCCGAGCACACGCCGCCGAGCACCACGCGTCGCGGCCGCAGCAGTGCGGGGCGCAGCGCGAGAGTGGTCACCCTTGAATCCAAGCAGGTTAACCGGCCACCGGGTCCGGACTCAGGGTGCGTTCAGGGTGGTCCCCCATGGCGAGGGGATGCCCGTGCCGCCACGATCGGATCATGGCAACCAAGACGGCTCCCCCCGAAGACACAGCAACCCCCGCACCCCCACCCCCGCAGGGCAACCGCTTCTTCGCGTGGATGCGCGGACTCAGCCTCACCCGGCAGCCCGGCTGGGTCGGCGGGGTGAGCGCGGGCATCGCCGCCCGTCTCGGCATCGACCCTCTCATCGTGCGCGGCATCATCGTGGTAGTCGCCGTCCTCGGCGGACCGGCATTCCTGCTCTACGCGGCGGCGTGGCTCCTGCTGCCCGACTCGAAGGACAAGATCCACCTTGAGGAGCTCATCCGCGGGCGCCTCGACTCCCCTCTCGCGGGCATCGGGGCGCTCGTACTGCTCTCACTCCTCCCCGTCGCCCAGGGCGTCTGGTACACGGGAGCGCTGTACTGGGGTGAGCCCTCCTGGGGCGAGTCGGTCGGACGCGCGGTCTGGACCCTCGTCGTACTCGCGGCCATCGTCATCTTCGTCGTGTGGGTCGCACGCCGATCCTCGTCAACCGAACCGATGGTGACTCCCGCGACGACGGATGACCGCCCAGAGACGATCCCGCACCCGGTCGCTCCCGTTGCCGCCCTCATCGAACCAACCCAGCCCCCCGCGGGGGCTCCTGAGGCCGACGTCGCCGCGTGGCGCGCGCAGCAGGAGGCCTGGAAGGCCGAGCGCGAGGCGTTCCGTACACAGGCCGCCGAGACCGCGCGCGAGACCGCGCGGCTGCGCGCCCAGGAGGCACGCGAGCGCAGCGCCGCCGCGGCGGCCGGGCGCGCCGAACGACGAAGGGTGTGGCGCGCGGCAAACCCGCGCGCCGGGGCCGCCTACTCCGCGATCGCCCTCGGGGCCGCCGCCCTCACGGGCGGTATTGCCGCGATCACCTCACCCCTGCGCGAGCAGCCGGTCACGGGCGGGCTCGCGGTCGCCGCGATCGTGCTCGGGGTCGCGATCGTGCTGGCGGGCATCCTTCGCCGACGTAGCGGATTCCTCTCGTTCGTGTCGGTACTCGTGCTGCTCGCGATGCTCGTGAGCTCGGTGCTCCCGCACGATCGCACCCTCGTACTGACCAGCTGGGGAATCTCGAACGTCGTGCCCGGCCGGTACTTCCAGCCGGTCGGCGATCTCTACATCACACTCGACCCGTCCCTCAGCGACGGCACCATCGACGTCGTGCAGGGCACGGGCAACATCAACGTCTATCTCGCGGAGGACGTGACCGCGCGCATCGTGATCGATTCCCAGCGCGGCGAGGTCTGGCTCTCGGACGACGCCAACAGCATCTACGCGCCCATCACCAGCCAGGAGCTCAAGGACGGCGCGTGGCACTCCGACCAGGTGTTCGGCCCCGGGACTACCCCCACGGTCACTCTGCGGATCACGCAGGGCCCCGGCTCGATTGTCATCCAAGACCACTCCTCCACAGAATCGGACACCACCCCATGAGCGACGACCTCACCACCGACCGTCGCCCGCACGTGCGTGCGGGTTCCATCGCCTGGGGTCTCATCGTGATCGCCGCGGCTTCCCTCGTGCTGTGGGTCGCGTTCGACCCGGCCCGGCGCGAGGCGGTCACGGGCTGGGCGCTCTCACTGACCGCGGGCGGGCTGGTGCTCGTCGGCGTGCTCGTGCTCGGCGGCATCCTGCTGCTCGCGGGGGTTCTCGCGGCGATCCGTCGGGCGCAGCGCAGGGCCTGAAGCATCCACCGACCGGTGGATGCCAGGTTCATCCTGTGCACCGCTGTCGTCCCGGCGCGAGTGCGAGCAGCATGGGCTCATGACATCCCCAGACCCCGTCGTGAGCGTTCGCGACCTGCGCAAGACCTACGGCGGCGTCACGGCGCTCGACGGCGTGAGCTTCGACATCCAGCGGGGTGAGACCTTCGCCCTGCTAGGCCCCAATGGGGCGGGCAAGTCGACGACGATCGAGATTCTCGAGGGCTACCGCGATCGCTCGGGTGGCGAGGCGAGCGTGCTCGGCATCGACCCCGGGAAGGGCGGCCTCGACTGGAAGGCTCGGCTCGGCATCGTGCTGCAGTCGACGGGCGAGAGTGGCAACGTGACTGTGCGCGAGCAGCTAACCCACTTTGCCGGTTACTACGCAAACGCCCGGAATGTGGACGAAGTGATCGCGGCAGTCGGCCTTGAGGAGAAGCACAAGACCCTCATCCGCAAGCTCTCGGGCGGCCAGCGTCGCCGCGTCGACGTCGCGCTCGGCATCATCGGCCGCCCCGAACTGCTCTTCCTTGACGAACCCACGACGGGCTTCGACCCCGAGGCACGACGCCAGTTCTGGGAGCTCATCGAGAAGCTCAAGAGCGAGGGCACGACGATTCTGCTCACCACCCACTACCTCGACGAGGCCGCGCACCTGGGCGACCGGGCCGGCGTGATCGCGGGCGGGCGCCTCATCGACATCGGCGCGATCAATGAGATCGGTGGCGCGGATGCCCGAGTCCCGGTCGTGCGCTGGCGAGAGAACGGCGTGCTCCGGGAGGAGCGCACCACCACCCCCGGTGCGGTAGTCGCACGACTCGGCGAGCCCGACGACCTGCAGGTCATCCGGCCGTCGCTTGAAGACATCTACCTGCAGCTCGTTGAAAGGCACGCAGCATGACCACCACCTCGCTCACCAGCACCGACATCCCCCGCCTGCCCGCGGGGCGCACGCTACGCCTCGGCCTGAGCCGCATCCGCTACGAGCTCAGGACGTACTTCCGCCAGGGCGACTCGGTGTTCTTCACCTTCCTCTTCCCGCTCGTCATGCTCACGATCTTCTCCGTCGCCTTCAGCGAGCAGAACTTCGGCCCGGATGACGCGCCCCTCAGCGCGGCAGCGTTCTACCTGCCCGGCATGCTGGCCGCCGGCCTCCTGCTCAGCGGCCTGCAGAACATGGCGATCGATATCGCGGGCGAGAAGGGTGACGGCACGCTCAAACGGTTCGCCGGTACTCCCCTGCCCGTGCTGAGTTACTTCATCGGCAAGATCGGCCAGGTCTTCGTGACGGGCCTCATGCAGGCGGCTCTGCTGCTGCTCGTCGCGCGCGTGGTGTTCCAGGTCGACCTTCCCACCGAGCAGGGTGCGTGGCTCACCTTCGCGTGGGTGTTCGTGCTTGGCGTGTCCACGTCGGCGATCCTGGGCATCGCGCTCAGCGGCCTGCCCCGCAGTGGCAAGAGTGCGACGGCGGTCATCATCCCCATCGCTCTGGTGCTGCAGTTCATCTCGGGCGTCTACCTCGGCTTCTCGCAGCTGCCCACGTGGCTGCAGAACGTCGCGAGCGTCTTCCCGCTCAAGTGGATGGCGCAGGGCATGCGTTCGGTGTTCCTGCCCTCCGGCTACGAGTCGCTCGAGCCCGGCGGCAGCTGGAATCTCGCCGGGGTAGCCATCGTGACCACGATCTGGCTCGTCGTCGGGCTCATCGTGACGCGAATGACGTTCCGCTGGATCCGCAAGGATAGCTAGATGAAGGCCCAGCGCTGGTGGCACGTCGCGATCCTCGGGGTCGCGCTCGTGCTCGCCGCACTCGCCCTGGTCAACGCGCAGGGCAGGTCGTTGCCGGTCGGGGCGCTCTCCTCGATCGCCGTGATCGTGGTCGCCTGGTTCACCTTCGGGCGCCACGCCGAACACCACCGCGCGGCGAGGATCGTCTTCGTGCCGCTCCTGATCGTCGCGAGTGGAGTCGGCACCGCCTTCGACCCCTCATTCGCCACAGTGCAGTGCGTGGTGTTCCCGCTTCTTCGTCCAGGCGCTCGCGATCGAGGGGGCCTCGCTCGCGCTCAGCATCGGGCTCGGCATCTGGATCACGAGCATCGCCGACCAGAGCCACGAGCGGCAGCGGCTGCTCGACGAACTGCGCGCAGCGCAGGAGAAGCTCAGCGCGCTCGATCGTGACGCGGGAATGACGAGCGAGCGGGAACGACTGGCACGGGAGATCCACGACACCATCGCGCAGGACCTCACGGGGATCGTCATGCTCTCCCAGCGCGCACAGCGCGAGCTCGCGACCGGCGGGGGTGCATCCGAGACGCTCGGGCTCCTCGAGGAGAGCGCCCGGACGGCGCGCGCGGAGACGCGCGCGCTCGTGGCATCCAGCGCGCCGGTTGCCCTCTCGACGGGCGGGATCGCCGACGCCCTCCGCCGCCTCGGCGAGCGGTTCGAACGTGAGACCGGCGTGACCGTGACCGTGACCGTCGACCTCGGTGCGATCGACAGGGACTCAGAGGTCGTGCTGCTGCGCTGTGCCCAGGAGGGCCTCTCGAACGTGCGCAAGCACGCGAGGGCATCCGCGGTGTCCCGCACTGCATGGACGAACGCCGGAGCTGTAGGTGTGCGCATCGCCGACGACGGTGACGGCTTCGACCCCGAGACCGCGGGCGACGGCTTCGGGCTCGCCGGCATGCGCGATCGCCTGGCGCTCGTGGGCGGAACCCTCGACGTCTCGAGCTCCCCCGCGGGTACCGTGCTCACGGCAACGCTCCCGGCCGAGGTTCACGCGTGATCCGCGTGCTCGTCGCCGACGACCACCCCATCGTGCGCGGCGGCATAGTCGCGCTGCTGTCGGCAGCCGACGACATCGAGGTCGTGGCCGAGGCCCCCGACGGGCTCGAGGCCGTGCGCCTCGCGGGCGTGCACAGCCCCGACGTCGTCCTCATGGACCTGCGCATGCCGGGGCTTGACGGGGATGAAGCGGCAGCGCGCGTCGTGATCCTGACGACGTATGAGTCAGACGCGAGCATCCTCACCGCCATCGAGGCGGGAGCGAGCGGCTACCTGCTCAAGGCCGCCCCGCAGGAGGAGATTCTCGCCGGCGTGCGCTCGGTAGCGCGCGGAGAGGTCGCGCTCGCACCGTCAATCGCCGCCATGCTCGTGCAGCGCGTCGCGAAGCCAGTAGTCACCCTGAGCCCGCGCGAGACCGAGGTGCTCGCGCTCGTCGCTCAGGGGTCGAGCAATCCCGACATCGCCCGCTCGTTCTACCTGAGCGAGGCGACGGTCAAGACGCACCTGCTGCACGTCTTCGAGAAGCTCGGCGTGAGCGACCGCACACGAGCCGTCACACGCGCGATGGAGTTAGGGATTCTCTAGACGTGCGCCTGCGGGGCGACGGGTTGACGGAGTATCGTCCTGAGCCTCTCCGCAGAAGTGCGACGGGGATCACTGAGGTAGATCTCGTGGTGCTTTCCGCTCATGCATAGCCCGCGAGCCGGAATGAACTCGTTGTGCATTGCGTCCAGCACCGGGGCTTCGTCGTCGTAGGAGCCGATGTGGAGGGTTTGCACGCTCAGTCCCTCGTGAATTGGTTCGAGGCGGAGCTCATCGAGTGCTGGCGCTCCGCCAGAGCGCGCGACGGCGCGGCCGGCCGCATCGAGGTGTTCCTGGGTGAGCCAGTTGGGGACCATGTTCATCGCTGTCCAGTCCCACCGCGACTTGTCCCGCGCGCTGGTGAATGAGTCCATGGCGTCGGACCACCACAGGGCTTCCAGGGGCATGACGGCATAGTCGCGATCGAGCTCGTTCTTGCTGAAGAATTTGAGCTTGTAGGCGACGGGGTAGATCGTGCTGAGGGCATCCTTGTAGGCCTGGGACGTGTTGGGGTCGCCGTGGCCGTCAATCATGAGGTATTTCATCGAAGGCACGGTGACGACTTCGAACCTTCCGCGTGGGGCGGTGTAGGTCGCGATCTCCTTCTTGAAGTCAGTCTTCATGAGGACATATCTCCTAGTTCAATCGTGATCAGCCAATCGTGTTCGGCGACGAGAGTGGCAAGGGAGTGCGAAAACACGAGGCGCGCTGCTTGCGGGAGTTGGCCCTGTGCTTCTCGCGCGGTCTCCAGGGCGGTGATCTGTTCCGTGAGTGCCCGCGACCGCTCCCGCAGACACGCTTGGAACTGTTCCGGGGCGACGAGGTTGACGTTCGCCAGGCCCACCACGAATGGGGAGAAGGTGGGTGTTGCGTCACGAAGCACGTCGGTTACCGCAGCCACTGCAACTGCTTTCCCCTCGTCCGTGGCCAAGTACACGCGGCGCGACTTTGGCCCGTTTGTAGCTCCCGCTCGGATCAGGCCGCGGCCCTCGAGCTTGGCGAGCAGGTAGTAGATCGAGGAAAAGGCCAGATCCGCCCATCGGCGAATGCCTCGCTCGGCGATGGTGCGATCGAGGGCGTAGCCATGGCGCGGTTGCTCGATAAGAAGACCAAGCACAACCATCTCAGCGGAGGTGAGTGTCATCCCTATACTCTAGCGCTAGAGTATTCACGGGCGACAAGCACGATGGAGCTAGGGATTCTCCAGTTCCAGTGGAAATGACAGCCGCGGGCCCGTGAAGAGCATCAGCTCCTCCGAGGCCTGAAGCCAGGAGATGAGCAACGCGTCATCCGCACGGTCGAAGGGTTTCAGGAGCATCAGAGCTCGACTCCGACAGCGACGGGCTCGGCCTGCAGGGCGACGCCGAACCGCGCGAGCACCATGGCCTGGATGTAGCGGGCCAACTCCCCAACCTCCGCGGCTGTTCCGCCGCCGCGGTTGGTGATCGCGAGCGTGTGCTTCGACGAGATCGCGACCCGCGACCCCGGCAACGCGAATCCCTTGCCGATTCCTGCCTTCTCGATCAGCCAGGCGGCACTGAGCTTGACCGCCGTGTCGTCGACGAGCCACTGGGGCGTCTCCGACGGCAGGGTGCGCGCGAAGTTCTCGCCGACGACGGGGTTCGTGAAGAACGATCCGCAGCTGACCGAATCCGGGTCGTCTGGGGTGAGCACCATGCCCTTCGCGCGGCGCAACCCGAGCACCCCGGTGCGGATGTCTGCGATGGGGGCCGACTCCACGCCGAGTGCTGCGGCGAGCTGCGAATACTCGATGACGCCCTCGGCCGACTCCGTGAGCCGCAGCTCGATCGCGAGCACGACGCCCTGCCGCCCCTGCTTGATCACCGAGGTGCGGTAGCCCAGCCCGAGCTCATCCGCCGGGATGCGCTCCCGCTCGCCCGTCACGTAGTCGAGGAACTCGATCGCGACGAGCACGTCCGAGAGCTCCTGCCCGTAGGCGCCGATGTTCTGGATGGGGGCAGCCCCACACGAGCCGGGAATGCCGCTTAGGGCCTCGATGCCCGACCAGCCTTCGGCTACCGCGTGCTCGACGAGGCCGTCCCACGGTTCGCCGGCCTCGACGCGCAACAGCACGCCCTCGCCCTCGACGCGGGTGATCCCGCGCGTGACGACGTGGATGACCGTGCCCGGGAATCCCTCGTCTGCGACGACCACGTTGGAGCCGCCGCCCAGGACGAGCCACTCGTCGTCTGCCCACGCGGCGAGCGCGGCATCCGCCAGTTCATCTCTCGTGGTTGCGGTCACGACCAGGTCGGCGGGGCCGCCCACGCGCATCGTGGTGAACTCACTGAGCTGCAGACCAGCACCGGGCAGCATCAGGTGAGGCTGACCCGAACCTGCGCCTTGCCCAGCACCGTCGCGTCGTCGAACGTCACAGTGAGATCGATGCGAGTCTCGCTCTCGTCGAGCGCTCCCACCTTCGCGACGACCGTGACGGTCGCGCCGTTCGTCGGGTCGACGACGACGGGCCGCGTGAAGCGCACGCCGTAGCCGAGCACTGTGCCGCGGTCGCCGAGCCAGTCGACGACCGGCTGCACGGCGATGCCCATGGTGAGCATCCCGTGCGCGAGCACGCCCGGCAGCCCCACGGATTCGGCAACGTCGTCGCGGTAGTGGATCGAGTTGAAGTCGCCCGAAGCGCCCGCGTACCGCACGAGCGAGTCGCGGGTGAGATGGAATGTGTGCTCAGCGACCACGTCTCCGACGTTCATGCATCCCCCCTGACGACGAGCGTCGAGGTCGCGGTGACGACGTGTGAGCCGTGCGCGTCGACGATCGTGGATTCCGCGGTGAGCATGGCGTTGCCGCCGAGGGTCTTGATGCTCGTGACGGCAAGGGTGGCGACGAGCTCGTCTCCTGCGACGATCGGACGCGTGTAGGAGAAGGCCTGCTCGCCGTGCACGACGCGCGAGAAGTCGATGCCACCGTCTGGTTCGGCAAGCAGCTGCGCGAGCGTTGCCTCCTGCACGACGACCGGAAAGGTCGGCGGCGCGACGACATCCGCGTAGCCCGCCGCGCGCGCGGCTTCGGGGTCGTGGTTGAGAGGGCTCGTGGCGAAGACGGCTCGAGCGAACTCGCGCACTTTCTCACGTCCGACGAGGTAGGGGGCCGTGGAAGGAAACACGCGGCCCTGGAGTTCGGGGTTCACTGGCACGCTTGCAAGCCTAATGAGCAAAGCCCCCGCGACCTCATGGTCAGCGGGGGCTTTGCAGAATCTTTAGTTGCGAACGCCTACTGGCAGCTGTCGCACTGCAGAAGATCCATCGGATCGACCGGAACTGCGTAACCGCCGACGTTGTCTTCGTTGTCCATTTCGAATCCTCCCCAAGTCTTCTCGTTAGTCCCGCGCCCTGCGAGGTATTTCACTATATAACCGGAATGACAGCCTTGTCATTCCCCTAGATGTTGTGGTTCGGCGTGTCGCGCGATTTATTTAATGCTAGACGTTTCCCCTGACATTCCCCCGCGTTCTCGTGCAGTTTGCTTCGAGTTCGCTGCAACCACTCGACAACGTCGTCCCCGAGGCGTTTACTCATCCGTACAGCACGTTCTACCCCACACCCCGCACCGGTGTCCCACAGCTTTCAAAGGCGAAAGTGAAGGAGTACGACATGACAATGACCACCCCCAAGCCGTCAACGGGAGCGTCTTCCGCGCGCGGCGCCATCCAGTGGACCGCCGTGCAGGCCGGGCTCTGGGTCGGCAAGATCAACGGCGAATTCGCCGGCATGATCGAGGCCCGTTGGGGCGAAGGATTCTCAGCGACCACCCGCCTCGCGAAGAACCTGGGTCTGTTCGCGACCGTGGATGAGGCGAAGGCGAGTTTCCGCGAGTAGTTCCGCGGGTTCCCACGAAAAAAGGACCCGAATTTCGCCCTAGACTGGCGCTCTTACCCGACCACACAGACCGGAGCACCAGTGTCATCTGACGCGACCACCGAGGGCCGCCAGGGCCTGTCCTTCCTGCGCAAGAACACCGAAGTCATCATCGCCATCCTCTTGGGCGTCGTCTCGATTGCGACCGCATACGCGTCGTTCCAGAGTTCGCTGTACGGCGGCCAGCAGGCGCAGGCCTACACCGTCGGCACCAACCTCTCCACCGAGGCCGAGTCCCAGTACCTCGAGGGCAACCAGCAGTATGTGCAGGACTCCCAGCTCTGGCAGACGCTCACCGAGCTGCGCCTCGACATCGCGAACCCCGACCCCGCGATCTCGGCGGCGGCGCAGATCAAGTACGACACCGTCTACTTCCAGTCGGTCTCCGACGACTTCGGTGCCGCGATCGAGCGTGCGGACGCCGAGAACGAGGCGAGCCCCGACTTCTACGTCGACCCGAGCAACGACGAGGACTACCAGGCCACGCTGTTCGGCGCGTACTCCGATACCCATGACCAGGCCGTGGCGAAGATCGCCGAGGGCGACACCGCGAACACGTTCGGCGACCGGTTGACACTCGCCACAGTCATCATGGCGGTCTCCCTGTTCCTCCTCGGTATTGCTGCCGTGGTGTCCGCCTTCCGCATCAAGCTCATCATGGGGGGCGTCGCCGTCGCGATCTTCGTGTTGGCGGTGGTTATCGCCGCTGCGGTCACACCCCTGCCGCTCGTCTAGCAGTACTCAGTTGAGGGCCCGGCCGCGTGAGCGTCGGGCCTTCTCCCGTTAACTCCAGGCGGGGAAGGCCTAAGTCTGCACTTCACCGCGAATGTTCACCTCGATGTCACCCTCATGGTGCAGCATTGCCCGGTGACCTACATGGAACACTTCTACCTCGTCGAAGACGGGCACGGCCGCTGGACGATCCGGCACCAGATCACCGACATTCTTGCCGGTACCATCCTCCGCACCTCAGGCGGCTTCAGGCTCAAGAACGAGAACGCCCGCACGCTGGGCAACTTCGACTCGATCGAGCGCGCGCTCGAAGGGCTTTATGCGGTCGTGTGACCCTGGAGGAGTGCGCGCGCGACAACGGGCAGGCCGACCCGCTCACTCCCGCACGCGTGCGAACTCCTCGCGCAGGAACCGGGCGTAGCCGCCCGGAGTGCGACCGAACCGCCGCCCGGATGTGACCACCTCTGCCGCGTCCGACGCGATAACGCGGAACCCCTCGAGCCGCGCCACGAGATCGACGTCCTCGTGCTCGGTAAGCGCGCGGTACCCACCGCTTGCCCGGTAGGCGGATGCCCGCACTCCGAGATTCGCGCGATGAACGTGCCCGTTCGGCTCGCCGGAGTGGTGAGTGCCCAGCCACGCTTCCCGCTGCTCGGCGTCGAGTTCCTCGAAATCCGGACGCACTGTGCCGACCATCACGTCCCACCCCGCCGCCTCGAGGGCGACCTGGTGCGCCAGCCAGTGCGGCGGAACCACCGAGTCTGCATCGGTGTTCGCGAGCCAGAGCGCGCCCCGTCGCAGCGCACCCGCGGCACCCGCGGCACGCGCGGCTCCCACGTTCGACGACTCGAGTTCGATCACGCGCACCCCGCGGAAGCCGCGAGCAACGCGCGTCGTGTCGTCGAGGCATCCGTCGGCGGCCACTGTCACGTCGACGGGACTGGCGTGCGGCGTGCGGCTTCGAGCGCTGACTCGAGGCAGCGGCCGATGAGCTCCTCCTCGTCGCGGGCGGGGATGACGACGCCGATGCGGAGTTTCACGCGAGGCCTGGTTGTGGATGTCGGCGTAGGTGAAGACGAGCAGTTCACGGCCGAACATCGACTCGTAGAACTCGAGCGCCAAACTTTCAACGTTTTGGACCACTCGCGACTGGCTCACCCTGGTTTGTAGGGTTTTATGGGGCTCGTCCCGCTCGCTACTCGCCAGTCGCCGGGGAGGGCCAGTGGTCCACCAAGCTGACCAGGATGTGACCCGTCGGGGCATGGCCGACGAATCGGAAGGGCCGAAACCCGTTCAAGGTCGGGACGCCTCTATGCCAGTCGACAAGCTCCTGTCCGCCCTGGTTAACGATGCCCATTCGCATATTGACGTCGTTGGTAGAGGCGACTGAGTGGATGAGTCCTTGCACGTAGTCGAGTGCTGGCTGCTCCTCCTTGGTCAGCAAGATTGAGAACGCGATCTGGGCCCTGTTCGTGCGCGCAGCCGGCGAAGTCGCATCGTTCGGGAAAGGCGGGCTCGACCCCGCGAGCTGGATCATCGAGTCGATCCATTCGTGCATGGCTTCTCCGCGTTTAGCGACACGATCGGTTTCTCGGCGCTCGAGTTCACGCTCGTGGGCTTCGCGATTGCTCGTGCGCTGCAACCTTGCTGACCCCGCGTACGAAGCGAATGCGCCGACGACCGTGCCGACCAAGCCGAAGATCGCGGGAGTCCAGTCCATGGTCGGAGATTACTCCGTGGCTCAGACACCGAACGGTGCTCGGCCACGCCTCGGCCGCGATGACGCTCGACACCTACGCTGACCTCGTCGAGGACGACCTCGATGCAGTTTCGGAGTGTCTCGACAATGCTCGCGCGGGTGCAATTGGGGGGGACCGGCCCTGAGAGACGGAGAAACCCCCGGAATCACAATGATCTCGGGGGTTTTACTCGGTAGCTGAGGCGGGGTACGATCCCGCGACCTCACGATTATGAGTCGTGCGCTCTAACCAACTGAGCTACTCAGCCGCGGCATCCTTTACGGATTACCGAGCCCCCTGTGGGAATCGAACCCACTACCTCTTCCTTACCAAGGAAGTGCTCTACCGATGAGCTAAGGGGGCGCACAAAAGGCTCAATCGCCGTTTGGCACCGTAAGAGACTAGCATCCGCGAAGGGGGTCAATGGATGCAGAACTCGTTGCCCTCCGGGTCTTGCATCACGTAGTGGTACTCACGGAGGGGCCCCCACTGCTCGTCCTGAAGGTGGTGCACTGTCGCACCCAGTGCGACTATGCGATCCTTCTCCGCGTCGATCTGCTCGGAGGTCGCCTTGCCCTCGGGTGACGGGTTGATGTCGAGGTGCACGCGGTTCTTCACCACCTTGCCTTCGGGCACGCGCTGGAAGTACAGCCGCTGGCCCACGCCCGTGGGATCCATGGCGACGCTCTTCTCTTCCAGGTCGGCCTCGGTGAGCCCGCCAGCGAGCAGCTGCGCCTTCATCTCAGGGGGCCAGTCCTGCCACGGGTAGCCGAGCACCGCCGCCCAGAACTGTGAGAGCTCGCGGGGGTTCGCGCAGTCGAACGTGATGTTCCCGATCTTGCCGGTCATGGGTATCCCTTCGTCTGTTTCCACAGTATGACGACCCTGTGACGGTTCCCAGCGCCAGTTCGTGGAAGCGCTTGCAGTGCCGTATCGTGTTCGCATGACCCTCGAGAGTGCCCCGGAATCCGTCGAGCCCGCAACAGGGTCGGAGTGGTGGCGCAGTGCCGTCATCTACCAGATCTACCCGCGCTCATTCGCGGACTCGACCGGCGACGGCGTTGGCGACCTGCCCGGAATCACCCGTCGCCTGCCCGCTCTCGCCGAGCTCGGTGTCGACGCGATCTGGCTCTCCCCATTCTTCCGCTCGCCGCAGAAGGACGCCGGATACGACGTCTCCGACTACTGCGACGTCGACCCCCTGTTCGGCACGCTCGCGGACTTCGACGAGTTGCTCGCCGCAGCCCACGGCCTCGGCCTCAAAGTCATCGCAGACATGGTGCCCAACCACACCTCCGACCAGCACAAGTGGTTCCAGGAAGCACTCGCCGCCCCGGAGGGTTCGCCCGAGCGCGACCGCTACATGTTCCGCGACGGCAAAGGCCCGAACGGCGACGTGATGCCGAACAACTGGGAGTCGGTATTCGGCGGGCCGATGTGGGAGCGCGTCACCCGCCCCGATGGCACTCCCGGCCAGTGGTACCTGCACATCTTCGACAAGTCGCAGCCCGACCTCAACTGGGAGAACCCGTGGGTGCGCGAGAAGTTCTTCGCCATCCTGCGGTTCTGGCTCGACCGCGGGGTCGACGGATTCCGCGTCGACGTCGCCCACGGAATGATCAAGGAAACCGGCCTCCCCGACTACACCCCGCCCGCCGAGGGCGCGAGCATGGGCGGCACCGACCTCACCCCCGGAATCACCGACGTGACTCCCGACCCGCCGTACTGGGGCCAGCCGGGAGTGCACGACATCTGGCGCGGCTGGCGCTCGGTGCTGGCCGAGTACGAGGGTGACCGCGTGCTGTGCGCGGAGGCCTGGGTCGACCCGCTCACCAAGGTCGCGCTGTGGGTGCGCCCCGACGAGATGAGCCAGGCGTTCAACTTCGCGTACATGTTCGCGGCCTGGAAGGCCAAGGCCCTGCGCGCCGTCATCGAAGAGTCGATCGACGCGTTCGCGTCGGTGAGCGCGCCGAGCACGTGGGTGCTCTCCAACCACGATGTCGTGCGGCACGCGTCACGCCTCGCCCTGACCGCCGACAGCCCGCAGGGCGCCGGCATCGGCCCCGCGTCACCCGGCAAGCCCGACCGCTCCCTCGGGCTGCGTCGCGCGCGCGCCGCGACATCCCTGATGCTCGCCCTGCCCGGCAGCTCGTACATCTACCAGGGCGAAGAGCTCGGCCTGCCCGAAGACATGGAGCTGCCCGACTCGGCTCGACAGGACCCGACCTACTTCCGCACCAACGGCGAGAAGTACGGCCGCGACGGATGCCGCGTGCCGATCCCCTGGGAGGCGACAAGCCCGGCTTACGGCTTCAGCGACTCGGGCAAGAGCTGGTTGCCTCAGCCCGAGGACTGGGCGCCCTACGCCCGCGACGCGCAGGAGGGTGTCGCCGGGAGCACCCTCGAGCTCTACAAGACCGCGCTCTCGCTGCGCGCCGAAGAAGGCCTCGGAACCGGCACCCTCGAGTGGGTAGCGGGGTACGGCAAGAAGGTCGTCGCGTTCCGCAACGGTGACGTCACAGTCATCACGAACCTCGGCAAGGTCGCGGTCGAGTTGCCGGTTGGCGACATCGTGCTGGCGAGCGAGCCGATCGTGGGCGGCGCACTGCCGACCGACACGACCGTCTGGATTCGCGCCTAACCGCTTGGTCGCCTAGTTGACCGCGTTCGCCTGAAGCCAGGCGAACGGGTCGACGGGCACCTTGTCGATGTGGATCTCGAAGTGCAGGTGCGCACCGTACGCGACACCGGTGTCACCGACGAGCCCGAGGAAGTCGCCAACCTTGACCTGCTGGCCGAGGACGATCGGGCTCGAGCCCTCGATCATGTGCGCGTAGAGGCTTTCGACGTTGACTCCGCCGAGGTTGTGCTGCAGCACGACGTGCTGGCCGTAGCCGGAGTCGTCGAACGTGGCAGTGATCGCAACACCGTCGGCAATCGCGTAGATGGGGGTGCCAGCGCCCGGAACGAAGTCGACGCCCTTGTGGAAGCCGCCGTCACGGGGGCCAAAGCCGTCGGTGATCGGCACGGCGTAGGGGAACGGCCAGCGCACGGCTCCCGATGTCACCGCGTAGGTGTAGTCGACTCCCGCGTATTTGAGGGCGAGCGCCTCCGCGTAGGAGATGGCCTCGAAGCTGTCGCGCGCGGGAGCCGCGTCCTGCGCATCCGCAGATACCTTGAGGCTCTGCCCCTCAACGACGATCGCCGGGGCGACATCGGCGGAGGCGGTCGCATCGGTCATGAAGAGGTTCGACGGAATCGAGACGGCGACGACGAGGGTTCCCGCGAAGAGCAGGGCGACGAGGGAGACGAACTTCGACGCGACGCTGGTTTTGCGCTTCTCGCGTGTGTGTTGGAGGGACTTCGCTACGGCGCGGCGGGTCGAGCGAGACATCCGGCCGCGGCCCTTGGGGGCAACAACGCTGCGCTTGGGCAGTTCGGCAGGCCGAGCTTCGCGCACCCGCTCGCGTTCACGCAGTTCGCGGCGCGTTAGCGCAGGCTGTTCCACGTCAGTCATACAGTGGCCACCGGGAGAAGGTTCACCGCGGTACGGAACGCTCGCAGTGACAAGGTCGGCTCTCCTCTAATACGCGCAAATCAATACGCGCGCATGCAATGGGTAACACTAGGGTAACGGGTCGCTCCCTCGTCCACCAGCTTCGACCTGCAGTCCGAGCCGCACAAGCTCCCATTCGAGGCGCACGGCAAGCTCGGGGTGTGCGGCGAGGATGAAGTCCCGGCTCGGCGCAGCATTGCCCAGGCCTTTCACTGTCGCGCCAGCCTCGCGCGCGATGAGGGCGCCGGCCGCGTGGTCCCAGGGGCTCAGGGTGCGCTCGTAGTAGGCGTTGACGCGCCCGCACGCGACGAAGCATAAGTCGAGCGATGCGGTGCCCATGCGCCGGATATCGCGCACCATCGGCAGCAACTGAGACACGAGCGTGCCCTGTCGGCCGCGCTCCCCCGCGTCGTACGCGAAGCCCGTGGAAACGAGCGCCTGCGACAGGTCGACCGCCGGCGCGACGCCGATCGGCTCGCCACCCAGGAAGGCGCCGCCGCCCGCGGTCGCAGTGAACAGCTCGCCGCTCGCGGGGTTCACCACGACGGCCGCGAGCGCCGTCCACGTCAGCGGGTCGGGCTCGCCCTCGACCACGGCGATGCTCACCGCGTAGTGCGGGATTCCGTAGAGGAAGTTGACGGTTCCGTCGATGGGATCGACAACCCAGGTGAGCCCGCTCGTGCCGGCCTCGGCTCCGCTCTCTTCGCCGAAGAACCCGTCGCTGGGGCGGGCTGTGGCGAGGGCATCCCTGATCAGGCGTTCGGTCTCGCGGTCGGCTTCGGTGACGATGTCGACGGGGGACGACTTGGATGCCGCGACCGTCACGCCCTGCGACCGCCGAAGTTTTGCGAGCGCTCCGGCCTCGAGGGCGATGCGGTGGGCGAGGGCGAGGAGATCGTCATGGGGCACGTGTTCAGCCTACGGTGGCGGCCCGCGGGGTTCCTCCGCCAACCTGCACGCAGGTTGCCAAGGTGGGCGGAACGTTGCGCGCAACTCGCGAGACTGGTCGCAGCGAGAGGGCCGCGGGGTAGCGCGCGCCCTCGCCTTGGCGCCTCAGTGGGGTCAACGCGCCATCGCAACACATCGACGAGATCGAGGCTGCCGCGATAACTGTGACGCAGATCTGCAAGCGCCGCCGGGTCGCGAAGGAACTCCTCGTAGTATCCGGACGACTGCACGAAACCGAGTCAACGTCGCATCTGCCACGTTGTCAATCGAGCCCTCAGTTGCCTCCGTGAGGACGGCGCAATGGTCCGGACGAAAGAACGCCCCTCGAGTAGCACGAGGGGCGTTCTTTCATTCCGTGGCAAGTGAGGTGTCTGGTTTCAGGACATCGTGAACGGGTGTCTCGAGACATAGTGAACGCTCCAGTGGTGACGTGCTGGATGTCTCAGGACATCGTGAACGGTGAGCAAATACGAGCTGCTGATCAAGGCCGTCGCCATCCAGGGACTCTCCTACGGGCAGGTCGCGCGCTTGCACGGGGTCTCCAAGACACTGGTCCACAAGCTCCACCATCGATGGCTGATTGAGGGTGAGAGTGCCTTCGAACCGCACTCGCGGCGACCGA